>Ga0209060_10004771_pt1 | contig 10311 bp, 8 predicted proteins | sample Coa_R1_8_FD_187155 | JGI IMG/M metagenome (GOLD analysis project Ga0209060, IMG submission 187155) | Surface soil microbial communities from Centralia Pennsylvania, which are recovering from an underground coalmine fire - Coalmine... | ecosystem: Environmental > Terrestrial > Soil > Unclassified... | reverse complement strand
TGCGTAATGAATCGAAAGCCCTCCACCACGTGCGCCAGCGGAGACGGCTGCGTCTCCTCCCGGGCCGGCCGCGGGACGCTCATCATCAAGAGACCGATCAGCACCGCGATGTAACTCACGCCATTGACGAAAAAGCACCATCCTTCTCCGATGCTGGCCACCAGGATCCCCGCCACCGCCGGTCCCGCCACGCGCGACGCGTTAAACATCGAGGAGTTCAGCGCGATCGCATTCATCAGATCCGTCTTGCCGACCATCTCGACAATGAACGATTGCCGCGCCGGGATATCGAATGAATTGACGATTCCAAGCATCGCGGAGAGCGTGAAGATGTGCCAGATCTGCACCCTGTTGGTGAGTGTGAGTGCCGCGAGAACGAAGGCCAGCAACATCGACGCCGTCTGCGTGGCGATCACGACGCGATGCCGCCGGTATCGATCGGCCACGATTCCGCCCGCCACTGACATCAGAAAGATCGGAATCTGGCCTGCAAAACCGATTGCCCCCAGAAGTACCGAAGAACCGGTAATCCGGTACACCAGCCATGCCTGGGCGACGTTCTGCATCCACGTACCGATTAGCGAAATCAACTGTCCGGCAAAGAAAAGTTGAAAATTACGGTACTGCAGCGCGCGCAGCGTGGCGGGAAGCTTCATGCTCATTTTATTTTACGGAACTGCAACTCAAGCCCATTGACCCTTAAGCGCTACCGAACTATCCTCAGACTATGACTGCAGAGACTGCCAAGGGATTGTGTGAATATATACTGCCGCAACTCCAACGAGAGTATGCGACCACTTGTAAAGTGCTGGCCGCCGTGCCTGCGGACCAGTGCGGCTACAAACCGAGCGAAAAGTGCATGTCGGGCCTCGAACTGGCCGGACACATCGCATTAGCGGAAGCGTTTTTCCTTCGCGGCGTCGTCAACGGGGCGTTCGAATGGAAACAGCAGGAGTTCAAGACGCCGGAAGAGGTGCTCGCCTTCTATCAAGATACCGTGCCCGGCCTGATGGAGCAGATCGCTGCCCTACCCGCCGAGAAACTCGCCCAAGACATTAAATTCGCGGTCTGGACCCAGCCCGCGGTCACCTATCTGAGCCTGGACATGTCCCACGGCATCCATCACCGCGGACAGCTTTCGGCCTATCTGCGGCCGATGGGCGCCAAGGTTCCGTCGATCTACGGTCCCAGTGCGGATGAGGGCGTTGAGGCCGCTGCCGCCCACTAATTCCCGAGGGCTCCAAGTGCTTGTTCGAGGTCGCCGACAATATCGTCCGCGGCCTCGATTCCTACCGAGAGGCGCACCAGGCTATCGCGAATCCCCATGCGCTCGCGGTGCTTCGGCGAAATTTCGCGGTGCGAACTCATCACAGGGTATAACATCATCGTATGCACGTCGCCCAGCGACGTAGCGCGAATCACCAGTTTAAGCGCATCCATGAAGCGAAAAACTTCCGCCCTGCCCGCGTTCCTGATTTCGAAACTTACCATTGCTCCGTAGAGATTCGGCGGGAACAGGCGCCGGATCGCCGCCGCGTCGGGATGCGAAGGGTCGCCCGTGAAATACACTCGCTCCACCTTGGGATGCGCGCTGAGCCAGGACGCCACCCGACAGGCATTGGCACATTGCCGCTCCATGCGCAGCGGAAACGTCTTGATCCCGCGCATCGTCAGGTAGCTTTCGAAAGGACCGAGAACCGGCCCGATCGCGCGTGACAACGTTCGCAGACTCTCGTAGTGCTCGCGATCACTCACTACCACTCCGCCGAGCACGTCCCCGTGGCCGGAAAGATACTTCGTCACGCTGTGGACGCTGAAACTTGCCCCCAACTCGATCGGACGTACAATCAGCGGGGTCGCGAAAGTGTTGTCGACCACCAGTGCCGCTCCCGCCTCACGTGCAATGCCCGCAATCTCGTCCATCCGGCCGACCCGGAGCAGGGGATTGGACACCGTCTCCATCAGAATGCAGCCCGGCTGCGTCTCTGCCACCGACGCGCGTAACGCATCCAGATCGCACATGTCTACGAATCGAATGGCGACGCCCTGAGGTTCCAGCACGTTCATGAGCAGGCTGACGGTTGCACCGTAAGTGGCATTGGCGGCCACAATCGACTTGCGGCGATCGGCCAGTGCGGTCGCCACCGCCATCTGGATGGCGGTCATTCCCGATGCACAGGCCAGTGCGCCGTGGCCGCCTTCGAGCGACGTCATCAGCTCTTCCAATGCCGCGTTCGACGGGTTGTCATAACGCGCGTAGCAGTAGCCCTCTTCTTCGTCACCAAAGATGCGATCCAACTGCTCCATGGAATCGTAAAAGTAGCTGGCAGCGGTGTGGATCGGAGTGGTGACGGGAATGTGCGGACCGGGCTTCTTGCGGTCGCCTGCATGAACGGCTTTGGTTTGAATTTGCAACTCTGGTTCCCTTATTTCCTTTTCCAGCGAATGCCGGACTTTGTGTCTTCCAAGATGATTCCGAGATCGAGAAGTTCCTGGCGGATCTGGTCGGCGCGCGCAAAATTCTTCGCCTTCTTTGCCGCGGTTCGTTCGGCGATCCGGGCCTCCACATCGTCGTCGGAAATCTGCCCATTCTGGACGGTGGGCTGCAATACACCGAAGACGGAATCGAATTTCGTCAAAAACTCCAGCGCTGAAGCAGTGTTGCCGGCGCGAAACTCTCCCGAGTCCATAGCGCTGTTCGCATCGCGCACATATTCGAACGCCGCGCCCAACGCCTCAGCGGTGTTAAGGTCTTCATTTAGACTGTCGGTGAATGCCTTCGATGCAGCGGCGACGCGCTCCTCGAGACGCTGGTCCGCACCCTCTGGAAATCGGTCTGTTTCCAGACGCAATTTGAAATTGCGAAGCCGGTCAATGGCAGTGGCGGCGGACTTCAGACCATCAAACGTAAAATTGAGTTGCTTACGGTAAGGCACCGAAGCGAGCAGATAGCGTATAACTTCCGGTGCATAGCCTTTGCCGATCAGGTCCCGCAGCGTGAAATAATTGCCGAGCGACTTCGACATCTTCTGGCCTTCCACCATCAGAAATTCGGCATGCAGCCAGAAGCGCGAGAATAGTTTGCCCGTGAGTGATTCCGATTGGGCAATCTCATTTTCGTGATGCGGAAAAATCAGGTCGATTCCGCCCGCATGGATGTCGAGAGTCTCTCCGAGATAGCGGATCGCCATCACGGAGCACTCGATATGCCATCCCGGACGTCCGGGCCCCAACGGCGTTTGCCAAGCTGGTTCGCCTTCCTTGGGCGCTTTCCAAAGGGCAAAGTCGCGGGCATCGGCCTTCTCGTATTCGTCGACATCCACACGGGCGCCCGCGATGTTGCCGCTGAAATCGTTGTGCGACAGCTTCCCGTAACCCGGAAACGTGGAGATGCGAAAATACACCGACCCGTCGCTCGTGTAGGTGTGATTGCCCTCGCCCAAGCGCTCGATGGCCTTCACCATGTCTTCAATGTGTCCGGTGGCCGGAACCAGCCGCTCGGGACGCTCCAGCCGCAGAGCCTGGCAATCCTCGAGAAACGCCTTGGTGTAAATCGCCGTATATTCGTCGAGAGTTTTGTGCTGTGCCACGGCATTGCGAATGATCTTATCGTCCACGTCGGTGATGTTCATGACGTGGTCCAGCACGAAACCGTTGGCGCGAAGCCATCTACGCAGGATGTCCACAAAAGTGAAGGTGCGAAAATTGCCGATGTGCGCAAAATCGTAGACCGTCGGTCCGCATGTGTACATGCGAACGGTGTTATCCCGGGCAGGGGAGAACTCCTCCACTTGTTGCGACAGAGTATTGTAGAAGCGCAGAGGCATAGATGAAGGGGAATTTTTATCGTAGCAGATTGGTGCAGAGCGGCTCTGATCAGAGATGCGGCTATGGCCGCGTGGTTGGCTCCGCGTCTGTGCACCCCTGCGCCGGGAGTTCCGTCGCAGAAGCAAACGCCTCGGGATCGAAGGCGTACCGGAACCCGTTCTTCGCAATTCCTCGCAACTCCGCTTCATTGAAGCCGAACTGCCTCGCCGCCAAACGATACTCGCCCACCAGCGTACAGCCGAACATCGCGGGATCGTCGGTATTGAGAACGATCGGCACTCCGGCCTCGAAGAGCCTCCGTACCGGATGATCCTCCAGCCGCTTGATCACACCGGTAACCAGATTGCTGGTAATCGAGATCTCGAGTGGAATCTTCCGCTCGCACAAATGCTGCACCAGGCGTGGATCCTCAATCGACGAAATACCATGTCCAATCCGCTCCGCTCCCAGTTCCAGCGCCGCCCAGATCGACTCCGGAGTCGTGCCTTCGCCCGCATGCGCCGTCAAGCGCAACCCGGCGTCCTTAGCGAACCGGTACACGTCCGTAAACCACGATGCCGGACCTCGCTCCTCGCTGCCGCCGATCCCCAGCGCCACTACTCCGCCGCCAACCCGCTCCGCGGCCCATCGCGCTACCTGCATTGCCTGCTCCACGCCGAACTGCCTCACTGCGTCGAGAATCCACCTCACCTTCACAGGCGAACCCGACGCGGCAGCGTTCACCGCGTCGAAGATGGGCGCGAACTCCTGGCCCTTCCACAAGACGACTCCGGCTGCCAGAATGATCTCGGCATAGCGCACATTTTGCGCCTGCAGCCGTTCCAGAAGCCGGCGCGTGATCAAGCCGTAGTCCTGCGGACTCCGCAGGCGTTTTCCCACTCCTCCAAAGGCTTTCAGAAAGCCGTCGAAGTCGGCATAAGAATACAGTGCACGGAACTCCTCCACGGTCACTCTGGGATCCAATTCATGCAGCGTCTCGGGCTCTACGGAACCCTCCAGATGCAAATGCAGCTCAGCTTTGGGCAATTCCAGCAGGAAATCGGCCATACTTGTCTATTAGACTCTCATGACTGCTGAAGAGATCGAAGCGATCGTAGGTGGATATCATGGAGACGCCTTCCGCGTGCTGGGCCCGCACAGCGTCCGCAAACGCGGAGGCCCCGCCCGTTGGGAGGTGCGCGCTCTCCTGCCTCAGGCCGAATCGGCCCAGGTCCTCGTGGATGACCGCCGTTGCCCGATGACGAAACAACATCCGCAAGGCTTCTTCTGTGCGCTGATGAACGGCGACGCCACCGAGTACCGCATCGCCGCCAAGTTGTGGGACGGCCGTGAGATCGAACTGGACGATCCCTATCGATACGGCCCGCAGATCAGCGACAACGATCTTTACCTGCACACCGAAGGCACGCTGCACGAGGCGTGGCGGACGCTCGGCGCTCATATCATCTCCGTCAACGGCGTTTCCGGAGTTCGTTTTGCCGTCTGGGCGCCCAACGCCGAGAACGTCACGGTCACCGGCGAATTCAACGATTGGGACACTCGCCGCCACCCCATGCGGCGCCGCAATGGAGGCGTTTGGGAGATCTTTATTCCTGCCCTGGGCAAAGGCACCACGTACAAGTACCACATCCGCTCCCGCTTCGCCGGCTATCGCCAGCTCAAAGCCGACCCGTTCGCATTTCTCTCCGAACCGCCGCCCAAGTCCGCGTCGGTGGTCTGGGAGATCGATCAATACCAGTGGCAGGATTCCGAATGGATGGAAGGCCGCGGCAAAATCGATTGGCTGCGATCTCCCGTCTCGATCTATGAGGTGCATTTGGAGTCGTGGCTGCGAGGTCCCATGGGCCAGGCCCTCACCTACCGGGACCTCGCCGTCAAGCTGGTGGAATACGTGAAGCAGATGGGCTACACGCACATCGAACTTCTACCGGTGATGGAGCATCCTTTTTCCGGCTCCTGGGGCTATCAAATCATCAGCTACTTCGCACCCACCGCGCGCTTCGGCACGCCCGACGACTTCCAGTATTTTGTCGACTGCTGCCACCGTGCCGGAATCGGCGTACTTGTCGATTGGGTGCCGGGACACTTTCCGAAGGATGCGCACGGGCTCATTTACTTTGACGGCACGGCGCTCTACGAGCACGCCGATCCGCGCAAAGGCGAACAGCAGGATTGGGGCACCATGGTCTTCAATTATGGGCGCAATGAGGTGCGTACCTTCCTGATCTCCAACGCCCTCTTCTGGTTGAAGGAATACCATATCGACGGCCTGCGGGTGGATGCGGTGGCCTCCATGCTCTACCTGGATTACTCGCGCAAGCCCGGCGAATGGGTGCCCAATCAATTTGGCGGGAATGAGAATCTGGAAGCGATCGACTTCCTGCGCCGCTTCAACGAACTGGCCCACAAAATCCCCGGCGTGTTTACCGTGGCGGAAGAGTCCACTGCCTTTCCGGGGGTATCCAAGCCCGTCTATCTCAACGGCTTGGGCTTCACCATGAAATGGAACATGGGTTGGATGCACGACATGCTGAATTATTTCGGCACGGACCCCATCTACCGCAAATTCCACCACAACAACATCACCTTCAGCCTGATGTACGCCTTTACCGAGAACTTCGTGTTGCCCATCTCGCATGATGAGGTGGTGCACGGAAAAGGCTCGCTCTTGAGCAGGATGCCTGGCGATGAATGGCGCCAGTTTGCGAATGTGCGCGCTTTCCTGGCGTACATGTGGGGACACCCCGGCAAAAAGCTGCTATTCATGGGCCAGGAGATCGGCCAGCGCGAGGAATGGAACCACGATCGTGGTGTGCGCTGGGAGTTACTGGAATTCGATCTCCATCGCAAGCTCCAGTCGTTGATGCGTGAACTGAACCGCCTGTATCGCGCCAATCCCGCGATGTACGAAGTGGATTTCCATCATAAAGGCTTCGAGTGGGTGGACTTTCGTGACTGGAACAACTCCGTCATCGCTTTTCTCCGCCGTGCTGAAGACCCTCGCGACTTCTTGCTCTTCTGCTGCAATTTCACGCCCGTGGTGCGCAAGGTGTACGAGTTCGGAGTTCCGGAAGAAGGCTTCTACGAGGAGATTCTGAACACCGATTCGGAGCTGTTCGGCGGGTCGAACACCGGCAATGGCGGGCTACTCTCTTCCCGCCCGATCCCGAACCACGGTCGCGAACACAGCATCGCGGTCACCCTGCCGCCGCTCGCGGTCGTGGTCTTTCGCAGACGCTGAATGCTGGCGCTCCGGTGCGGCACCAAGGCCACTCCGATTGGCAGTGACGGTAGGATAGAGATAGTGATCCCAACGCGAAGGCAATGGTTGCAGGCCGCGACGATTTTGCCCGCATGTCTTGCCCTGCGGGCTGCACGAAGAGACTTTTGGAACAGTAAAGACCCCGCCAGTTGGAGCGACGACGAGAAGCAGCTTCTGCTCGGCCAGTCCCCCTGGGCGCAGGAAGGCCTGGTACGAATGGAGGAGGCAAAGGACCGGCGCAAATCCTCCGGCAACAACACGAGGCCGGGCGGCGATATGCCGGACATCAGACCGGGCACCCCGCCCGGGGGGGTGCCAAGCGTACCCATCGGCGAGAAGCCACCGCCGCGTCCGAACCCCGATCCTGGTCAGCCAGTGCAGTTCCGCGTGCTGGCGCGATGGGAGACAGCGAAGCCCGTGCGTTTGGCAGGCAGACCCGAGTTACCGGAATTGGCTGGGCAGTTTTACGTGATCCGGCTACGCGGCCTGCCGTTGATGCCACCTCCGAAGACCAGGCCGGAAGAGGGTTCGCCCAATCCAAACGAGTTCATCCTGCAGGCGATGGAGCAGGGCACGCGGCTCGTGCGTAAGGACAAACCGGACATTCCGTGTGCTCACCTGTTCACGGGGTCGGGAGATACGGCCAGGGAGGTGCTCCTCTTTTTTTCGCGGGCAGCGGACCCGATTCAATTGGCCGACCGGTTGGTGACGTTGGAAAGCTGGTTTGCCCCATTTCATCTGTCCGTCAAATTTCTACTGAGGGACATGATTTTCCAGGGCGAGTTGGCACTCTGAGGAAGATGGTTGTCGGCGAGCAATTCCCATTTGAGGATTGAGCGAGCAAGCGGTACCGTTGCCTCCTCAACCTTGTACTGATGAGGTGTGTTGGAATGGCCAGCCGATCTCTCACGACTCGTACCCGCGGCAGCAGGCCCCGGCCTTTTCTAAATCTACGTAGATTCCTTCGAATCGGTTGACTGTCAAGGCAAAGTAGAAAGTTCCGGTTCCCAGCAAAGTAGAAAGTTCCGGTTTTCAGGTGCCACGCGGGAAGTGCGTGGTAGTCTGGGCGTGCCGGCGAAGCGGAGACGGGCTCTGGTGGCGACCAACCCGATCGAGGAATAGCCGGCCGGAACTCATCTGCGGACGATGAGAAGGAGCGCGGTCCTCCCGTCGCGTTTCTTTTACCTGGGCTCGGGGCCGACCGGCGGGAGGCGGCTCGGTCCTGGCTCAGGGTTTGGTTTTGGTCCTGGTTTGGAACCCCATCGGACCAGATAGATTCCGCCATGCCTTCAAAAAACGCATACTGAGGCGCCTCAGTATTTATGGAATGAGCAGGGACCGAAGTGGCGGGAGGGGAACGTCGCAAGCTCTCCTTTAACGATGAGAAGCCCCCCGGCTTACCAGCCGGTCGTGCGGAGAGTTTCCCGGTATAGGGCGAACCTTGCCTTCGCGCCACTTCCTGCTGAAAGGCGGTACTGCGGAATGCCCTCACAGGCTCTGCTGAGACCTCCTGTGTTCAGACGCTTCCTGTGGAGTGGAAGGGATCGTCGCAACTTCTCCAGCCCCGAAGAAGCAATCCCACAGCTTCCTCGGCCGGTCGTGCCTATCGTTTCCAGGCGTCGGGCGAATTGCGCCTTCCATCGGCAAAGCTCGCCGGAGGGTAAGTGTCATGCTCATTGGTCGATCAACTGCCATAACGGCGGGCTCGGCTTGTCCCAGAAGCCATCCATCCATTGGCTTTTGCCCCCGGCATTGTGATCCTTGCGACCGGCCTTGGCGGGTTTGCTCTTCGACGCCGGTGACGGCTTGACTCCGCACTCGTCGATCTTCACGTAACGACCCTGATAGCGGGCCTTCAACTCGCCGTTCAGCCACAGTTCCACGCGCAGGCTCTGCCGTTTCATCCCCGCTTGTACATCCTCGCGGGCGATCTGATACTGCTTGCTGTAATACGAAAAGGTGTAGTTATTGGTGATGATCCGCTGTTCCACGTGGCTGAGCGCCGAGCCCAATTCAAAGCCCTCTCCCAGCGGGCGGTGCAGGTCTTCTGTGCCTCTGGCGCTCACCGTGAACTTGGTGTTCCATTTCGGCCAATATTCCTTCTCCAAAAACTCGTTGGCCGCTCGCATGGTCTTCACCTTAGCCAAGCGAAGCTCCTTGATCAGCCGGTCCTGATCGGTCAGAAAGCTTCTCTCCACTCGCCCTTTGGCTTGCGGCGAATAGGCCGCAATCCACCCGATCCCCAACTCCCGCAACGCCCGGCCGATCTGCGTCAGCCGGTCAGCCTGCCGCTGTTGCTCTTTGCTCTCCCCGGGCCGTGGCGCCACTGTGAACATCGAATCACGATCGGTGTAGTAGTCCACCGCGCGCCCATGTCGCGTCACATATTCCCAGAGCACCCCCATGTTCTCGCGCGTGCCGTCGCGCGCCACAAAGCGCCCCCAACTTCGGCTGGTGGCATCGTCGATCATCCGCACCAGGTGCTTCACTGGCTCTCCTCGCCCTTCCAGCCAGTCATGATCGGAAGTGTCCCACTGCACCAATTCGCCGTAATGGCTCCGTCGGGGCCGCCACTGGTGAACCTCCTGCACCTTTCGTCCCTTGCTCTGCCACAGCCCCTCGGCCATCATCCACTGCCGCACAGTCTCCTTGCTCACCTCGATCTCATGCCGCTTCGCCAATTGCTCGGACGCGAATGTCGGCCTGAAGTCGTGCCAGTCTGGCGTCTTCATGATCTCAACGGCTCGCGCCCGAATCCCTTCGTCGATCCGCCGGTTCGATGCCCGTCCCCGTAAACCGTGCACTACAACCCCATCCCCCTTCTCCTTCATCTCCGCCAGTAACCGGCGCACCCAGCGTTCGCTGACTCCCATCTTCTCGGCAGCCAGTCGCTGCGTCATCTGGCCATCTCTGGCCCGCTTCAACCACACCAGCCAATCTCGTTCCTCCTGGCTCATCCCGATCCGTTCCATTTCTCCAGCCTTGCGGCTGTCAAGCGGAACTTTCTACTTTGCCCAAGTAACTATCCCCCGGCAAAGCCGGGGGCTTTATGAATTTGGGCCGCTCAAAGCGGCTGGCGGGGTCGCTGCCGCGCCCCCGCAGTTTCGTGAGCCGCTCAAAGCGGCTATGCGGGGTCGCTAACGCGGCCCCGCTAAATCATTGCCACCTGATGGTGGCCCTCAGAGCTGCAGGTTCAATTGGTCGAGTCTTTTGTCCTCTCG
>Ga0209060_10004769_pt1 | contig 10316 bp, 6 predicted proteins | sample Coa_R1_8_FD_187155 | JGI IMG/M metagenome (GOLD analysis project Ga0209060, IMG submission 187155) | Surface soil microbial communities from Centralia Pennsylvania, which are recovering from an underground coalmine fire - Coalmine... | ecosystem: Environmental > Terrestrial > Soil > Unclassified... | reverse complement strand
GGACTTGACAATCCATCGGCTTAACTTGCACAATCAATTTTCCGACACTGAAAGGGAAAGTTAGGAATCCGAATAGAACCGCGTTCTTGACCGGCAACCGCAACAGGCGGATCACACGATGGCAATCACCCCAACCCAGCGGCCGACGCGTGAATGGCCCCTCTTGGTTCTGGCTCTTTCGCTGGTCGGCGCGATTTGCATCCCCCTTTGGCAATGGTCCGCAGGCCATGATCTCGGCGGCGAACAGTGGGCCAAGTGGACGCCGGAGCGCCTCGGCCGACTGTTCTTGGGCCCAGAACAGATTGCCTGCTACTGCTGCTTTACCTGGGCCGGCTTCATCCTGCTGAGCCGTTATGCCGAAGTCTATCGCCAGCGCCGTGCGTTCTATCTGGGCCTGTTGCCGACCGACGAGGGGGTGCGCATCCTGCCCGAGGATGCCCGGCCGTTGCAGCGGCGTGTCGACCAGATCGCGTCGCGGGGCGGGCCCTACATCCTGGCCAACATGATTCGGCTCGCCCTCGGCAAGTATGCGGTCAGCCGGGCCAGTCAGGATGTCAGCGATGCCGTCCGGACCCAGGCTGAGGTCGATCTCGGCCGGCTGGTGACGAGCATGGCTACGGTCCATTACCTGGCATGGGCCATTCCTGCCCTCGGTTTTCTCGGCACGGTGCGCGGGCTGTCGGGCGGCCTATCGATGGCTGGGAAAGTCGATCAGGAAATCCAGTCTTTCATCGACCAGGCTACGCGCCACTTGACTGTTGCCTTTGACTGCACGCTCATCGCGCTCGTTCTGAGCCTGGTGCTGATGTTTCTGGTCCATTCCGTGCAGCGCGATGAAGAAGCGCTGGTCATGGACTGCCAGCAATATTGCTTGGAGCACCTGGTTAACCGGCTCTATGATCTGGAGCCGGTCCACGATGCAACGCTCCCCTGAGGACGCCACCATGGTCTGGGCCCGCAAATCGGTGCCGGCAAGCAAGGTGGACCCTGATCCCACTTTGATCGGTCTCGATCTCAATGCCAGCCGAGCCCGAGCGGTGCATGGTCCGGCGCAAGCGCTGCCGCGACTCCTGCCGCTGGCTGGAAATGCCGACGATCTGCCGATGATCCTGAGCCTGCAAGGGCGCCAGGCGGAAGTCGGTCAGGCGGGAGCTGCTCTGTGCCGGCTCATGCCACACTTGACCTGTCTCGATTTTTTGGCGCATGTCGGCGAACCGCGGGAATGGGTGGCCGGCCGCCATCGCTTGGATGCGCTGAAAGCCCTCGGTCTGGTATTCGAACGACTTCAGCAAGCGCTTGCCGGAGCCAAAGGCCTGGTCCTGGCCATTCCTGCATACCTTACTCGTGCCCAGCTCCTGTTGCTGCCACCGTTGGCAGAGAAGGCACACCTGCCTTTGCTCGGTTCGGTACGGGCGCCCTTGGCCAGCGCGCTGGCCATTTACCGCGCCGAGCCTTGGTCGGGGCCGGCGCTCTTTGTGGACGCCGATGACCATGCCCTGACGGCCGCGGTCGTCGCTGCCGAGGGTGGCCAGCTCAACCTGCACACGTCGCAATCCTGGACTCATTTAAATCTGCGAATCTGGAGAGGACGTCTGCTGGACGCGGTGGCCGACCGCTGTATCCGTCAGAGCCGGCGCGACCCGCGCGACACCCCCGCGGCCGAGCAAGCGCTTTATGAACGGATCGACGATGCGCTGGACACGTGTGTCCAGGGGAGAGCGGTTGAGTTTTTGCTGCAAACGGCTCACTGGTATCAGCATCTTCTCCTTCAGCCGGAGGAAATCCGCGCGTACTGTGGTCGGCTGGCGCAGCAGGGACTCCAGGCAATCCGCGAGCTTCTGGCGACGGCGACGAGCCGGGAATCGCTCCGCCTGGTGGTCGTGAGCCGGGCCGTCGGCCGGCTGCCGGGCTTGGTGCCGGCGCTGCAAAACGTGTTGGCGGAAGCAACACCCGCCGCCGATCCCGAATCGTCTACAGATTTTGGCGAGGACCTCCTTCCCGCGAACGGGCAGCCGCTGGGAGTTACCGTGCAGTCCGCTGATGCGACGGCCCAGGCCGCCCATGAATTGGCGGTTCGTATCCAGCGCGGCGAATTGCCGCACGGCAGTCTGGATTGTGTCCTTCCTCTGCCCACAGTCGAGCCTCTACCCGACACGGGGGAAGCGAAAAAAAGGACCTTTCGGCTGCTTTCTTTTGATCTTTAGAGAAGGCGTTTCTGCCTTGATAAGCCATGCAAGTCCGCCACCGCATCCCGACCGTTTTTAACATTTCCATGGTGGATGTGCTCTGTTGTGCCCTGGGATGCGTCATCCTCCTCTGGTTGCTGAATCTGCGCGCGGCAAAAGAAGAAACCTTGGCCGTCGGCAAAACCAGGGACCAGCTGAAAGCCACGCAAACGCTCCTCGATGAAGCCGCCAGTCGCCGCGATCAGACGGAACGCACCCTCGAAGCCGAGCGCGCCAAGCTTGCTGCCCTTCAGGAAGATCGGGAGCGCTTACGCGCCGAGCAGAAGCTGGCAGAAGAGCGCTTGGCCAAACTTCTGCGCGAGCAGCGGGCGCTGGCGAAAGAAAAGGCGGATGTGTCACAACAGGCCATGGCCCTGGAAGAGCGGCTCAGCGAAAAGGAAGACATGGCCAAGGCGTCGGCCCGGCGCGTGGAGAATTTGCAGAAGCAACTGCAAGATGCAGAGGCGCAGGTGAAGGAACTGCAAGCACTGGCGGACCAGGTCCCCGGACTGCGGGCGGACCTGGCGAGTTCTCGTTCCAAACTCTTGGCTGCTGTGGGCAAGGTCCAGGCTCTCGAGAAAGCCACCCAAACCAAGAGCGCGGACTTGGCCGACATCAACCGTCGCCTCGTGGAGCTGGAGGGCGAAAAGAAACGGTTGGCCGATCAGGCTAGCCGGGCGCTGGCGGCCGTCGAGAACCGCTTTGAAGGCATCACGCTGACCGGACGGCGGGTGATTTTTCTCGTCGATATGTCCGGCAGCATGGACCTGGTCGATGAACGCACTCCTGACGCCCAGAAATGGGTCGGCGTGCGGGAAGCCCTGGCCAAGATCATGCGCAGCCTTCCCGAGCTGGAGAAGTTCCAGGTCCTCCTTTTTGCCAATAAAGTGTCCTACTTGCTGGGCAATGAGGGGCAATGGCTCGATTACGATCCAAAAACGAGCGCCGATCGAGTCACGCTGGCTCTCGCCTCCGTTCGGCCGCTGGGCAGCACCAACATGTACGATGCGTTCGAAGCCGCGTTTCGCTACCGCAGCGCCGGCCTGGACACGATGTATGTTTTATCGGACGGGTTACCCAATGCCGGCCCCGGCCTGACGCCGGAGCAAAACGCTCTCAAGGAAACGGAGCGCTCGGAAATTCTTGCCAAGTACATCCGCAATCTGCTGCGGCGGACCTGGAATCGCCCGCTGGCCGATCGCCCCCGTGTGCGCATCAACACCGTCGGCTTCTTTTACGAAAGCCCCGACGTCGGAGCTTTTCTCTGGGCTCTGGCCCGCGAGAACGAGGGAAGTTTTGTCGGGATGAGCAAGCCATGAAAGGTCCCGCTTGTTTCGCGGTGGTTCTGCGAACCACGGCGAAACATCCGAGAAGGAGAGCCAACAAGATGTTTTCATTTTCCTCCCGGGCCCATCGTCCGCAGCTGGAAACTTTGGAGGATCGCATTGTTCCATCCCTCATCCCCGACGGGTGGATCGTCGAAACCACCAGTCCGTCGGGATTCGTCCCCCGGGATCAGTGGAGCTCTCTGGCCTCCTTTCCGACGGGAGTTTTTGCGGTCGATCCCAGCACGGGCAACCAGGCCCTCGTGGCTGCCCGCTCCGGGGGGCTGTTGTCGCTGCCCGAGGCAATCACCATCGTTGACGGAAGGCTGTACGTCGCGGATCACCACGTCTTCGGACCGGGAGGGGGCGGCATTCTTCAGGTCGATCCAGCCGACGGCAGCGAAAGCCTGATCGCACCGCCCGGAGATCTCCACCATATTCACGGTCCCACGGCCCTGACGTACATCGACGGCTCTCTCTACGTCGCCTCTTCCGGAAACGATGCCGGCACGGTGCTCCCCAATCTCGTCCAGGTCAATCTCCAGAGCCTCGCACAAACAGAGATTTCTTACGGCGGAAACTTCGTTGATCCGGTCGGCCTGGCACCGGTTCCGGGCAACGACAACGAGGTTTACCTGGCCGACGCGAAAGCGGGCAGCTCGGGAACGGGGGCCATCTTCGAGGTCGACCTTTCCACCGGTGCCCAGAACGAAATTACCGAAGGTAATCTTCTGAACTTCCCCGCGGGCATCACGCAGGAACTCGACCCCGACAGCGGACTCCCGACCGGCAATCTCCTGGTGATTAACGGCGGGGATGGAAACGCGGTCCGCGTGAGCCCGGACGGCATGCAGACTCTGCTCACCTCGTTCGGATCTGGAAGTGGTGTGCGCAGCATCGTGGCCGGCTCGGGCATCGATGGTCCAGGGACGATCTTCGTCGGTGCGATGGCCAGCGGAACCGCTCCCGCCATTCTCTTCGCCGCGGATCCCCGCACAGGAGCACAGACGGTCCTCTCCTCGGGCGGGAATTTAAGTCTCGTGGCCGGTTTGGCGTTTTCTAGCGACGCAAACCAGCTGTATGTCGGCACCAGCCCATCGCCTTCGTCCACACCGATCGATACCTCCGCTCCGACCGGCATTATTGGCGTGGATCCCATGACCGGAGTGCAGACGGCCGTTTCCGTTCGGCCCGCTGGGCTGTTCGGCCTGCCCCTGGAGATTTGTGAAGGACCCGCTCCGCAGGATAATCTCTATGTCGCCGATCTGACTGCGTTCGATACGGGGGCGGTCGTTCGGATCGACCCGAGCGATGGCAGCCAGACTCTACTGGCCACGGGTGGGTATCTCGACGCTCCGAATTCCATCACGTTCCTGAATGGTTACATCTACGTGGCCGACACGGGAGATTCCTCCGGCTTCACGCACAATATTGTCCGGATCGACCCGAACAATCTCGATATCACCAGCAACCAAACGCTCATCACTGATGGCAGCGGATGGGCGGACTTCTTCACGAATCCAACCGGCATCGCACCGGTTGTCGGCGATCCGGACAGTATTTACGTCGGCGATGAACCGGGCAACGTCGGCGGCAATTTGCCGGGCCAGATTTGGAAAGTCAACATCCAGACCGGCGCGCAATCTCGATTCGGTCCGATGTTTCCCACGTCCGGATTTGAGGCCCACCTGGATCGCATCGCGGTCGATCCGAGGACGGGCAATCTGTATGCGTCCACGATCGGGGGAGATGGAACTGCCGGGAGTCTGGTCCTGGTGGGCCCAGATTCGTTGACCGAGCTCTCCGCCCATGACAAGCTTATCGGCGACAACGGCATCGCGGTGAGTCTGGACGGCAGCGTGATTTACATCCCCACGATCGCTTCGGGCGCGGTGCCGGCCGCCCGCATCCTGGCGATTGATCTCACCGATCCGAACGGAGCCCAGAGCATCGTCACTGAGGGGTCGAACCTCAGCCTGGTTGCCGGGCTCCGCGTCTTCCAGGCAAATGGAGGAAATGGCAGTCCGCCACCGAGTCCTTCGCCGGCAGCCTTGCTAATCCGCCCCACGCAATTGCCCCCGCTGCCGGTCCCGCTCATGCAGCCTGCGGTACATCGGCAGGATACGACGATGGCGTTGCGGCCAACCACACCCCAGCAGGCGGTCGATTCTTTGTTTGCGGAATGGGCAATGCTTGACAATCGGATCCCGATGCATCCGCGCGCCACCGCACCGGCCCGCGCCGACATTTCAGGCTTGGACGAGTCGGATTCGCCGCTCCTTGCACGAGACGCTATACTGATCCGATGAATTATCCTCAGATCATTCTTCTTGCGCTGATTCAGGGCATGGCGGAGTTGCTGCCCGTCTCCAGCACGGCCCACGTGATCGTTGCCGAACGGCTGATGGGACTGGATCCCAGCGCCCCGGAATTGACGTTCCTTCTCGTGATGCTCCATACCGGAACAATGTTCGCGGTCCTGTTCTACTTCTGGCCCCGCTGGAAGCCATTGCTGTTCCCTGCGGTGGCCGGCGAGACCAAGGACGCGACGCCCAGATCGAAGTTTCAGTTCATCACAATGATCCTGCTCGCCACCGTCGTCACGGGGGTGCTCGGCTTGGGCCTGAAATTTTTGATCGAAAAGGTCATCCTGATTGGGATGCTGCACCATGAAAAGGGCGAGGTCGAGCATCTGTTCAAGAATATGCCGTTGATTGCGACGGGGCTTTTCCTGGTGGGTCTTCTCATCCTTGCTGCCGGTTCGCGGGAGAGGAAATCGGAAACCTGGACGATCAGGCCCCGGTCATCCATTTGGATCGGCTTGGTTCAAGGCCTCTGCTTGCCGTTCCGAGGTTTCTCGCGCTCCGGAGCGACGATCTCCACCGCACTCTTCTGTGGCATTGCCCGTCCCTTGGCTGAGGACTTCAGTTTTGCCCTGGCCGTCGTGCTTACGCCACCGGTCATCGTGCTGGAGCTTTACCGTCTGTTGCGGGCCAAGGAGTGGCAGACGACGGCGGGACTCATGGAACTGCTTCTGCCGGGAGCCGTCGGCATGGTCTGTAGCTTCTTCGCCGGCCTACTCGCACTGAAACTCCTCTCGGCGGCCCTGGAGAAAGGCCGCTGGAAATACTTCGGAATCTACTGCGTGGCGGCATCCATCGCCGTGTTGGTGGCTGTGCAATTCGGATTGTGAGACTGGAGTCGCGGCCAGGCAGGCGGTATACTCAGTTCACTTGCGCAATGATTGTGCATCTACAAGCCGGAAGCGCGAGCGAAGGCCCTTCGCTGTCGCGCTAGGCTTGTGGGCTGCCGACTTACGCACGCTGATCTAGGATTTGCCAGCATCTGGGTGCCGCCGATGAACGAGGTCACCCGTGTCCTGTCCGCGATCGAGGGAGGAGATCGCCACGCTGCGGAGCAGCTTCTTCCGCTGGTCTATGGCGAGCTGCGCAAACTGGCGGCCCAGAAATTGGCCCACGAGAAGCCTGGCCAGACACTCCAGGCAACGGCCCTGGTCCACGAGGCATATCTGCGGTTGGTGGATACCAAGAAAGCGCAGCACTGGAATAGCCGCGGCCATTTCTTCGCTGCCGCGGCAGAAGCCATGCGGCGGATCCTGGTAGATTCGGCCCGGAGCAAACAGAGTCTGAAACGGGGCGCTGGCCATCATCGGCATCCGCTCGATGAAGCGAGTCTCGCCGCTCCTCGAATTGATGATGACATTTTGGCCGTGAATGAAGCACTGGATCAACTGGCCGCCACCGATCCGGAAGCGGCGGAGCTGGTCAAATTGCGTTTCTTCGCCGGCCTCACTTCCACGCAGGCAGCCGAGACCCTGGGCGTGTCGCTTCGAAGCGCGGAGCGCATCTGGGCGTATGCTCGGGCGTTTCTGCTCAAGCAGTTGAAGAATCCCCGATCATGACCGATAGACATTGTCACAACAGTATGGCGAGGCAGGAGCAAGGAACGAAAAGGACGGGGCCACTGGGCCGCGTGGACATCTGACTTTGGCGAGAGGGGACATTGCCGAAGTGCTTTTGAAGTCGCAACTTACAGAGCTGCAAAAAGTCACAGGGCCACGCGGCCACGCGTTGCTACCCCTTTTTCCTTAACAGAATTCTGCGCTTACCTGAGATCGCATGGAAACAATCCCAGCCATGCACCGGACGCGCGTTCGGGATTTCTCGAATGTTTTTGGCGGAATGCGGAGACAGAATCCGCACTGTGGGGTGGAGGCTTGGACCTTCCCCGGGAAAGGACAGCGCCATGCGTGAGCGTGAGATCTTCGACGCCGCCCTTGCCATTGCCGATCCGGCTGAGCGCTCGGCGTACCTGGCCGAGGTCTGTTCGGATAACCTTGAGCTGCGTGAGCATATTCAAGGGTTGCTCGCCATGCACCAGCAACTGGGCAGCTTCCTCGAACCGCCGGCTTGTTCTCCGGTCGGCACCGCCGAGAAGTCGCTGAGCGAATACGCCGGCACGATGATCGGACCGTACAAGCTGCTAGAGCAGATCGGCGAAGGAGGCATGGGCATCGTCTACATGGCGGAGCAGGAACATCCTGTCCGCCGCAAGGTCGCCTTGAAGATCATCAAGCCCGGCATGGACAGCAAGCAAGTTATCGCCCGTTTCGAAGCGGAGCGGCAAGCGCTGGCCTTGATGGACCACCCACATATCGCCCATGTGCTGGATGCCGGCACGGCTGACTCGGGCCACCCTTACTTCGCCATGGAATTGATCCGGGGTATTCCAATCACCCAATTTTGCGACGAGAATCGGCTCACCTCGCGGGAGCGGCTTGAACTGTTCGTAACTGTCTGCCAGGCGGTGCAGCATGCTCACCAGAAGGGAATCATCCATCGCGATATCAAACCGAGCAATGTGCTGGTGACACTGCACGATGGTCGCCCAGTGGCCAAGGTGATCGATTTTGGCATTGCCAAAGCGCTGGGCCACGATCGCTTGACCGATAAGACCCTGTTCACTGGGTTTACCCACATGATGGGTACGCCGCTGTACATGAGCCCCGAACAAGCGCAGATGAGCGGACAGGACGTAGACACGCGCACCGATGTCTACGCCTTGGGCGTCCTGCTGTACGAATTGCTGACGGGAACCACGCCGTTCGACAAGGAACGGTTGAGGGATTCCGGCTACGACGAGATTCGCCGCATCATCTGCAATGAGGAGCCGGCCAAGCCCAGTACACGGATTAGCACCTTGGGGGAGGCGGCAACCATTGTCTCAGCCAACCGCAGGAGCGAGCCCCGGCGCCTGTACCGGCTGTTCCGGAGGGAGCTGGACTGGATCGTAATGAAGGCGCTGGAGAAGGATCGCAACCGCCGTTATGACACGGCCAGCGCCTTTACCGCGGACGTGCAGTGCTACCTCGACGACGGGCCGGTGCAGGCATGCCCACCGACGCTGGTCCAGCGCCTTGCGAAGTGGTGCCGGCGGCACCCGGCGGCGGTCTGGGCTGCTCTGCTGCTCCTGGCGGGGATCCTGAGTACATCGAGCATCGCCACGGTGCTGATCGTCTGGGAGCGCGATCGAACCAAGGAAAACTACGAGCGCGCCCAGGGCAATCTCGACACCGCCTACCGGATTCTGGACGAAATCTACCTGGCGAATGCGGAGAACCGGCTGCCACAGCAGCAGCAATTGACGGCTGACGATCGCCGCTTCTTGGATAAAGCCCTAGCGTTCTATGCGGAGTTTGCCAAGCAGAATAGCAGCGACCCCCAGGTGCGTCTGAAGATGGCGCAGGCTTGCCGCCGCATCGGCGAGGTCCGGGAGTGGCTCGGCCAGGACAGGGAAGCGATGGCCGCTTATCAGCAGGCCTTGACTGTCTCCGCCCAGCTCGCGGCCGAATTTCCGCAGAACCGCCACTATCGGCATAGCCTGGCACAAAGCTATCTGCTCGTCGATGGGATGGAGGGAAACATGTGGATAGGACAGGAGCTATCGGGACGGCGTACCGAGATCGAGAACGCCTTCACGAATGCCTTGCGAATCCTGGACCAGCTGGTACAGGAGGTGCCCACGGACCTGGAGTATTGGCACGATCTCGGTTCGGCCAATGCCCGCTTCGGTTATATCCACCTCTACCACAGCGGCCTCCCGCCGGCCGAGGCGGAAGCATGGATACGCCGAGGCTTGGAAATCCGCGAGAAACTGGTCGCGGAAAAACCGAACGAGTTGCTCTACCAGGTCGAGCTCGGAGAGAGCCTGGGAAACCTCGGCAACCTGCTCGAAATGACAGATCACATGCAGGAGGCCGAGGCGATTTTGCACCGCGAGCTGCAAGTGCGCCGACAAACGTTCGAGGTCTTTCCCGAGAAGATGGCCGCTTGCCTCCGCCTGGGAGACGCCTACATGGACCGCGCCGGATTCTTCCAGCTCATCGGCAAGGTGCAGGAGGAAGTGGAAGCGCTTCGCCAGGAACTGGCTCTCCGCCAAAAAGTCGCGGCGGCATTCCCGAGCGTGTGGATAACCCGATCGCGCGTGATCATTACCCACTGGAAATTGGGCGATGCCCTGCACAGGCTAGGAGCGCAACAGGAATCCCTCGCCGCCTATCGAGAGGCCATCGCTGGTTGCCAGGAGGCGGTCCAGACCGGAGCCGATAATCCTGCAAGTTATTTCCTCCTATGGGGACGGGCGCTGGCCGGCCTGGGCGCTCCGCACGAGGCCGTCGCTGCTTGGGAGCAAGCGGTGCAGCGTGGTGCGGAGAATGCCGAAGTGGCCAATCGGGTGGCCTGGTTCC
>Ga0209060_10004767_pt1 | contig 10317 bp, 7 predicted proteins | sample Coa_R1_8_FD_187155 | JGI IMG/M metagenome (GOLD analysis project Ga0209060, IMG submission 187155) | Surface soil microbial communities from Centralia Pennsylvania, which are recovering from an underground coalmine fire - Coalmine... | ecosystem: Environmental > Terrestrial > Soil > Unclassified... | reverse complement strand
TGAAAGAAAGCGCGGGCAGAAGCACGGCGGCTGCAAAAAGGAGATGAAACGACACCCGATACCAGCGTCGGTGGCGCAGCACGAAATGAATGCCGAGGCAGCCATGCGCCCACGCCACCGCCATGAGGATGAACTGCTTGAGTCCGCCTTCGGCAGACCACATCGCCCGCACCAGCGGCGCATAGGTCTCCGTCCTTTCGTACAGCTCATGAGCGATGCGTGTCGTGGTCAAATGCGCCAGTAGAAGGAACGGGATGCTGAAGCCCAATGCGATACGGATCAGCTCATCGATGGGCAGCCTCAGAGTGCGCCGCCGGTAGAGCGCGACGAAGGCGCCGGCAATGTGCACGAGCACCGCGCCGAGCATCGAAGCCGTGGCAGGCACGCTGTGCCAGAACGCGACAAACCATCGCGCGACCTCCTCGGTGACCCGTAACGACACCAGCCCCAGGGCGTGATTGGCGAGGTGTGTGGCAACGTAGCTGAAGAGGACGAGACCGGATGTGAGACGCGCTGTTCGTCCGGTGACGAGATTGGCGCGCGGGGGCCGCCACCGCATCGAACCGGTGAGTTCACTCACATCTTTGCCAGCGGCCCGCGCATACGATGTCCCTCGTCGTATCCACTCAACCCCCACTGATCGGAGAAATATCATGAACAAAGCTAAAGTGCTTCTTCCGCTGATCCTCGCCGCCGCTTCGAGCAGCGCCCTCGCCGCAACCGGCGGCACCGACGTATTCGGCCGTCCCGACAGCGGCTGGAACGGGCTGGACGCTGCCTATTCCGCGGAACCGTTCGACCCGCTTCCGCAGTTCGGTGCACGGAACGATGTTGTCTTCTCTGCGTCCACTCAGGCCGCCGCTCCTGAGGTCGCCGCCGAAGCGGGTGCTAAGACAGACGTCTTCGGCCGTCCCTATGTCAACGCAACTGCGCTGGACACCTACGCTCAATCCGCACCCTTTGATCCGCTCCCTCAGCTCTGGCAAAGCCGCCTCGACGCGCCGAATCCCGCCGTGGCGAGTGGCGCCTCTGACGCCAAGGTGAAGGGCTGATCGCCGCGCTCCGCGCCGCGCGTGAAGGAGCGCGGCGTGAGCTTCTCCTGACCGCCGCGAAGCATGCCGAGGCGGTCGGCTTCGCGGCCTCAAATCTCATCGCCGACCTTGGCAACGAGCTTCTCCAGCGCCTCGACGTCGACGACCACCAGTGCCCGGTCGCTCCGCACCAGCAGACCGCGTCGCACGAGCTCCGACAATTCACGCGTGACTTGTTCCCGTGCCGTGCTGATCTGATTGGCGAGGTCCGCGTGCTTCGGCGCCGGATCGATCGTTGCGCGGTTATTTTGCACGCCCGCGTGGCGAGCCCTGCGCAGAAGCTCCGAACGCAGTCGACTCTGCACGCCGCGCGTGCTCAGCTCGAAAACCCGCGCCGTCAGATCGCGGATCGAGTGAACAAGCTGGCTCAGAAGGGCGTCACACACGGGCGGATGCGCGTGCAACAGCTCGCCGAAGTGGGCCGGGGCGATCGACGCAACGAGGACGTCCTCTAGCGCGACGACATCCACGCTGCGCCGGCGGCCGTCAAGCGCGGCGAGCTCGCCGAAGCATTCGCCGCGCTGCATCTCGCGGAAGGTCACGGCGCGTCCACTTGCGGAATAGGCCGCTACCCGGACTCGCCCGGCGATGATGAGGAGTACGTCTCGATCGCTGGACGACCGCGCGACGATCGTCTGACCTTTGCGAAAGCGGCGCCACGCGCACCGGGCGGCGATATCGTCAAGCGCTGCCAAGGGCAGGCTCGCCAGCAGGCCAACCGTGCGAAGGCTGAGCGACGAGGGCGGTGCGGGCGCACACATGGAAGGGGTTACCAGAATCGCGCCGCCTTTATTCCAAGGTCGCGTTCGCCCCGCACCCCTGAGGTGGCTGGCGGGAATAAACATGCCTTCGCGGAGGTATTACATCGATCGCTCTTTGATCCCTTCCCGCACGGACTATGACGCCATGACGACCCGCAGCCGTTCGCGAACGGCCGGCAAGACCATCAACCTTGCGCTCCAAGGCGGCGGTTCGCACGGCGCCTTCGCGTGGGGTGTCGTGGACCGCTTGCTGGAGGACGGTCGCCTCGCCATCGAAGGTATCGTCGGGACGAGCGCCGGCGCTGTGAACGCAGCCGTCCTGGCCTACGGACTCACGGTCGGCGGCAGGCAGGGTGCCCGCGCGAAGCTCGCTGAATTCTGGAAGGCCCTGTCCAAAGCCGCCTGCTTCCTGCCGCAGCCACCCAGCGGTTTCGACGCCCGCAGCGTCTTCGGTGGAATCGGACTCTTGCCGGGATACTGGCTCATGGACACTCTGCTGCGGTTTTTCTCCCCTTATGAGCTCAATCCACTGAACTTCAATCCTATGCGCGACGTGCTCAGCCGCACCGTGGACTTCCCGGCCCTTCGCAACGGCCGCCGGGTTAAGCTGTTCACCTGTGCTTCCAATGTGCTGACCGGCCGCATTCGAGTGTTCGCAGGTCGTGAGGCCACCGTCGATACTGTGCTCGCTTCAGCGTGCCTGCCGCTCTACTTCCAGGCGGTCGAAATCGAAGGAGAGCACTACTGGGACGGCGGCTATATGGGCAATCCGCCGGTCTTCCCCTTGATCTACAACTGTCGGTCGCCGGACGTCGTTCTGGTGCTGATCAATCCGGTGGTGATCGAAGAGGTACCGCGCGAAGCCCGTGCGATTGCGGACCGGATCAATACCTTGTCGTTCAACTCGAGCTTGATGCGCGAGATGCGGGCGATCCACTTCGTCACCAAGCTGGTCGAACACGGTTTCGACGACGACGGCAGGCTCAAGAGGATGCACATTCACTGCGTCGATGCCGAAGACAAGATGCGCGCTCTCGGGGCATCATCCAAGACGAATCTCGGGTGGGATTTCCTGATGCATCTGTACGAGCTCGGCCGCGAACGCGGCGAAGCCTTCCTGGACACGCACTATGACAAAATCGGACGGGAGTCCTCTGCGCCGATCGCTGAGCGGTTTCTCTGAAAGTGCGAAGTCGACCACGTGCAGCTTTCCTATTGTCCGGTCTCGGACCGTCGGAGCACCGCCCTCAATTGGGAGGGCGTCGTACCCTCCCACGTTCGGAAAGCTCGATAGAAAGAATTCGAATCCGCGTAGCCCAGCAGATATGCCACCTCCGTGACATCCATGTCCGGCCGATTCAGGTACTCGTGCGCCAGTTCCTGCCGTGCCTCAACAAGCAACTGCCGGAAGGTGGCGCCGTCATCGATGATACGGCGCTGCAAGGTCCGATCGCTCAACCCGAGCTCGCGCGCCACGGCCGATATCTCCGGCCGGCTTCCCGCGAGCAGGCGTTTGAGGATCCATTTCACCCGCTCACTGATCGAACTTTGTGCACGGCGCCCTTCAAGCGCGCGTTCGAGCTGCGGATTCAACATCTCAAGCAACTCGGCGTTGTAGGTAAGGAACGGCCGATCGAGATCGGTCGCGTGCAGGACGAGGGCGTTCCGTCGCGCTCGGAACGCGATCGGGCCCTTGAAATAGGCTTCGTGGAGGCCGGACGCCTCCGCGCCGCGCTTCAGATCGACCCTCTTCGCCGTCACCAAATGCCCTGTGCCGCGGCGACCCAGTTCGACGAACGAGGCAAAGGCGGCGTCTGTCAGCAGGGGCGGCGTTTCTTCCTGCGCGTGGAGCCACACAGGCTCGATGACGCACTCGTCCTTGCTCACCTTGATGTGCAGTTCCTCGGGCGAGCATAGTTGCTTGAAACGAGCAAGACGGGTGAGGGCATCCCGGTAGTCACGGGCGTAATGCGCCGCCATAGTTGACGGTGGCCGATTGCCGACGTCGATCTGCGTGGCGATTCTCAGGCCCGCGGCCGGATCATCGCAGAGCTCGCCCACGGCACGCCAGAGCGCGAAGAACTGCGCCGTCGTGACGAGGTTCTGCCTGCCGTCGTAAACAGTCTGCGGCAGGCGAGCTTGGCTCAGCACGGCTGCGGGCGTAAGTCGGATCTTACCGAGCCCTATCCAAAAGGCGTTCGCGACTTTGAAACGGTCTGGCACGTGGACGGTCATTTTTCTCTCTCGCTGCCATTTCACTGCAAGCAATCGTGCTGTCAGGACATTCCCGGGGTCAGCCGATGATCGCTTTAGGTTCCAAGAACTCCTGCAGCCCGAAGATCCCGCCCTCCCGACCGATTCCCGATTGTTTGAACCCACCAAAGGGAGCAAACGGATCGTGACTTACGGTGTTGATCAGGACGCGGCCGGCGGCGAGTTTGCGCGCCAAACGCGCGGCTCTTTCCCGGTCCCCCGAGCTTACGTAGGCCATGAGGCCAAATTCGGAATCATTGGCGATTTCAATGGCCTCGGCTTCCGTCTTGTACGTCAGTATCGACAGGACCGGTCCGAAGATTTCCTCCTTCGCGATACGCATCTTGCGGCTGACCTTGGCAAACACGGTGGGCTTGATGAAATTCCCACTTTCGAGTCCCCGGGGATGACCTTCGCCGCCAATGACGAGCTCCGCACCCTGCTCGATCCCGGACTTGATGTACTCCTGCACGCGCTCGTACTGCTTTGTGCTGGCCAATGGGCCCAGGGTGACGTCCTTGTCCCTCGGATCGCCCATTTTGATTTTTTCGACGGCCGCCTTGGCCAATCTCTTCACTTCGTCGAGTCGGTCGTCCGGCACGATCAGACGCGACGCCGCAATGCAGGCCTGCCCGTTGTTTAGGTAGCACGCGTTGACGGCCATCGGGATCGCCGTGGAGAGATCGGCGTCATCGAGGATGATGTTGGGCGACTTGCCGCCGAGCTCCAGCGTCAACCGCTTCATCGTGTCCACGGAGTTCTTGGCGACCAGTTTTCCGATCTGCGTCGAACCGGTGAAAGCGATTTTCTGAATGTCTGTGCTTTTCGTTAACTCCGTCCCGACGACCTCGCCGAGGCCCGTCACGACATTGATGACGCCACGAGGCAACCCGGCTTCATGAAAAGCGTCCATCAACACTTCCGTTTGCATAGCGCTCATCTCGCTTGGCTTGATGACTACCGTGCATCCGGCAGCGATCGCCGGCGCCACCTTGATCGCGATCGAGCCCGCGCTCGAGTTCCATGGCGTAAATACGCCCACCACTCCAGCAGGCTCCATCACGACCTTAGAGGTGCCGATAGTTTTGACCAGGTCGAAATCTTCGAGGACTTTCTTGAAATGCAGGAAAATATCCGCCGCGAGGTTGTTGGAGCCCTTCGCGCGGTCTTGCGGCGCGCCGTATTCCACGACCGTCGCTTCAACGAGTTGATCCATGCGCCTGGCCACGGCGTCGTGCAGCCGCTGCAGAAGCTCCATCCTGTATTCCTTGCTGGTTTGCGAAAAGGTGCTGAAGGCCTGTTTCGCCGCACCGATAGCTTTTCGGGTGTCGATTTCGTCTGCCATGGTGACCTTGCCGATAACCTTGTTGTCGGTCGGGTTCACCAGGTCGACGACCTGGGTTCCATGGGGAGTGACGAAGTCGCCGTTGATATAGACGCGATTAAAAGCTCTTACTGAAGTCGCGGTTTCATGTGCTTTCATTTGTGTCACCCTTCATGAGGTTTCGGCTTACCAAGGTGGCAGCCCACAGTTTCAGTGTGGCTCAGAAGCGAGTTGACGTAACTAGCAAAAGACGCCAATGCTCTTGCAGAACGTGCCAAACGGTTTATTACCACCGCTATCAGCAAGCGGCTCCTCAAACCCCACCGCCAGGCTTTGCATCAAGGCGACAGCCTGACATCCCATGGCCCGGGAAGAGCGTTTTTGCGCGCGGAAGGCCACGCGCGCAGGGAATCAGCGGCGCATGTGCGGCGTGATCGCAACGGGCCTGGCCGAGTTCGACACGGCGAAGTGCGAGCCGGCGACCTCCTCGAACTCCTGCAAGACTGGGCCGCGCAGCCCACGGTGCAGAGACCTACAAAGCGCGCCTGTCGGCGTTCTTTGCTTGGGCAGTGACGCGAAGCCGCGCACTTCCACCCGTCGGCCGACCACGGCGATCGGCACGCTGTACTGCCGCGCCTCGAGCCTCGTTCTAAGGTTCGGCGCGACGACTAGCCCATGAAACCGATATTGGCGCCGTCCGGCGCCGCGCTGAAGGCGCCGATGTTGGGCAGCACGTCAGGGAGCGACGCGGCCGGCAGGCCGAACCACTGGGCCAGCGTGGCGGCGTACTGATCCATCGCGAGGGTGGGAATCCAGCGCCCTTCCTGCGTGAAGTCGTCGCTGCCGCCCAATGCGAGGGACGGAAAGGTGCCATAGAAACCACCCTTGACGCTCCCGCCCATCACCAGATGATGGCTGCCCCAGGCGTGATCCGAGCCGCCGCCGCTCGTCGGCTTGAGGGTGCGGCCGAAATCGGACATGGTGAACGTGGTGACGCTCTTCTGCACGCCCAGCGCGACGGTCGCGTCGTAAAACGCCTTGAGGGCAGGACCGAGCTGGCCATACAGGGTCTGATGAGTGGCGATTTCGTTGGTATGAGTGTCGAAGCCGCCCAGTGAAACGAAAAACACCTGACGCTGTGCGCCCAGTGTGCCGCGCGCCTCGATCAGGCGGGCGACCTGGCCGAATTGACGGGCGATGCTGGTGTTCAGCTTCGGATGCACTTTCGGATCGAACAGCGTCGCGATGGTCGATCCGGTGCCCGTGAGAACGGGATCGACGAGATCCCCGTCGTGCAGGGCGCCGGTCATCACGTCGGCCGCCGCAGCGACAATGAGGTTGGAACGGTCCAGTGCAAGCGCCTGCTTCAGCGCGGCAAGCCTGGCCGCGGAAGCGGTCAGCCCGATGCCTCCGGACAGCGGCAGCGACAGCGGCTGCGCGGTGTCACCGACGGTGTACAGCGCGTTGCCGGCGATGGATATGACGGCCGGCAGCGGACCGCCGGTGCCGTGTACGGCTTCGCCGAGACGGCCGCCCCAGCCGGAACGCCGGGGCCCGGTGGCCACCGCATTCATCCATTCGAGCTGCTGATCGGAGTGCGACATCAGGTTGACCGGCAGAGGGCCGGCGGCATAGCCGGCCTTGGTGATCGGCTTCACCAGCGTGCCGACGTTGAAGACGATGGCCAGATGCGACTCGCCGCTCGCCGTCTGCCAGATGCCGCCCAGGTCCGACAGGCTCGGATGGAGGCCGAAAGGCGTCGAGGTGGCGCCGCCGGGGTTGATCGGCATTGGCACCAGGGAAGCGAGCGGCAGCGCGAGCCCGCCGGCACCGGCGCCGCGGATGCTGCTGTAAGCACCATAGCGGGCCGGGTCCATCGGCACCACCATGTTGTTGGCGTCGTTGCCGCCGAACAGAAACAGGCATACCAGGGCGCTGTAGCCCCCGGGGGCTGCCAGTGCGTCGAATGCCGCCAGCTGCGACATCGCCGTGCCGGCCGCCGCCACCGCGGAAGCCCGGATGAGAAAGTCTCTGCGGTTCATCGCTGTCTCCTTGCGGCGTGCGCGACGGTCAGCGCGCGACCTGGAACTGCTCGGAAGAATCGAGGAGCCAGACCGCCGTGCGGACGCGGGTGAGCGTGTCGCTCGCCGGCACCGCGCTGACTGCGCCGGCAATGAGGCTCGCCGTGGCGGCCGGCAGTCCGCCGGTCACCAGCAGACGCCCCAGGTTGTCGACCAGGGCGGCCGGATCGCCGGCAAGGGCCTGCAGCATCGTGAGGTCGACGCTGGTTCCGGTGGCGCCCGCAACCGTCGGGTCGGCCGCGATGGGGGCGCCGAAGATCAGCGTCTGGAGCAGGTTGTCGCGATTGATCGCGGTGGCGGTATTGAGGATGCCGAACTCGGGGCCCGTCAGGCCGGGATTCGCACCGGGAAGCGGGTATTGCGGAGCGTAGAAATTGAACACCGAGGGAGCGTTGAAAACATCCTGTCCCAGTCCCGCGACTGCGGCGCGAAGATAGACACCGTCGCTCTGTCCGTGGAGGCCGCGCACGACGCCTGCAGCAAACAGGGCCGGCTCCTGCAGCTTGCCGTATGCGGGCGCCGTCTTCAGGTCACCGCGGGCTTCATCGTCGAGCAGAATCGCCCTCAGTACGGCTTTCATGTCGCCGCGGATGCCGTGTCCGTGGGGCGGCATCCCGGCAAACGCGTCGGCCACGCGCGCCACGTACTGCGGGCTCGGATTGCTGGTGACCAGATGCTGAATCAGCAGCCGGCCGACGAACGGGCCGACATTGGGGTGATTGAAAATGGCATCGATGGCCGCGGCAAGGTCGGCCTGGGCGGACTGGCCGGCCGGCAGCGCCTTGCCGCCGATAATCTTCTTCGCGCCGGTATCGTGGTTGCCGGCCATTGGAATCATGGGACCGACGAAGTACGCCGGATTGTGCGCCTGCGCGGTGGCGCCGGGCGCGGTCGGGTACGTCCAACCGGTGAACACGCGCGCCATGTCGTCGACGACGCTCTGATCGTACGTCGGTACGGTTGCGCCTGCCGACACCACCGGTGTGCCGTCCTCGTGCAGCTGCACGAGTCCCACGGAGAAAAGCTGCATGAGCTCGCGCGCGTAGTTCTCGTTCGGCTTGCTGCCGCGCGCCGGATTGGGCTTGTCGTTGTTCGCCATGTTCAGGTAATGGCCCATGGCCGGTGACACGGTGACGTCGTACAGGATCTGGCGGTAGTTGGTCAACGCGTCGTCGAGAAGAAGCTGCTGGTAGCCGGCCATGGCGTAGCCCCAGCGCACGTCGAGGCCGGAAATCACCAGGATCTGAGAAAGCGCGAACGCAACCCGCTGACGCAGCTGATCGCTGCCGCCGATGGCGTTCCGGTAGAACAGCCGCTGCACCTGGAAGATGCTGTAGTTGTCACGGGCGCAGATGCTGGCCGCGCTGGCCGGATTGCCATCGCCCATGCAGGCAGCCGGCTGTGCTGCCGGTACGGGGGGCAAGCCGCCGTAGCCCGTCGCCGGCTGACGGAACTGCGCTTCGAGCTCGGCGCCTATGCCGTGCTTCAGCACGCGCGCGACCGATGCGGCCGTCGGCCCGAAGCTCGACTGGCTGAGAAAGCGCACCGCGTCGGCCGCGCTGGCGCGCGGATGTCGGGCACCGTCGCGGCCTTCATCGTCACGGTCTCCATCGTCGCGGCCGTCCGCCTCACGACCACGGCCGCCGCCGCGATCAGCGCCCTCGGTGCGGTCGTCGGACACCCATGCGCCACTCCGCGCATCGCTGGCATCGGCGAGCCGGTCCGCGCCTTCAGCCGCCGTCGCCCCGGCGGCGTAACCGCCGGCAGCGACGACGGCCCCGCAGAGCAACACCCCGATGAAGAAGGAGACACGCGGTACTTGAATGGCCGATCGATCTGGTGTCGGCATGCGCGTCTCCCCGGCAGTGATGGCGCGGGGCAGACTAGCACCGAAGCTTGCGCCGAACAATCTCCGCGGGCGACAGACTTGTATCCGATCGCGCGAGCTGCTTTCGTACGGGATGGCGCTGGCTGCTTTCGCCGCGGCGCTGGCGTTGCCGCCTCTTTCAACTCTCCGCGGCGGCGAAGCCGCCGCCGAGGGCTTTGTACAGCGCGACGAGGTACACGCCGGCATCGCGCTCACTGACGATCCGTTCGTCTTCGAGGCGATAGAGCTGGCGCTGCGCGTCCAGAACGGCAAGGTAGTCGGAGAGGCCGCGCGCGTAGCGCTCCTCCGCCAGATGCAGCGCGGTGCGGTCGGCCGCGATCGCATCGGCCAGATGGGCGCTGCGCGACCGTTCGCGCTGCAGGCGGGTGGCGGACTCCTCCACGTCGGCCAGCGCGCCCAGCACGGCCTTTTCATAGCGCGCCTGCGCCTGCTCCATCGCCGCTTCAGCCGCTTCGGTCTTCGCCTGCAGACGACCGCCGGTGAAGATGGGCCAGCTGAGCGCCGGGCCCACGGCCCAGAAGAGACTGCCGCCGCCGGTGAGGGCGCCGGTGGTGAGCGCGGCCAGGCCCAATGTGCCGACCAGACTGATGCCGGGGTAGGCCTGCGCCGCGGCGGCACGGCGCCGCGCATCCGCACCGAGCACCGCCTGGCCTGCCTGCTTGAGGTCGGGCCGGCGATTGAGCAGATCGGCAGGCACCGACGCCGGCAGTGCGGTGTTCCAGGACGGGACCGGACCGGCGGGGCCCAGGATGGCCAGCAGGGCGGCTGGCGCTTCACCGCAAAGGAGGGCGAGGCGATAAGCGCTGGCGCGGATCTCGGCCTCGAGCACATCGATGTCCGCATCAATGGTATTGCCCAGCTCGCGTGCCCGCCACTCGTCTGCTTCACTGGTCAGCCCGGCGCGATAACGCGAGTGGGT
>Ga0209060_10004765_pt1 | contig 10320 bp, 12 predicted proteins | sample Coa_R1_8_FD_187155 | JGI IMG/M metagenome (GOLD analysis project Ga0209060, IMG submission 187155) | Surface soil microbial communities from Centralia Pennsylvania, which are recovering from an underground coalmine fire - Coalmine... | ecosystem: Environmental > Terrestrial > Soil >... | reverse complement strand
GCCTCCTTGGCCACGACGCTGATCGCACCATGCGGCCAGCGCCAGTAGGGCCTCTGCGGCTATAGTAGGGGGCGAGTCCGGTGACGCACAAGGTGTCGCTTGAGCAGTAGTCTGACTGGCGATTCTCAATGCCCCAATGACCACGCACCACGCGGGCAAACTGCTTGACCTGCGCTGGGATGCTGCCGATGTAATAGGCGAACTCTTCCGAGATATGGCCCCCTTCCTCCCGCGTACGCAGCACCATGCCGATGCTCTGCAGCCCCGCCCAGTGTTCGGCGCCCGGCAAATCCTTGGGCACCGCAGCGATGAAGTAGTCGCGGGTTTCCCTACGACCATGATCCTCGTCCACGGTGCGCCAACGCCGCAATGAGGGCTCGGTATAATCGGCGTCCGCAAAGCGGATGAAGGTCTCCCGCAACGCTTCGTGCAGGGTCGGTTGGTTGTCCTTGACCGCCAGGACGTAATCCGCCTTCTTGTCGACGATGGCCTGGGCAATCTCCTTTTGACAGCCCATGGCGTCGATGGTGACGACATCGCCTTCGAGGTCGAGCAGTTCGATCAGCAACGGCAACGCGGTGATCTCATTGGACTTCTCGCTCACCGCCAGTTGGCCCAGAAACAGGCGTGCTTCGCTGGCCCAGGCACTGACCAAATGCAGCGCGTTGGGACGTTGGTCGCCATCGTGCGAGCCACGCAGCGTCTTGCCATCGAGGGCCACATGCTCGCCACCCAAGGCAGCACGCAAGTCGGCCAACCAACTCTGCAGACACACGAGCAAGGCTGCCGGATCGAGCTTGGCAAAGACCCGGCCCATGGTATCGTGGGAAGGAATGCCGTTGGGCAATTCCAGAAAGCGCCGCAGGAAGGGGAGCTTGGCTTTGCCGAAGCGTTCGATATCCACCCAGGTATTGGCATTGGCAATCATGCCGCACAGAGCCAAGACGAGGATGTCCTCCAGGACATGCCGGCGCGTCCGTTCCATCCGTGGATCGGTAAGATTTGCAAAGTGCTTGGCAAATTGTACCAAGGGATTGGTGTCTGGCATCCGTCACCTCCGGGTTCGGGTTCCGTTCTCCAGAGGCATCTTTCGGGCACCCCTTGACTGGGTCAACCCCTACGCCAACAATTCCCACGCGCTTTTGATGCGATTGCCTTGTTCCTGATGGTCGCAGGCTTGGCTGCCGGCCCGCGTCCATGCGCGCCGCTGCCAATCGCCACCGCCTGCCCGATCGGGCGTCTTCCGACGGCTCTCCACCCTGCATCCGTGCAAGATTTCGCCGTATCCATGCCGGCGAGCGGGGGCACTCATTGCCGTCCCCCGCACCCCCGGCTAGCCTCTCTCTGTTGCCGGGAAGATGCCCTATCAGTTCGTCACACGCGCTCACTTCCCAATGATTCCTGCGTCCCGAAGTGCCCGGCGGACTAACCGAAAGACCTCGGCGAATTCCGGTAACTCGGCCATCTGCGCTGCCAGACGCATGTCCCAGAGCTTCTTGTAGCGAGCTTCCTTGGACTCAAGGGCTTCGCGGGCATCGGCGGGTTTTTTCCCCCGGAATTCCCATTTCTTCTCAATCGCGTGGATCACGTCGCCCAAATCGACGTGCCCGCCAGACGCTAGAAACCAGATGTCAAAGAGATCACGGGGTTCGTTGCGTGCTGCATCAAGCAGCGCAACCACCTTTTCGGCGGCGATTTCGCTCAGCGAATAGGTCAGAACCACAGCATCTTCGGGCAAATCCTGATACTCTTCGTAAGCTCGCAGGACTCTCCGCGCTTCGAGCGGGAAGACGACCTCCTCCCTGATCGTGATGTCTACCTTGACCTCTTTGGGCCTCGCGGTGGCCGGCAGCGGCCCCTCGTAACTGAGGTAGAACGTATGGCTGTTTTGGTGAACCTGCCTATCCTCATGTGCGAACCGAATCGTTACGCCTCCGGCCCGGCCCACTTCGGCAAACACCGGCTCAAGTTCCTGGCGGATCACGTCGAACGGCACATCGACCCTCAGCGTGAAGTCCAGGTCCTCGGAAAACCTGTAGTCTCCAAAGTAGCACCGCTTCAGCGCCGTCCCACCCTTGAACGCCAGCCGTTCCCTGAGCGGCGTCCGTGAAAGCCCGATCAGAAACCATGCCAGGCAGTAATCCCGCTCCAGGACGCCTTCCGGTATGCGCCGCCCGCCAGCTTTGGCCAGGCGGTTCGAGAGCAGGGCAAGGTTTCGTTGCGGAATCATTCGTTACGTCCCGATCACAGCACGGAATTCGTCCGGGTCCACGTTTAGCCGCAAGTGCCATCGCCCGGTGTATTTTCCTTGAGGCGGCATAACCGGATCGAGGAGCGAATACGTTCCAGTCACATGCTCACGCAACTTTTCCCTCTCGGATGCTGTGCCGATGTCATAGACTTCCAACAGGAAGCCGAGGCGTCGCATCACGGCACCGACATTGAGCCGCAGGGCGTATTCGACGAGCCGGGCCACATCCAAGTCAGCCCGACGAATCCACAAACCCTTCGCCACTTCGGTTACCCCGCCGCAATACTCCGGTTGCCGCAAACCGTCCAGCACCGTGCGCTCCAGGTCGCTGACGCTGACTTTCTCTTGTTTGCTTACCCAGTGCTCCGTCGTTCCGAAGAAGTGTTCCGGCTTGCACCGGATGAACCGGAACTCCGTTCCCAGGACTGAACGGCCCCGCATCGGTTTGGGCGAGGTCACGCAGACAACGAGTTGCGGCTGCGTCACCATGTTGTGGATGTCCATTGCAGACGCATGCGAAAGGTAGTACGGTTTGCCTCCCATCAGTTCTCGGGCAACCACGTATGGGTTGCCCAGGTACTCGCTTTCCCGGCCCAGCTCCGGAGGGACCAGCTGGAATATCCCTGGGCGAAGCCGTGTCGCCACCCCGCGACCAACCAGCTTATGCACCAGGGTCCGCGCGGAGGTGTCCTTCAGGCCCGTGATGTCCTGAGCTTCAGCAAGGGTGAAGATCGGGCGTCCCCGCTCATGTAGGGCAGTCACCAGCAAGGCGGACCGGGAACCCAGCGTTTTGCTCGGATTCTGTTTTGTCAGCATTTTGTTCCCTCCTAAGGAACATTTTGCACTAGAAAGGGATTCTAGTCAAGCAATTTTTGCGGATCGTTCGCGTTTCGTTCCCTATCAGGGAACAAATTGAACTCACGATGTGACAGCAGTTCTCCCCAGAGGACGACCTGTTCGCGAGCGGCAGACTGACGTATCTTGACGCAAGCTCATTATTTGTAACTACTTATGTCTAGAGGCGACGACGGCGAATCAAGCCCGTGACCGCAGGGTCGAGAACTCCAAACTCAACCTGTTCTGCAAGATGCTGTGAATACACGTCTTACGGCGAGTGGGACCACCGCACAGCCCCTCGCCCGTTAGCCACTTTCTGATCGTTCGTCCACTAGCGGGGCACTCTTCGGGAAAAACGAAGAAAAATCTGCGCCCCCACAACGCGATGCGCGGGGATGCTCCGAGGAGATTAATGCCTGGCACCGCGCCCCCTTTGAGCTTCAAGATGGAAGTGAGGAACAGAACCTCATGGCTGCAACCGACCCTGTGAGCGAGGCCGACCTTGACGAAGCCTTTGAAACGAGTCCGGAGTTCGGCATCCAGTTCCTGGACAGCGAGTTCCGGGAGCGGGTCCTGAGACACATCAAGCGGTGCGGCCGTGGGTTTTTCGACTCCCACGACCTGCTGGACGTGTACCAGGAGACGCTCATCGGCATGTACGCCAGGGCTAAAAAGGCCGGGTTCGACCCGTGCCGGTCGCTGCGCATGGTACTCGCCATCGCCCGCAACAAGGCGACGGACCTGCTGCGCCAGCGGGGGCACAGGATCAACCTGGACGAAGACGCAATCCTGGACGTGGTTGCGGCCGACACGAAGGGTTCCGACGTTCTCTCGCAGTGGCGGCTCCATAGCTGCCCCATCGAGGCAAGAGAATTGCGGGAGATCCTGCTGACATTCATCGCCACGCTGCCTCGGCGGCAGCGCATCGTCGCCCAGTGCTTCATCGACAACTTCGAGGACTTCCGCCAGCGGGACACCTACCGGCCCCTGGCGGACGCGGTCAGCGCCATTACGGGAGTCACGGAAAGTGTGGCCGACGTGAAGAACGACTGGCGCTATGCGCGGGAGAAGATAATCGCGGAACTTCAAAAGCGCGGCTACACCTACATCAGCGTGGAGTGAGGATTTTATGAGCGGAGGGAGCAGGAGAGAACGGGAAGAGCGGGCACTGGACGCTCTGCTCGTCTCGATTCTCCGTCGGGTTGACAAAGACGACGACATCACCGAACCGGACAAGCTGCCCCAACTCACGGATGAAGAAAAGGCGGCCATGAACGCCCTGGGGACCGACTTCATCGACCGCATCCTGGCCGGAGAGCGACCGATCCCGCCCAGGGAGGAACCGAAAAAGGACGACCCCGACGAAAGCGAGGAGGCTGCCCTTGCGGGCAGTGGGGCCGACTGTAGCCTGAACCGGGCCGAGGAAGTCGATGACGAAACCACCGAAGAGCTTGAGCGGCGGGAACGGGAAATCCTTGAGCGCAAAGCCCGTGAACGGGAAGAAAGGGGAGACGTTGCCCCTTGACATCGAGGCCCTGGCGAAAAAGCACCTGATCGCCCTGGGCATGTGGCGTCTGCCGGTCAACCCGCTGGCCATCGCCAAGAAGGAAGGGATCGAGCTGGCCCCCGGACGATACGGCGAGAAGTTCGACGCGCGGATCAAGTTCGTCAAGTCGGCGAAGACCTTCATCCTCTTCTATAAGGAAGCTGGCTACGGGCTCACCGAAGGGCGGATGAGGTTTTCGATTGGGCACGAGCTTGGGCACTATTACCTGCCGCACCACCGCAGCTACCTGCTGAGCGGGCAGAGCCACAACTCGGTAACCGACTTCCGTTCCCCCGACCCGCGCGAGAAGGAGGCGGACGAATTCTCTTCGACCTTGCTCATGCCCCACGAGCTTTTCGCCGGCGAACTGAAGACGCGGCGCATGACGATCTGCACCCTGGCGGACCTGTCGCGGCTCGCGGAGAACACGTTCCAGACATCGCTGACCAGTACGGTGCGGCGCTACGTCGGCCTGGACTGGGAGGCGTGCTCGATGGTTGTAAGCGAGGCCGGCGTGGTGAAATGGGCCAAGCACTCCGACACCATGAAGGCCCGGGGCATGGGCTGGATTGAGTACGGCACCCCCGTCCCCAACACCACGCCGACGGCGAAACTATGGGATCGCCTGGGTAAGGAAGCCACACTGGAGCGCATGGAGGCCGGCGTGGACGCCGACATCTGGTTCGAGCGCCCGTACCGGCGGCGCCTTTGGGAAGAGGCGATGCCCCTGGGCTACACCGGCCAGGTGTTGACGTTTCTCACCGCCGAGGAAGCCGAGTAGTCCCTCGTCGGCCGCGGCCGTGCCCGCCTTGATAAAGCCCGGATTCTTGCAGCACGATCAGCCCTCGAAGCCCGAGGACTTTATAGAAGGCCGGCTGAGGCCAGCCGGTCACCTGGCAGGGGCCAGCCTCCTAACTTTGGGACGGCGGCCCCGACCGGGTCCGGACATTCCACAGAGAAAGGGGTCATCATGACCGCTACCGCCGTGCAAGAGGGCCACGAGGCCCGTGAGCATCACCACGAGTTCTGCGTCAACATCGAAGGCGTGGATCATCCGTGGTGCCATCACACCATCATGGTGCCGCAGATCCGCGACCTGGGCGGGCTGCCGGCCGACCAGCCGGTGCTGGAGATCAACCTGGAGACCAACACCGAGCGGACCCTCGGCGAGTGCGAGGTCGTGCATATCAAGCCCGGCCACGCCTTCTGCAAGAAAGTCAATTACAAGCGGGGCTAATCGCCAATGTCCAACCGACTCGCGAAGGAGCTGGCGCTCCTCAAGACCGTCTTCCCCGGCGTCGAGTTCCACGAGGTGGACAGCGGCTGGTTCCGTATCCCGCGGTACGCGGTCCAGTACGGGGGCTGGAAGCAGACTGAAGTCGCGGTCTGCTTCCAGGTTCCTGGAGGATACCCAGGCGACGCGCCCTACGCCTTCTGGGTGTCCCCGCCGCTCCGCCAGGCGAGCAACGACGCCCCCGCCAACAACTACCAGGAGCCGTCGCCGACGCCTTTCCCCGGCACCTGGGGCAAGTTCTCCTGGTCCCACGAAGCCGGCTGGAAGCCCGCAGCCGACCCGGCCGCGGGGTCGAACTTCCTGCACTTCGTCCTGACCTTCCGCGACCGCTTTCGTGAGGGCCCGTAACGTGACTGTCTTTCTTGACCTGCGAGCGGGGCTCAAAGAGGAGCTTTGGGCCCATCTTCTACAAAACGACACCGAGCAGGTGGCGATCGTTTTCGCGGCGGTCGAATCCAAGGACAACGCCACCGTGTTCAGCGCGAGGGATGCCTACCTCGCCACCGCCGCCGACTTCGAGATTCACTCGGAGTTCCACGTCGAGCTGACCGACGAGGCCCGCGCGCGAATCATCAAGACGGCGTGGGACACCGGCACGTCGCCGGTAGAGTTTCACTCCCACCCCGGCGACTACCGGGGGGCGAAGTTCTCGCCGAGCGACATGTACGGCTTCTCTGACTATGTGCCGCACTGCCGCTGGCGGCTCCGTGGCCGTCCCTATCTCGCCGTGGTGGTGACCCCGGCCGGCATGGACGCTCTGGCCTGGACCGACACCGGCGGCAAACCTGTCGGCCTGGACGCCATCCGCCCGGCCGGCGGCGCCGCAATCCGACCGACTAACCAAACCATCGAGAGCCTGAAGCCGGAGGTGCCAGAACATGGATCTGGAGCGTTTTGACCGGCAGCTGCTCCTGTTCGGCCAGGCCGGTCAGGAGAAGATCGCCGACACCCACGTCATCATCGCCGGCCTCGGCGGCACCGGCTCGCATACCGCCCAGCAGCTCACGTTCCTGGGCGTGCGCAGATTCAGCCTCATCGACGCGGACCACGCCACGAAGTCGAGCCGCAACCGGCTCATCGGCATGCGGCCGTCCGATGTTGTTGCAAAGACACCCAAGGTCGTCATCGCCGAGCGCATGATCCGTGAAATCGAGCCCGACGCCGACATCACCATCGTCAACGACACATTCCTGTCGGAGGTTGGCGCCGCGGAGCTGGCCAGGGCCACGGTCATCTTTGGGTGCATGGACCGCGACGGCGCGCGGCTGCTGCTCAACGAGTTCGCCTGCGCCTACAACCGCTGCTACTTCGACATTGCCACCGACACGGACAAGGACGGCGACCGAGTGACCTTCGGCGGCCGGCTGATGGTCCGCACTGGCGGGGATGCGTGCCTGTACTGCATGGACCTGTTGGACAAAGAGGCCGTCCGCCGCGACCTCACGTCACCCGAGCGGCGCGGGGAGGAGGACGCCATGTACGGCGTCCGCCGCGACGGCCTGGGCGAGCGCGGGCCGTCAGTGGTCGCGTTGAACGGAATCCTGGCATCCATCGCCGTCACCGAATTCATGGTCTTCGTGACCGGGGTGCCGAGGGCATCGAAACGGCTGCTGCGGTACGACGGCAGCAGGGGCATAGTGAACGAGCCGAAAGACCCGCCCCGGCCTGATTGCCCCTATTGCACGCAGGCCGGCACCGGCGATGCCGTAGACTGGCTCCGCCATGTCCGCGCGGGGCTGGGGCGCTGGATGCGGTAGCAGTGGCGCCCGGCGGCAATTTGTAAGAAATCCGACCACGTTTTTCTTACGGCCTTCGTCTGGATAGCTGCCCGATTAGGCAGGGACGCCGCCAGTGTCCTGTACCTGTCCGGACGCCGGGAATCATCTCTTGCTTCCGCTCCACGAAACCGCGTTGCCCCGACCACGGCATCCCGCTCGGTCTGGATTTTTCTGCAATTCTTCTGCAACTACTGGCCGTGCGACCAGTACATGAGTACAATGTGAGCATGGGCGGCTGCACGCCGCAAGTGACTGTTCTTTCACAAGTTGCAATACCAGATCAATGCCACGACGGGATCACAAGCTGGCAGGCAAGCCAGGTTGAGGGCCTGGTGACCGTAAAGGTCGTGCAGGTTCAAGTCCTGTCTCCGGCAGTAAGCAACGTAAGGACTTGCGTCAAATCGATGCAAGTCCTTTTTGTTTGCGCCGTGGCTTTCCGGCGGCAAAGCGGGGTCAATTGGGCTTTTGCGTTGGTCTTGCGTCAGTGGTTCGGGAGCGGTTCCCGAACTACGTTTGAACGACGCTTTGGGAGATCAACGCAAGGGCCTGGCTTGAACTCGACCCGGATTCGAATTGCTATAAGGTCTGCTTCCGTTTCGGAAGCAAGAGGTTCAAGAAGTCTCTGAAGACCGAGGACGGAGGAGAAGCAAAAACCCTTCTCGGGGGCGTGAAGAAAAACCTGCTTCGCTTGGAGCAGGGACTGCTCGAACTTTCCGACGGTGCTGTTGTCCTGTCCTTCGTGTTCTCCAATGGGAAACGCCTGGAGAAGACCGCGGTCAACCGGCCGATGACCCTGCTAAGGTACCGGAGAAGACTGAGACGCTGCTCGTCGGCCCTGCCTATTTCGCTGAGTCCATACTGATCGGCAAGCAGATGAACGGTATTCGGCTGGTACAGATTCACCCGAAGGCGGCAGCTGCGGCCGGGATCAAGGACGGCGACGCGATCGTGGTGGAGAGTCCGCGCGACGCGGTGACCGGCACGGCGCTCCTCTGGACGGGTATTCGCGAGGACACTATCTTCGTGCCGAATACTTTCGGCCCGATGGAGAAGATGGCGGTGGAATTCGGCGACCCGCTGTACCAGCCCACCAACATTTTGCTCGATGACCGCTATTATGATAACCTGTCGGGGCAGCAGGCCTATCGTTTGGAGTTCGGCTGTTGCTCCCTGCAATTGGCTGCATGCACCGAGAGCAAGCCCGGTCCCCGGCCCGGCTGGAACGGCGGTGCACTCCAGTGCAAAGTTCTTTGGAGGTCTTACTCTCGGCGACGCGACGTTTCAAATTCGCGCTAGGCTAGTCGCCGAAACCAAGTACAATAGCTCTCCATCCGCGGCGTGCGATCGGGGCTCCGGCGGCTGCCAAGACACGTCGGGTGAAGGAGATGCCTTCGTGAGCCATCCGGTGAAACGCCCTCGGCTTTCGCCCCAGCGCCTTCCCACGAGCTGTAAGTTCTTCATTGCCGCCGGCAGTCTTGTCTTCCTTGGCGCCGCTGCATGCGTATTCCAGTGGCTACCCACGTACTCGCTAGTCGTCTGGATCCTGGCTCTGTTCGGGGCCCACGGCGTCGCCTTCCTTGGCATGCAAGCGTACCGGAAGGATAGCGCACCGCTCGACGATTAGTCCTCGGATGCATCAGCAAATTGTTGGCACGCGCGGGTCGGACTCGTGGCTTCGGGAAGAACGTCGTTCGTACATGTGGCAATCAGGTGACGCTCCATGGCGACAACGAGCAAGCCTTCTGTTCTCGGCGAATTGGTGGCGGAGTACCTGGGAACTCTCGTACTAATCGCTTTGGGTGACGGTGTGGTGGCCATGGCGACCCTATTTCCGAGCGAGCCACCCATATCGGGCGAAGTCATCAAAGGAGGCTACACGAACATTACGCTCGGATGGGGACTTGCCGTCTTCCTGGGCATCTGCGTGGCAGGACGGGTGAGCGGCGCGCACTTGAACCCGGCCGTCACCTTAGTCCTGGCGGTGTTTCGCGGTTTCCCTTGGTCCAAGGTCGTGCCCTATAGCCTTGCCCAGATCGCCGGAGCGTTTACCGGGGCGGCGCTGGTCTATGTCAATTATCTCCCGGCGTTCTATCACGTCGATCCCGACTTGAGCAAGACGGCCGGCGTGTTCACCACGTTCCCGTACCCGCATGCGACCTGGCCATTCGGCTTGCTGGACCAGGTGGTCGGCACGGCGCTGCTGGTGGGACTCAGCTTGGCTATCATTGACCCGCGAAATGAGCCGGTGGCGCCCAAGCTTCAACCACTCGCGATTGGCCTGGTCGTCGTCGCGATCGGCGTATCCTGGGGCGGTATGCATGGCTACGCGATCAACCCCGCACGGGACTTCGGCCCCCGGCTGTTCACGCTGGCGGCGGGTTTTCAGAACACGGGCTTCGCCAATCATGCCTTCTGGGTGCCAATCATTGGTCCATTACTTGGGGGCTTGGCCGGCGCCGCGATTTACGATGGACTCATCCGCCCGTTCTTGCCCGGGAGCGTGAAAGAACAGGCTACTTCTTCCGCCACGAATCGATCGTGAAGAACCTGAGACTTCACGTCCTTCACTCTCCCCAGCAGGTAGGGGACTGCTGGCGAGTTTGCGTACGAGCCC
>Ga0209060_10004764_pt1 | contig 10321 bp, 10 predicted proteins | sample Coa_R1_8_FD_187155 | JGI IMG/M metagenome (GOLD analysis project Ga0209060, IMG submission 187155) | Surface soil microbial communities from Centralia Pennsylvania, which are recovering from an underground coalmine fire - Coalmine... | ecosystem: Environmental > Terrestrial > Soil >... | reverse complement strand
AGAGACTCCGGAAGACGTCGAAGTGCGCGAAGCCGTCGAGGGCGTTTTGGCCCTCCGAAAGCTGGGGCGCGATTCGCACATGTCCACCAATAAGTCTCAAACTCACATTCTTCAGAAGCTGGCGCCAGATGTTCTGCGCAGGGTAGCGCTGATTCTAGCGGCCTTCGAAAAGACGGGCGGTGCTCAATGACCGCCGCGGCGAATACATCCCTCCCTGAGAATTCAAGCGCGGCCCCGAATTGCGATCCCTCTCAAATAAAGGCGTGGTTTGACGCGGTTCGCTTGCCGAACGAAACCATAAACGTTCGCATACCGATTACGTATGTGAAAGATGGGAAGACGCTAAAAGGAGCGAAGAACGTCCACTGCACCGGCGCAGATGAAATCGAAAAGTTTGTTCGAAACAATCCGTCCAATCTTTATTGGGCAAATGTTCAGGAACTTGATCCGGCCACGTTGTCGCCAAACGCAGCCGCATCTGATCCGAACATCAAACGCTTCCGGTGGGTTGTGGTTGAGTTCGATCCCGAGCGTAAACGCCCGGAAGACAACGCCAATTTTGATGTTGAATCTCTGCGCAAGCCGCTCAATAAAGGTGAGATTAGAAAACGCCAGTCAGATGCGCCGGAATTTGAAATCCCCAAGCGCGGAGACTGCGCCGCAACAGACGCCGAAAAAGATCGAGCCGTTAAGGCCGCACGAAAGGCATACGCGCACATCAGAAAAGAGTTCGGCGCACGTTGTTACGTTATCGATTCGGGCAACGGGATCTATCTTTTTATCCCGGTCGATTTGGAAAACATTCCCGAAAATCGAAGACTTGTGGCGACCGCAACCGATTCGTTCGGGCGCTTGTTCTCTGCTCCGGGCGTAAAAATAGACACCACCGCCAAGAACCCCTCGCGCGTGCTCGGAATTCCGGGGACGCTGAATGCCAAAGGTGCAAATACCGCCATCCGGCCGCACCGCATGCGTGAGTTGTTGTTTAAGGGTAGCCGTGATGTTCTCGTTTCCGCGGAACAATTGGCGAGTCTTCCACAGGATTCAAAGAATCCCTCTTCCGTATCGTCTGGCGCATCCGGTGCGCCTGGCGAACAGGATCGCGGCAACTTCACTTACGAGAACGTCGAGAGCCTGCTCGAGAAGCTAGAGGCGCGGTCTACGGAGTTTGCCTTCGAACGGTCTAAAACCAAATACGGCCCCGGCTGGGCGGTTCGATGCCCGAATGATGTGCAACATGAAAATGCTGGCGCCGACCTTAACAGCTCCACGGCTGTGTGGGTGTCGGAGGACCGCGGTTTCGCCAACTTTAAGTGTCTTCACGACCATTGCACGGGTTTAGGGTGGCCGGAATTTGTGGAGTCCTACAAAGCGCGCGATCTGCAGGATCGAATCACTAGACCATGGCTCCATCCAGATCCCGCAAACACTGCTGCGTGGCTAGGTGATGTCGGGGTAACTGCGGAACCTGACGCAGACACAAACAGCGTTGATGCCTCTTCCACAACGGATACCCCTCTTACAATGGATGTTCCCTTCTTCTCGGACATAGCCCTCGCAAAAAGATTCGTAGAAGCGGCCAAAGGCAGGATAGGTTTCCTCGGGGATCGAAGCATTTGGACCTACTACGCCCAGGGACGTTGGCACGACGACGATAGCAGCGCACGCCACGTTAGGCATGCTGTCAGTCAGTATCTCCTCCAGCAAATGTCGGTCGTGAACTCGCTTATCCCGAAAGCTCCAGAAGAAAAAGAGGAAGCCTCTCGTGAGCGAAGTCGATGCACCCTAAAGACTCAACTCGGCAGCGCAGCCAAAGAGAACAGCGTGCGGTCGCAGGTTCAACATCAGCCGGGAATGTTTCTGCGGGCGGATCAATTTGACAAGAATCCTTTTCTGCTGGGCGCGCCCCGTGGGCAGGTCATCGATTTGAAGACGGGCCTAACTCGTCCCGCGCACCCCGAAGACTATCTTTCAAAAAGTGTTGTCTGTTTGCCCGAAGGAAATTGTCCTCAATGGATCAAATTCATGGAAGACATCACAGGGGGCGATGCCGATCTTCAGGGCTACTTACAGCGCATGCTGGGGTATTGTCTGACTGCCGAAGTGCGGGAGCAATGCTTGATATCGTTGCACGGCCCGGGCGGAAACGGCAAGGGAGTGCTGATGGGCACCACGCAATACATTCTCGGTGATTCCGACAAATCGGGCTATGCCTGCACTGTGCCAATGGATGCCCTGATGACGAAGAAAAGCGGCGAAACCGATCTGCGCAACGTTGCGAGGATGTGTGGTGCGCGCTTGGTTGTTGCACAGGAGAGCGGCCTCCAGCGGAAATTCGACAGCGGACTGCTAAAGACGCTCACCGGCGGCGATGAACTCACTGGAGAAAAGAAATTCGAGCATCCCTTCAACTTCTCTCCTACGCACAAGCTCATCGTCGTATCGAATCACCGGCCGAAAGTAGATTTGGACGACGGCATGAAACGCCGCCTTCATTTGGTTCCGTTCCGCCAGGTCTTCGATGCCGATAAAACAAAAAAAGGCGCGAAGCCCCCCGACCGAATGCTGAAGGAAAAACTCCTCGCAGAGGCACCGGGAATTCTGGCTTGGATGATAAAGGGCTGTTTAGCTTGGCAGGAGCGCGGGTTGGATCCCCCGGCCTCTGTTCTTGACTACACCGCCGAATTCTTCGCGGACAGTGACACGTTGGGCGAATGGATCGAACAGAACTGCGATACAACGGACCCCAAAGCGCGCACTCCGAACGATGACCTATTCGCAGACTGGAAAATGTTTTGTAGCAACGGACGCGGCGATGCCGGCACACACACCGAATTCGTAGAAAGTTTGAAAAAGAGAGGCTTTGAGAAGGCCCGGCTTGGTGATAAACGCGCAACGCGCGGGCTGAAGATCAAGTCCACGCCCCCTCCGGCGTAGACAGAGAGGCTTTGCGGTTACTCAACTATGAAGCGCCGCGGAAATCCAAATTGGGGCAAACCCGACTGGGGCCCGGTTGTCCCCGTCGTCACTGAATTCGAGAAGACGGTGGAGGAGTACAAACTCACCCCCGATCAATACCTGCAATCGTCTCAGCTCCGCGAGTGGGCTCGGCGCAATAAGAATTCGAAATACATTCCCGAGCCGCTTCTGGAGGCGTGGGGATTCGAGATCGAAGCGCCGGACTACTAGGTTGGTGCCAAAGGCGCCGCTCCAATTTTTGGAAGGATCATTATGATGCAGCCATTCTATAAATCCTACAGTTACGAGATGACCCCCGAACTCTCCGCCGCGCTCTTTGGCGGCCCTGGTGCTTCAACCTTCCGCGGGACAGGTCGCCGGCAAAGGCGACCGCTGAAGTCTTCGACGTTCTTAGATGCCTCTTCCGTGGCGGAGTTCCTCGGGGTCAGCCGGAGGTGGGTTATGGAGCACACCCGCACCGGCGAGTTGCCCGCATTGAGGTTCGGGAAGGTTTTTCGGTATAAGATGAGCGCGATCGAGGCGTGGGTGGAGGAACAGAATGCAAACCGGTAGCTTGTACCGCGATAAAAAGTCCGGGGCATGGTACGTGTCGTTTCGCGATGAAGCAAAAAAGCGAATTCATATGCGGCTGCCGTTCGCTCGGGACTGTTCTTGCAAAACGACCAGGCCCTGCTCCGAATGCAAGAAGCTGGCGGGCTTCGCGGCCGCCAAGATTGCCGAGGAGCGCGCCGGAGTTCCCTCTTCCGCCGATGCCAATTGCACCCTTCGCGAATTTTGGCTGATTTACAAACACGACAAGGGAGTAGAGCTGAACCCCTCCACTTTTAAGAACTACGCGTCGATTTGGCGCCGGCACATCGCGCCCGCCTTGGGCAACAAGAAGATTACCGCGGTGACCAAGCAGGACTGCTCGGAATTGCTGCGGGCGATTGCACGCGAAGACAGCGAACTATCTCGTAAGACTCTCCAGCGCATCAAGGCCTTCATGACGGCCCTCTTCAATCACGCCGCTGAGAAGTGGGAAATGCCAGCTAATCCCGCCTCAGGCAGACTTGGAAAGATAGGATCGGTCGATGAGAAACGCATCGTGCCCTATTCCAGGAAAGAGTTCGATCGCTTCTTTGCCGCCATCCGCAAAGCGGATCTTGCCGCGTATCAACGGCACAATGCCCTCGCGATTTTAACTCTCATGTGTGCGACGAGCTTGTCCCGAAGCGAACTGCTCGGACTGCACTGGGAAGATCTGGACGTCGTCAACAAGCGACTCAAAATCCGGCGAGGGCGGGTACAGGACTGCGATGAGGCTCGCTTGAAGACGCGCGATCGGAAGAGGGATCAGGATTTGCCAGACTGGGCTTTCAAGCAACTGCAGTTTCTACGAACTGTTACCGAAGGGGAGGGCCCAGTCTTCCGCGGTGCCGATCGTGGCCCGCTCGATGTGAACTATTTCAATCGCACGGTGTTCAAGCCTATTTTGGGCCCGTTGGGCTGGCGCGGATTTCATGCTTCTAGGCATGCTTTCGCGACGGACTTGGCCGCGAGCAATGTCCCGCGTGCAACGCTGCAGGAGCTAATGGGACATCGCCCGGGGAGCAACGTCACTGACACCTTTTATGTTCACGCCACTGAAGCGAACCGAATCTCAGCGCTGGCACTGCTCGAACAACGAAAGCCGAAGACTGAGCATGGCAAGCCGAATTGAGCAAATGGTCGGAAGATGGTCGGAAGCGGCTTCCTGCAAGCTATTGAAAAGATGGTAGGCCCGGCAGGAATCGAACCTGCAACCCTCGGATTAGAAATCCGATGCTCTATCCGTTTGAGCTACGGGCCCTCGAAACACAACAGAAGAGGATGAATTCAGTATAGCCAAAACTCGCGGCGCAGCATCGTATATACAAAGCAGATGCCAAAGTCCAAGACCAAATCCAAGGCGGAATCGCAGGCGCAAGCGGATCTGCTGAAGGGGTGGAAGCAGATCGCAGCGTTCCTGGGCGAGCCGGTCTCGGTCGTCCAACGGTGGGCTTCCACCGGCATGCCGGTGCGCCGCGAAGGACAGTTTGTGAGCATCACTCCCCAGGAACTCAACGACTGGCTCGGGCAACAGTCAGGCAAGCCGGTACACGTCGTCACCGACGAAAGCGATCTCACTTCGGAACTGAAGCGTGGCCTGTCGTTCGTACGTAAAGAACGGTAGGGTTCCGCAAACTGCTCGCCTGCCTGAATCTTAGTGAGAATCTATTTCGTGGCCTCAACCCACTCCTCAGAGCCTCTCTGTAGCAACGGTCCACGATCTTCCGGCAAGACCCAGCGCTGTTTCACCAAATCATCGACAGCGCTGGCGTAGCGCGTCATGTAGTCTTCGCGGCTGGTGTATCGCTCTTCGATTGACTTCCGCGGATCTCCTGCCTTCTGGCGGTCTGCGGCTGTCTTCGGAAACGGGATGTATGAAGCTTCGAATGAGACGCGTTGGTCCGGTGCGCCAATCGAAGGATCGCGTAGGTTCCAGCTTGCGAAGGTTGCGAGAGGTACGGTGATTTCGGGCAGCCGCACCCCGTCGCGCTCGTTGCCATCGGCGTCGACTTGCGGAACCATTACAGGGAAGGGTTCGCCAACCTTGGGCGGCTGAATCGAAAGAATTCCATCGCGCCAATTGGGTCCGAAATCCAGACGAGTGCCGGCATTTGCTTCGTGCGGTTTGTTCACACCGGGAATGGAAGGGAATGCGTACTCATGCAGCGGGACCAGCGTTCCGTCGGCGATCTTGGGATAGCTGCTCGGTGGCGGAGAAATATTGCTCCGCACCCACGCGTCCATGTTCGTGATCATCGCCCGCCAGAAATACCGGATCGGAAGCGGCGACTCCGGCTGCTGGCCCAGCAGATCGCCTTCACCTTTCGCAGGAGGCCACGGTCCCGGAAAATGCTGCAAGCCTGTGAAGTGATAGATGCGGACATTGTCCGAGATCGGCATGTCTTTCCTGCCATCAGCGGTGATGTGAATCAGAGCAGCAGCGCGTCCCCAATATTCATAAGACGTGTTGGAGAAAAAAATCTTGGGCACCACGTTTTCAGCGGTGGCGCGGTCAAGCAGACCGGATGATTCGTTCGTGACCGGATCCGTCTCTGGCTCGTCTGTGAATGGAAAGATGTCGGTCGGAAAGAAGATGGATGAAGTGGGCTGCGCATCACGCGAGGGCTGTGCGAATCGATAGTTGAAACTGCCTCGGCCTGCGCCGGCCACGTGCGCGAGTACGCCGTCGAGCGCGATCCTGCCATCTTCGTCGGCGTTGAAGCCGTCGTAGAGGAAGTTGCGCAGGAAGCGTCCGTTTTGCGAGATACCTTCTCCGTAAATGCGCTGTGCTGGCGCGATCGCGTCGGGTGCGTGTTTCGTGTAAGACGCAAAGTCGCGCACTGCGGCAAAGCTCAGGCCAGCGACCACCGGATCGGCGACGACATAAACGTATTCGTAGATTTTTCCGGGATGGAATCCTCCATTGAGATGAATGTGGCGATCGCTCGCAACAAGCTTTCCATCGACGGTGTGCGCGAACTGCCATTCCGATCGCGAAATGATTGTTCGCGGCGCCTCGCGCGAGTCGCGTACTGAGAGTACATTGCGCGGATCATCGGGTGAGGCCACCGGATATTCCGATCCACCCATGTTGCCCGTTATCAGATGGCCGAGCGGGACCTCCGGCATTTCCTTGAACGGCATCAAATCACCCCGCAGCAAGCCGGTGATCGTCCTGCCGTTTTCTTTGGCGATGGGAGCGTAGAGGCGAAGCGCGTCGTCACCGACCGCGTCCCATTGCCAGCCGAGGCTCACGATGGTGAAGCCGTTGCGGAGGAGCCATGCGTCTCCGGCATCGTTGGCTACGTTCCAGTTTCCACCGTCAACGAGACTGATGATGCGGCTGTGGCCGCGATTGGGATTTTCCAGGATCATCGATCCGTTGCCTTTGTGAGGATCCTTCGGCCGAACGGCGATGAAGTCGGCGGAGAATTCGACTTCGCCATTCTTCAAGTTCACAGCATTCGCGAGATCGACGATTCGTTTGTTATGCAGATTGGCCACAGCGACAGCGAAGTAAACGCGGCCATTGATGCGCTCGTAGACGCCCGCATCGCCGAACGACTTGCCGTTGAGAACATCCTGACGCGAGGTGACCTCGATGCGAATCACACGCGCATTAACTGGAGAGACAGCAAACAGAAGAATGAGTGAGACCGTGAAGGCTAGCCGTTGCATGCGCGGAAGGATAGCATGCTGCGAAAGGGATTCTTGCGGCGACTCGCAGCCCGATGAATTCTCTAAATCGTGCTGGCCGCCGGGATCGGCTGCCCGACTAATCCGGATTTAGGGAACTCTTCGACGCGTCGCGCTCTCAATTTGCTCAGGACATAGTCCAGCAGCGGCCGATCGCCCCGTCGAATCTGCTGGAACTCGACGCCCATGCCAAGATTATCAACAAGATACTTCACCTGCGCCGTTACGGCGACGCTTACGTCAAAGACATTCAGCATCAGGCGGAAATCTGTGCCTGGGCGCATTTGTTCGAGCGCGGCGAGGCGCGCACCATATTCAGAGATTTGCTGCACCTCGCCGGCTACGTGCTGTACTCCGTCAATCACTTCCGCCTCACCTTCCACGTAGAACCGCGGACGACGCCGACGATTCACATCGGGGCGCGCAGGCACTGTGCCGGATCTGCGACGGTCGAGTCCGTCAAGAATGACGGGCTGAAATTCTTCGTCCATTTGCTGCAACTCTTCTTCCCAAGGAGTCTTCCCCTCGACGCATTGCACAGTGAACTGGCCACGCAGAGCCGATGCGGGCTCGGCCGACCAGACGATCTGGCAGATAGCCTTATTGCGTCCGCGCTCGACCAGGACCAGATCACCAATGTTTACATCGCGCGATCCGACCAGGCGCGCTCCCTGCGGATGAATGTCATAGGTGCAAGCCACCTCGGCCGATCCCCGGCCATCCTGGCCGATGAGACTCCAGCGCACGGGCAGCGCCAGGTGCACCATTTTTCGCGTGAGCAGGCCGTCTTCGGGTAAGTTGGAATTGTTCCGCACAGAGTAGATCCTGTGGAAAATTTAACAGTACATGTCCGAGCGGGCAATGTACGTGCGTACTCAAAGCGATGGTTACTAAGGCGGCAGAGTCGCCGCTGAAAGGACCACATCTAGAAGCCCATTCGTGAATCCACTTGCAGGATTTGGCGGTCTCGTGGAAGATTGGGGAAACTCCCAATTCTGATGAAGTCTTCCACCTTGAAGTCGCAATCGGCGCGTCCGCTGTCACTTTCGGCGGCGAAGTTGCGTTTGCTCAAACGTCTGCGATGCACACTAAGGTATGAGAAGAAAGCATGGGCATCTGGCGCGCGTCTGGTTGCCGGTGTCGATGAAGTCGGCCGCGGATCGTTGTTTGGATGCGTGGTAGCGGCTGCAGTAATTCTCGATCCGGCGTATCGCGTGCGCGGATTGCGCGATTCGAAATTGCTGCTGCCTGAGCGGCGGGAGATTCTGGCTGAGCGCATTCGTGAGCATGCAGTGGCGTGGGCAGTGGCTGCCGTGGATGCGGCACGCATCGATCAAATCAACATCTATCAGGCGTCACGGGCGGCTATGCGCGAAGCTGTGCTGCGATTGGCCCCAGCGGCTGACCATCTTCTGATTGACGCGGTCAAGATCGATTGCGAAGCGCCACAGGACGCGATCATTCATGGCGATGCGTTGTCGGCGTCCATTGCAGCTGCGTCCATTCTTGCAAAGGTAGAACGTGACCGCATGATGTGCGAATGGGATTCGGTCTTTCCTGCCTACGGGCTAGCTTCGCACAAGGGCTACAGTACGCCCCGGCACTTGGCGGCACTGCGCGAACTAGGGCCGACGCCGTTACATCGGCAGTCGTTCGCGCCAGTGTGGCAGAATCCGGTGCCGCAAGAGGCCTTTGCGTTCATGAACGAAGATGAGGATGAGAGCGTCGTGGTGTCGCTGCAGGAGTAGGCTGCGGGACGAAGGATGTTGCTGTGGTTACCTCGTCTGCTGCAGTGATGGCGCGAGCCTACGTACGGTCCTTCGGAGGGCTTTCCGCCCTTCTCAGGATGACATCAGCGAAGTGCTTGCGACTCAACGTCTTGTGGGGCAATCGGGGAGGTTTTGACAGTGTTCCTTCAGGAACATTTCCATGTACAATCCTGTACATACTTTGGTCGGACATTTGATCTAAGTCTGGCGGAAAGAAGGAGTTATGAGTAAACGGCGCGACCCTGGGGCAGAATCAAATCAACAGACGGGCCTTCCGCGAAGAAAAAGGGCGCGATTGCGAAGAAGGGCAGTAAAGATTTCTGCGCTCAGGCTTTCTGCGCCGATGCGGGACGCGCAGTTGCGCAATTTGAAGATCGGAGACTTGTACCGTCCGCTGAAGAAGCCGGTCACGTTGCGGCTCGATGCCGATGTTCTAGCGTGGTTCAAGAAGGACGGGCGCCGGTATCAGACTCGCATCAATCAGGCTCTGCGGAAAGTGATGGAACGGGAGATGAAAGGGGCGGGATGAGTTTGGGGCGGTTACGCATCTCGACCGCTGCATTGCCGCGTTCAGCGGTTGATGGGGTCCCTCGGAGGGCTTTCCGCCCTCCTCAGGATGACAACTCTTTAAGAGCGGAATGACAATTCTTTCCGAAAGCAGTGCGATCAAGCGTGCGTCGGATCACTGACAGTTTCTCTCCAAATCAGTTGAAATCCCGCGGGTCGAATGTTTTTTTACGACGACATGATGCTCACGGTGCACAAGCTGTTTCAGCGCGGGGACGATTCTTTTCGTCTCCAGTTGCCGTTGAGAATACGGTCATATTCGGCAGTACGGACGGGAATCTGTACGCATTGCAGTAAGCGGTAGCTGAGCGGGGTCCCCGCGGTCAGCACTGCTCGAGCGGTGGACGCACAGGGGCTGAAGCGCCCTTGCTTCTCTGTCGTAACGCGGCCCTTAAGGGCCGCTCTTCCACGGTTAGTACACGTCCATGGTTTAACGCATCGTTTGTTCTTGGTCACTTCGTCGATGCGCTCGACTGAGTGTGAAGTCGATCCGTTCAAACTGCTGTCCAGTTGGTTTACAAGTTCTGTGTTTTTCTCCAGGGCACGCTTCAGAATCTCGGCTTGTTGTTTTGCTGTCGGCCAGTCGCGTTTTTCTATTGCTTCGGCGAGCCCTGGGAGTTCGAGGTGCGCGTAGGTGAATCTTGCGCCGTAGAGAGTGTGCTTGAACCAAGGACGTCCGGGGATGCCGTCGGGATTGAGCCAGTTGCGTTCGACTTGCATCATGCCGTGGTTGAGCGTCG
>Ga0209060_10004763_pt1 | contig 10324 bp, 3 predicted proteins | sample Coa_R1_8_FD_187155 | JGI IMG/M metagenome (GOLD analysis project Ga0209060, IMG submission 187155) | Surface soil microbial communities from Centralia Pennsylvania, which are recovering from an underground coalmine fire - Coalmine... | ecosystem: Environmental > Terrestrial > Soil > Unclassified... | reverse complement strand
AGAACATCGGCTTCCATGTCGGTCGGAGCACGGTGCGGGCGATCTTGAAGGAGCGCGGGGTCGACCCAGCGCCGAACCGTGGCGGGCGGACGCCGTGGAGCACCTTCCTGAAGGCGCACATGACCGCCTCGATAGCGCGCACCATGTCTTCGTGCGCGAACGGGCTGATTGCGTTGTTCATCTCGCGGTCGTGCGCGGCCAGGAGCTGACCAAAGAGCGCTGCGCGGACCTCGGCGACCGAGTGGGCCTCTCGCTGAGCAAACCCGGCGATCCACTGGTCTAGGGCCGCGCTGTTCTGAGCGGCGGCGACCGCTTCGTCGGTTTCGCGTCCCGTCACGATGGGAGGCGCGTACAAGAGTCGGCCCGCGGCGATGACGGTCTCGGGCGCCCAGTAACCACCGTCGCCAACCCGTCGGAGCAGCTTCCTCATGCGAGGTCAGTCCTGCCTCCGGACATCCGACCTCTCTATTAGTCCTGCGACTCTCTCCTTCGCTTCTCGAAGGATCGGTGGCTCCGCCCGGGTGATGCTCAGCTTAGATCGCTACTTCAACAGCATGGACCAATATGTCTGGTCTTTCGGCTTTCGCTTCTGAGGTCGACTGCCAAGACCGACGTCGAGGATGCCGCTCGAGGGAGCCCACGTCCCGAGCCGGTCGCCCCAATCAGCGGTACGCGCGACGACCCTAAGTCGATCTAGCTGATGCATGTAGTCGACCTTCCCAGGGAGGAGGCAAGCCGTCCGCGATGGAGGTGGCGTTCTCCCAGCGGCTCTGGCGGAGCGTCTCAACGCGATCCACTGGCGAGATGCGATACCTAGACAGACCGCTGTTGCTAGGTAGTGTTGCACCCTTTGCCCGCGGTCGCATCTGTCGCTTTGCCTTTTGCGGGCGCGCGCTACTTACTCGATCCCGTCGCCACGCCGTTATAGGCGCTCTTGATAGAATCGTAGAGTTGGGTGCTGACCGAGATCGCGAAAAAGAATCGCCATACGCTAACCGATCGGGTGAGTGAAGGCACGTCGGCCGCGCTTTGAACAAGCAGTCCATCCCGGGCTCCCGCCTGATAGACCGTTACTGGAACGAACGCTTCACCAACAACCACGTTGACGCCCGTAACAGGCTCGATGCCCGCGCCGAGATAGATCGACCGGAGTAGGTTCTGACGAGAGAGCTCGGTTCCGACCTCGAGTACCAGAAGGCTCGGCAGGCCCCAGTAGCCGTCTTGCCAGGCCTGTTGTGCGTCTCTGAGGTGCCCAAATGGGTAGACGAAGGCCGTGAACAGAGGCGTCGGTGGAGAAGAAGTTTCGGTCGAGAGCCTCAGGTTCGTGCTATCACCCCGATACGGTATTGCCGAGATCGTTTGCGTTCCTTGGGCGACGATGGCTACGCCGACGCCGAAATCCAGATAGTATCGACCGTGCTGAATGGTGTAGTCCGCAAGCGCCAGACCCCAGTCGACACCGGTTTCAGTACCACTCGGGTCGACCGGTTTTGTCTTGGTCGGATTCTGCCTCGTGACGGTCACATGCGCGAAGTGTTCGGTGGAGTCGATCAACAGTGACAAGGTGCCCGACATCGTAGGAGTTGGGCTGGTCCCCGTGACCCCCGCGGCAACGAGCGAAGCAGAAGACGGCACGGAAGCGGGTGAACGACCGGTGTCCGGCGTTTTCAGTACTGAGCTCGGGTCGCTGTAGTAGGTCACATTCGGAGTGTACGTGGACCCAATGTCCACGCAGAGACCGACGAGCTTAATCAAAAGCGTTGTGTTCTGAGGGACCACGAACGACGCGGTCGCTCCGTCGTGCTGAGCCAGAATGCTTCCGTCACACGAGTTTATGCATAGGACGTGCTGGTCGCTGCTGCATCCGTAGAGCGCCTTGATCTGTTCGAGCGTCTGCGCTGTGGTCGCGCCCTTCACGGTCGCTGCCGTCGGTTGGTCGGTTGTGCCTGGGTGCGCAGCATCTCCACCCGCAGGGTGAGGTCCTGGGTGCGCAGCATCTCCACCCCCAGGGGGAGGTCCTGGGTGCGCGGAAGGTTGGCCCGAAGGAGCAGGTCCTGACACAGGAAGTGGTTCTGTTACAAGCGGCGGCACCTCGGGTAGCGGCGGCGCTATTGGGGCGGGCAAGGCGTCCGATTCCACGGCGAGAAGTCGTTGGCGAGCGACAAGGACTCGAGGTCGCCTCGCTTCAGCCGACGACAGATCGCGAAGGGAGCGAGTGGTAAGCCCGTTCGCGCTTCCTTCGATAGGACGTTCCTCCGCGTGGGTCGCGCTCGAAGTAAGTACGAGCGCCACCAAGGTCAGCGAGCCGAGTGACAAGACAGAGACGTGCTTCGTCGCGCTCATCGGTCCTTGGCTCCGTCTACCATTGCGTCGTTCTGGGTCCGAACAGTCTGGCCCGCGTCTTGTTTAGAGCCGGAGTCCTGGCTTCCGCCCGGTGGCCCTCCGTCGTGCTTCGACGGGCTTCCGCTATCCGTCTGGGATGCGTCACCCTGCCCCGAAGCAGCGTCTGAACGTCCCCCGTCTACTCCGACGCCGTTGGCTGTCACGGCTGGAACTAAGAGAACGAAGGGCTCCTCGACGGTGAAGCCGGCAGCCTCGGAACAAGGTCGGAGGTCGGCGCCGCCGTCTGGGTGGCCCGGCGACGTCCCCAACTGAACCGACAGGTTGTCCGCGGTCGGTGAAGCGAACAGCTCGAAGACCTGATCATAGGCAGCGACATTGCACAAGCTCGCTCGGGGTGCTGCGCCCGCAAATGAGAGTGTCAGGCCGCCGGACGCCACCAAGCTTACGAGCTCGTTGGCGGAAGCATTCGTCACGCCGACATGTAAGGTGAATTGCCGTGATCCCACCGTAGCTTCGTTGAGCGAGACCGAAAGTCGCGCGTCGGGGAGACCACGATTCTGTTCGTAGAGACTATCTCGGCAGGCGGGTAGCAATAGGAGCCACGCGAGCACCGCTGGAACGAAGCTCCGCTGGCCGAACTCCGACGAAGACGAGGTCATGTTCTCCCCTAAAGACGGTCTAACGGCTGCATCCGGCTGGTTCAGACAACGCTCGGAGTCGTCATTCCTTCGTCTGAGTTCTTCGAGCTCCATGATTTCCTCACCCGCAGGCGAGGAACCCAGTGGTCCTCGAGCGGCACATCGCGCGACTCATTCGGGCCGTCCAGCAACGGAAGCAACGCTCAGCTCCGTAGCCACGTTGACCTGGTTGAACTGTCGAAACGAACGCCATGTTCCCGCGTGACAAGTCGCATAGCTCACCCGTGCAGTCAGCTAACGGTCGCGTGTTGGTTTCTTTCATCGAAATGTTCGAAGGCGCCATCGTTTGTTGGAAATCCGGATGCGTGTCCGAAAGAGAGTAGTGCCTCCCGTCGGTCCAGCGACAGTGACCCGCCCTACGCTGATCGAGGCGTGAGCGAGCTTGAAGAGCTTCCGCAAGAACGGCGAGAAGCCGGAGGATCGGTCGCCGGACGACCGAGGCGCCCCCACCGTGAATTGCCACAGTTGACGGAACGAGTGCTATCAGTCCGCATCGCGAGCGGGCCCGAAGGAGAGGGCGGGGAAGGCGGCAGGGGCTCGGGTTAGGCGGTGGCCGCGGGTGTCGGCGTCGTCGGGGCGGGCGCCGCCGGACGGGCCTTGGAAGCGGCTGCCTTTGGGGTCCTTCTCTTGGCCGGTTTCCGACGGGGGACTGACTTTTTCGGAGCCGCTTTCTTGGTGGGCTTCTTCTTCACGGCCTTCGAGACCTTGCTGGCGGGGGCGGGTTTCTTCTTCGCCTTGGCCTTTGCCTTCTTCGGGGCAGGCCTCTTCCTCGCCTTGGCCTTCGTCTTCTTCGGGGCAGATTTGGCCTTGGCGCCGAGCTTCTCGGCGCGGCGGGCTTCGCGGTACTTCTTGATCTTCGCCTTCGCGATGCCCTTGTGCTCGGCGCAGACCATCCCGAAAACCGGCGCGGCGGGGTTCTTACAGCCGGGCACGGGACAAAGCTGCTTCGGCGCCTTCTTCCTGGGCTTCGCCCCGAGCGTGATCGATGACACCTTGGCCGTCTGTCCTGGGCGCCCGCCACCGAGAGCGCTCTCCACGGCCTGACGGACGCGCGCGAGAGTGTCGCGCTCGATCAGGGCGGCGAGTTGGGCGGTGAAATCTTCGACGAGAGATTGGATGCCGATCATGACCGCGGCACCCTACCTCGGTCCCCGCTCAGTCGGCAACTCGGGCTTTGGGAGTTTCGAAACCATCAAGGAGTGAGGCCGTCGGTCACCAAAGATGTGCGAGTGCGAGTGGTGTGAGAGGGAGAATTGAGCCGCAGGGCGCAACAAAATGAACCTCGGTCCGAGAACTCGTTGACGAAAGAAATTGGAACCTGGCAGTGTGCGCGCGGTCTGACAACTGAAGCGATCTGAATCCCGGACCGGAGTGAGGGGACTCTTGTTGCGGGTGGGGGGCTCGATGCTACCGATCTGTCCGCGACCTCGTGTTTCCTTCGTTCTGGCCTTGCTGGCGCTCATCGTGGAGGTTGGCGCGTGCCGCAATGGTGGTGGCGGCGCCGCTTCGGAGCAGCGCGCCTCGGCCTTGACCAGCACGACGACGGCGACCGCCGCCCAGTTACTGGCCGCGGCGCAGGCGGCTCCTGGCTCTCCTGTGGCGGCGGGGGTGGCACAGTCGATCAGCGCGGTCGCGGGCGGGCTGCATCCGACGTTCGTGGCAGGGGCGGCAGCCGGCGAGACCAAGCTGGCCTCGATCGTGCTGCCCCAGCTCTCCTCGGGAGCGTTGCACCTGGCCGACGTGACGAGCGGGCTCTCGGTGGATATCACGCTCGCCGGCGCGCTGGCGGTGGCCGGCCAGGCGACCGGCGGTTATATCGTCTACCCGGCGGCGATGTCTTCGGGGGCCACGTTGCTGCACCGGCCGCTTCCGGCCGGGAGCGAGGACTTCTTGAGCCTCCCGGTGCGTCCGGCGACCCCCGAGGTTGATTACACCCTCCTGCTGGGTTCGAACGTCGCCGGTCTTCGCCTGGTCGGCGGGATGCTCGAGATGCTGGACACAGGCGGCGCGCCGCGGTTGCACGTCCCTCCGCCGTATATCGTGGGTGCCGACGGCGTTCGCACCGACGGCGTGCTGGCGGTCGCCGGCTGCGCAGTCGACACCGATCCGAGCGCCCCGTGGGGCCGCGCCGTCACGCCGCCCGGTGCCTCCACCTGCACCGTGAGCGTCTCCTGGCCCGACGCCGCGGTTACCTACCCGGCGATCCTCGACCCGCGCTGGACCACGACCGGTTCGATGGGGACCGCGCGGTTCGAGCACACGATCACCCTGCTTTCGACCGGTAAAGTGTTGGCTGCGGGCGGGCGCAGCTCGACCACCGGCACGACGGCGCTGAATACGGCGGAGCTGTACGACCCGTCCAGCGGGACCTGGGGCGGAACGAACCCGATGTCCGGCCTGCGCCGGTTGCACACGGCGACCCAGCTCCCGACGTCGTCGAACCCGACGACCAGCGGAAAGGTGCTGGTGGCGGGCGGCATTAGCGGCACGACGACCTCGAATACTGCCGAGCTCTACACCGCGAGCACAGGGCAGTGGAGCGCTGCCGGCGTGACGATGGACACCGCTCGACACCTACACACGGCGACGCTGCTCACGGATGGGCGCGTTCTGCTGGCAGGCGGTATGAAAGGGACGACCACGATCGCCACCGCCTCTTTGTACAACCCCGCCTCGGGCTCGGGGACATGGGGGCCGACGGTCGGGCCGATCCCGCCGGCGGGTCTCAAGAACCACACCGCGACGCTGATCCAGACGACCAACAGCCAGCTCAACAACCACGTGCTGCTGGTCGGCGGAAACAACGGGTCGGCGACGATCGCCTCGGTCTACCTGTTCGACCCGGTCCAGAACGCGTTCAGCACGCTGGCCTCGATCTCCGCTCCGCGCGAGCAGCACACCGCCCTGACGCTGCCCAACACCAACGGCAAGATCCTGGTCGCCGGTGGCCTCAACGGCTCACCGACGGCGAGCGCCATCGTCTTCGACCCCAGCGTCAGCAACGGGAGTTGGTCATCGGCGGGGACGATGAACAGCGCGCGCGTGGGGCACACGATGACGCTGCTGCCGAACAGCATCGTGGCCAACGGCCAGGTAATCGTGGCGGGCGGCTCGTCGACCGGCAGCGACACGCTCACCTCGACGGAGTTGTTCAGCGGGTCGAGCACCTGGACCACGACCGCGGCACTGCCTGGGCCGCTCAAGAACCAGCAAGCGGTTCTGCTGTCGGGGAACTCGGTGCTGGTCACCGGCGGCCTCTCCAACTCGACGACCGTCCAGACCGCGACCTACCTCTACGATGCCTCGTTCGGGCTTGGTTGTTCTTCGAACAGCCAGTGCGCTTCGGGCTTTTGCGTCAGTGGGATCTGCTGCGACAGCGCCTGCACCGGGACCTGCGGCGCCTGCAACCTGGCCGGCCACCTGGGCGCCTGCACGGCGCTCGCGAGCGGCACGGTCTGCCGCGCCCAGAGCGGCGCTTGCGACGTGGCCGAGACCTGCAACGGCACGGCGACCACCTGTCCGGCCGACGGGTTCGCGTCGTCGGGCACCGTCTGTCGCGCAGCAGCCGACGTTTGCGACATAGCGGAGACCTGCTCGGGGACGAGCGCGAGCTGCCCAGCAGACGCGAAGAAGGCGAGTGGCACCGCCTGCACGGATGACGGCAACGCGTGCACCCTCGACCAGTGCGATGGTACCAACGTCGCCTGTCAGCACCCGGTCGGAAACGCTGGGGTGGTCTGTCGGGCGGCGGCTGGAGAGTGCGACATCGCGGAGACCTGCACCGGGACTTCGGCTACCTGTCCGACTGACGGCAAGAAGGCGAGCGGGACTGCCTGCACGGACGACGGGAACGTCTGTACGCTCGACCAGTGCGACGGCAGCAACGTGGCCTGCCAGCACCCCGCGGGGAACGCCGGTACGGTCTGCCGCGCAGTTGCCGGCGAATGTGACGTCGCCGAAACCTGTACTGGGACCTCGGCGACCTGTCCCTCCGATGCCAAGAAAGCCAGTGGGACAGCCTGCACGGACGACGGGAACGTCTGCACGCTCGACCAGTGCGACGGTAGCAACGTCGCCTGCCAGCACCCGGCCGGCCATGCGGGGACGGTCTGCCGGGCTGTAGCCGGAGAGTGCGACGTCGCGGAAACCTGCACTGGGACCTCGGCGAATTGCCCGGCCGACACCAAGAAGGTCAGCGGGACGGCTTGCACGGACGACGGTAACGTCTGCACCCTCGATCAGTGCGACGGCAGCAACGTGGCCTGTCAGCACCCTGCAGGGAACGCCGGCACGGTCTGCCGGGCGGCGAACGGCGACTGCGACGTAGCGGAGACCTGTACCGGCTCGAGCGCCTCCTGCCCCGCGGACGCCTTCAAGTCTTCGACCGTCGTCTGCCGCGTGGCGTCTGGTGCGTGTGACGTCGCGGAGAACTGCACTGGAAGCTCGGCGAGCTGCCCGGCCGACGCCAAGGCGCCCGACGGCACGACCTGCGACGACAACAACCGCTGCACGACGGCCGACGCCTGCCACAGCGGGACCTGCTCGGGCACGACCGTCACTTGCACCGCCCAGGATCAGTGTCATGCGGTCGGGACCTGCGACCAGTCGACAGGGCTCTGCTCGAACCCGGCGCTCGCGAATGGGACGACCTGCAGCGACGGCAATGCCTGCACGACAGGCGACACCTGCCAGGCAGGGGCATGCACGGCGGGCACCAACGCCTGTGTCGCGCTGGACATCGCGCAGACCCCCATCGGCTTTCAGACCAACCCGCAGATCAACGCGAACCTCCTGGTCAACACGGTCGCGGGCGCGGTGCCTGGCGATCCGGTCACATTTACATTTTCGATGACGAACGTCGACTCGTTCATGCGGGCCAGCGCCAACATGGCGGTGACCAACACCGGAACGCAGCCTTTCGTCTGGGGAAGCTACCAGGTGACACTTGAGTACTTGTCGGCCACGACCTCCCAGTGGGTACCGGTAGCGGAGACCTCGTTCGACCAGAACGGCGTCCAGAGCGACGTCCCGCCCTTCCTGCACCTCAACTTCGCCAACCTGGTCGGGTCGACCATCTCGCCGGGCCAGCAGGTCACGTACGACTCTACTGAGAACGTCACGTTACCGTCGGACATCATCAACTTGCTCGGTGACCCAGCCGAAGCGACCTCGGTCCGCGTCGAGATCCACATCGACACGGGCTCCGGCACCGGAATCACGACCGACCGCGACATCACGCAGTCCTTCACGGACGGCGAGACGACCGCGACGAACGTCCAGGCGCGGCTAGAGCTGAACGCACCCAGCGGTACGACCTTCTTCGACTTTCCGGTCTCCGCGGTTCCGGCCGGCGCCACGGTGGGCCCGACGGTCACCACTCCGGCACCGCCCTTGCTGCCCCGACCCTCGTTCGGGAGCGACGCGCAATACCTGAACACGCTCGTAAGCAGCTCCTACTCGGCCGTGCAGATTCTCGGGAACTTCACGGGAAACGGCGCTGTTTCGTTCCCGGCCCTCGCGCCGGCACTCACGCCACAGAAGTCGGGGCCGGCCCAGGGAATCTCTGGACAGACGCTCCCGTTCACGGTCCAGCTTTCCAACGGCGGGACCGCGGATGCCTCGGGGATCCAGATAGTCGACCTGTCGAATGGCCAGAATCTCGGTGCTCAGATCTCCCCGCCCACGTCGGTAGCCGCGGGCGCGAACGCCAGTGTCAACTTCACCGTCGCGAGCTCCCTGGATCAGGCACCCGGACCCTTCACCGATCAGGCGCAGGTCACTTGGCACGATCGGAACGGCAACACCTACGGCCCGACCTCGAGCGCGTTCACGGTGAACGAGCAATCGTCGTCGGCCGGGTACCTGTCCCTAACGGGGGCGCCACCGACCGGGATCCCCCAGATCATCGCTTCGCCGTTGACCTTGACCGCGACGGCGTTCGATCAGAACGGGAATCCGGTGGCCGGGGTGTCTGTTCAGTTCGTCGTGACGGGCGTCAATCCCCAGACGACGCACGTGACCACCGGTGCCGACGGCAAGGCGACCTTCTCCTACGATGGACCCAATCTGGGCGCCGACACGGTCACGGCGTCGGCGTCGATCAACGGACCGACGCTCCAGACATCGACCGGAACGTTCAAGTGGGCGTCCACCGTGCCGCCCAGCGGCGGGGGGACAACGAACCCCTGTACCGACCGAGAGACACCCCTCGATATTGTCCTGGTGTTTGACACCTCCCCGTCGATGTTCGCGGACAATCAGATCGACGCGGCGAACGCTGCGACTGACGCCTTCATCAACAACCTTAGCTATCCACTCGACCAGGTCGCGACGGTGCTCTTCAGCGGGGGCGCGACTCTCACGGCCCAGTTGACCTCGGACCCCGCCGCCGCGATCGCTGAGACGAACACCGCCTTCTCCAACGCGATACACGCCTGCGACAACTTCTGCCCAGGCGGGTCTAACTTCCTGGCCGCCTTCCAGACGGCTCTCGGCGAGCTCCAGGGGCCGCGTCATCGGGCCGGCTCGTCGCCTATTGTCGTTTTCCTCTCCGACGGCGGTAACACCGGCGCCGATCCGACGGCTGAGATCGCAGCCGTCAAGGCGGCGGGGATTCGGATCATCTCGCTGGGCTACGGGACGAACGTCGACGTCGCCGAGATGCGTGGCCTGGTCGCCAGCTCTCCGAACGACTATTTCTACGCACCGTCGGCGAACGAGCTCGGCTGGATCTTCGGCAATATCGACCAGGACGCCTGCCGGACGCAGCCGCCGCTGGTGAGCGCCGGCGGGAACCAGGGGCTGTACGAGGTGCGCTTGCCCGCCTCCCTCACGCTCCAGGGCGAGGTCCACGGGAACGGTCCGCGGGGTGACTTGGACCTGACCTCGACCTGGACCGAGCTGAGCGGCCCGGCGCCTGTCGCCTTCGCTAACCCCGCCTCGCCGGTGACCGATGTCGTCTTCGCCGAGCCCGGGACGTACGTCTTGCAGCTCGAGGCGAGCGACGGAGTCCTGACCACCGCGGATCAGGCGACCGTCACAGTCGACCCGGCGCCGTCTCTAGTCGGCGCAAACCTGGCGGTAGCACTGGGAGCACCGGGCCCGCTGACGGTCGGTACGACCGAGACGCTGACGGCGACCTTGACCGACGCGCAGTCGAACCCGATCGGCAACTTCGCGGTCCAGGTGGTGGTGACGGGCGCCAATCCGACGCTGGCCACCCTGACGACGAACGCCGCGGGCATCGCCACGTTCGCTTACGCCGGGGCCGGGTCCGGAATCGA
>Ga0209060_10004760_pt1 | contig 10331 bp, 7 predicted proteins | sample Coa_R1_8_FD_187155 | JGI IMG/M metagenome (GOLD analysis project Ga0209060, IMG submission 187155) | Surface soil microbial communities from Centralia Pennsylvania, which are recovering from an underground coalmine fire - Coalmine... | ecosystem: Environmental > Terrestrial > Soil > Unclassified... | reverse complement strand
CCGGCGATATAGATCGCGGCAATTGTCTCATTTCTGATGGTTCTCCTGAATAACAACATCTGTAAGCGGATTCATATGGACAATAGATTCCAAGCCTAAACAAAATGCGCAGGCCCTTCTATCAGCACAGGGCGAATAATTATTTCAGATAGTGAAATGTATTCTCCGATTGTCTGGTCTTCGCCAGTTTAACCGGAAGCACCTTGCAGCGCCTCTTTCCCATAAGCCTTTTCCGAGGTGGAAAAAATCGAAACGGCACAACCTATAAGCCCGAGGTGGACCCAGGAAAAAGCCAGCATCGTGCCTTCAGTGGCTTGAAATGACACACAATAAACCAAAGCCGACGCCAAAAGGGCAACCAGTTCCGGATTGGATTCCGATTTGAGCACTTTCCGGGACCGGCGGTACAAAACTACAAGAAATGCGACAAATACTGACAGGCCTACAATCCCTGTATCGTGAAGAACCCGCATTTCCGTATTGCCAATCCAGCCTTGTTCTTCCCATTCCTCTCCCAGAGATTGCCAATCGAAAGCCAGTTGAAAACTGGAGGTGCCACCGCCCATAAAAGGATGTTTCAACACTTCGTCAAAAGCGGAGCTCACCTGCACGATTCGCGTAAGCGTGTTGGGATCCACCGCAGGTTCGCCGATATCCATGGTAGTGAAACGCTCAGTGTATTGGGGAACCACCGCTGGAAGCACGACGAGAAGCGCGCACCACGTGGCCTTGGCAAGATTAAATCCCAATTCCCTGGTCACAAGCCGCTTCTTCAAGCCAACAATCGCAACCGCCGCTAAGCCGATGAATGTTGCGCCCAGAGCGCCACGGGAAAGACTAATCGCCATTCCCGCCAGCCCAATTGAGAATCCCACCAGAAATCTACGACGATGGTCATAGAGATATATCACCAGCATCATTACGCACAAGGCGCCACTATAAGACCCCAGAAGATTGGCTTCATATTGCAGACCGTAAGGCGCCGGGGTGTCTCCATATTGACCGATGGTCATTCCAAATTCGGTCCCAAAAAGAAGATTGGAATAGAAGCAAATGATTCCATAAACCACAGTCGCAGAACCAACCGCCAGCAATGCCATGAACGCCTTATGCAAACCTGCCCGGTCTTCTACCAGGACACGCAAGAAAAAGTACGCAAAAATAACAAGAACTTGTTGCAGTGCCCATTTGATGGTTTGCCGGGGTTCAATCGACATGAACAGAGAACTAAAAAGGTTGAGCGCAGCGTAAGCCATCAGCAGATAGTCAGGCCAAGTCCAACGGACCGGCTGGTGGCGCTTCTTCCTGAGAAACAGGATACTAATGCACAAGACCCCGCAAATTACATGCTCAGGCCTTGCTTTCAGACCGCCAATTTCGACATACAGCCGGGGAGCGGCTGACCCTATGATCAAAGCGACAATGGCGCCGACGGTGCTGTATGACGTCCAGAATACGGCGATGGGGACAAGTACAGCAGCCCCTACCAGGAGAGCGGTGACGCCGGATGCGTCTGGCCAAAGCAGAAGAGCGGTGGCCGTTATAAGAAACAAAATAGGCGTCGGGTTAGGAATGGACGCGGTTGAAGAACCAATTTTCATTCAAATAGAAGGCGCGATGAATGACTTAACATTACCACAATATCACCGCAGGCGGGGATTAGCTCCCGGGTAGCCACCCCGGATCTGTGATGCATACTAATGAGCCTCGTTTGGCCTCGGGCTCCAGCAATTGGTGAATGATCTAAGGGAAAAACAGCCCAGAAATTAACCGTAAAGAACCTCGCTGGCCGGTGGCTTTCCGGTGGTGTGAAAACGAACCCCCAGCCATTGGCAGGCGATGAGAAATAGATATGCCGGGCTGAGCAAAAGATATCTGCGCCACAGCCGCCGAGGCTCAGTGCTCAAGCGGAATAACCATTCCAGTCCGCGGTCTTGCATCCATTGTGGCGCCTGTCGCAATGTTCCCGCCAGAAACGGAAAAGCGGCTCCAACGGCGAGAATAGGCACCTTCAGGCGATCTCTGAATTCATATGCCCATACTTCCTGGCGTGGACAGCCCAGGCCAACAAAGACGATTTGCGCGCCTGACTGTTTGATTTGGTCGCCAATGCCATCGGCGACCTCGGCTGTGATTCGTCCGAAAGTAGAGGGGCGCGCGCCGGCAATTATCAGTCCGGGAAACCTTTGCTGAAGACGGTTTGATAATAGAGCAAGAACGTCCTGCGAGCTTCCATAGAAATAAACAGGAATTTTTTCCTGCTCCGCGCGTGCCAGTACCGCCAGAGTAAGGTTGGGGCCATAGACGCGCTGACGCAAACCTGCCGAGTGAAGATGATTCAGGGCCCAGCGCACAGGCTGGCCATCCGCTACCACGAGTTCAAGACTGTTCAATCGATAAAGGTGTGTTGGATCGAGCACGCCTTCCATGACTCCATGCACGGCAATCGCGGAGACACTGAAAGGGCCGCCACGGTGGGCGGCTTCAATCACCATGTCAGTGGCGGTTTTCGCATCTGCGTCGTCAATCAGGACTCCAAGGATGTTTCTCTTTGCCACAGCACTCATGCGTGGACAACTCGAGAAGAGTCCTTCCACCGCTCATGGTTCCGGTCATGGATCTCACGCAGAATGGCCATGCTGTCAAACTGCAATGCATATCCGGGATAGTGCGACTGGAATTTCCTGATGTCGCTGATCCACCAGATATGGTCTCCCTTTCGATTCTCACCGCCGTACTGCCAGTTCATTTCCCGGCCTGAGATTTGCTGGCACATGGAAATAGCTTCCAGCATGGAACAGTTCGAAAATCGGCTGCCGCCGATGTTGTAGACCACGCCTGATCTGGGCGACTGAAAGAACCTGTCAAAGGCACGCACCAGGTCAGCGCTATGCAGGTTGTCGCGGACCTGTTTGCCTTTGTAGCCAAACACCGTATAGCGGGTCCCGGTAACGTTGCATTTCATCAGGTAGGCAAGAAATCCATGCAATTGCGCGCCTGAATGATTTGGGCCGGTAAGACAACCAGCGCGAAAACAGGCGGTCTTCAGCCCAAAATACTGGCCGTATTCCTGTACCATCACGTCGGCAGCGACTTTGGAAGATCCAAAGATGCTATGCAACGAATGGTCAATCGATTGATCTTCCGTGATGCCGTGCTCGGCAAATTTGTGGGCCTTATCCAATTCCCAGCGCAATTCCCGTTCCACCAGCGGAAGAGCATTGGGAGAATCGCCGTAAACTTTGTTCGTCGAAGTAAAAATGAAGGGCGCTTCCGGGCAGAATTGCCGGGTGGCTTCCAGCAGGTTCAGCGTGCCGGTGGCATTCACGGAAAAATCTGTGAGCGGCTCGCGTGCCGCCCAATCATGCGAAGGCTGCGCCGCGGTATGGATGACCAGGGAAATTTCTTTACCGAAACGCTTGAACAGTTCGAGAATGGCCGCATGGTCGCGAATATCAATGCTGAAATGCTGGTAGTCAGGAACAGTGGCTTCAAGGTGCTTGCGCATCCACTCAGTGGAAGCTTCCGGACCGAAGAAATATTTGCGCATGTCATTGTCAATGCCTACGACATGCATTCCCTTTGCGGCAAAATAGCGGACGGCCTCTGAGCCAATCAACCCTGCCGATCCGGTGATCACGGCTACGCTCATGCGGGCCTCATCGGACGCGCCAGCGCGACGTGACCTGCCACAGAATTGGCGGCTGAATCCTTCATCGCTTTGTCAGCACGGTAAAAACTTGCCTGGGCCATTGTCTAAGATAGTGACCGGATACTCTAGGTTAATGTCATTGAGACGATGCTGGGTCGAGAATAGCATAGACATACAGGGGGTCGGCAACCTTGATTCAATTAGTTGACGATTCGTTCAGTTGACTCGGCTTGGCGCCTCCCCAATCACGGCTATCATCGTGAACCAGCATGTTGCCGGGCCGCCTGTTGCGCTCTTTCATAAATTGCCAGCAACATCTCGGCATTTGCAGCCCCGGTATAGCGATCTTCAAAGGCCTGTCTGGCCTTAGCGCGCATCGCACGCAACTGGTCGAGATTTTGTGAACACCATTCCACCCGCTCGCGCAACTGAGCAACACTGCCCGGAGTGAAGTGGAATCCGGTTTCTCCGGCAACAATCATGCTCGCGGTAGCCCCCAGATTGGACGCTAGAACCGGCGACCCCACAGCCAAAGATTCGATGACAGTTCTGGGCATCCCTTCATAACATTCCGTTGGAAAAACGAGGAATTCGGCTCGTCCCATAAGCTGCGCTACGTCATCAGCCGAACGCCGCCCCAAATATTCAATTGCCGGATTCTCCTGCGCCGCGGCTTCAACGATGCCAGACAATGGACCGTCTCCCACAATTTTCAAAGACAATGCATTAGCCGATGTTCGCCACGCGTTTAGAAGGGTGGCAATTCCCTTTTCCGGACTCAGTCGTCCTACAAAGAGCGCATACCCGCCTTGTCCAGGCCCAGGTTGCGGCAAGGGATAGACAAAGTTTGGCTTTACCACAATTTTTTCGGCGGGCAAGCCGCCGGCAATGTACTTTTTCCGGGCAAACTCCGTAAGCGCGACGTACACATGGATCTTTGTGCGCCATGTGCCTGCAAGATGATGGATGCCACTCATACCCGCCACAACGGCGCTTCCCGCCCGACTTTTCCGGTAACAGGCATGGAGAATTCCCGGCCACGCAAACCGCTTTCCGAGACAATCTTCACAAACGTGAGAATCACGAAAGAAGACCGCGTTCACGCACATCAAGCGATAATTTCTGAGCGTCTGCACAACGGGGACATTGCATTTTGCCGCGGCATAATAAACGGAAGGAGACCACAAAGGGAAAAAATTCTGCACATGCAAAACATCAAACTTTCCGCTGCGCAGTTTATCATGGATGCGGTGGAAAGACTCTGAAGACCAGATGGTGCGCACCGCAGTCCTGGCACTGCCCAGTTGATCTATCCGGCGGTTGTCTTCCTCCAGCAGTTCAACGTGACATCCCTGTTGTTGCAGCAGGTTGGCCTCGGCGGCGGCCGACTGATCTTCCCCGCCGGGAACCAGATAGCGATTGTGCAGCATTAAGATGTTCATTGATTGTTACAGAGATATTACTGTAACGGAGCGGCGGCCCGGATGGAAACCTGGCGACTAGAGAACATCGGTGGACGAGGGTTCGCCAAAGTCAAGCTGGACCTTATCATCTTTCGACCGGTTTTATTCCATATCGCCTACGGTGCGAAATAACCTGAGATATCAAGCACCAGATGCACCGGGTTTGAAGCGAATGAACTGATCTGGCCATTCGTAGTAGGAACAATAGCCAGGTTTGAGGTAACAAAGCCGTCGCTGGCGTTCAGCGTGGAGACAAGCGGTCGCGTCGTGCCCTGCGGCCATAGCGTAAGGAAATTAAACGGGCCTGGCGGAACAACCGTGGCATTCATCACAAAAGATTGTGCGGTGGCCGGAGCCCCGCAGCCGCTGGGCACAACATTAGCATCGACAGTTCCTGTAAATGGCGGAAAGCCCGGTGTATTTCTGGTATCCAGCACCCTGCAAGGCGTTAAAGCATAGAATGACAAACCGCCCGCTGCCGGCGGTGCAAAATAACCATTCACATCAATCACCAAATCAGAATTGTTGGTGACAAACACGGAAATATCGCCGTTAGTGCCTGCCGGGACAATGGCGGAATTTGCCGTGACCGTGCCAGTGCCCGCATTCAGGGTGGAAACCAGTGGCTGCGTCTGTCCGGCAGGCCACGTGGTCAGAAAATTCAATGGACCATTGGGCACGGAAGTAAAATTCATGGAATACGCTTGTGCAGTTGCCGGTAGATTGCATGGGCTGGAGAGAACTGGAAATGTCCGTGCAGTGCTGGCGACTAGAGATGGGCCACCCAGAGGAGCGGCTGCCAGGCGGGTATCCACCAGGCGGCAAGGCGTTACCGGGAAGAAAGCCAGACCTGTATTGCTGCTGGCCGGCAGAAAATAGCCATTTATGTCGAGAACCAGATCTGTGTCATCGGTAGCAAAGAAACACAATCCACCGTTCGTTCCAGCGGGAACGATGGCCGCAGAGGCCTTCACGCGTCCATCCACAGAATTGAGAGTTGAGGTAAATGGACGCGGCTGCCCACACGGAAATGACGTGAGGAACCCAAGAGCACCGTGCGGAACAACCGTGGCATTGACTGAGTACGCCTGGGCGGTTGCAGGTATGTTGCAAGCGCTGTTGGGAATATCAAATTCACGCGTGCCTTGAGCGGGGATGAAAGGTCCGCCAAACGCGCCGGCCGGATTGCGGGTATCAGCAACGCGGCACGGAGTCACCGGAACAAAGGTCAGCCCGGTGGGGGTCTGCGAGCTAAAGCCCATGGCGCAGGAACCGCCGCCGGAATTAAGCCAGTTTTGCTGGATCAGGTATTGTCTGCCGCTAAGTACGATGTTGGCATGCGCTCCATTCAACGCGGGAAAAGTTGTGCCAAAGTTGAAGTTACACAAATCGCCATTTTCGCCGGCAGTATTGACGTGAAACCATGCATCTCCATGAGGATCAGTTATTGCCTCATTCAACTCATGAGCGATCACATCGGCCATGGCATCGGCGCCCTCATTTCCGTTAGGAGTGAGGGTTTGGGAGGAGCAACTGGGCACACCGGGTTTTAGCGGGCACTGGGTCGCCGGGTCTCCGACAAAAGCAACTTTTATGTCCGAAGCGCCAAACGTGCCAAAAGTATGGAAGCCACAAAAAGAAGTGCAGAAGCCGGTCATACTCACATCCGGCGACGTGAGCACGAAATAGATCCCATTGGTATCCACGGGAAGCGCACCGGTATTCAAGGGCGTGCTAATGACTTGTGCCAGCGTTGTGTTGCTCAGAGCAACACCATGTGAGTAATTGTCAAAGACCTGACCTGACATAGCCACCGTATTCGCTATATTTCCCGTGGCGTCTCCATACGTCGTATTCGTGTTGAAATACAATGATCCGTTGAAGCCTTTGATGAGGTCCGGCAGCATAGTAAGAGCAACGTTGCCCGAGAAATTGCCATACCAGATAAAGTAAACATTGTGCGGGCCCAGCATGACCGGACCACCGTTGTACTCGATTCCATTGCCAGTAACTACGGCCTCGCCGATAGGCGCCAATTCCTGACTTGTAGGATTGAAAGGCTTGGTGATACCAACGAACTGTGCCCGAGCCACACCCGCAAAAACACCACAAGAGACCAATGCCAAGAGGATGACGCGCTTGAATGTTTCCATGATGGCCGCTGCTTGTCTGCTTGAATCAGAGCCCGGCACGGTTGACAGTTTTCCTGGATAGTTATCTTCTAATTTCTGATGGAAAATCATTTTTGTCATGGATGCATCACCTTGTTTCAAAAACCAGAGTAGCACGATACTCTAGAAAACAACCCCGTTCAACCTGCGGCAAGAACAAATTTTTCTAACCGGCGATGTAACGTTTAGCATGGCTAAGTCACACATTATGCGGACTTTTCGTACACAATCATCCGCAACTCATACGCACTGACGGGAAGACGGCTCGCTTGGGGGGTGAGACTTAATATCGCATGGTCGGGTCAAAAAAAGCAAAGCTCAAACACAAGTATTTTCTGTGGGCAGCTTTAATACGCAGCCCGCCCAGAATCCCTTGTATAAGGACAAGACCTTTTGCCAATCCGCGCGGGATGAGAACACGAGAGTCCGGTAAATCATCCACGCGGCAAAAAAGGGCATCTTGAAGGGCCATAGCTTCAGAGGAACATGCTTCCGGGCAAAAATGATGCTGGCGCGCGCCAGATGGAACTCGATGAAACCATTCCCCTGGCTCCGATCCGTAACGTAGTGCTCTTTGTGCCAGATTTTCGCGGCCGGAACATAGAATGTCTTGTACCCAGCCTTCAGCACGCGCAACGACCATTCAATATCCTCATAGAAATGAAAATATATTTCTTCCAGGACACCGATTTTCCTGACCACCTCAGCCTTGATCAGGAACGCACAGCCGGTAAGCAACGAGACGTCACGAGTCTTGTCATATCTTCCGTTATCAAGCTGGCGTAGGCCGAACACCTTGGGGAAAAGCCTCCAGGGCCGCTGCTCGCCCCCGGCGTAATTGAGCCTGTCAGGATGATCGAAGAACAAAATCTTGGGACTCACCGCGCCGATCTTATCATCAGACTCCGTAAAACTGACCAACTGGCTAAGGAAGTTGGAGGCTACAATCGTGTCATTGTTGAGCAAAAGCAGATAATCAGTCCCGCGACCGAGCGCATCGCGCATCCCTACATTGCATCCGCCGGCAAAGCCCAGGTTGGTGGCGTTCCTGATCAGCCTGATCTCAGGCACATTTTCCAGAAGTTTTTCAGGGGAGCCATCGACAGAACCGTTATCTACCACCACCATCTCAAAATTGGGGTAATCGATTTTACGGAGCGATAGCAGGCAATCCAAGGTGACTTCATAGCTATTCCAGTTCAGGATAATGATGCTGACGCGAGGTTGGCGCAATGGCATAAGACTTGAGAATCAACTGTGGCTAAAGTCTTTCCAGGACCGTCAGGCCGTTGCAGTGGGCCCAGTGCCGGACGAGCCAGCCATCAGCCACGGTCACAAAATCCTGAGCTTCGTTAAACTTTGTGCCTAATGTTTCTTCCAGAGCGCGAATCACTCCTCGGTCATTGTCCCAGCCCATGCCCAGGCTTCGATCTGCCCTGCGATAAACACGTTTCATATTCGTGTCATGAAGAATCACCTTGCTTCTGGCAGCAAGATAGGGCATCCAGAAACGCAGCTCTTCCAGGGTGTGCTCATAAAGATGACTGGTATCAATGAAGAGAACGTCAATTTCCGGAGAAAGTTGATGCGAAGCACACCACTCTGGAAACTCACCTGCAAAGGTGATGTCGTTTTGCTTTACAAAAGTCCATTTTGGATAAGAAGACTGGACCTGGCAATCCTCAAGATCAACACTGAGCACATGCGCGCCAGACAGCCGCGCGGCGCGTTCAAAGGCAAATGTGCTTTCGCCTCCCCTTACTCCCAGTTCCACGATCAGGCGTGGGTGCACGGAGACCGCTTCAGCGAAGAGCGTCAAGAGATGGTCACTTATATCCGTGTAACGTAAGGATGCACGCTGAACAATCTCTTGCACCTCTGGTGGCGCCCCTTGCGGCACAGGCCGGGAAGATCGCAGGTTATTGAGGTTGTTATAAATTTGGCACGCAGCGGTGCTAACGAAAGAAACGAATGACATTCGGGCGAATTATAACATGGAGATTTAAAGCATTAATTCGCTCGAACGCCACAATGATAGTGGCAGGACCAGCAAAAATCTGGTATCAGAACTGTCCGCTCACGAACGCTTCAGTCGCTGCAGCAGATAAATGAAAGGCGCACGTTGCGCCGGGGTTAACATCCATAGCCACAAGGCCGGCACAGCAACCAACAATATCGCACAAATGACAATAACTTTGATCGCCACGCCTGCGACCAATGCCACAGCCAGATTGAGCGCCAGCGCACCGCCTATCATCAGCGGCAATCGGGTAACGATGAAACGGCACTCAGGCAATAAGCGAGAAGAAAACCAGAACAGAAGAAAGGTGTCGATCATTACTCGCAGGAGCCACGCGACTGCTACGCCAGTGATACCCCATGATCGAGCCAGGAAGAAAAGCATCACTACATAGACGGGAAGCTCCATCAGGTGGAATTTGGCGGTGATGTCAGGCCGGCCCACGCCTTGCAAATGCGCAAATGGCACATGGGCCATGCAGTTCATAAAAACCGCCACAGCCAGCAGGCGCGCGACCGAAGCGCTGTTGTGGGCGAAGTCGTTGCCAAGCCAAAGTGCCAGCCCTTCAGGAGCAAAAATCACCAGCAGTAGCGTGACGGGGAGCAGCACAACAAAGATGTATTTGACTCCGCTTTCATAAAGGAAAGCCAGGCGCGCGCGATCACCGGAATTTGTCGCGGAAAATACGGGAAACAAAACTCCAACAAGCGCCGTGGAAATCAGCCACAGTTTGGTCACCACTTCATACGGGATGGAGTAATAGGCCACTGCGGCGATTGAAATAACGCTGCCGATCAGGAACCGGTCAAAGGTAACCATTACCGGGCCCAACACGTTGCTTACCGTCATCCAACCGCCGAAAAGGAACAACGGCTTGGCAGAAGGAGCGTCAAAGCCAAAACCTCCCCGCAAAGTTGGCATGACGTGAAAGCAAGCCCACAAATGGGCCGCACAGGCAAGAATTCTTCCCAGCACAAGCACCGCAATAATCGGAATCAGGCTATGGGTAAAGGGCAGAAGGGCGA
>Ga0209060_10004756_pt1 | contig 10333 bp, 8 predicted proteins | sample Coa_R1_8_FD_187155 | JGI IMG/M metagenome (GOLD analysis project Ga0209060, IMG submission 187155) | Surface soil microbial communities from Centralia Pennsylvania, which are recovering from an underground coalmine fire - Coalmine... | ecosystem: Environmental > Terrestrial > Soil > Unclassified... | reverse complement strand
GTGCCGGCCTTGAGCGCGGCGACGAGCGCCTGCGCTTGCGCGATGATCGGTGGGGCCGCGAGCGGGGGCAGCGGATCGGCGCCGACCATCGTCAGGATGTTGCCGCCGGCGTCGCGGGTCACCGTATAGAGGTGCCCGTTTATCGTTTCGGTGTCGGTGGTGGTTGTGGGTGCTGGCGGCGTCATGTCAGACCTTGGTTGCGTACGAAGCCGCGATATTGATGCCGCCGCTCACCCAGCCCACGATTACAACCTGCACAAGAATCGAGCTTTTGAACGGCGTATTAAAAACCAGAGTCCAGCCGGTCTGATTGCCGGCGGAAACTCCGTTGAGTGTGCCGGTGAGCTGGAATCCCAGCGCGATTCCGCCGCCCGCGGTTTGCAGCGGGTAGCTCTGCGTCGCGCCGCCATCGACGGTGATGTTTAGAGAGACGCTGGTTGCATTAACGCCACTTGCGGCGCCGATCGAGAGCAGGGCGCCGGCGCTCCCGGAATAACTGAGCAGGGTCGTCGTCGCGCTGCCGGATGTCTGCAGCGTGGCTGGTGTCTGGATCTGATAGCCGGGTGGGAGAAGTCCGCCGATCACTTGAGAGCTCTGGATGGAATTGGCGCCGACCTTCTGCCAGGTGGTATCGCCGGTGCCGGCGGTATTGGTGAGGACCGGAAACAGCGTCGGGCTGGGGGTGTAGCTGTTGCCATGCGAGAATACCGCATCTCCGACGTTCCACCACACGAGCGCGTCGGTTGCGGCGCTGCCGGCCGCGATCGCATAGGCGGTGCCGTTATAAAAGACCGTGCAGGCCGACCAGGAAATCTGTCCGCCCCCGGGCGTGTTGTTCTGGACCGTGAGCCCGACGACCTGAATCGCGGCATTGACCTGCGTTTGCGTGGTCGAGATTTTCTTCAGTGTGTCGGCGAGCCATTTGTAGGCGGCGCCGAGCACCTTCTGCATCGAAGCGGGCGGAGGTTGGATCGCCATTCAGTTCAAGTAGGCGTCGACGCTCGCGATCGGAACCGGTTCCGAGGTCGACCACTCAAACGCGCGATCTTCGGACCGGCCGAGGTTGCGCCAGATCGAGCCGTAGTTGTACTCGCCGATATGCCCCATCGGCTGGTCGAGCGGATATCCCCAGGTGCGGCCGCCGTCATTCGAAATGCGGAGGTACGCGATCGGTTCCGAGCCGGCTGCATTGACGCCGTCGCCGTCGCCGGTCTGCTGGTACACCGTCAGCCGGTTGAAATACTGCCAGCGCCGCTCCTGAAACACCGAGCAGCTCCGCAGCCGGCGGATCGGGCCGCCGAAATCGGTATAAGTATCGAGCGACTGCGCGTAAATGTTGCCGCTCATCCAGTCGCAGACCAGGTGTTTGTTGAACGCGTAGGCATGCGTCCGCGCGCGGTGCATGTGATAGCCGCCGTTAACCGGATCCCACCAGGCGCGCTGGTGCCAGAGCTGGCTGGCGCAGTCATAGACCCAGGTCGCATCCCCGCTCGGGAAGTTCAGCACGTAAAACGTGTGCCCTTCGTCGACATACAAGTGCGCCTCGGCGTCGGCGAGCGTGGAATATTTCGCCCATTGCTGCTCGACCCCGTGGGTCGAGATCCGCACCGCGTCGTAGCCGTTATTGCGGTACGCCATGCCGGCGCCGTGCTCGCTCTGGCCGAGCCAGAACACGCCGGCGTCGCAGCGCTGGAGCGTGTGGATCGCCTGCAGGCCGGTTTCGATCGAGGCGCCCTGGATCCGCTCAAACGGCACGCCGCCTGAGTTACCGGCGTCCCACCAGACCTCGCCGCGCTCCGAGCCCATCAGCCAGAGCTCGCGTTTGTTCATGATCATGCCGATCAGGTTGTCGGCCCAGGAGCTCTTGGCGGCGAAATTAAGCGCTGCCCAATCCTGGCCGTCGTTCACGAATGAGACGAAGAACTGTTGCGTTCCCGGATTCAGCGCCAGAAAGTAGGTGTCGAAAAACTCGAACTCGCCGGCGCCGGGAAAGCCGGCCGCGCCGGGCTGGTTATTGCTGATGAACGGAAAGTTAGCCGCGTTGATCTGCTGGAAGGTGTTGGTCGCGAGCGTGAACAGGTAGCCGGCATTGTTCGAGCTGACGACGACCGCCGGCGTCCCGCCCTGGCAGCTCCGCATGGAAACCCGGCCGGTGAGCCCCGGCGGCTCATTGAACGTGCCGCGCGCCGTGACGGTGCCGTTACTGTTGACCTCGTAGAAGGTCTGGCCCGCGGCCGCGAAGACGCGGCCGGTGTTGGGCTCTTTCCAGATCCGCCGGCCGGGATAGCCGCCCGGCATCGTGGCGAACAGCGAAAGGCCCGGGGTGCCGAGCAGCACCATCGAGCTTTTCCCTTCCGCCGTCTCGACCTTTTCCGGGAACAGGTTGATCGACTGCTCGGCGGCCGCGATCTTGGTCCGGCCGAGATAGGCGCCGCCGACGAAACCGAATTTCGCCATATTACCGGACCGTGCCCGTCATCCAGTCGAAATCGGCGTTGCGATCGTCGTTCTGGGATCCCAGGCCCATGTCCTGGCCGGTGCGTGGCGGCCCTTCGTCGTTATCGGCCGCGATCGCGGCGCGCGCCTTCGCCGCCATGCGGCGGATCCGCTGCACGTTGGCGTCGGGCCCGGCGAGATATTCCATTTCCTCGCAGAGCGACCACGTGATCGCGCGCGCGTAGCCGTCCGGAAACAGGTAATCGGTGACCAGGTCGGCGAATTGCGTGAGTTTGACCGGGGAGCGGAAACGCAGATTCGGCAGAGGCGCGGCGGGATACGGATTCAGGTAAATCGTGCCGAGGCCGGCCGTCGCCGACTGGCCGCCGGTGCCGGGAGTCGACACAAAGCCGCGGTCGAAATAGAGCTTGATCGGGATGTTCGTCGCGACCAGCGGCACCGCGATCCCGAGATACTCTTCAGAGCGCAGAATCGTCACCGGGCAATGGACCGGCGGCGAGAGGCTGGTGAGCACGATGTCCGCCCAGGTGATGCGGTTCGGCTTCAAGATCGCACCGCCGTTGATGTCGGTCGCGAGATCGCCGCCGGGGCCGATGGTGTAGCTCTGCTTCGAGCTCGGAAAGGTGACCTCGGTAATCTGCTGCGCCCAAACCATCCGCCGTTTGCGCGACCAGGCCTCGAGCATCTGATTGAGCGAGTCGAACCCGTCCGCGGCCTCGGCGCCGGTCGGATCGCGGCCGAGCTCGATCGCGTTGAGCATCCGCATCGCTCGCTTGATGAAATATTGCGCGGTCATCGGAGGAGGCTGTTAATCTGGCTGCGAGGTGTTCAATGGCAGAAACAACGAAGAAATCCGCCGGGAAGGCGAAAAAAGCCGCTTCGCGCAAAACTAGAACGACGAAGCGGAAATGAGAGGTCGGGCCCGCTCGGAGAAGGGTGAGCGGGCCCGATGCGCGCCGGCGGGTAGGGCGTGCCACTAGGACGCACGCAGGAATGAAAGCCGGCCGCGCGAGCTTGCTAGTTCGGGGCGCGTCTGCTAGCCTCGCCGATCCGGTCGAGGTCGCCTATGAGCAGATGGCGAACGCGCCCAAACTTCGTTAGCTTTGCGAGTCGGCGGGCTTGTCTTTGGCCGGCTTCTTCTTACTGATCAGATCGGCGACCATCGCCTCGAGCTGCGTGACGCGATCCTCGAGCTCGGTGATCCGTTCGTCGGCTTCTTGGCTCAGCTCGCCCGAGCCGGCGTCTGCGGCCTTGGGCTCCGCCGGCTTTTCATGGCCGACATGATTCCACCCGTCGCCGAGCGAAGCGTGTTCGTCGGCCGACTTCACGAGCTTCTTGCCTTTGGCGGGGTGATGGACGATGCACGGGTACTGGTTGTGTTCCGGCCGGTAGGGCAAAGCCGGCTTGTCTTCCTCTTCAAACGCCCTGCGGAATTGCTGGGTTTCGTGTTGCAAACGATTTCTCCTGATGTGGGGTGGCGCCGGCGCGCGAGGGCTTGCCGGCGCGGTTTTTGCGGGGGCGTTTAATACGTCGACATGATCGGCCCTTTGTTGGCCGTAAATGTCGTGGTCGGGGTGATGGCGGCGACGGTGCCGAAGGTGCCGGATTGGGTGCCGGTGCCGTACTTGGTGGGAGCGCCGCCGGCCGGGTAGAGCGCGAACGATCCGGCCGTGGTGCCGTTGCCCTGGATGCCGATGAAATACGTCTGCGGCCCCACGACGTTGACGGTCGCGGTGAACGCGGCGCACTGGAGTTGCGAGGTGCCGGACTGCGTCACGCCGGCGGTCGCCGAGTTGGCAAGCACGTTGCCGGCTTTGTCCCACAGGATCACGATCACCTTGTCGGCAAGCGTGCCCGATCCATTGGTCCAGCAGGCGCCGGTCAAGGTGCTGTTGGCGCCGACCAGGAGCTGGCTGAACCAGATCTGGCCGTTCACGTCGGTCGCGTTATTGAAGGCCGGCTCGTTGGGCGTCGAAAACGTCGTCCATTGCGTATACGGCTGGTCGTAGGTGACTTCGGGATCGCCGAAGCCGGGGCGGTTGGTGGATTGGACCACCCACCGGCCGTTGAGGCAGTCTTCGGTGGTTCCGGTCGAGAGGTTGATCCGGGGCGTGTAGAGGTCCTGGCCGGTGCCGGCCGTGCAGGCCGTGCCGGCGGGAATATCGAAGTTCCCGAATTTATCCGGAGTGCCGATGTACACGGTCGCGCCCGAGACATGCGGCGCGGCGGTGGTTCCGTCGGTACCGCGCAGCACCTGGGTCGCGCACGTGGTCGCGTTGAAGGACTGCACGTCGAAGGCCTCGAAATCGATGAACAGCTTTACCGGGCTCGACACGCGGTTGAAGTTCGTCATGTCGGTCTGGTTGCAGGCGGCGAGCACGAGCGTGACGTTGAGGCTGTTGGTGGATCCGCCGACCAGGCCGAAGACGCTGCTCGAGGGATCCGGGCCCGAGATCGCGGCCGACAGAGTCGTGATCGAGAGCTTAGTTTGAGCGAAGAGCGAGCCGGCCAGAGCCAGCAGAGCGAACAGCGAAAGGAATCGCTTGAAGGTATTCATGGTTAGATTTGGTCTCCTAAGTGAGATGGACCCACTCAAACGGAGTGGGTCCGTCATCGCTGTTACGCCAGCGACAGCACCCGCACGGCGCAGTTATCCGGGTACAGGTTGCCGAGACCGATCACGGTTTCAATGCGATTGGTCATCATGCCCTTATTCGGATCCCAGGCCTTGACGATGCGGATCGACAGGCCCGTCACCGGATCGCGTTTTTGCGTGGAATACTCGACGGCCTTGGGCGTCTGCAGCTTCACGCCGACCAGCGCGAACGCGTCTTTGTTGAGCTGCAGGCCGTTGACGCCGGCTTTTCCGTTGGGCGAGCTGGTGCCCGGGAATAGCGTGATCGTCGCGTTATTGAGCGGCAGGGCGTCGACGTTCTGGTACGGATCGCCGGGCCCAATAATAGGCGGCGAGATCTGCAGCACGTCGGCGCCGCCGCCGGCCGCGGTGAAGCCCTGCGTCACGACGAAATACTTCTGTTCTCCGGTCGACCGGCGGGTCACCGGATTCACGTTGAACACCTTATTGTTCGCCGTGATCGCGAAGACGTCGCCCTGGTTGACGGTGTCGCCGGCCGTGAGGTTCACGGTCAGTGAGGAGCCCTGCTGGTTGGCGCCGTTGACGGTCGGCGAGGTCCAGCTCCCGGCCGTATGGCTGTAGAGCTGATTGGACTCGTACCAGTCAAACCCGCGGGCTTTGCCGAGCGAACCCTCGCGGTAGAACCGCGAAATGTCGGAGCTCGGGTTGAAGTTGGTGACGACGTTCTCGCCGAGTGTCTCCATCATCTGCGGCGACAGGATGAAGCCGCGCTCGCCGGGCGTGCACGAGTTCACGTTGAGCAGCGTGCGTCCGTGGTTGATCGTCGACATGGCGGTCGGCGTGGTGCCGAGTACGCCGGTGATGTTGTTCGTGTTCTGGTACGCCCACAGAGCGCAGCGGGCGTCGATTTCGGCCGAGATCTGTTTGATCGCCGGCGCGACATACTGGTCGTACACCTGCTCTTTGGAGCGCTCGAGCTTTAGCGCCGCCTCGATGTCGTCCCACTGGAAATGCACGCCGAACGGCTGCCCGATCGTGACCGTGGTGTATTTCCGTTTGATCGGCTGCGGCTGATACTGCAGGCCGTTGGTGATCAGCCAGCGCTGCGGGAGCTTCACGCGAACGGTGTCGCCGACCGCGTACTCTTCTTCGAATTCGTCGTTATGGTCGGTGTTGAAGAACTGCGCGACCTGAGAGCGGTTGATCAGATCGGCGAGCGCTTTCATGCCGATCCAGTCAACAACCTGAAAAATGTTAGCCAAGGGGTCTCCTGGAGGCGCCCCCGCGAGCACTTAGTAAGTGGAGGGGGGCAGGTTATTTTTGCAGCGACGCGGTGGCCCGGCGGGTATCCAGCTCGTAGAACTTGCGGAAATCGTCGTTTCTTACGGCCGCTTCGAGCTCATCCGCCGGGGCGGAGTTGCGGCCGGCGATGTCGACGGCGGGGTCGGGCGTCTTGGTGGGTTTCGTTCTAGAAGCACCAGGTTGAGCGGGCGCGGCCGCCGCGGCGCCGGCGGGTTTGCCTTTGCCGTTGGCGAGAGCGTTCTCGAGAGTGACGAGCACGCGCGCAGTCGTCAGAGGATCCGCGCCCGCGAGCTGCTGCGCGATCTGCGGATTTCTCTGCAACGTATACAGGATTTTGGGGCCTTGCTCCGACGTATATAGAAACGCTTTCGTCGTCGGGTTGATCATGAGGCCCTGCTGAAAGGCGACGGTTTTGAAATCCGGCATGTCCGGATCCTTCTCCGCCGTCACACAGCGCTCGGCCCAGCTCGCTTTGAGCTGCTGCTCGGCCTGCTGCTGAGTGGTCGCCGCGTCCTTTTCGACGCGCCGCGCTTCGGCCTGGCGCGCGCCTTCCCGGATCAACCAGGCGTCTTTCGCCTCTTCGTACTCGTTCCAGTCTTTCCACTTGGAACCGTCGGGCTTGCTGGCGCGTACCGGCTTCGGATCCTCCGCCGCGGCGGGTTTCGCCGCCGGCGGGGTGGCCGCCGGTTGCGCGCTCGGTTGCGCCGGCTGCGCGACGGCGGGCTGTGCGCCGCGGAGTCGCTCGTTTTCGGCGAGCAGCTCGCGGATCCGTTTCTGCGCGGGGGTTTCCTGTTTCGTCCGCTTGGCCTGCTGCTCCTGCTTTTTCACCGGCTGCGAAACCGGGGCAGGTTTGGCGGCCGCGGGCTCATCGCCAACGCCGCCGGCAGGGGTTGCTGCTGATTCGGCGTCCTCATCCGAGGGGCGCGAGCTCTCGGCAGGTGACGCGCCGGCGAGCGGGATCTCGCCTTTGAGGAGCCAGTTGTCGCGCTCGGCAGAAGTCATCTGCTCGGGCGTTTTGTATTCGGGGATCTCACCCGATTCGATCGCCGACGATTCGATCTGTACGTCGTCCAGTTCTACGGGAGGCATTGCTGCCTTTCTGCCCACTGACGCGGGGCGTGCGAAGGGTGCCCACTAACGCGGGGCGTGCGGGGTGTTGCTAAACTTAGTGCCAGACGTTCGTCTGGCGGAGCCGGCGCCCATCTCGAGGGGGCTGTGGCCGGGATGTCCGAGTAAGCCTGTCAGGCCGGTGTTATGACGCGAGCGCCGCACCAACGGCAGATCAAAGCCAGAGAGCGATCGCGGAGCAGACCGGTCTCAAGGGATGTGAAAGGCGCCTGGTGCCGGCTCTTATACTGAACAGTGGCGCCGCGGTCCGAGGTCCTCTTCGAAAGGAGAGAATTCCTGGAGAAAAATCCTGCGGCGTCTTTTACGCGGGCACCGGCTGCGGCGCTGGTTGCGGCGGCGCGGCCGCCTGGCGCTCAAGCGTCTGCTGGTGCGCCATCTGCGCCATATCGCGATCGCGCGCCGCTTCGGCGTCGAGCATCAGGCCTTCGTGGGCTTTGTCCCACGCCGACATCGCGGCGGTGAGCATGCGCTCGACCTGTGCCTCTTCGGCGGCATAACCGGCCTTGATCAGCGCGGTCGCGATCACGCCCATGGTCGACATCCGCTGCTTCTGGAGCTGCGTCTGCTGGTCCATGTTGGCCTTTTGCAGTTGTCCCTGGACCTTGGTGGTTTCGCGGATCCGCTCGGCCTGGAGCTGGTTGACCATCTGCTGCAGCTCCTGGATCTGCTGCGCGATCGCCGGCGGTATCCCGTTCGGATCGGGCGCAAAGCGCTTGGCCATTTCGTCGCCGAGCGGCCCGAGATTCCGCAGTTTGATAATCAGATCCATGACTTTGCCGGCGAACGCCGGCTCTTTCATGAGCTGCTCGGCGAAATCGGCGGCCGCCATGGCCTGATTGACGGCGCTCGGTCCGGTCGAAATATCCACGTCGTGGTCGCCGACGTCGGTGTGAAATCCGGTCGGGTTGCCGGCCGCATCGAGCGCGTTGATCGTTTCCTGGCGCTGCTCGCCGGCCAGGGTGCGCATGCCGACCTGGCGCGTGCCGTCATAGACGGGACTGAGCAGCTCGTTCAACTGCCGGCCGCCGTTCTCGAGCGCGATATCGAGGTTGTCGATGAAATGAAAATTGCCGGTCGATTCCTGCGCGTCGAGCGTCTGTAGCGCGATTCCGGACTTGGCGTCGCTGTCGCTGGTGCCGTTCAGCAGGCCCGTGATGTTCATCGCCGACTGGATGGCGCGGCGGCAGGCCTCGGCCGAGATCTCGAGCGCCTGGATGCCGGCGGCGTCAAACGTGATGCGCTGCGGAACCGGAAGCTGCGGGCTCGCGGCGCCGTTTTCCTGCGCCGCCTCCATCGACTGATCGGTGGTGAGGTTGAACTCGACGAACGCGGTCGGCACTTTGTGGACGTTCTTGAAGTCCGTCGATGTATCGAACTGGCCGACGAATCCGGCGAACATGGCCTTGGGCGACTGCTGCGCGATCTCGATCTGGCAGGTCCGGATGTAGCAGTACGCCATATAGGGCGACCGCGCCAGGCGCACCAGCGAGAGCAGCTTCCGCATCGCTCCGCCGCCGTCGTCGACCCAGAGCTCGCGCCCGAGCACCGGAATGATCGGAATATGGGTGCCGGGCCAGATGTGCTCCTCGAGGATCTCGACGCCGTTGGTGAGGTATTGCCTGACGGTGCGGTTTTCGGTGTTCCGCCGTTTCAGGAAAATCAGCGGGTCCTGGCCATCGCCGAGGTCGATATAATTGCCGCCGACTTTGACGTTTTTCTTCCCGTAGCGCTCCTGGAACACGCTGAGCTTTTCGTCGGCGCCGTTTTCAAAGTGAAACAGCACGTCCTGATCGCGCGTGAGCTTCCAGTAGCTGGCGACCATGACGCGGTCGGCCTTGACCCAGGCCGGCGCGATCCGCGTAAACTCGCTCGAGAAAAACTGATACTGCGCGCCCTGGTATTTGCGCCGGTAGGCCTTCTTCGGCATCGTGTCGAATTCGAAGGCATAGGCCATGTCCGAGCAGTCCGCCTCGCGCGTGTCCCAGTCGATCAGGATGGTGCGCGGGTTCGGGACGCGGACGTACCGCACCTCCTGATCCCAGGAGCTGTCGGAGACGTAGGCGGTTTTGAACTTGTAGAAGCCGAAGCCGCGCTGTACGGCGCCTTCGAAGGCGGTCCGGATGGCGGCCTGCGCCTTGGACTTGTACTCGATCTCCCGCATCATGTCGCCGCGCTTTTCGGCGGTGTCGGCGGTCGCGCCCAGGCCTTTCGGCACGACGCGGACGCTGCGCGGGTTCTGGCGGTAGTTGTTCACCACCTGGTTCACGTACTGGTTGATCTCATCGAACGTGAGGATCAGGCGGTCGGCATTCTGGCGCGCGCGCCGCTCTTTGGGATCCCAGGGGTCGCCCGAGATGTAGCGCATGTCGACGTCGCCCTCGTCGTAGATCGGCGCCCACTGCTGCTCGAGGTAGTCGAAGTTTTCCCGGATTTCCGTCAGGAGCGGGGAGTCGTAATCGTTTTTTGGCAAGTGGTTAGCGTGCAATCGCGCGCGGACCGGCTTATGCTGAGCGAGTGCGCGTGGCGATTCCGAATGCTTTTACAGCCGCGGAGCTCGAGCTGCTCCGCCAGGTCGCGGCCGGGGCCCGCGTGGTCGAGGCGGGCGCGTTGCTCGGATTTTCGACCGTCACGATCGCGGAAGTGGCCCGCGAGGTAGTTTCGATCGATCCGCATCAGGGCTACCCGGCGGCCGCGCCGCGGTCGACCTGGGAGCAGTTTTCGGCCAACCTCCGGGAGTACGGCGTCGTCGATCGCGTGACCGCGATTCGCGGATCCGCCGAGGACTGGCTGCCGGCCATGCGGGCCGACCTGGCGTTTTTCGATCTGACGGGCGAATACGACGTGACGGCC
>Ga0209060_10004755_pt1 | contig 10335 bp, 7 predicted proteins | sample Coa_R1_8_FD_187155 | JGI IMG/M metagenome (GOLD analysis project Ga0209060, IMG submission 187155) | Surface soil microbial communities from Centralia Pennsylvania, which are recovering from an underground coalmine fire - Coalmine... | ecosystem: Environmental > Terrestrial > Soil > Unclassified... | reverse complement strand
GCCGGCTTCCGGGACGCGTTTCTCGCTTCGAAGGCAAAGGCCAAGAGTCAGTTTGCGGACTGGCTCAAACAGGCATCAGGGCGAGTCGTGGACCCGAACACTGTGTTCGATTGCCAGATCAAGCGCATTCACGAATACAAGAGACAACTGCTGAACGCCCTGCGGATCGTAGTCGAGTACAACCGCCTCCGGGAGAACCCGAACCTGCAGGTCGTTCCGCGCACCTACTTTTTTGCAGGCAAAGCGGCGCCGGCTTACCGGCTTGCAAAGCTGATTATCAAGTTCATTAACAACCTGGCCGAGACGATCGATTTTGATCCGGTAACTCGGGGGCGTCTTAAGGTCATCTTTCTTCCCGAATACAACGTTTCCCTGGCGGAAAAGCTGATCCCGGCGAGCGATGTCTCCAACCAGATTTCGACCGCAGGGTTCGAAGCAAGCGGCACGAGCAACATGAAATTCATGATGAACGGGGCGCTGACAGTCGGAACACGGGACGGTGCGACGATTGAGATGGCCGAAGAAGCCGGGGAAGAAAACCTCTTCCTGTTTGGCTTAACAGTGGAGCAAGTGGAAGCGAGCAGGGGATGGTACAACCCGCGCTGGCATTACGACAATGAACCTGAGACGAAGGCGGCTCTCGATTTAATCTTTTCCGGCCACTTCAATCGGAGCGAGCCGGGCATCTTCGATCCGCTGCGCGACATGCTCCTGACGCACGGCGATTACTATATGCACCTTGCGGATCTGACATCGTATTGCCAGGCGCAGGGCCGGCTGGGAGAACTGTATTGCGATGCGGGGGCGTGGGCCGAGAAAGCAATCTTAAATGTCGCCAGCAGCGGTAAATTTTCGAGCGATCGTACGATTGCGCAGTATGCTGCCGAGATTTGGAAGGCCGAACCATGCCCGGTGCTGTAGAAACAGTACCTGTCCCGAATAGGTCGCCAGGAATCGAAGAAAAACGCCGCTGCCAAGTTTCGCCTTTTCCGCCCGAGTACAGGGCGTCGGGAGTGCTGCTTCACGTTACGTCTTTGCCTTCGCCGTACGGAATCGGTGACCTGGGGCCCGCCGCCTATGCTTGGATCGACCGGCTTCACGAAGCCGGCCAAGAATGGTGGCAGGCGCTTCCGCTGGGTCCGACAGGATATGGAAACTCGCCGTATCAGGCACTATCATCGTTTGCCGGAAATGCACTGGTCATCAGCCCAGAGATGCTGAAGGAGGACGGGTTGCTGGAGAGAGGGGATGAGCGCGTTTTGTTTGATGACCATGCCGTGGACTACGAATCAGTAATCCCATTGAAATTGCAACTTCTCAAGAGGGCATGGGCTCGTTTTCAAAACGGCATGGCACGGGATTTGCGCCCACAGTACGAGGAATTCTGCTCGACGCAGGCATCCTGGCTGGAAGATTATGCGCTCTTCCGCGCACTGAAGGTCAGGTATCGGGGCGCGGCTTATCTTGATTGGCCGACCGATTTGGTTGAACGAGATCCGAATACACTAGCCGACGCGAGGCGGGAGCTCGAAGGCGAAATAGATGTTATCCGCTTCGCGCAATTTCTACTCTACCGGCAGGGCGAGCAGTTGAATAACTACGCACATTCCAAAGGAATCGGACTGGTTGGCGATTTGCCATTTTTCGTTTCGCCGGATTCCAGCGACGTCTGGGCCAACCCGGAGTTCTTTCTGCTCGACGAGCACCGCCGGCCGCAGTTCGTCGCCGGAGTGCCGGCGGACTACTTCAGCGCTCAAGGGCAGCTGTGGGGAAATCCTGTCTACAATTGGGAGGCGCTTCGAGCGACCGGCTATCGATGGTGCATTGATCGCTTCCGCGCGCTTTTGTCTCACGTGGACGTCGTTCGCCTGGATCACTTCCGTGGATTTTCGGCTGCGTGGCATATTCCGGCGGGAGCACCGACGGCCCAGTCCGGTTCATGGGAACCGGCTCCGGGCGCGGACTTTTTCCAAGCTGTTGAAGCCGAGTTAGGAGAGTTGCCGTTCATCGCCGAGGATCTCGGCTTGATTACACCGGATGTCGAAAAACTTCGCGATCAGTTCCAAGTTCCAGGAACGCGGGTCCTGCAATTTGCCTTCGATGGCCATGAAGACAATCCGTACCTTCCGCGGAATTTTGTAAGAAACACCGTAGTCTACACGGGCACGCACGATAACCCGACCACCCGCGAGTGGTTCGAAGAGCTTCCCGACGCCCAGCGGCGAATGCTTTCGAACCACTATCGCAATAACGTTACCGACGAGAATATTGAGCCCGGACCGGCCCTGATGACGCTGGCCTGGCATTCGCGGGCGGCGCTAGCGATGGCGCCGCTGCAGGATGTATTGAATCTGGGGCGGGAAGCACGCATGAACGTTCCTGGCGTCGCGGGAGGGAACTGGCGGTGGAGGTGTACGCAGGCAATCCTTACGGATGAGCCGTTTGTCTGGTTGCGGGAGTTGACCGCTGGTTCCAAGCGTCTCGGAGAGAGGTGCTCTTCCCGGCTGGCGAGCTAGCAGGGCCAAGAGAAGAGGAGATCTGAATCGCTGCTGCGGAGGCCCACGCTGACGATCCAAAACGCGGGCGGCAAGCTGGCAATCTGACGCCACGCTGTTCGGCAGGGAAAGATTATGTAGAGGAGGCGTGGAGGATCGCCGATGACTACTGACCTTTTACACTCCTATCCGGCAGAACCGGCACTGGTCTTGAACTCGAGGTAGGCGCCATTGATTGGACGAGATACGAAGTATACACGCCTTTGGCGGCCAAGATGATGCCTTTGGCTGCCAACCGGCTGAGTAGCGTTTGACCGGCCTGGTCCACTGTACTGACATCGCGTAGAAAGAGCCGGACCGGTTTGCCGTTTGATTTGGCTTGATTGCAGCAGGTCTCCACAAGTGCTATGGAATCCTCACTGAGCTGTCCATCAATCGTGACGATCATGTGAGACGGCTCCTCTGTTTTTGTAACCCGGATCATTGCAGATCGTTTCCCGTTGCTTACATTTGCACTCACCTGTCCAATCGACAACCATGCGAACTTGTTTAGTATCAATGTTCCATTGACGGAAATTTCGTCTCTTGCCTCCTACGTGCCGGTTATCGGCACTGGCGCTAAGCTAAAGCCGCAATTGAACACGATTGAGTCTATGGCAACTGGAGTGCTCGGCTTGGCATGATTGCGCTTCTTAAATTGAAGCTTAAGCGAGAGCCACGCGCTTGGTCTTGAACTCATGAATGTCTTCGTCATCAACGCAGGGAGTTCCAGTCTGAAATTCCGGGTGATTGCCACCGATCTTGAACGGATTAGGAACGACAACGATGAGCTCTTGTGCTGTGGGCAGGTGGAGCATATCGGCGGCGAAGCGATCATCACGGTCCAGAGCCACGCAGGTCCCCGGCAGAAGTTGACAGCTCCGATCCGCGACATCTCTGCTGCGCTCGATTATGTGCTGCGCTTGCTGGCATCGGACCGCTCGGGCATCGATGAGATTCGCAGCCTGGCGGACATTCACGCTGTGGGACATCGAGTGGTGCATGGCGGCGAGCTCTTCAAGCAGTCAGCCATCATCAGCGACGAGGTGTTGAAGGGAATTGAAGACTGCATCGATCTGGCGCCGCTTCACAACCCGAACAATCTGAAGGGAATTCGGGCAGTCCGGGAAATCTGCGGGCAGGCGATGCCGCAGGTCGCGGTATTCGATACCGCCTTTCATACTTCGATTCCCGAGTACGCCTACCTGTATGCACTCCCGTATCATCTCTACCGCCGTCACCGCATCAGGCGATATGGCTTTCACGGGACCTCCCACCGTTACGTGGCGTTTCGATACAGGGTACTGCACGGGCTTACCCGCGAACAAACTCACGTCATCACACTCCACCTGGGTAACGGCTGCTCGGCCGCGGCGATTCGTGGCGGCTACCCGGTAGACACCTCGATGGGCATGACCCCGCTGGAAGGTCTGGTGATGGGGACGCGCTCGGGCGATCTCGACCCGGCGGTTGTCAACCTCATCGCAAGCAAGGAAGGACTTTCCACACATGAGGTCGAGGCTCTTCTGAACACGCAGTCCGGACTGCTCGGCATCTCCGGCCTGACCAATGATATGAAGGTGCTGGAAGAGGAACTCGGGGAGCACGATGATCGCCGCGTGCGCCTGGCGATCGAGGTCTTCTGTTATCGGGCCCGGAAGTACATCGGCGCGTTTCTCGCCTCCATGAGCGGGGCTGATGCAGTAGTATTCACCGGGGGCATTGGCGAAAATTCGGCGGACGTCCGTGCCCGGATCTGCGCCGGCTTCGAATGGGCCGGTCTGACGATCGATGCAACTCAGAACCAACAAACCGTGGGGCGTGAGGGCCGCATCAGCACCGACGGTTCGCGGCTAAAGGCTTGGGTCATTCCAACGAATGAGGAACTGCTGATTGCCCGGGATACGGTGCGCTGCATTCTGGGAGAGCCGCACTCGGCATAGCCGGGGGAGGCGTCCGGCAATGGAGTCAAATGGGGACGGACACCACGCCGAAAACGAGGCAGAAGACGTCGGCACCTGCCGCGCCGCGAGCACGATCTGGACTGCGGTGTTTCAACGGGGCCGCAAGCCTCATACCTCCAACAGATCACGCCGGTTGCCGCACGTTACTATGTTCGGCGGGGAGTGGCCAATGGAATGCGAATTCGAGTGTGATGCCCTAGATCCGACTGCAGACGCCTGTCACGGCGTTCCGTCGAGCTTGAGGCTTCCACGTCGTCTAGAAGGAGTTCACAAAAAATGACGCCTGTTGTAGAAACGAAACAAAGTTCCAGCAACCCATTGAGTGCTTATGGGATCGCGCGGTCCACGATTTCCGGGTCTCCCCTGAACCAGTCGGAATTAAGAAAGACTGACGCGTACTGGCGAGCCTGCAACTACCTGGCGCTCGGCATGATTTATCTGCAGGACAATCCACTTCTGAAAGAACCGCTCAAGCCCGAACACATCAAGAATCGGCTGCTGGGGCACTGGGGATCGAGCCCCGGACAAGCGTTCACGTATATCCATCTGAACCGTCTGATCAAGAAGTTCGGCCTTGACATGATTTTCATGGCCGGCCCCGGACATGGCGCGCCCGGAGTTTTGGGGCCCGGATATCTCGAGGGTACGTACTCCGAGATTTATCCCGAAAAGAGCGAGGATGAGCGGGGGCTACGCGAATTCTTTAAGCAGTTCTCGTTTCCCGGGGGAATCGGCAGTCATTGTACGCCGGAGACACCGGGCTCGATCCACGAAGGCGGCGAATTGGGCTACGTGCTGTCGCACGCCTGCGGGGCCGCGTTCGATAATCCCGATCTGATCGTTGCGGCGGTGGTCGGGGACGGCGAGTCGGAAACGGGGCCGCTGGCGACATCCTGGCACATCAGCAAGTTCCTCAATCCCGTTCGGGACGGCGCGGTTTTGCCGGTTCTCCACCTGAACGGGTACAAAATCAATAACCCCACTCTTCTGGCTCGGATCACCCACGAAGAGTTGGAGAATCTTCTGGCAGGCTACGGCTGGACGCCTTACTTCGTCGAGGGCTCCGACGCGGACAGCATGCACCAGGCGATGGCAGCGACTGTGGAGCACTGTATCGAGGAGATTCGAAACACCCAACGCGAATGCCGTGCGACCGGAGTGGCGCACCGGCCGCGCTGGCCTATGATCGTTCTCCGTTCTCCAAAAGGATGGGGCGCGCCAATAGAAGTCGGCGGCCACCGGGTAGAGGGCTCCTGGCGCGCGCACCAGGTTCCGCTCACCGACGTCAAGAAAAATCCGGAGCAACTCCGGATGCTCGAGAAGTGGATGCGCGCGCAGAAACCGGAAGAACTGTTTGACCAGGATGGCAGGCTGATACCCGAATTGAAGGAACTGGCGCCCACAGGGGAACGCCGGATGAGTGCCAACCCGCACGCGAACGGTGGAATTCTTAAAAAGTTTCTGCGCCTGCCGGCTTTCCACGACTACGCTGTGAAAGTTGACCGGCCCGGGGCCATCGAGGCCGAGAATGTCGCGCCTTTAGGCACGTTCCTGAGAGACGTGATGAAGCTGAACATGACCAACTTCCGCGTCTTCGGGCCCGACGAGACGACTTCCAATAAGTTACAGGCGCTCTATCAGGCCGCCAAAAAATTCTGGATTGCCGAGTATTTCCCGGAAGACCAGGATGGCGGCGAACTGGCGCCGGATGGACGCGTTGTCGAAATGCTCAGCGAGCACACCATGGAAGGCATGCTCGAGGGTTATTTGTTAACGGGGAGAAATGGCTTCATTTCTTCATATGAGGCCTTCGTCCACGTGATCGACTCCATGTTCAACCAGCACGCGAAGTGGCTCTCCATCTGCAACCAGCTCTCGTGGAGGCGTCCGATTGCCTCACTGAACCTGCTGATCACCTCCACGGTATGGCGACAGGACCATAACGGCTTCACGCATCAGGATCCCGGATTCCTTGACGTGGTGCTGAACAAGAGCGCGGCAGTCACTCGCATATATCTCCCGCCCGACGTGAATTGTCTCCTTTCAGTTGCCGACCATTGCCTGCGAAGTGAGAACTACATCAATGTGATCGTCTCGGACAAGCAACTCCACCTGCAGTACCTGAGTATGGAAGCGGCGATCGAACACTGTACGAAAGGCATCGGCATCTGGGACTGGGCGAGTACCGATCAAGGCTGCGAACCGGACGTCGTTTTCGCTTCTGCCGGCGACATTCCGACGCAGGAAGCCCTAGCCGCGACGGCGCTGCTGCGGGAGGAGTTCCCCGATATTAAAATCCGGTTCATTAACGTAGTCGATCTCTTCAAACTGCAACCCAGCACGGAGCACCCTCACGGACTGTCCGACAAGGATTTCGACTCGCTGTTCACTACAGACAAACCGATTATCTTCAATTTCCACGGGTACCCGTGGCTGATCCACCGCCTGGCGTATCGCCGCACGAATCATCGGAACCTCCACGTGCGGGGTTACAAGGAGAAGGGGAACATCAATACCCCAATGGAACTCGCCATTAACAACGAAACCGATCGATTCAGCCTAGCGATTGATGCCATCGATCGCGTTCCCACACTGCAAAAAATCGGCGGGCATGCGAAAGAAAAATTTCGCAATCGGCAGATCGCGTGCCGGAGACATGCATACGAGCATGGAATCGATTCTCCGGAGATCACCGGCTGGCGCTGGCGGCAATAGCGAAGAACGAAAGGATCCCGATGAGCGCAGCAACTGTGACTCCCGAAGTGTCAGTCCGTTCTCCGATCGACCTGACCAGCATTAATACAATCCGTACGCTCGCCATGGATGGAGTGCAGGCGGCCAACTCCGGCCACCCCGGCACTCCCATGGCGCTGGCGCCGGTGGCCTATTGCTTGTGGCAGCAATTCCTGCGTTTCGACCCGCAGGACCCCGTTTGGCCCAATCGCGACCGCTTCGTGCTCTCGATTGGCCACGCGTCCATGCTTCTCTACGCTCTACTTCATTTAACCGAAGTGCGCGCCGTCAGCAAGGATTACGAGACGCTGGGTGAGCCTTCCGTACCACTGGATGCGCTCAAATCCTTCCGGCAGTTGGATAGCCGCTGCCCCGGCCATCCCGAATATCGCTGGACCTCGGGCGTCGAGACCACAACCGGCCCGCTCGGCCAAGGCGTGGCGACGAGCGTGGGCATGGCGATCGCGCGGCAGTGGCTCGCGGCGCGGTACAATCGACCCGGGTTCGAGCTGTTTGACTTCAACGTCTACGCGCTTTGCGGAGATGGTTGCATGATGGAAGGCATCTCCGGTGAGGCTGCGTCGCTCGCGGGACACTTGGGCCTGGCCAATCTCTGCTGGATCTACGACAACAACCACATCACCATTGAAGGCAACACCGCTCTGGCTTTTAGCGAAGACGTGGCCACGCGTTTCATCGGCTATGGCTGGAATGTGACACGGGTGGGCGATGCCAACGACCTGGAAATGCTCGCGCGTTCTCTCCGAACCTTTCAAATCACCAATGACCGGCCTACCTTGATCATCGTCGACAGCCATATCGGTTACGGCGCGCCCCACAAGCAGGACACCAGCGGTGCCCATGGCGAGCCCTTGGGAGAAGAGGAAGTCCGTCTTGCCAAGCGGAATTACGGCTGGCCGGAAGATAAGAAGTTCTACGTGCCGGACGGCGTCTACGATCACTTTCGCCAGGGGATTGGCAGGCGCGGCAAGGATCTTCACGACGCTTGGTTTACGCGAGTTGCCGAGTATCGTAAGCAATATCCCGAGCTTGCCGAAGAACTGTTTCGCATGCAGCACCGGCAGCTTCCCGACGGTTGGGACCGCGATCTGCCGGAATTCCCCGCGGGCCCCAAAGGGCTGGCAACGCGCGAGTCCTCGGCGAAGGTACTGAATGCAGTCGCCAAGAAGATTCCCTGGTTGATCGGCGGCTCCGCCGATCTGGCGCCGTCCGCGAAAACCCGCCTTACCTTCGATGCCGCCGGCGATTTTTCGGCGGAGAATTACTCCGGGCGCAATTTTCACTTCGGAATCCGGGAGCACGCCATGGGCGCGATCCTGAACGGAATGAGCCTGGTGAAAGTGCGGCCGTTTGGCTCCGGATTCTTCATTTTCGTGGATTACATGCGCGGGTCGCTCCGTTTGAGCGCGTTAATGGAGATTCCGGTCATCTACATCTTCACTCATGATTCGATTGGGGTCGGAGAGGATGGCCCCACTCACCAGCCAGTGGAACAACTGGCTCACATGCGCTCCATGCCCGGCTTGATTACCATCCGCCCTTCCGACGCCAATGAGGTCAGGGAAGCGTGGAAGGTGATCCTGCAACTGCACCACGAGCCAGCTGTGCTGGTGCTCAGCCGGCAAGCGGTGCCCACCATCGACCGCTCGCGATATTGCGCTGCCTCCGGGTTGGCCCGGGGAGCGTACGTCCTGGCGGACGCTCCCACCGGTAATCCGGAAGTGATTCTCATCGGAACCGGCAGCGAAGTTTCTCTTTGTCTCGACGCTTACGAACAACTCGCTAAAGAAGGCGTGTGCGCTCGCGTCGTCAGCATGCCGTCCTGGGAATTGTTTGATGCCCAGGACGCAGAGTACCGGGACTCTGTCCTTCCTCCGAGTGTGAAGGCGCGGGTCTCTGTCGAGCAAGCTTCTGACTTCGGCTGGACCAAATACACGGGAACCGACGGCCACAATATTGGAATACAGACCTTCGGAGCCTCGGCGCCTCTCAAACAACTGTTGAAGAAGTTCGGATTCACCGCGGAAAACGTCGCAGCCGCGGCGAAAGATCAGATTGTCCGGCATAAATGTCGGGCTGAGGAGTAGCACATGAGAGTAGGTATCGGCGCCGATCACGGCGGCTTTTTGATGAAAGAGCAACTCGCCAGAAAAATATCAGCCGAAGGACACGACGTGATCGATTTCGGAAACATGGTTTACGACCCCGATGATGATTACCCCGACTTCGCGATTCCGCTCGCCCGTGCAGTTGCAACCGGACATGTGGATCGCGGCGTCCTGCTGTGCGGCAGCGGTGTGGGCGCCTCGGTGGCGGCCAACAAAGTAAGCGGCGCGCGGGCGGCGCTCTGCCACGACGATTACTCGGCGCGCCAGGGAGTGGAGGACGATGATATGAATATCCTCTGCCTCGGCGGGAGGACGACGGGCATCGAAGTGGCCTGGGATTGCGTTCGAAATTTCCTGGCCGCCAGGTTCAGTGAGGCGGCGCGCCACAGGCGTCGGCTCGAAAAAGTGAAACGGCTCGAACAGAGCGCAGTCACAAATTAAGGAGAACGATTATGACCCTTTTGGAGTCTTTGAAGAGCTACACAATCGTTGTGGCGGATACAGGAGACATCGAGGCGATCGCACGGCACCATCCGCAGGACGCCACCACCAATCCGTCACTGCTTTACCACGCCGCGCAGATGCCGGGTTATCGCCACTTGGTGGACGACGCTGTGAATGTCGTATCCGAACGCAGTGGCAGCCACGAAGAAATGGCTGAAGAGTTTATCGACCGGCTCTTCGTCCTGTTCGGATGCGAGATTCTGAACGTAATTCCGGGGCGCGTGTCCACCGAAGTAGTCGCAAGCTTGAGCTTCGACACGGAGGGTACCATCGCAAAAGCCCGCAAGCTCATTTCGCTCTATGAGGCGAAAGGCGTGACCCGCCAACGCATCCTGATTAAAATTGCCAGCACCTGGGAGGGTATCCGTGCCGCCGAGCGGCTCGAAAAGGAAGGCATTCATTGCAATCTGACTCTGCTCTTCAGTTTCGCGCAAGCAGTTGCTTGCGCCGAAGCCGGCGTGACTCTGATTT
>Ga0209060_10004754_pt1 | contig 10338 bp, 6 predicted proteins | sample Coa_R1_8_FD_187155 | JGI IMG/M metagenome (GOLD analysis project Ga0209060, IMG submission 187155) | Surface soil microbial communities from Centralia Pennsylvania, which are recovering from an underground coalmine fire - Coalmine... | ecosystem: Environmental > Terrestrial > Soil > Unclassified... | reverse complement strand
TTTCGATCCACCGGATGCCGTCTTCCGGTTGGCCGATCCAGGTGAGCATTTCGCCCTGCTGTACGACGACAAGATCGTCGTTGGGATTGAGCGCGAGCGCGCGCTCCTGATGGTACATCGCCTTGTCGTGCTGCCCGTCCAGGAGCCGCACGGCGGCCAGGATGCGATGGACGTCGCTGTCGTTGCTGTCCAGCTGCAGGGCCCTGCGCAGTTCTCCGATCATCCCTTGGAAAACGGCATCGCGATCGGCGGTGAATCCGTTGACCCAGGCCTGTCCGAGGACGCACGCTTTCCAGGCATGGGCCTGCGCATAGTTTGGATCGAGCGCGATGGCGCGTTCGAGGAGCTTCTGGGCCTCAGCGTTGTCCGCGGCGTTCGAGCGATGATGCAGGAGCTTGCCGGCGATGAGGCATTCATAGGCGGTCATGTTTTCCGTGGGCTTCCGTCGCGCCCGTTCGCCGGTTGCCGCTTCGACCTTGCCGGGAAGCATGCCCACGATCGCCGTGGTCATTTCGTCCTGCAGGGCGAAGATGTCCTCGAGCTCGCGATCGTAGCGTTCGGCCCAGACGTGGCAGTCGGTCAAGCCGTCTATCAGCTGAACGGTGACGCGCACGCGGTTGCCGGCTTTGCGTACGCTCCCTTCCACGACGTAGCGGACGTTGACCTCGCGGGCGACCTGGCGGACGCCGACCGTCTTCCCTCTGTACTGAAGCGCGGTATTGCGCGAGATGATGAAGAGATGCCGGAAGCGAGACAGCTCGGTGATGACGTCTTCGGTCAGTCCGTCCGCGAAAAAGTCCTGGCCCGGATCGCCGCTCAAATTCGCGAAAGGCAGGACGATGAGCGAGGCGCCTTCCGGCTCGGCAGGCGGCGCATCCGTATTGCTCGCAATGGGTTCTGCACGCGCGCCCGCGAGGACCGCACGGCCCTCCTGTGCCGCGAGCGGCAGTTTCGCCCCTGCACGCGCTTTCGCCCGTTCCGCCCGCGATGCTTCGAGGTCAAGGCTCCAGGCGAAGATCAGCGCGACGGGGAAACCGGCGGCGAGCAGGACAAGAACGAGCGTCCCCGTCCAGCCCGGCATCCGGAGCATCGGCGTCATGTTGTTGTAGAGCTGGATCAGGAGCCACGCGACGACGATGTAGGCCGCGCCGATCCGGTAGATATGGCGGCGTTTCAGTTCTTCGACGAAACCGGCCATGCCTCCTGCCCTGAATCAGGATCGGCATGTATCTCACAGCTTGGCGGGAATGGCCAAAACTCACGGTTAACGGCGCACGCCCCATGACCGGCCGCGAAAGGATTCCGCAACGAGCCAGGCCGCGCCGGTGATCGCCGCGGAGACCCAGAACTCCGACCAGTTGCCCGCCGTCCCCGGCGCTTTGATCAGCATCGGAATCCAGACGAGGATGGTGAACAGGCTCACCATGATCGCGGCGAGCGTTGCGGCGAGGCGCGGCAGCACCAGAAAGAGAATGCCGAGTCCCGCCGCGATGTACGCACCGCCGGTGAAATAGGAGAGCGGCACGTGGAGCGGAATCCAGGACGGGATGAGGGGCGCCGTCAGATTGAGGTAGAAGAAGTGCGCGAGACCGAATGGCAGAAGCGCCAGTCCGAAGAGCATTTGCCCCAGGCGTACATTGCCGGAAACCGCGCGCGCGCCGCCGTCGCGCGGCAGGAGCGAGACGATCGTCCACGCGCCGGTGAGGAGGACGACACTCTCGCCCGCCTCCTCCCACGTACCTTCGATGAGCGGATGCAGCGCGACGGCCCTCGCGTGCAGCAGCACCAGCCGGAGAAGGAGAAGAATCGCGAGAACGAGCGCGGCCGGGCGGGCGATTCGCGGCACAAGGAGGGCGAGACCGCCGACAAGCAGGATGATGGCGGCGATCGTCACCAGCGGATCATGCGCCGGCATCCATCGGGGCACGATGCCCCATTCGGCCTTGAACCCCGGGAAAAACAGGCTGAAGCCCCCCAGCGCCGCGACGCTTACGCCAAAAACGACCTGCCCCGGTCCCGTGATGCGCATCCCAAATCCCCCGCAGTCCGCCCCGACGATGATTGCCCGAACCCCCGCCCCCGTACAATCACGTCCGGTTGAGGGCTTTCTTTGCCCCCCCCGCGCCGTCCCTTTCCTCCCCCGCGGATGCCCTGTCCGGGGGAAGCAAAAGAAAAATCATGCGAAAGAAAGTGCAGTCACGCCGTTTTCAGACTACGGCAATAATCCGCGAGCGCGCGCCAGAAGCGGGTGTGGGCGCGCGAAGCGCGCGCGAACGGCCGCTCCTGTGCGCCGCCTTTCAGCCGCACCATGTCCCACAACCGGCGGCGATCGTTCGACGGCCAGCGCGCGATAGCGTCCTTGAGCAGCGCGATGACCGGCACAAGATGCGCGGCCCCTGCCCGCTCGTCGGCACGAAGAGCGCGCTGCTCACCCGTGAGCAGCCCGCACAATTCGCGCGCCAACCGTTCCAGGTGCGCTTCGCGCGCGCCCGCGGGCTCAGGGGCGAACTCAGCCGCTACGGCTCGCCCGAGCGTCGACAGCCAGCGCTCTTCGAGCAGTGCAGTGTCCCCCGCTTCGTCCAGCTCCAGCACCACATCGGCAGAGGCAAGCCGGCGCAAAACGGGAAGCGTCGTACGCCGGCCGCGCCGCTTCGCATTGCGCGTGGCTTCCGCGTCGGCGAGTGCTGCAATCTTGGCATCGCGCGAGCGAAAGCCGAGGCGGTGGTAGAACCAGTAGGATCCCGAAACGAGCGCCTCGTCGTTGTCGGCGCCGATCTGATAGGGATTGACGATGAAACGGGTAACGCCAAACAGCGTACGAAACGCACGCAGCGCCTCGACGTACAGAAACGCGGCTTCGCTCTTCCGGAAACTCTCGAAAATGTTGATGCCGGTATTGGCCTGGGCGCCGAGAGTGGTAACGCCGCCATAGCCGATCGGAACGCCGTTCGAGAACATCACATAGCCGTAATTTGCCTCGAGCGGCAGCCGGTGCTCGTGGGTCACGCCCAGGACGCAGAGATCGACGCCTTCGCCGAGGCTCGCGAGATAAATCTCGTCGCCATTGGCGGAGACCGTCGGCGAAACTTCGCGGGCACGCGCGGCGAGCGTGGCGATGGACGCATCGCGCCACTGTTCGGCAGCTTCGCCCTTGAGGCGCTTGAGCGATACCAGCGGCGTGACCACGCGGGAGATGACATCGGCGGCCGGTTTGCGGAATCCCCGGCGCGTGACGATGCGGTCAACCGGCGCGCGATTGCGCGATGTCGACCATCGCGATTCCCCGAGCATCCACACGATCGGTACATCCGCGTGGTCGTACAGCGCGCGCCAGGCCCGCCCGCTTGCGTCCGTCGCGCGACCGGGTGCCGCGGCGAGAAGCCAGGGCAGCGCCTCCGCCGCGGGCTTGCCGCTTGCGAGTCCGACCCATTCTTCGGTGGAGAGTTCGCCGCTGTCGAACACCTCGACCTCGACGGAGAACAGCTTCTGCTGCAGGAGCAGGTCGAGCGCTTCCGGATCGTCCATGCTGTCCCAGTCGATCGTGAGGCGTTCCTTCTGACCGACCAGCCAGCGCGCGGTGTCGTACAGGAAGGCATGGCCGGTTGCCGTCCCGGCGATGCCGCTGTCGTTGAGGGCGTCTTTTTCTTTCGCGCTCAAACGACGGACGTGCGTGGCGAAATCGGACAGTGCACGCTCGGCGACGTTGCGAATTTCCGCATTGTCGGGAAACGCGGCAGCGAACAAGAGCTCGTCATGGACCTGTACCAGCTCCGGCGCATGTTTGACGCGCGCCGGCCTCAGCGCATGGAGAAGCGCAAGTTTCTCCGCGGCCGCCTCGGCTCCGAACACGCCGCGCAGGCTCTGAAGCCGGTCGAGCGAGCTGTTCCGGCGTCGTTTGATACGGGCCAGTTTCCTACCCCTTCCCGTTTGAACCATCTTGCCACGACCTGCGGCCGATTTCCCCGACCATCGAAAAACCAGACGCGGGGAAGGAAATTCGGATACGCTCGCGCCACGTCGCCCCATCCCGGGGCCGGCACAATCGTCGAGGGACACCCATGGGCATGCTTTCCTGGATCGTACTGGGGCTGATCGCCGGGTTTATCGCCAGCAAGGTCATCAACAAGACCGGCGAGGGCCTGATCATGGACATTGTTCTGGGGATCATCGGCGCCTTCGTGGGCGGCTGGGTCTTCACGCGACTGGGCTACGCCGGGGTCACGGGCCTGAACATCTACAGCATGGTCGTCGCCGTGATCGGCGCGGTCATCGTGCTGTTGATCTATCACATGGTCGTCCGCCGCGCCTGACGGCGTTTTGGAACGCTTTTTCGTTCACTGCGGCGCCAGCTCCTTTCCTCCACCGCACCCCTCCTCTTGCCCCCCGCGCAGGCCTTGCGCGGGGGAGGCAAGACGGAGGCGATGCGGTCGGGAGATACGAGCAAGACAGAATTTACCAAGTTCGGTGCATGCTCTCTGCGGCAACAGAAGCACCCGAACCCATGCAAACCGAAAACAGGATCCACGTCGCTATGGGCCTTGTCGCCATCGCGGTCGGTACAATTCCGTTCCTGGCGTATCTCGGCATCCTTCCGACAAGGCCGCCGCAGCCGGGCGATGCGCCGATGTGGATGGGGGGCGCGATCGGCCTCGCGTTCTTCCTCGCCGGCGTCGTTGTCATCATCAGGACTTTCGCGGGCGCTAGCGATTCCGACAGCGAGCTTCCAGGCGCTGCGCCGCGCCCGCTGCGCGCCCTGTACGATTTGTTGCGCCTGCCGATCCCCATCCTGCTCGCCGCGATGTTCACCTGGATTGCCTTCGGTCCGGGCGAACGGCATTTCTCGATGAGCGTCGGGTCCGGCGGCAGCGGCGTGGCCATGGCCGGCGGCGAGACGATGGGCCGCGTCGCCTTCGGTGTCGTCGCCCTGCTGGGCTGGGTGATTGTCGGCTTCGGGTTGCTGGCAATGCTGCGGCGCTGGCTTGGCCAGCGCTGATCACAGCATCGGCAGGCCCATCGCGAGCCAAAGCTGCTCGAGCTGAAGCATTTCGAGTTCGATCGAGGTCTCGATCTGCCGGATGAGGCCCGGATGGTCGCCGCGCGCCCGTCGCTCATGGGCAATCTTTGCGACCTGCTCGAGCGTTCCATCGTGGGCGGTATCGCCCGCCTGAAGGCGCCAGCCTTGCGACGTTCGCAGCGTGTTCAGTTCTTCATCGGATAGCTTATCTGCCATGCCTTCGACGATGACATGCCGGACGCGCCCGCGCAATTGCCGGATAACCACCTGACGCTTCGGGAAGGTCGGTTCAGTGCGCCGCGGGATACTGCTGTGCGCCTTTCAAACCCTCCCACAGCACGCGGTTGTACGCGGCGGCGTCGATGCGGTCTTCGGCGCTCCAGTCGTAGCCGCGCGTCGCTTCTGTCCACCAGGCGGCGTCATGCGTGGGGCCAAAACCCTGATTTTGTACTTTCGCGGACTTCGTGCGTTTTCCGCTCGGCGCTCTTGGAATCGGCAACGCCGTATGAAAAAGCGCGCTCGACGGTTCCGCGTGAAAACCCCACGCCGTCTGCTTCAGGTCGAAGACGTCCGCCATCGGCCGCTGATAGGCGTCGAACTGGCTGAGCGGCTCGATCCCCAGCACGTCTTCGATCGTCCTTAGGATGTTCACCGTCGAATAGCGCGTCGACACCACCGCGCCCTGCTTCACGTAAGGCCCGACGATGTACGCCGTGCTCCGGTGCGCATCGACATGATCCGGCCCGTCCTGCGCATCGTCTTCGATGACGAAGATCAGGGTCGATTGGCGGACGGCGCTTCGCGCGATGCGCTCGACGAGTTTCCCGACCGCGTAATCATTGTCGGCCACCTGCACCTCGGGTGTGTTGATGCCATCGGTCCCGTGTTTGAAATCCCCCGTGTGGTCCATCATGAAGCGCACGAAGGAGAGCGCCGGCAGGGTGCCGTGGGCGACCTGGTCGGCGAATTCGCGCTCCCATTCGCGTTCGCGCCAGAAATCCGGGAGCTTCAGGTCGAAACTGCGGAAGTACGGATCGGTGATGACGAGGAGCGCCGGGTCGGACGGATAGGCGACGATCGTCTTCGACTGCGCCGGATCGCGCAGCACCGGAATGGGCGAAGCCGAATCCGGTTCGTAGCGCGCGGTATCGATATAGAAGCCGTAATTGCGCACGCTGATATGCGCACGCAGTGCCGAATCCCAGAGATGGCCGCGGCCTTCTTCGCCGCTGTACGAATCCGGCGCGCCGACATCGCGCGTCCCCGGCAGCTCGTCGGCATCGTCGGGCGTGGCGCTGTTGGCGGCACGGCGCTCGGCGAGCGTCGGCAGCGCCACATTGATATTGCGGTCGTTGCCTTCGACGTCGTACGCTTGCCCACGTCCGGCATATTGCATCGGGATGGTTTTGACCCCGACATCCGTCTCGCGCGCGGCGACGCTCCACGGCCAGCCCGTGCCGCTCACCTCGCCCGTGTCCATGAAATTGTCGAGATCGACGAAGCGCACGGCAAGCGCATGCTGGTTGGGCGTGATGGCACGGCCGAACAGCGTGAGCTTCGGATCGCCGTTCCCTTTGCCGAGGTCGCCAAGCACCTGGTCGTAGGTGCGGTTCTCCTTGACGATATAGATCACGTGCTTGATGCGCTTGCGGAGTTCCGCCATCAGCCGGGCGTCGTCTTCGCTCTCGCGCGTCGCATAGCCGTTGTTGGCGGCGACGATCCCGGTCAGACGCGCGTAATCGGACGCCGGCGGCACCGGCAGCGACAGAAAGCCCGCTTTCGACAGCTGCAGGACATAGCGGTTGGCGGCATAGCACTTCGCCGTTTCCGCGCTGGTGAGACGGTGATGGGCGCAGCCCTGCGGATTGGGTCCGACATTGCTGCGGCCGTTGACGACGTACAGCATGCTGCCGGCTGCGCTCACCGAATTCGGATACCAGCCGGTCGGGATCAGCGCCGCGACGTGATGCTCCGTCTCGTTCAGCGCAATGACCGCGACCGCGTTCGAGCCGCCGAGCGTGGCGTAGACGGTGGCGCCGTCGGGCGCGAGCGCGAGGCTGTTGGGCGCGGCGCCGCGGAACGCGCGGGGATCCGCGAGCGTGCCTGGCGGCGCGCGCGCGTCGATCGATTCGCGCAGCGCGTTGGAAGCGGTGTCGATCACGTCGATCTGGTCGCTGTTGTCCTCGGCGACGTACAGAAGAGTCTTGTCGCGGTTGAACAGCATGCGGTTCGGCGTGCCCGCCACCTTGATCCGGGCGCTCACCCGCATGGCCCCGAGATCGATCGCGTCGATTTCGCGGTCGCGCTCGCTGGAGACGTACGCCGCGTTGCCCTTGATCTGCACCCAGGTCGGATATTCGCCGCCGGCGACACCGGATTCTCCCGGATCGCTCTTGCCAGGCCTGAGATCGAGCTCGGCTTTCACCTTCGCGCCCGCCACGTCGACCACGCTGATGGAATCGTTCATGCGGTTGGCAACGACGAGGACCTTGCCGTCTTCGCTCACATCGACGCCCGCCGCGCTCGGCTTGATGTCGATACCCAGTCCCTCTTTGTGCCCCAGCGCGATCGGGGCGCCGGTTTCCGTCCACCCCTTATCCGTGCGCATGTACATATGCACATTGTCGTCCACCCCGCCGCTCACGAAAAAGCGGCTGTCATCCGGCGCGAACACGATTCCCTCGTCGGTGTCGGGCACGTGGATGGCCTGGAGCTGTCTCGGCGCCGGATTCGAAATGTCGAAAACAAAGACATATTCGCTCGAGGCGCCGGCGTCGGGCTTGCCGTCGGCCGTCGCCATCATGTTGAAGCCGCTCGTCAGGATGAGGAGCGTCTTGCCGTCATGGGAAACCGCGGTCGTCACCGCCTGGCCGGCCAGATGGTCGGGAAAGGCGGCAAGGCCCGGGTTCAGGTTCTGAAACTGTGCGCCCGCCGCCGCCTCCGGCGTGATCCGCTGGCCGGTGGGAAGGAGTTCGCTCTGCTGCGCGCCGGCGTTACCCGAGAACAGCAGCCCCGCCACCACCGCGCAGACAAAGAATTTGTGCGAACGGTTCATCGGCAAAACCCGACCTGATGCGAATGCCCCCGCATAATGGCCGAACAGGACTGTTCCGTCACGGCTACGAGCTGCACGCTTTCGCCTCACGCCACGATGTATCGCAGCAACGTTCTCCGAGCCTTCTGTTCCCCTCTCCCGCGAGCCGACAGCGAGCCAGCGAGGCGCCGAACGCGCGTCAGCGGATTTGGGGCGGCTTGTGCACTTCCCTGAAAGGCGGAAGATGGGCGCATGAGATGGCCCTGGCCCAGAGGACTTGCGGTTGTCGCGGCCGCGATCGTAGCGGCCTTGATTCTGCTCGGGCTGGCGAGCCGCTTTCTCGTCGACTGGCTATGGTTTTCCTCGCTCGGCTTTGGCGCGGTATTCTGGACCACGATCGTGGCAAAGGCCGCGCTTTTCGCCGCGGCCTATGTCGCGACCGCTTGCATCCTCTGGCTGAACGCCGGGGTCGCGGTCCACTTTGCCGCCGCGCGCGGCTATCTGCGCCCGGTGCCCATGCCGTGGGATTCCCGTCCGACCAACCCGACGGCGGCCCTGCTGGACCAGCTGCTGCGCCGCGTGCCCTGGCGACTCCTTGTCGCCGCGGCGGCCCTCGTCGTGGCGCTCCCCATTGCCGCCGGCTGGACCGCCAACTGGACGCTGGCGCTCAACGGAATCTTCCAGGTGCCGTACGGACACAGCGACCCGCTGTTCGGCCGGGATTTCAGCTTCTACCTGTTTTCGCTTCCCCTGCTGGTGGCGGTGAAGAACTGGCTCTTGCTCGTCATCGTGCTTGCCGCGCTGTTCGCCGGCCTCATCTATTACGGCGCCGGCGGCGCGCTCGCGTTCGGTGCACGCCGCTTCGTTCCGCCGGCCGCGGCGATGCACGGCTCCGTCCTGCTCGGCGCCTTCTTCGCCGTGCTCGCCTGGTCGTTCTGGCTCGCGCGCTATCAGCTGCTCTACAGCGACAATGGCGTGGTGGTGGGCGCGAGCTTCACCGACGTGCATGTGCGCCTGCCGGTTCTCACCCTGCTTGCAGCGCTCGCGCTCATCGCCGCGCTCGCCAGCTTTGCGAATGTACGCCTGCGCACGAAGCGGATACCGCTCATAGCCGTTGTTCTGGTGTTCGGAACGTCGCTGGTGCTGCTGCCGCTCGGCGCGACTCTTTTCGAGAATGTCTTTGTGAAGCCGAACGAGCTCAAGCTCGAACTGCCCTATATCGCGCGCAACATCGCGCTGACGCGGGAGGCCTACGACCTCAGCAACATCGTCGTCAGGCCGTTTACCGCCGATGAGACGCTGACGTACCGGTCCATCGAGGACAATCGCGCCACGATCGACAACATCCGCCTCTGGGACCAGCAGCCGCTGCTCGACACCTATTCGCAGCTTCAGGAAATCCGCACCTATTACAGATTCTTCAATGCGGATATCGACCGTTACACGCTGGGCGGCACCTATCAGCAGGTGATGCTGTCGGCGCGCGAGCTGGATTCCTCGCTGTTGTCGCCGAACGCGCAGACCTGGGTGAACCAGCACCTGCTGTTCACCCACGGCAATGGCGTCGTGATGTCGCCGGTGACGCGAACCTCGCCCGAAGGCCTGCCGGTTTTCGACCTGCAGAACATTCCGCCGGTCGCCACCGGCGGCCCGCCCGTCACCGAGCCGCGGATCTATTTCGGCGAAGGCGATGCGCCCTACGCGATCGTCAAGACCGGTACGCCCGAATTCGACTATCCGAAGGGAAGCGAGAACGCCTATCGCACCTATGACGGCGCCGCCGGCGTTGCCATCGGCAGCCTCGCGCGGCGCGCGCTCTTTTCCTGGTATTTCGACGACTGGAACATCCTCCTGAGCCGCTACCTGACGGGCGACAGCCGGATCATCTTCCGCCGCAACATCCAGGAGCGGGTGAGCGCGATCGCGCCGTTCCTCAATCTCGATCACGATCCGTACATCGTGGTCAGTGGCGGGCGGCTTTACTGGATCCAGGACGCCTACACCACGAGCAGCTGGTTCCCCTATGCGCGGCGCCTCGGCCGCAGCGACACCGACTACATCCGCAATTCCGTCAAGATCGTCATCGACGCCTACAATGGCAGCGTCAGCTTCTATGTGAGCGATCCCGCCGACCCGATCGTCGAAACCTACCGGCGCATCTACCCGACCCTGTTCAAACCGTTCTCCGCGATGCCTGCCGATCTCGTGGCGCACACCCGCTATCCGGAAGACATGTTCCTGATCCAGGCGGAACTGTACCGCGCCTATCACATGACCGCGCCGGAGGTTT
>Ga0209060_10004753_pt1 | contig 10341 bp, 4 predicted proteins | sample Coa_R1_8_FD_187155 | JGI IMG/M metagenome (GOLD analysis project Ga0209060, IMG submission 187155) | Surface soil microbial communities from Centralia Pennsylvania, which are recovering from an underground coalmine fire - Coalmine... | ecosystem: Environmental > Terrestrial > Soil > Unclassified... | reverse complement strand
GACCTTTGGACCGATGAACTTGACACAGCGAGGCGACCAGGTCCGGGGCGTTTGTTCGTACATGAACATCGAGTGTGCCATCGAGGGCAAGGCGACGGGCGGCAAACTGGTCTTTACTTACCGAGAACCGACGATCACCGGCGAAGGCTGGTTCGAACTGACGCGCTACGGGAAGGGCTTTGCCGGCGAGTTTCGTCCCGACGGAGAGCAAGACTGGGAATCGTGGGAAGGAGAGCGGATCGGCTTCGATGGCTTGTGGAATAGCTCCTTCGGCCTGCTGCGGCTCGTCGAGGAAGAGGACCGCGTCCACGGCTTCTATGAGGTCGAGGGACAGGCGACGATCATCGGCCGCCGAACCGCCAACCGTCTGGCCTTCAACTACCGCGAATCCCGGTCGCGCGGCCGCGGGTGTTTTGAGTTGGCCGCGGACGGACTGAGTTTCCAGGGTGAGTGGAAGGTGCGCGGGGGCAAAGGCTGGCGGCCCTGGTCGGGAATCCGGGTCCGACCGCAGCGGAACTTGGTCTGGCTGGTGGTCCTCGAGGCTCCCTGGCAGCGGCGGCTGTCCGAGCAGGAGTATTCGTTCGGCCATATGCTGCGGGAGTTCTTTGCCCGCGTGGCGGAGGTTCAGGTCCGGCACCGGTTTTTCGTCAACGAAGCGGGGCTGCGCAAGTGTTGCCGCGATCTCATGTATCTGGCCGAGCCAGTCGTCCTGGTCCTGGCGACTCACGCCAAGACGGAAGGCATTGTGGTCGACGGCGAAACGATCGGTCTGCACTCCCTGCTGAAATCTTTGCGCCATGCGGGCGATCTGCGGCTGTTGCACTTCTCGGCCTGCTTGCTGCTCCAGGATCCGAAATGCGTGACACTTCTGCGAGATTATGGCAAGGCCGCCTGCCTGCCCATCTCGGGCTACACCACCAGCGTGGACTGGGCCGAGAGCGCCATCATCGAATTCACCTACCTGGACATGATCCTGGCACGTGGGATGGCCCCCGCCGTCGCGGCAGAACAGGTGTTAAAGCTGCTTCTCTTTGCGGGGAACAACGTGGTGGCGGACAGCGTCTATCCTCCCGCAGGGTTCACGGTTCTGTTGCCCGGAGATGGTGAAACCGAACGCCGTACCGCGAAGAAGGGAGCGTCCACCAAAGCACTGCGCTAAACCGTTTTGCAGAGAGTTCGCCTCTACGGTGCAGGTTAGGCCCCCGGTTCCTGTTTGCTGGCGCAGCCTTGATGGCTGACGCTTTACGGAACATGGAAGATTTCCGTGTCGTGGGCCGCCCTCGGCCCGCGAACCGGTACACTCCAAGAGTTGCAGAAGGAGATACCGAAGGTTCCCGAGAGCGTGCGCACGTTCCCGCGGCATCAAGCCCACCCATGGCCATGGGTGGGCTTGATCCCGACTCACCACTCCAATCGAGTGCAAACCGCTCTGGATTATCCGTTCATGCCGCTCGGTGCAGAAAGGATATCCTCTCCCAAGGCGCTCTTCAGAACTTCGAACTGGCGTGCGCCAGGACGCAGATGTACGGGCTCCCACGATTCATGGAACTGAAACACCTGGTCAAGCACCATGGGCAAGGGAGGCGTGGGGTTGGCTGAGCCGTTCCCTTCGGAACTTTGAGCGCCTGCGGGTTCCAAGGTCGTGCATGGAACGGTGCAAGTTCCTGAGCACAAGCTCTCGAGGGTGCCCGAATTCAAGGTTGGGGCTGCGATCGGACCTTTCGCAGCCATCGGCTGAATGCCGGTCTCGAATGGATGTGCGCCACCGGCTGGCGGCGGGGGTTGGCTCGGACTCGGCGGAGCGGTCCCACCAGGCTCGAAGTCCACGTCGTCGAGGTAGAAGAACGCCGGGTCCTCCTGAAAATCGAAGCGAATGGTTGTGGTGAATCCCGTCGCCGTGTACGTGGCCGTAAACTGCGTGTAATCGAAATTTCCGAGGTTCACCTGGTCCGAGACCGTCGTGCCGCCAATGGAAACCTGGAATTCGTTGGGTACATCCGGATCCGGAGCCAACCAATCCGGGTACGGATGGGCCAGCCAGTAGCTGAGCGTATACGTCTGGCCCGGCGTCGTCGGGACGGTCTGCGATAGATATCCCAGCGAGCCAATGGGGCCTAGGGTGGCGGCGAAAGAGCCGGTGTGCACGTCGGTGCTGTCCACGCCAGTATATCCAAGGTTTCCGTACTGAGTCCAGAACGTGAAGTCGCCCGTTTCGAAACCACCGTTCTTGATGAGGTTGGTCGTATCGAGCTGAAGGATGAAAGCGTGGGTCTGGCCTTGGGGGTTGACTCCGGTGCCAGCGATCTGCCCTTGGTCGTTGATGCCGTTGGCTTCGAACAAGGTCCAGCCCGAGCCGGCCGGCAGAAGGCTATTCAGGTCGATCATTTGGCCGTCCGTGTAAAGAAACGGACGCTCCGTTGGCATGCTGGGTGGTAGGGGAAAGTCCGGCAGCGTCCGCCAGGCGGTTCCTACGACCTGCCCGAGGTCGTTGATGCCATTCGCCGAACTGTAGGCGTAGCCGGGAAGCCCGCCCAGGTCGATCGTTTGGCCGTTCTGGTAAACGAACGCCGTGGTGTCATAGGGCGACGCCAGGCCTACCGAATGATTGACGCTACCGGCCACTTCGCCGGAGGCATTGATGGCCTTGCCAATGCCAGCATCGACGAGGTTGATCACGCCTTCGCTGGGATCGTAGAGGAACGCATGGTTGCCGGCCCAGCCCGTAATTTGATTGTTGTTGTTGATGGCCCGCGCCTGGCTCGGGGTACCTACGACAGAGCCCAGGTCGACCGCCCCCCCGGCCCAGACCACGGCATCGGGAGCATAGGAAGCGGATGAATTGGAAGATCCGACGACGAAGTTGTTGTCGTTGATGCCGTAGGCCTCGCTATCGGAACCTCCCGGCAGGGTCCCCAGATCTTCCGAGCCGCCGAGGACCGCGTGATTGACTGAGCCGCCGACGACATTGGAATATCCTGCCACCAAGCCATTGTTATTGATCGCTTCACCGAAGCTAGTGTTGCCAAGGACCCCCAGATCGCGCATGCTGCCGTCCGAATACAGAAAGGCATGCTGAAGCGTGCCTCCGCTGGGCACCGAGGAGCCGGTCACTTGGCCGAATTGATTGATGGCCTGGGCGTAGCTGCCAAACTGCCCCAGCGCTCCCAGATCGAGGATCCGCGTCATCACCCTGCGATCCTCCAGGTTTTCCAGCGTAGGCCGGTACGGCGCGGTCCCGCGACGCCGCGGGGTCCCAAGAGATCGGCCCGACGCCCATACCCACTTCGGTAGATACATGTTTGGACTCCTTGGTTGGATGGTGAATGCCCGTCGTTCTGCCAGTGATACGCACGGTCCAGCGAGACCTTACAGGCAAAACCCCGCGCATCGGAAAGAGAAGGGGAAGGAGCCACCGAAGAATGGTTTCGCTGCTTGCGGATTGTGTTCCGAAAGGGCCACCGAACGCAAACCGCAAGCGGCCATCAGGTGTGATGGGGACGGGAGAACACTTCATCCGCGCGGAAACGCCCAGGGACCGGCACGGTCTCGGGAGAGGCGGCGGACCTGCACGGCGGATAGTCCGGCTAGGACGAGGACCAGAGCGGCGAGGGTGCCGCCAATCTGAGCCTGGGCCGCATTCATGCGGATGGGATTGGGCGAGGCAAGGGAGAGGAGATTACCCGGGTTGCCACTGAGGACCCAGGCGGCCCACAGCCGCGGATGTGTTCCGGGCCTTTTTTCGGCGGCGGCCGGCTCGACGGATCCCAAGCCGCGCACCAGGCCGGCCGTCGAGGAGTGGTGGAGGATCTGGAGCTGGGCCTGGCGCAGGGCTTCCAGAGGCGGCAGCTGGCGCTTCCAGAGATTCTCGTAAAAGATCGTCATCAGCTGGCGCGTGGCTTCATCATCCACTTTCCACAAGCTCGCCACCACCGTACGGGCACCGGCAACCTGAAACGCGCGTTGCAACCCGAGCAGCCCTTCGCCGCCGGCGACTTTGCCTAGCCCGGTCTCACAGGCTGAGAGCACAACCAACTCGGCAGCGCTGAGATCCAGCTCCGCCACTTCAAGAGCCGTGAGGATTCCGTCGTCGCTCAGTTGCAAGCTTTCCTGAGCCATTTGCGGCCCCCGGTTGCAGCCAGCCAGGGCCAAGCCTGAGAGCAAACCGGGATTGAAACCGATGCCCCGATCCCGGCCGCCGCGCTCATCGGGCGTGCTTTCCAGTGCAGACTTCAACTGGGGGGGCGCAAAGAAGCCATGCGTGGACAGGTGCAGGTAACGCTTGCCGCCCGCCTCACGCCGGAACGCTTCCTCCGTCGCCTGCGCGCCGCGAAGCTCGCAAATGGCCGCATGCGGATGGGCCTGCGCAAACGCCTCGTGGATAGAAGCAATTTCGGCGGCAGTACCCGGCAGGCGTGGAAAGACAAGCTCACCATTGCCGCGCATGGCAACCAGACCTGTGACACCCTGGGAAGCCGGTTGCCCCGGAGCCGCGCCGAAATCGACATCGCCCACCAGGAAGAGGGCGCCCAATTCCGTGCCCGGATGGTTCGCCGGGTGGCGCTCGGCGAGCATTTCGGGCAAGAGCTGGGGAACCGGGATCACGGCGATGGGCAGCTCCTCGATCAAATAGCTGCCTGCCCTGGCTCCGGGCAAGGCGGCGAACGGGACATAGTTCAAGGCGCCATCCGGGGAGACCAGCACCGCCTGGGCGCCGCGGACATGCCGCTCCAATGGCTGCCATACCAGCCGACGCAGCTCGGCCGCCGCCGCGCTGTCCCCGTCACTAGATGCGGGAGCCACCCCCATGATTTGCGCCCGCCACCGCTCCACCGCAACGGCGATCGGCTCTGCGGGACCCAGGTCGACATAGGCGATGGCGCGGTGTTGACGAACCACGAAGGCGGCAAGATGCCGCTGATAATGATATTTGCCCTCCGCATTGCGGCTACAGCGGGTGTATTCGAGCAAATCGATCAAGGCCGTACCATCCGGTAACGCCGCCTGCATCTCCTCGGGCGTCACCCGCTGCAGTGTCTGCACGCTGTGAAAAGCGGCGCTGCGGCCCGACAACGCGATCTCCATCTGTTCGCGTTGCTCGGTCAGATCGCGGAGCTGTTTCTGCCAGGCGTCGCGCTTCGCAGGATCCGGCACCTGAAACGCCAGGGCGGCAAGCTGGGTGGCCGTCCTTTGCAAGTCGCCGAATCGTTTTGCCAGCTCCGGATCCGAGGTTTCCCGGGCCAAGCGCAGGCGGCGTTGGCGGGAGAAAATGGCTCCTTTCCACGCCAACGTTTCTTGATAGGCGCGCCGTGCGGACAAGTGCTCCGGCCCCATGCCCAGGTAGGTATCGATCACTGCTTGGAACGATTGGGCCATCGCCAGCTGTTGGCGTTCTCCCTGAATGGCCGATGTCAATTCGAGATTCTTGCGCGTGATCTCGAGAGCTGAGTGCAGAAGCGCCTCGGCCCGAGCGTAGTTGTGCTGTTCCTGGTACAGCGCCGCCAGATTATGCAGCACGATGGCGTAGCGGGGATGCGCTTCCCCCAAGGCGTTCTTGAAGTCCTCCACGGCTTGGCGGAAGAGCGGTTCGGCCCGGGCATAGTCGCCCTGCTTCAAGTACAACAGCGCCAGGTTCTGCAAATTGAGGGCATAGTCGGGATGGTTTTCTCCCCAAGCTTTCTTGCGAATGGCCAGGGCTTGGAGAAAGAGTTGCTCGGCACGCGCCTCATCGCCTTGAGCTTCGTAATGCACGGCCAGATTGCACAGATCGGTGGCGGTTCCTGGGTGGGATTCGCCGAGCGCTTTCTTGTCGATCGCGAGGGCCTGTTGATACAGGGGCTCGGCGAGAGCGTGTTGCCCCTGTTTGTGATACACCGCGGCAAGATTGTTCAGCGCCGTGGCATACTCGGGATGCTCCTCTTTGCCGAGCTTCTTTTCGATTTCCAGCGTCTGGCGTAAGAGGACTTCGGCACCCGCGTAATCCCCTTGTTCATACCGGAGTTGCGAGAGATTGTTCAAGCTGCGGGCGTGCTCGGCGCTGGCTTCGCCAAAAGCCTTCTTGTAGATCCCCACGGCCTGCTGTAGCTCCTGCTCGGCCTGGACCAGATTTCCCCGCGTCTTGTCGAGCGCGGCCAAGTTGTTCAGGACGTGGGCCACCAGGAGATCCGCCTCGCCCCGAGTCTTCTTGAGGACCTCCAAGCTCTGGCGATAGAGGGATTCGGCACGATCGTAGTCGCCCTGCAGCCGGTACCCCATGGCCAGGTTGTTCAAGCGCCTGCCGTTCTCAGGGTGCATCGTTCCCAGCGTGGCGTTGCCGATCTCAAGAGCCTGCTTGATAAGCGATTCCGCCGCCAGGTAATCGCCTTGGGCCTGCGCCAGGACCGACAAGTTACTCAGGCTGGCGGCATAGAGCGGATGCGCGGGGCCGAACAGCTCGTGGTAGATCTCCTGGACTTGGCGCGCACCTTCCATCGCCTGGGCAAATTTACCTTGGGAGTAAAGCATGCGGACTCGTTCGTCCAGTTGGTTCGCTTCGGCCAAGCGTTTCCGTTGGCCGGGATCCATTTGAGAAATTCGCTCATTGTTGGTGAGCGCCCAGCGGGCGTCGGCGACGCGCCAGTCTTCTTTCCCGTGGAGCTGGATGCGAATCTGGAGCACCTCCGCCAGGGCCTGATGGGCAGCCGCGAACTCTTGGCGTTGCTCATGCATCTGCGCCAACTGCTCCAGAGATCCGACCACGTCTTCGTGGACATCGCCGAACACGGCGCGCTCGATGGCCAGCATTTTCTCGCAGGCCGCGATGGCCTCCGCAAGTTTGCCTTGCGCGCGGAGCGTACCGGTTTCTGCCGCATAACGGTCGCGCTCCTTGAGCTGTTGCTGTTGTTCTGCGGTCATCGGGGGAGGCTTGGGTGGATCGGCCGCCGCGGCGAAACCGGTAAGCAGAACGAGCACGAGCGCGGCCACAGCCCAACGGACCTGCCCACGCAGGATGGCCATTTTCATGAGTTGCTCCTCCCGGCCGCATCCGCAAGCGCCGGTTAACGATGGGCGAAGGCGATCCCCTTGATGAAATCACACCGATCCCGCAAATCGCGCTGAAGCTGTTCCAAGCGTTTTTGCACTTCGTAGATCGGATCCTCTCCGACGGGGCCCAAGCTGCGTTCGCGCTGCACTTCGATCTTGTCTCGATCCATCGCGACCATCACCGTCGCAGGGAGCGCGGGCCAAGGCTGACCGGCCTGAAAGAGCTTGGCCATCTCGGCTTCGCTGATGGTATGGGCCGAACGGCTGGCACAGACGAGGACAACATCCGTCCCGGGAGGACCGTCCAGACGCACGCGCTTGCCTTCTTCAGGATAAACCAGCTCCGTCCGCGGATCGTTGCTGCGAGTTACCTCCTTGAGCTGGCCTTCCGTATCGAACCAAAAGAGAGCGGCGGACCGGCAATCCGCAGGCCAGGGGCAACGGATGGTCAAGCGATCGTTGCTGCGGAGCGGGAGATCGTTTTTCCAGAGCGCGGGCCCGAACGTGATGTCCACAGGCCGAAACGAAGCCGAATCGGCCGGCTTTTCGGAACGGAGCAGGAGCGCGCCGGCGACGAACACAACGGCCAAGGCTGCCGCGCTCCCCCAGGCGAGGAGGACACGCGGCCGGCGGACAAAGCGTTCCAAGTCGGCCGCCAGGGCTTCCGCCGTCGGGTAGCGATCCGTGGGATCCACGGCCATCGCCCGCAAGCAGATTGCCTTCAACCGGCCTGGCACCGGCGCCGCCCGGAGAGCGGCCTGATCGAAGTCGCCCCGGGCCGCCTGGCCCAGCGTATCGTAATCGTCCTTTCCCTTGTAGGGAGCTTTGCCGGTCAGCAACTGGTACAGCACGGCTCCGAGCGCGAAGACATCGCTCCGCGGGTCGATGCGCTCGGCCTGGCCACGGGCTTGCTCCGGGGCCATGTAGCTGGGAGTACCGCTGATGGTGCCGGAATTCGGTTCGTCAGCCACCCACGCATTCTGCAATCGGGCCAAGCCGAAGTCGATGAGACGTGGCTGGCCGGCTTCGTCGATGAGGATGTTCTCGGGCTTGATGTCGAGATGCAAAATGCCGCGGCGATGGGCCACGGCCAGGGCCCGTGCCACCTTGGCGAGCAGACCAGCAGCTTGCCGTGGCATGAGCGGTTGTTGGTTGATAACCTGCCGGAGGTTGCGGCCGCGCACATATTCCATCACCAAGAAGGGCCGGCCTTCGTGGAAATCGAGATCGTAAATCCGGGCCAAGTTGGGATGGTCCAGCTCGGCGAGCAGTTTCCCTTCCGCAACGAAACGCCCCCGTTCGGTCTGCGTCCCCGCCGCCGGCCGGCGACTGAGTTTGAGAACGACTTCCCTGCCCAGCATGGGATGAAAAGCCCGATAGACCGCCGCTTGGCCTCCCTTGTCCAGAAAATCCAAAACCAGGTATCGACCGATCGCAGCCGGACGCTCGGCACTTGCGGCGTTGGCGTCCACCTCTGTTGCGGGCGGCGAACCGACCACTGTCGTGGTCACCGCCTCGCGGCCCGATTCCTGATCGGCCGCTCGGCTCGATGTCGAAAAGGAAGAGCCGGTCGGCGAAGCGTCGACCGTTTGCCGAAGTGTGGCCACCTCGACTTGCAAACGCGCAAGACGCTGGCGGCAGGAGGGACAGTCGGCCAGGTGATCCTGTAGCGGCGCGCTCGGTGATGCATCAGTCAGCAGGGGCAGGAGTTCATGGTCATCGGGACAGAGGAGGTCAGGCATCGCCAAGGTCCTCCTGGTATTCCGCAGCACAAAGTTGCCGGACACGCGCCAGCACCCGGGAAGCGTGCACGTAGACGGCATTGGCCGACAGCCCAACTTCCGTGGCTACCTCCGCTGCGGGCCGACCCCGGCGCAGGTGCTGCTCGAAACAGGTCCAGGTCTTGGGCTGCGTTTGCGCCTGGACCCGCTCCAGCACTACCTCCAGCACGCGCTGGCGATAGGCGGCGCGCCATTCTGCTTCCAGCTCCTGGCTGGGGGACGTATCCAGCGTGGCCGCTTGCTCCAACCATTTTTCCTCGGCACGGGTTTGTGTGCGTCGCCGGCGTGCCCAGTCGGCGATGGCGTGGCAGGCCACTTGCCACAACCATGTGCGAAATCGGCCGCGTGCAGGATCCAAATGGAACGTCGGCAAAGCTTTGAGCAACGATACGAAAATCTGTTGCACAACGTCCCGCGCATCCTCCTCGCGCAAACCGCGGCTCCGCACGTAACTCAGCAATAACGGCTCGTACGCAGCCGTGAATTGTTGCCAGCTCACGGCATCGGCCGGATTTTGCACCCGGCGGATCAACGAAGCATTTGTTTCGGGCATGCCGTTGAAGGTACTACAAACGACCTCGCCAGGCTACCAAAAACCGATCAGCTTGCGGCACCGCTTGCCGATTCGGAAGTGTTCACCGCCGACGGCCCACCGTCGGTGGATAGTCCGGTTCCACTGGGGAGGGAGCGAAATTCCGAGCTGGCCTCAAAGCCCATGCGGACCGCCAGCAGATTGGCGCCGCTGGCGACCCAGGCATTCACTTCCCCAAACGACGGCGGGCCATTGCGGTGCAGCAGTTCGCTGTAGTATCCCTCGATCACATCGCTGCGGTACTCCGCCGAGTGCAGAAATGCCGCCACCACGCTGCTCCGACCCGATGCCGCCACCACACTCTGCCAACCATTCACTTCCGCCGCACTGGCATTGCGGTGCAGTAGCACCGTGTACAGGCTCCCCACATACTGCTGGTTGGGGCTCCCCGCAGCACCCAGCAGCGCAGCCCGGTTGAAGAATTCATCCGAGCTCAGAATGCTGCCCAACACCTGCTCTTCGGTCGCCCCCGCCAGCATGGCTCGCACCCACCCTTGCTCTTCCCCATTCAGCGCCGGCCGGCCCAAATACGTCGCATACCAGCTCTTCACCAGCCGGGTCCGGGCTTCCGGAGAATGTTCAATCGCCGCCACCACGCCCGCCGAGCCAGCCGGGCCGGACAAGGACATCGCCCATGGCTCCAGTTCCGCTGCAGAACCGCTGCGGCCCAGGATCGTCTGGTACAGCCGTTGCACATAATCTTCACCACCCAGAGCAAAGTTCAGCCGCACATTGCTCGTCCCCACTGTCACCGTCTGCGTGATCGGCGCGGCCAGATTCCCGCCGCTGGCCGTCACCGTATAGCTCCCTGCGGGCACCGCCAGCGTGTAGCCCCCGCTATCGTACGTCGTGGTGGAACCGACTCCGGCTACCGTGATCGTGACATTGCCCAGTCCTTCGCCCACCGCATATTTGCCCGTCCCTTGCAGATCCTGGAATACGCTGCCG
>Ga0209060_10004749_pt1 | contig 10345 bp, 11 predicted proteins | sample Coa_R1_8_FD_187155 | JGI IMG/M metagenome (GOLD analysis project Ga0209060, IMG submission 187155) | Surface soil microbial communities from Centralia Pennsylvania, which are recovering from an underground coalmine fire - Coalmine... | ecosystem: Environmental > Terrestrial > Soil >... | reverse complement strand
CACAAATGACGATCCGAACCCTCAAGCCGGTAACAGCAGGTCCAAACCTGGACGCAAGTGGAACTTTCGACAAGGATACTGCTTGCTGCGCCCCTACATAACATCGGTGGAGCGGTTCACACTATTTCGGTTTGATGTCTGTGAAGGGGATGGTCCCGCTCCCGACGGTGGGGGTGTGACCGTCCCACTTCTCTATCGCCTCTTTATCCAGCTTCATGCGCTCCAGGTCGATGGCCGTCTTGCCCTGTTCGGCGAGCAATTTATTGGTTTCGGCATCCCGCTCCGCATTGGTGATCGTGGTCTTGGCTTCGATCGTCGCCTGCTGCAACTGGACCTTCGCCAATTCCAGCAGGTTCCGCGCTTGAATGCGCTCGTTGATCTTCTGCTTTACATCCTCCGGGGGATAGACCTCTCCGATATAGACGTCATCCACCGTAACGCCCCAGGCCAGCAGAAGCGGCTGCAGGAGGGTCTTTACCTCCGGGCCGAAGTTCTGCCTGTCCTTGGCGGTCAGGTCGAAGATGCTGTGCTTGCCGGATACCTCGTTCATCACGCCCACGGTGTTCCAGCGGATGATGTTGTGCTGAATGCCGGCCAGGTCCTCGGTTCCGAAGTTGAGGAAGGCGTCCAGCACGTTCTCCGGAGCGACGTGGTAGACGACGGTGACGTCCACCGGCAGCAGCGCGCCCTCGTTGGTGGAGCAGACGATCGAGTCGTCCGTCTTCCGGTCTCCCTCCTGCGCATTCCGGACGAAGGTCGCGTTCTTGAGCGAGGTGGGGTAGGTGTAGACCTGCTCCCGCATGCCGCGCCAGATCACCTGCGGCGTAATCAGCTTCTCGCTCAGCCCGGTGTCGGCGGAAAATTTGATGCCCACATGGGCGGGCGGCACTTCGGTCGTACAGCCGGTGAGGGCGACGACGGCAGCCAGGGCCGCGAGCGCGCCCAGAGGGCGTGATAGGGTTCCCATAGTTATTTGCCTCCCTCCAGGGGAATGACATTGCTGCCGATGACGATGGTCTGACCGGGCTGTGAAGTGATGGACGGCAGACGCCCGTCCCACTTCTGGAGCGCCGCTTTGTAGTTCTGCAGGCGCAGCATCTCCAGGCTGGTGCCCTGCGCCTGGGAGGCGCTCAGGGTGCGGGCCTTGTTCTCCGCCTCCGCCTTGACGACCGCGATCTGTCGCTCGATCTCGGCGCGCTCCCCATTGAGCCGGGCAATCTCCAGCTCCGTGTAGGCGTTGACGCGGGCGTTGATCTTCGCCTGGATATCCTGCGATGGGTAGCACTGTCCGAACATCGCCACCTCCACGCTGATGCCTTTCGATGCGAGCAACCGCTGCAATTCGGCAAGCATCTTCGCGTTGGCTTCCTGACGCTTCTCTCCCATCAGTTCAAAGACGTTATACTGCACGCTGATATTGTTCGCCACCTCTTTCACGGCGCGCCGGATGTGCAGCGTCTGCACGTCCGTAATCGGGATGGCCCCAAAGGAGGAGTACGCCTTGAGGACGTCCTCTTTCTTGACCCGATAGTACACCAGGACGTCGAAAGTGGTATTGGCGGTATCGTTCGTGGTGACCTGGATGCCGTCCGCCGCCCGCACCTCTCCCTCATTCGGGTCCTGGGTGTAGATCGCCGGCTGGATCTGGGTGGGATAGGTCAACAGCCGCTGACGCCAGCCGACGTACACCGCTTTCGGCGGAAGAATATTCTTCTGTAGGCCGCTGTTGGCGTCGTAGATCACGCCGACGTGCCCCGCCGGGATCCACTCCGTGCGGGAATAGTGGAACGCCTGCCATCCGGCGAACGCCAGCACGATCAGCACGATCACCGCCAGGATCTTACGCAGAGGGGTTTTCAGCATTTTTATGTCCTCACTCTCTCTTTTGTACAGGCTGCTCTGCCTGCACTTCGGTCGTAGGCTCATCGATATGACAGTCACGCCGCAATTCGTTCAGCGCCAGGCGGCGGGCCTCCTCCTCACACTTCCTCTCCCGCTCCTGCTCTTCGATGAGGGCCAACTGCTTCTGGTCCGCCGCCCGCAGGTTACACCAGAGCCGGAGCAGGGGCTTGCGCAACACCAGGATCACCGGCACGGCGATCAGGGCGATGAGAAAGAGCGCCTGTAGAAATGTCTCTAAAGCCGGTCCCATATTTGCACTGCCTTTCCTCCAGATGCCGGAATTTCACCACGTAGCGTCTCTGAGCCTCAGAAGCTTCGGAAGCCATAATACACTACGTAAGCCAGCACAATTCGGTTTTGCCGAAATCAACAAAAATGGACACAGATCGCTGTGTCCATTGTCTCGTGCTCCTCTCTGGCTGAGCCTCTATTTGGTCGCTGCCAGTTCGGTCATGGTGCTGTCGAAGAACGCGACGCACTTGGGCAGATTGGATTCCAGTTCCGGCACGCTACCGGTCTCATACTCGATGGAGAGGTAGCCCTTGTAGCCCTGCCGCTTCAGTTCGGTCAGCATGCCCCTGGCGTCGCCCATGCCGGTTCCCCAGGGCAGGTCGTAACCGTTGCCGAACTGGTTTAGATCCTTGAAGTGCAGATGCTCGACGCGCCCCTCCAGCTTCTTGAGCTGCTCGACCGGAACCAGGTTACGCCGCATCCAGTGCCCGGTGTCGGAGCAGGATCCGATCAGCTTCACGCGGTCCTTGCAGGCTTCCAGCACCTTGTCCGGCGGCCAGCTCTGGGGGTGGTTGTGCAGCGCCATGCGGATGTTGAACTCGGTGCAGAGCTTGTCATGCACTTCGGTGGGCGTGGTCTCGGTCACCAGCACCTTGATGCCCATGGTCTTGGCCCACTCAAAGACCTTCCGCGCCCCCGGCTCATCGGTCGGCACGCCGTCCACGCCGTACGCGACCAGTTTCAGCCCGCCGGCATCCTTCAGCTTCTGCTTGATCTCGGCGATGGTCGCCTCGCTCATGTGATTGTTGATGACCTCGTCCGAGAACGGGTTGATCTTCTGCCCCGGATAGATCTCCAGGTACTTGACGCCCATCTTCGCCGCTTCGTCTACCGTCTGAAAGAAGGTGAGCGCGCGGAAGGTGTAGCACTGGAGCGAGAGGCGGATGCCCAGCTTCTCGGAAGCCTTGTCGTTCCGCTTCGCCACGGGGGTCTGGGCCGCAATGCCCGGCAGCGCCAACGCCACAACCGCCGCTGCCGCCATTGCCAGAGAGTGGAGTTTCATAAAGAATTCCTTTCTGATGTCAAGATGGCTCACTCTTCTGCGACGGACACGCTATTTCCTGCTTCCGTAACCGATCGGTCAACTCTCCGAATCGAAAGAGGGCGCGTTAAGCGGTACAATGCTCATATCCGACATAGAGGACTGATTACTCTGCCTATAGAACGATCCGGGAGCATTTCCCCTGGATCTTCCGAGGAACGCCATGGCTATTCTGCCCACCGGCACGGTTACTTTCTTTTTCACGGACATTCAGGGCAGCACCCGGTTGTGGGAGCAGCACCCGCAAGCCATGCGCGTGGCTCTGCCTCGCCATGATGCCCTCCTGCGGGAAACCATCGAAGCCAACAGGGGGATCGTCTTCAAGACGGTCGGGGATGCCTTCTGTGCGGCCTTCGCCACCGCCCCGGACGCACTCAAGGCCGCCCTTGCCGCGCAGCAGCGCTTGCTTTCCGAAGTATGGCCGGAACCGGCGACGCTGCGCGTGCGCATGGCGCTGCACACCGGGGTCGCGGAGCTGTGGGATAATGACTATTTTGGACAACCGCTCAACCGTGTCGCGCGCCTGCTGGGGGCAGGGCATGGCGGGCAGATCCTGCTCTCCCATGTGATCCAGGAGCTACTCCGCGATACCCTGCCTCCCGGCGCGAGCCTCCAGGATATGGGAGAGCACGCCCTGCGCGGCCTGGGTCGCCCAGAGCGGATTTTTCAACTCCTGTACCCTGGCTTGCCATCCGAGTTTCCCCCGCTCAAATCCCTCGATTATCTGCCCAACAACCTGCCCCAACAGGATACTTCCTTCATCGGCAGGGAGCAGGAGACTGCCGAGGTGAAGGCCCTTCTGGAGCAGAGCCGCCTGCTGACGCTCACAGGCAGCGGCGGCAGCGGCAAGAGCCGGCTCGCGTTGCAGGTGGCGGCAGAGGCGCTGGAGCAGTTCCCGGAGGGCGTGTGGCTGGTGGAACTGGCAGCCCTCTCCGATCCGGCGCTCGTTCCCCACACGGTCGCCTCCATCCTGCGTATCCGAGAGCAGGCAGGCAAGACCCTCATACACTCCCTGGTCGAAACCCTCAAAACGAAGCACATGCTGCTCCTTCTGGATAACTGCGAGCATCTGCTGGTCGCCTGCGCCCAGCTTGCCGATGCCCTTGTGCGGGCGTGTCCGAACGTCAAGATCCTCGCCAGCAGCCGGGAGGCGCTGGGCATCGCGGGCGAACAGACGTATCGTGTGCCCACCCTCTCCCTGCCCGATCCTCAGCAGGCCGCGAACGTCGCGAGTGTCAGCCGGAGCGAGGCCGTCCAACTGTTCATCGAGCGCGCCCGGCTGCTCAAGAGTGATTTTGTGGTGACCGATCCGATTGCGCCTGCGCTCGCCTCCGTCTGTCATCGCCTGGACGGCATTCCCCTGGCGATTGAACTGGCTGCGGCGCGCATTCGGTCGCTCTCGGTGCAGGAGATCGCCGCCCGCCTGGATGATCGCTTTCATCTGCTGACGGGGGGCAGCAAGCTGGTAATGCCCCGCCAGCAGACCCTGCAGGCGGCCATAGATTGGAGTTACGACCTGCTCACGGAGCCGGAGCGGGCGCTGCTGGCGCGCCTGTCGGTGTTTGCCGGCGGCTGGACCCTGGAGGCGGCGGAGCAGGTCGGCGCGGGAGACATCTCCCCCCATGGGAGTATCGAGGCGGAGGATATTTTCGAGGTGCTGACCAGCCTGACGGATAAGTCCCTGGTGATCGCGGATACGGAGCGTGAGAAGGCGCGCTATCGTCTGCTGGAGACCGTGCGGCAGTACGCGGGCGACCGGCTGGCAGAGAGGGAGGAGCGTGCCGAGTTCCGGGCGCGGCACCGGGACCATTTCCTGGCGCTGGCGGAAGAGGCGAACGAGAAATTGGCAGGGCCGGAGCAGGCGCACTGGCTGGCCGTTCTGGAGGAGGAGCACGATAATCTGCGCCTGGCGCTGGCGTTTTGCCTGGAGGAGCCGGAGGGAGGCGAGGCGGGGCTGCGCCTGGGAGCGGCTTTGCAGGAGTTCTGGTGGACACGGGGGCACCTCAGCGAAGGGCGGGAGCACTTCGCCGCCCTACTGGCGCATCCGGGAGCGCAGGCGCACACGCGCATGCGGGCCAATGCCCTCAACGGTGCGGCGGTCCTGGCCTATTACCAGGGCGATTATGCTTCCGCCCGCGCACGCTTCGAGGAGTGCCTGGCGATACATCGGGAGTTGGGAAAGGGGCTTGGCATCGCCGCCGCCCTGAGCAATCTGGGATCCGTCCTCTTTGAACAGGGCGAATACGCTTCGGCTCGTGCATTGTTCACGGAGAGCCTGGAGATCCTGCGGACGCAGGGAGATAGGCTGAGTATGGCATACTCCCTGGGCAATCTGGGGAATGTGGCCTTTCTGCAGGGTGATTACGCCTCGGCCCGTACGATGCAGGAGGAGTGCCTGGCGATTCAGCGGGAATTTGGGGACCGGCAGGGCATCGCCAACTCCCTCTCCAATCTGGGGAATATCGCCTTTGCACAGGGCGACTATCCTCTGGCTCGCTCTCTGTTTGTGCAGGGCCTGGCGATCCAGAGGGAGATGGGGAACAGACGCGGCATCGCCGCCTCCCTCGAAGCGTTCGGCTCGCTTGCCGTCACGGAGCAGAGACCGGAGCGCGCCGCCCGATTGTGGGGAGCGACCCTGACTCTGTGCGCCGCCATTGGTCTGAACCTGCCGTCTCATGAGCGCGAGCGGTATGAGCGCGAAGCGGAGGCAGTAAAGCAGGCATTGGGCGAGGCCGCCTTTCACGCCGCCTGGCAGGAGGGCAGCGCCCTGACCTGGGAACAGGCTATCGCCTATGCACTGGAAAGTAGAACGGATCCATGACGGGTATGTGGAGACCCTGGCGTATCTTGTTATGTATGAACCGCTCTACCAATCACGGATCCGGTCGTCTGGCGGACGACCGTGAGGAAGTTGTGGAGCAGCGGGGAGGTATCCTCCTGCCGCCACATCACCGCGAATTCGATCTCAGGAACGGGAGGGCGGAAGGGACGGTACACGACGCCGGGATCCTGGATGGCCTGCAGTCCGGCAGGAATCAGGGAGACGCCGGCGCCCGTGCCTACGACGGTAATAATGGTCCGTTGGGGCGCGGCTTCGTGGGTCGTGCGCGGTTGGAACCCCGCCCGTTGACAGAATTGGAGGATCTGATCGTATAGTCCCGGCCCCAGCGGCCGTGGAAACAGCACGAAGGGCTCCTCCGCCAGATCCGAGAGCGCCAGTTCGACCTGCACTGCAAGCGGGTGGTTGCGGGGCAGCACCGCTACCAATGGCTCCTTCCAGACCGGCTCGACGCATAACCGCTCATCCTGGCTTACGGACAGGGCGAACCCCACGTCAATCCGCTTCTCATGCAGTTGCTCCGGCTGCTGGCCCGAGTAGACCTCGGTGAATGTGACCTCCGCATGCGGGAAACGCTCCTGGAACGTGCGAATGATCTGCGGCAGCAGGCGATACATCGTCGCCGCCGTGAACCCGACCTTCAACTGGCCCCGGTGTCCGCGCCCTGTCTCCCGCGCCGCCTGGGCCGCCTTCTCCAACTGCGCCAGCCCCTGACGCACCTCCTCAAGGAAGACCTCACCCGCCTGGGTCAGCGCGACCCGATGGTGCATGCGCTCAAAGAGGAGCACGCCCAATTCGCGCTCCAACTGCTGTATCTGCCGCGAGAGCGCCGGCTGGGCCAGGCATAGCCGCTGCGCCGCCCGCCCGAAATGTAACTCCTCCGCAACCGCGATGAAGGAGTGCAGGCGTCGAAGTTCCATCTCCCCCTCCCTCTCTCTGCTACGCCCGACACGGCATGATGCTCTGCAGGCATGAAAACGTGCCGAAAGAGTATTGGACACCCTCTCCGGACTGCCGCATAATAGATTCTACCGGAAAACAAGAGAGGAGTTTCCCTATCCGGGAGACGAAGAGGGTGCAAAAAAGAGGATGAAATCTACGGTGGAACAGATCCGCCAGCGCTTCGATGAGGATGTGGAGCGCTTTTCGCAATTGGAGACGGGCCAGTCCGCCACGATAGACGCGCCGCTGGTGCTAGGCCTGGTGGCCCAGATCGCGGCTGCGGTCACCCCGCAGGCGGCCTCCGTACTGGATGTAGGCTGTGGGGCGGGCAACTACACGCTGAAGCTGCTGCAGCGCCTTCCCAACCTGAACTGCACCCTGGTGGACCTCAGCCGCCCTATGCTGGACCGGGCCAGGGAGCGCATCGGGGCGGCGACCCAGGGGCAGGTGATGATCCTCCAGGGCGACATTCGAGAGGTCGAACTGGGCGAGGCGCAGTTCGATATTATTCTGGCCGCCGCCGTGCTGCACCACCTGCGGGAGGAGGCCGAGTGGCATGCCGTCTTCCGTAAATTCTATCGCAGCCTGCGGCCTGGCGGCTCGCTCTGGATATCGGATCTGATCCTGCACCCCACGCCCATCGTCCAGCAGGCTATGTGGGAGCGCTATGGCGAGTACCTGACAGCGCTCGAGGGAGAAGCCTACCGCGACCAGGTCTTCGCCTACGTCGAACAGGAGGATACCCCCCGCCCGCTCCTCTTCCAGCTCGACCTGCTGCGAACCGTCGGGTTCCAAGAGATCGAGATCCTGCACAAGAACAACTGCTTTGCCGCGTTCGGAGCGCGCAAGGCGGCGCAATAGGGGCAGGCCGCGAAACGGTATCCGCCCCTATTGCTGCCTGGATCACTTCTCCTTCGCGCCGCGCAGCAGCCGGGTGATCCCCCGCATCACAATAAGCGCCGTAAACGCGCCGGCAACGATGATCGGCACCACGGAAGGCGGCTGCTGGATCGGGCGGAAGGTTGATTCTCCGTTCTTGATCTCGATATACCCGATAGGGACCACATGCAGGCCGCCCCCGCCGCCGGAGCCTCCTCCCTCACGCTCCCTGCCACCTCCGCCGCCCCCGAAGCCGTAGCTCACCTTGGCGACCGGGATGACCGTAACGCCATCCCGCTCCACGGGGTCGCCATAGATGGTCCGGGCGTTGGCGTTTCCGCCCAGCATCTCCCCCAGGCGTTCGACAAACGTGTTCCGGCCAGGCAGGCGCGGAATATCCAACGAATGATCGGTTTCTGTCATCATCATGTTCTTCCCTCCCAAGCTTACTCCCCTAAAACGACGAACCAGGGCCGTTTAAGTTCCCTTCCTTGAGATTCTGGGTCATAATAGAGAGGGGAAGGCGGCATAGCAAGGAGAGCCGCCCCCTGGACCAAGAGAGCAGTAGGACGAGAAACATGCGGCGCTTTCGGGGAAGGATACGTGTTGCGAAACCGAAAGACCCGCTCCCGATGCGCAAGTAACAAGCCAAGTCTCCGAAGCCGGAAGCTCCGTAACCGTTGCGCAAGCGACACTAGAAAGGTGACAACCAATGGCACGAACTACCAAAAAGACACCCGTTACCCACTCCACCTGGCTCGTGATCACTCAGGGCGAACAGCCGGTCTATATTACCGGCAGCACCGAGGGCCTGGGAGAGTGGAACACCAACAAGGCGCTGCAGATGCAGCACGGCGGGCGTGGCGAGGACGCACACCACTGGAACATCAATCTGACCTTCCCGCAGGGACAGGCAATGGAATTCAAATTCGTTCAGAAAGCGGAAGATGGGGAGATCCTCTGGGAGACAGGGGAGAACCGGATCTTCACGGCGGAGGATGGCGATACGACGATAGAGTGGGGCCACTTCCGGTATGTATAAGGCCCTCCGGGAGTAACGCAGACACAAGCCTGTATCCCGCATCCGGAGGATTCAGAACGAGCGCAAAAACGACGGCCACGATCATCATGGCCGTCGTTTTCCTGTCTGCGTGGAAGGCGTGGGGGCTCTACTCGGCGGCCTTCTTCTGAAATGCGAGGCTGGCAGAGTTGATGCAGTAGCGCTGCCCGGTCGGGGCCGGTCCATCGTTGAAGATATGGCCCAGGTGCCCGCCGCAGCGTTTGCAGAGGACTTCCACACGGTGCATCCCGTGGCTGTTATCCTCCTTGTATTCGATCTTCTCCGGATCGGCGGCATCCCAGAAGCTGGGCCAGCCGCAATGGGAATCGAACTTGGTCTCCGAGGTAAACAGCTCCTCGCCGCAGCCGGCGCAGAGGTAGGTCCCATCCTCCTTCAGGTTCCAATACTTCCCGGTGAAAGCCCGCTCCGTTCCCTTCTGCCGCAAAATATGGTACTGCTCCGGGGTCAGGTTCTCGCGCCACTCCTGCTCGGACTTGGTGATTTTCTCGGTGCTCATACGGCTGCCTCTCCTTTTGCTGATATGGATTTTCCACTCTATCTAACACCCCGGAGCCGAAAATAGTTCCCGATTACAATGCGCGCTACGGGCAACTATCACTGCGGTGTCATTCAGGACCCGGCAGGCGCGGTCGCCGCGCTCATCAGCCGGACGCCGACGGGCTGAACCTCTCTACGGCGTCCAAAAGACATCGGTCCGCTCTGCACCGGGATACAGAACGGACCGACAATATAGCGCCGACGTCGGAAGGGCAGCTTGGGACAGGTTGTTCCTTCCGGCGCTCGGCAAAGGCAAGCCGCTTTAGGCGGCGATCTTCTCTATGTTTTGGTTTGGCGTTGCGGCGGCTTCTACCGTCTCTCCCACAAGCGCGATGCTTAATACGCGGTCGAGACGAATATCGTCGTTATCGGTAACGAGGTAGCCGCCATAGAGCGGGACATAGGTCGCATCGTAAATATTGGATACTATGCTCTGCTCCTGTCCATGTCGATCCTGAAAGCGGATCGAGCATTTTTTGCCGATATAGGCTTTCGCTTCTGTAAGTAGCACGGGTTTCCCTCCTGGCGCACCTTGGTACGTCCGCCCATTATTAACGGCATCCGCGTCCACGTTTTCTATCCGTCGAACTACTAGATTGTGTGTCATTTGAAAAATTCCGTTCGACCAATGCCAGAAAGAACGCCCTGTACACCCTACCTCATTCCTCAATGCGGCCCGTCTTGTCCTTTCCTTGCATCCTTCTAATCGTTCCATATTTTCCGAACGCTGCCGTAAGAATATTTCTTGACAGCGAGACAAACTCGCGGTATACTGTGCATCGAAATCGGCAAGGATACGGTCCTCTATTTCCCGCGGATTTCATCACACCTG
>Ga0209060_10004748_pt1 | contig 10345 bp, 5 predicted proteins | sample Coa_R1_8_FD_187155 | JGI IMG/M metagenome (GOLD analysis project Ga0209060, IMG submission 187155) | Surface soil microbial communities from Centralia Pennsylvania, which are recovering from an underground coalmine fire - Coalmine... | ecosystem: Environmental > Terrestrial > Soil > Unclassified... | reverse complement strand
ATTTCAGGCAATGTCTTCGCGGGTTATGGCTTCAGTGCGGCAGGCCCGACTTACCAGTTGGGCTCGGACTACACCCTCTCGACGACGGCCTTCGGAAAAAAATCCTACATCACCTTCCAGGACCCGGGTTCCAGCTATTCCTACTCGGTGGATTCCAAGGGGGCCGTGACCCAAGTTGGATGGCAATATAGTTCGCCGGGGGAAGTTACGGTCCGATTAATGCCGGCTGATACGGTCACCTATGACTCGGGGATCACGCCCTTGACTCCCCCCCTCGCCATACCGGTCAGCGCTTATGGAGGCGAAACCGCTGGGGCTGTTTACCAAGTGACCGCCTATACCGATAAACAATATGGCTACGTCGTTAACGCGTCATTCCTATCAGGAAGCCACTTTGAGGATCAAAGCTATGTTTATGACTCGGTGACGATCCACGGGGCCACCCCGGTTCCTACGGCGACCCCGACCGCCACGCCCGCCGGTTACCTCACCCAATGGGGATCGGCCGGGACGGGCCGAGGGCAGTTCGGGCGGCCCCAGGGTATCAATTTCGACAGCGCCGGCAACCTTTGGGTGACGGACCTGGATAACAGCCGCCTACAGGAGTTACCGGCGGGCCTGGACGGTTCGGTGGCGGGCAATTGGATCACGATCGGCGGGACGGCCTCGGGCGCCGGACCGGGTCAATTCGCCGATCCCCAAGGCGTGGCCGGCGACCTTTTTGACGGGAATATTTACGTTGCGGACACCTTTAATGACCGCATCGAGGAACTACCTTATGGGTCCTCCGCGACCGTACCTTCCAATTGGCTGACTTTCGGGTTTTCAGGGACTGGAGCAGGGCAATTTAACAGTCCCACGGGGGTGGCGGTGGACCCGGCCGTGGGATTCCTTTGGGTGACCGACTATTCGAACAACCGCGTCCAAAAGATTGTTTATGGCGCCGACCCCACCGTCGGCACCAATTGGAGCATAACGGGGGGCACAGCCCCGGGCACGGCCCCCGGGCAGTTCAACGCACCCAAAGGGATCTTCGTCGATAACCAGGAATACACCTGGGTCGCCGATTCGGGGAACAACCGCATCCAGAAAACAAATGGCGGTGGAAGCTGGACCACCCTTGGGGGCACGGCCTCCGGGAGCGCCCCGGGACAGTTCAATGCGCCCCAGGAAGTCACGGTGGACTCCAACGGCAACCTGTTCGTCGCCGATACCGGCAACAACCGGATTCAAAAAATCGCCTTCGGGAAAGACCCCACGGTTTCCGGCAACTGGACGGTCATCGGAGGTCCGGGGTCGGGCGCCGGGCAATTCAGCACACCCGTGGGGGTAGCGGTAGACGCCTCCGGGAAGCTTTACGTCGCCGACTCCGTCAATGACCGTATCGAAATTTTCGCGCCTTGACCGTCAAGAATCCGGGAAACGCATGAAAAAATTTACCGCGCCGGCGCTCCTTTTTTTCCTGCTGACGACCCGGCTTTTCGCCGCCCAAAGCTGGTACGTGGCCCCCGCCTCCTCCGGGGGAAGCGACACCAACCCGGGCAGCCTGGCCCAGCCCTTTTACACGATCTCCCAGGCTGGTTATGTGGCCCAGCCGGGGGACACGGTCTATGTCCGGGGCGGGACCTATGCCTACACGGCCCAGCAGTGGATCGGGAACGTGGGGAGCGCCGGAGGTTGGATCACCTTCGAACCCTATCCGGGCGAATCCCCGGTGCTGGACTTCGCCTCCATGCCCACCACCGTGGACGCGGTGGTCATCGGCGGGCAGTACATCGTTTTTGAAGGTTTCGAAATCAAGAACTCCCCCCGCAACGGGCTCGCGGGCTGGGGCGCAGCCCACCTGAAACTGTTGAACAACACCTTGCATGGGAACCAATACAGCGGCCTCTTCGTCGGTTATTCCGACCTGGGGACCGTGCAGGACATCCTCGTTTCGGGCAACACCGTCTACAACAACGTGATCATGAACCAGCCGGAAACCCTGGCCGCCTGGCCGGGAGCCATGATGGTGGACCGATGCGAGGGCGCCACGATCAGCGGCAACAATTCCTACCAAAATTACGGCGAAGGGATTGTCCTGGACCTGTCCGACAACGGAGCCGTCTTGGGCAATCAGATCCACGACGATTACAGCGGCGGCATTTATATCGACAACACCACCCACTCGTTGGTCGCCAAGAATCTCGTCTACACCACCTATGACACCCGGTTTTACGTCCTGGGTTACCCCGCTGTGGGAATTGCCAGCGCCAACGAGACCTACACTACTCCCAACCCGATCAACGCCAACCAAATCCTGAACAACGTGGTCATCCACGGCCGGTTCTGTTTCTACTACGGCAATTTCCTGACCGGGGGTGGGCTGAAAAATTACCTCGTCGCCAACAATACCTTCTACAACGGGGACAATACCACGCTTTGGATCGACGACGACGCGGGCCACAGCAACAACCTCTTCGAGAACAACGTCCTCTACCAGGACGCGGGGCACGGGCTGGTCCGGGCGCCCGCCCAGATCGGTGCCTTTAACTTCAACCATAACGCCTGGTACAACGGCAGCGCCGGGGCCGCGGCGGGAACAGGCGACGTCACCCTGGCGCCGCTGTTCCTGAACCCGGGCACCAATGCCGCCTCCGACTATGCCCTCCAGGCACTCTCGCCGCTCATCAACGCGGGAGTCTCCATCGCGCAGGTCACGGACGATTACCTGGGGACGGCCCGACCCCAGGGAGCCGGCTACGACATTGGCGCTTTCGAGTCTATTCCGCCAACCGCCACGGCCAGCCGCACCCCAACCGCTTCCCCGACCGCCACGGGGACCAGCACATTTACCCGTACGGTCACTCCCACCCTGACACCCACCTGTACTCAGGCCGCGACCAACACCGCGACCCTTACCTGCACTTCCACCTTTACGGCCACACCGGCCAATAAGCCGACTCCGCTATCCGGAGGCAAACCCTTCCTTTATCCGAACCCTTGCAGGGGGCCTGAGGGCCTTGTGCGCCTGATTTGCGCTTCTTCCGCTACCGACAAGACAAAAATAAAGCTCTTTACCCCGTCCGGAAGGAAGGTCCGGGACTACGACTTTCCGCCCGACGCCGATCTGCTATTGGACTTGAACGACCTGCGGGGAACGGCCCTAGCCAACGGGCTTTATTACGTTCAGGTAACCACTTCCCAGGGCAGTTTCATCCTGAAACTTTTGATCCTGCGGTAAGGCCCTTTCTGCCCGGCAGGCGAAGTTGGCTTGTGCGGGGCCCCGGGGCTTCCTAAAATGGCTTCCTCAATCCACCAAGGGGGAAAGCCTTGTCCCTGCCGGTCAACAAAGAAACCGAATGGCTGGAAGCGGACGGGCTGGGAGGATTCGCCTCCGGCACCACCATGGGGCTCCGCACCCGGCGTTACCATTCGCTGCTCCTGACCGCCACCACGCCGCCCACGGGCCGCATGGCCCTGGTGAAGGGCCTGGACTTTTGGGTGGAGATCGACGGCGGCCTTTTCCACCTCTCCTCCCAGATGTATTTTCCCGGCGTCATCTCGCCCAACGGCTCCGAATCCATCGAGTCCTTCAGCCGCAACCCCTGGCCCAAGTGGGTCTACCGCCTGCCCCGGGGCATGACCCTGGAGCACGAGCTTTTCGTGCCGCACGGTTCGCCCTCGGTGGTGCTCTCCTGGCGCCTGCAAAACGCCAAGGAGCCGGTACGCCTGTCGGTTCGGCCCCTCCTGGCGGCGCAGGACTACCACTCCCTGCAGTCCCGCAACGCCGATTTCCGCATGGACGCCGACATCTTCGAAAAAATGGTCTGTTGGAAGCCGAGGGACAACACGCCCCTGGTGACCGCCCTGCACAACGGCCATTACCACCACGAGCCGGATTGGTACAAGCAGTTCCTTTATGAGCAGGAGCAGGAAAGGGGACTGGACTTCGTCGAGGACCTGGCCACGCCGGGCCTTTTCCAATGGAACTTCACCAAGACCCGCGCCCTCCTCATTTTCACGGCCGGCGGCCAGAAACCCGCGGCTTCCGAACACCTCCAGGTGGTGGAGGAGGTCTACGACAAATTCCGCACGCAGGAAGAGAACCGCCGGGAAGCCTTCGACTCCCCCCTGTCACGGTCGGCGGACAGCTACTTCGTGAAGCGCGACCACGGCCAGACCTTGATCGCGGGCTACCCCTGGTTCACCGACTGGGGGCGGGACACCTTCGTTTCCATCCGGGGGCTGGGCATTGCCACGGGCCGCCTGACTGAAACCCGCAAGATCCTGCTGGAATGGGCCAAGTCCATTTCCGAAGGCATGGTGCCCAACCGCTTCCCCGACTCGGGCGAGGCGCCCGAATACCATTCGGTGGACGCCTCCCTCTGGTACATCATCGCCGTTTACGAATACCTCAAGGCGGCGCACGAGGGCAACCCGACCCGGAAGGATTGGAGCGAATTCCAGGCGCCGCTGGAAAAAATCCTCAAGGGCTATTCCCAGGGCACCCGCTGGGGCATCCAGGCGGACACGGATGGCCTCCTTTGGTCCGGCGAGGGCGACGACTCCCTTACCTGGATGGACGCGCGGGTCAACGGCAAGGCGGTGACGCCCCGGGTGGGCAAGCCGGTGGAAGTGGAAGCCCTCTGGCTGAACGCCCTCTGGGTGGGCGGGCATTTTTCCGAGAACTGGGAGGCCCTTTTCAAGAAAGGCCTGACCTCCTTCCAGAACCGGTTTTGGAGGGGCGCGGGCGAATACCTTTACGACGTGGTGGACGTGAACCGGCAGCCGGGAACGGGCGACGGTTCCTTCAGGCCCAACCAGGTGCTGGCGGTGGGCGGCCTGCCGCTGACCCTGCTGGACGACGTCAAAGCCCGGTTGATGCTCAAAAGCGTGGAAGAAAAGCTTTGGACCCCCCTGGGGCTCAGGTCCCTGGCCTCGGGCGAGCCGGGCTACCGCCGGCGCTACCAGGGCGGCGTGGTGGAACGGGACAGCGCCTACCACCAGGGCACGGTATGGCCCTGGCTGATGGGGCCCTTCGTGGAAGCCTGGGTGCGGGTGCGGGGCAACACGGCGGCGGCCAAGCAGGAAGCCCGTGAGAAATTCCTGGAACCCCTCCTGGCCCAGATGGACCGGGGCGGCCTGGGCCACCTGCCCGAACTGGCCGACAGCGAGGAACCCTTCACCCAGCGCGGCTGTCCCTTCCAGGCCTGGTCCCTGGGCGAGGCCATCCGGCTGGACCGGATCGTGCTGAAATGAATTTTTCACCTCAACTGGGGTTTCCTCACGTCCGGCGTCGCGCTATTCGTGGGACACTCACCCCCAAGACAGTCATGGAGTTTTAATTGGATCCTGAATCCGAACGGCTCAACCTTTTCAGCGACGGCCACCATCCCTGGAAAAAATGGGGGCCCTACCTTTCCGAGCGGCAATGGGCCACGGTGCGGGAGGACTATTCCGCCGACGGCACCTGCTGGGATTATTTCCCCCACGACCAGGCCCGGAGCCGGGCCTACCGCTGGGGCGAGGACGGCCTTTTGGGCCTGTGCGATACCAAGGGATTGCTTTGTTTCTCGGCCGCCCTTTGGAACGGTAAGGACCCTATCCTCAAGGAGCGGCTCTTCGGGCTGAACGGCGACGAAGGCAACCACGGGGAGGATGTGAAGGAATGCTACTACTACCTCTGTTCCGCCCCCAGCCACGCCTATATGAAGGCACTCTATAAGTATCCCCAGGCCGAGTTCCCCTATTCGTGGTTGGTTTCGGAAAACAAGCGGCGGAGCAAGAACGACCCCGAATTCGAACTGATCGACACGGGGATCTTCAACGACAACCGTTATTTCGACTTCTTCGTGGAATACGCCAAGGCGGACCCGGAGGACGTCCTCATCCGCTTCACCATCGCCAACCGGGGGCCGGTCGCAGCCCCCTTGAGCGTGCTCCCGACCCTGTGGTTCAAGAACACCTGGAGCTGGGGCCGGAGCGGGGAACACTACTGGCCCAAATCCCCCATCGTCCGAAAGGACAAGGGATTCGAGCTGTCCCACCCGGCCGTCGGCCATTATTTCCTCAAGGCCGAGGGGTCGCCCCTCCTTCTTTTCACCGAAAACGAGACCAACTTCGAAAAGCTTTTCAACACGCCGAATAATTCCCACTTCGTGAAGGACGCCTTCCACGAATACCTGGTGAAGGGCGACAAGAGCACCGTGAACCTGGACCGGGGCACCAAGGCCGCCTTTTGCTACCAGTTGCAAATCCCCGCCGGGGGGGAGCAGGTCTTGCGCTTAAGGCTTTCCAACAAGGACCTGCCCGAGGCCTTCGGAAGCGCATTTGACAAGGTCTTCGAGGACCGGGCGAAGGAGACGCAGGCTTATTTCGACCTGAAAGTCCCGGCGAACCTTTCCAAGGACGAAAGAGCGGTGGCCGAGCAGGCCTATTCGGGGCTCCTGTGGAGCAAGCAATACTACCTTTACCAGGTCAAGGAATGGTTGGAAGGGGACCCGGACCAGCCGCCGGTGGCCCCGGGACGCAAGACGGGGCGCAACCACGATTGGGACCATTTCGGCGCCGAGGACGTTTTTTCCATGCCCGACAACTGGGAATACCCCTGGTTCGCGGCCTGGGACCTGGCCTTCCACACCATCCTCTTCGCCCGCCTGGACCCCTTCTTCGCCAAGCACCAACTGGTACTGCTATTGCGCGAGTGGTACATGCACCCCAACGGGCAGATCCCGGCCTATGAGTTCTCCTTTTCGGACGTGAACCCACCGGTGCACGCCTGGGCGGCCTGGCGGGTCTACAAGATGAGCGCGGCCAAGGGGCAAAGGGACCGGGTGTTCCTTTCGCGGGTCTTTCAAAAGCTTCTGCTCAATTTCACCTGGTGGGTCAACCGCAAGGACGCCGAGGGCAACAACCTGTTTTCCGGCGGCTTCCTAGGGCTGGATAACATCGGCGTCTTCGACCGGGGACAGATGGTGCCGGGAAGCCTTTTGGACCAGGCCGACGGCACGGCTTGGATGGCCTTCTACTGCGGCACCCTGCTGTCCATGGCCCTGGAACTTTCCCAGGAGAACCAGGCCACCGAGGACATGGCCACCAAGTTCTTCGAACATTACCTTTCCATCGTCCACGCCATGAACACCCTGGGCGGCACGGGCCTGTGGGACGAGGCGGACGGCTTTTATTACGACCAGCTGCACCATAACGGCCAGGTTTTTCCCCTCAAAATCCGCTCCGCGGTGGGCATCATCCCCCTTTTCGCCGTGGAAGTGCTGCGGGAATGCGACCTGGAGAAGCTGCCCGAGTTCTATAAGCGCATGAAATGGTTCATCCAAAACAGGCCGGAGGAAGCCCAGGCCGTCCTTTGCCGCGACGAGGGAGAGCCGGGGAAGGGCTGCTACCTTTTGGCCGTGCCCTCCAAGGAAAGGCTGGTGCGGGTGCTCAAATACGTGCTGGACGAGAACGAATTCCTCTCCCCCCACGGCGTGAGGGCGCTCTCCAAGTTCCACCAGGACCACCCCTACGTCTGCGACCTCATGGGCCAGCGCAGCGAGATCGATTACGAACCCGCCGAGTCCCGTACCTGGCTCTTCGGGGGCAATTCCAACTGGCGGGGACCGGTGTGGATGCCGCTCAACTTCCTTTTGGTCGAATCCCTCGAGCGGTACCACTATTTTTACGGGGACGACTTCAAGGTGGAATGCCCCACGGGCTCGGGACAATGGATGAATTTATCCGAAGTGGCCCAGTTCCTCGGCAAAAGGCTGGCCCAGTTGTTCCTGCCCGACGCCCAGGGCAACCGGCCCTGTCACGGCGGGGACGAGCGTTACGCGAAGGACCCGGCCTGGAAGGACCTGGCACTGTTCTACGAATATTTCAACGGCGACAACGGCAAGGGCCTGGGTGCCAGCCACCAGACTGGTTGGACCGCCCTGGTGGCGAAGTTACTGGAGAGTTTTCCGGCCTAATGGCTTCCGTTCTTCCCCCAAACCCCAAGGCCCGGAAGTCCAAAATGAAAAGGACCAAGGCGGGAAAGCCAGAGCCGTCGAACGAATGGTGGAAACCGGTCCTCCTCCTCGCCGTCATCGCGGGCTTTTTAGCCGCCGCGAAGCTTTTCCACCTGGGGGGCCGGCTGGATGCCCTGGAAACCTGGATCAAATCACTGGGTCCCTGGGGCCCGGTGGTTTATACCCTCCTTTATGCCGCGGCTGTGGTGGCCGCCCTGCCCGTCACCCCTTTCGCTTTCGTGGCCGGGGTCCTGTTTGGGACGGTGACAGGGGTGGTCGTGTCCAATATCGGTGTCACGGTGGGTGCCTGCCTGGCTTTTTTGGCGGGCCGGTACCTCGCCCGTGACGCGGTAAAGAGGATGGTGGGGCACCACCCGAACTTCCGCAAGCTGGACGAGTGGACCGCCCGTAAGGGCGTCTGGATCGTCATCCTAACCCGGCTTTTTCCGCTCCTGCCTTTCAACCTGCTCAACTACGCCTTCGGCCTCACCCGCATCCCTTTCTGGCCCTACGCCTTTTGGTCCTGGCTTTGCATGATTCCCGCCATCATCATCTATGTGGGCGGGGCAGATGCTTTGCACCAGGCACTAGCCGAGGGGAAATGGCCCTGGGGCCTGGTGGGGGTCATCGCCGTGCTGGTCGTGGCCTTGGCGGTGTTGGGCCCGGGGTTGAGGAAGAAATTAAAATTGTGACTTCGGAATGGAAATCAAGTGCCGGATCAAAAAAACGGTTTGAAAAATGGACGGTGCGGATACGTTAAAGCCCTTCATCCACTGTTAGTTGTCAGGTCAGACTCTAAAATTGATTCCTAATAGCTGACACCTAACATCCACCGCCCTATAATGCGCCTTCCAAAAATATGAACACCCCCAAATATCCGTTCCACCTTCCGCTGGTGCTGGCCTTGGCCCTTTCGATTCCCGCCATTTCCCGGTCCCAGGAAGACCTCACCTTCCGTGCCGTCAAGGTCAAGGGCAACGTCACCGCCTATCACAACGAGAACGATGAGACCGCCCGGCTTTATACGAACCAAACGGTGGATGACGGAGACAAGATCACGACGGCTTCGGACAGCGAGGTGGTTTTACGGCTCAAACAAAAAACCTACCTTTACCTGGCCCCGCGCACCAAGATCATCATCCATAAACTGCGCCAGGGCGACAAAGGGCTGGAGTGCCAGGTCAACCTCGTGACGGGCCGGATGCTGGGCCAGTTGGAGGACCTCCCCCAAAGCGCCTTCGAGGTGACGGCCGGCAACCTCCTTTTCCGCGAGCACGGGACCCTTTTCGAAATTTCGCGCAACGTCGACGAGCTGACGGCGGTTTCCTACACGGGGGCCATGGTGGTCAATTTCCACGGCAAGACCAAGATGGCGAAGGATAACGAGGTCCTGAAGCTGGACCACGGCAAGTTCCGCAACAAGACCCACCACTTGACCGCCGACCAGCAAGGCCATTTACAGGCCTGGCAGGCCCTTTTAGCCGAAATTTCCCAATAATAAGCCGAAGTTGCCGCCCGAATTAACACCTCCTTTCGCCCGGATGGTTTATACTCCTTTGGCAGTTAATCACCGACAAGTAACCCCCTGAACAGGTGTTGCGGGTCTTTCGCAAGGGGTTTTCATGGCTTTTCTGAACCGGGTCCTCGACCCTCCATCTTACGGTTTCATCCGCGGCGACCGGTTATACGTCCCTACTTCCAGCGAAATTTTCCGAGAGTTTTTTACAAGGCTGAACATCCTCAAATCCCGCAAGAACTGGCTTCCCTTTTTCGGCTGGGCGATCATTTTGTGCTTCGCCCCCTTTTTCTTCCTCTCCTTTTTCCGCTATTTCTCCTGGCCGCTCTTCGTCCTTGGGTTCATTTACAGCATGGTCATCCTGGGGACCCATGGCACCATTTATTTGCACCGCTACTCCACCCACCACGCCTTTACCATCCGCAACCGCTTCTGGCTTTTCATCTTGCGCAACCTGGTCGTGAAGCTGATCCCGGAGGAGACCTACGTCGTTTCCCACCATGTTCACCACTATATTTCAGAAAAACCCGGTGACCCCTACAACGTTTATGGGGGCTGGCTTTACTGCTTCCTGGCCGACGTCAACCACCAATCCATCGCCAAGAATTTCTCAAGGGAAGACTATGCCAAGACCGCGGCCTTGGTCCGCCACACGGGCATGGGGTTGAACAGCTACGAGCAGTACCAAAAATGGGGTTCCATCGCCCATCCGGCAAGGACCGTCTTTCAATTCCTGTCCAATTGGATCTTCTGGTTCGGGGCCTTTTACCTGATGGGCGGCATGCCGCTGGCCGTCACCCTTTTCGGGTGGTCGGCGGTTTGGGCGGTGGGGGTGAGGACC
>Ga0209060_10004745_pt1 | contig 10352 bp, 7 predicted proteins | sample Coa_R1_8_FD_187155 | JGI IMG/M metagenome (GOLD analysis project Ga0209060, IMG submission 187155) | Surface soil microbial communities from Centralia Pennsylvania, which are recovering from an underground coalmine fire - Coalmine... | ecosystem: Environmental > Terrestrial > Soil > Unclassified... | reverse complement strand
GTAGTTCGTGGGCCAGGGCGGATGGGTGTTTACTATGTCGAAAATGGCGCGAACCAGCGGCCGTCCAAGGTGGTTTATGACCGGGACAACAGCGCCATTGCGCTGGCCAAGCCGGGCGCAATCGATTGGGGCAAGGCTTTCTCGGGCGCTGGATGGTTCCACATCACGGGCATCACGCCGGCCTTGAGCCAGAGCGCGGCCGATCTGGCGCTGGAAAGCATGCAGGCCGCGCGCGGAGCGGGTCTCACGGTTTCTTGCGATCTCAACTTCCGCAAGAATCTCTGGAAGTACGGCAAGACTGCCCAGCAGGTGATGAGCGAGTTGTTCAGACTGGTGGATATCGGGATTGCGAATGAAGAGGATTGCCAGGCCGCGCTCGGGATTCACGCGGACGCCGATGTCTCCAGCGGGCACTTGGATACCGCCGCGTATCGCGCGCTCGCGGAAAAGGTCTTGACTGCGTATCCCGGCCTCAAAATGATCGCGATCACGCTACGGGAGTCGAAAAGCGCGTCGCACAATGGCTGGTCGGCGTGTCTGCATGATCGCAGGGATTTTTTGTTGAGCCGGCATTACGAGATCACCCATATCGTGGATCGAGTGGGCGGGGGCGATAGCTTTGCCGGAGGCCTGATCTTCGGCTTACTGAATCTGGCCTCGCACGCCGACGCCCTGGAATTTGCCGTGGCGGCATCGTGCCTCAAGCATTCCATCCCCGGCGATTTTTGCCGCTTGAGCCGCGCGGACGTGGAACAGCTCATCCAAAGCGGTGGTTCGGGACGGGTGCAGCGTTAAAGCGCGGGGTTATAATCGGAACAAGGCTCTACCACATGCTCACCAGGGTTTTACTGAGCGGCTTTGTCGCTATTTCCGTTTTTGCGCAATCACAGGCCAACGGATCGCAGCAGCCGCCCGCGCCGGCACCCTCGTCCTCCTCGGAACCGGCGCACATCAAGGTCCAAGTCAACGAAGTCATCGTGCCGGTGACGGTCACCAATGAAAAGGGCCTTTTCGTGTCGGATCTGGAGCAAAAGGATTTCACGATTTTCGACGAGGGCAAGGAGCAGAAAATCGAGTTCTTCACTCGGGAACGCAGCCAGCCGGTGGTGGTGGGTTTTCTGATCGACATGAGCAACGCCAGCCGCCTGCATTGGAAGAACTATAAAGATGCCGCGGTGGAGCTGGTGCAGAATCTGATCCCGGGCGACAATCCGAAGTTCAGCGGCTACCTAATCGCGTATTCGAACGAGGCTGAATTAGCCGTGAACACGACGAGCGATCCCGAGCCGATGGTGCAAAAGATCGAGAAGCTGAAGCCGAGTGGAGGCGCCGCGCTGTTCGACTCCATTTACCTGGCTTGCACCAACCGCAAATTGATTCAGGGCGAACCGATTGAGCCGCGCCGGATTCTGGTGGTTATCGGCGACGGACACGATAATGCGAGCAAGAAGACGCTGGACGAGGCACTGGAGATCGCCCAGCGAAATCTGGTGACGATTTACGGTGTGAGCACGGTGGCGTTCGGCTTCGACAATCTGGACGCAAAGAATCTGACGCGGTTGGCGGAAGAAACCGGCGGCCGCGTTGAGTATCCGCTCGAGGGTGTGTATAACGATGTGTCCGGATATCTGTCGACGCCATCCGACGATGGGAATTATGCGTTGAAGGTAGGGACCGGCGCCTACACGTCGCAGCTTGCGAACGGAATGTATCGCGCGATCAATGCGGTGGCGGGCGAGATCACGACTCAATATATTTTGCGCTACACTCCGGATGACGCCAGCCGCAAGCAGCGCGTCTTCCGCAACATCGTGGTGCGGGTGAATCTGGCGAACGTCAAAGTACGGGCCAGGAAGGGGTACTATCCCGCTGCGCCTTGAACTGGAGTTTTTTTGGCCGCAGATGAACGCGGATGGACGCGAATGGCTTTTTATTTGCATTGATCCGCGTTCATCCGCGGCTGAATTCTGCCGATAAGTATTGCATCATGTCTACCGCCACAGCGACCGGGACCCGCCTGGGTAAGTACTCCGTGCTGCAGGCGGATTTGCCTGGACACGGCTTGGTGAATCTGGGCGTGCTGCTGCAGGATCCGCAAACGGATGCATTGCGGCTGCGCTTGCGGCGCGATCTCGACACGCTGGTGGACGAAGAGGAGTTGGATTACTTCGAAGCGCTGCCGGGCGATCTTTCGCGCAAAGCGGATGAGCTTGGCTCCGAAAAACTGTTCGCGTATTTGGAAGAAAACTTGTCCGGAACGCTTCGGATCACGGATCGGGAAACCGTTTTGGCGGAAGATTTCGACCGCGCTCTCGACCGGCTCTATCGCAAGCACATCCAAAGCAACGTGCTGCAGTTTCGAACCCATCTGCCGCGCTATTCTTTACGCGCCGCGGCGGGAAGATTTCTGGACAACGACGAAATCAGCGAGCAAGGCTGGGTGGAAGCGCCCGAAGGGATGCAACATCTCGAACCCGATATGTTCGTCGCCGAAATCGTGGGACAGTCCATGGAGCCGCTGATCCCGGACGGCAGCCTGTGCGTCTTCCGCGCCGGCGTGGTGGGTAGCCGCGCGGGAAGATTGGTGCTGGCCGAGGACCGCGAGGCGAATGCTTATGCGGTGAAGCGCTATAAGAGCGAAAAATCGTCAGGGGAAGAATGGCGGCATGAGCGGATTCGATTGGAGTCGCTCAATCCCGGATATCCTTCGTGGGATTTGAATCCGGATGAGGAGCGGTATCGCATCGTCGCGGAGTTCGTGCGCGTGCTGGACTGATGTTTTTTTGGCCGCGGATGAACGCGGATAAACGCCGATAAGTTTTTTATTCGCGTTCATCGGCGTTTATCTGCGGCCAATTGCCTTAGCACGTACGGCAGAATTCCACCGTTCCTGTAATACTCCGCCTCCATCGGTGTATCAATCCTCACCACCGCCTCGAAGCTCTTATCGCCGGCCCGCACACGGGCTTTCGCGCCTGTCTCGATGGCTTCGCGGATGCCTTCGATCGAATAACGCTCGAAGCCGGTGAGGCCCAGCGTTTCGCGATTTTCGCCCGGTAGAAATTGAATCGGAAGCACGCCCATTCCGACCAGGTTTGAGCGGTGGATGCGTTCGAAGCTTTCCGCAATCACCGCACGCACGCCTAGAAGCAGCGTGCCTTTGGCGGCCCAGTCGCGCGAGGAGCCGGAACCGTACTCTTTGCCGGCGATGATGAGCAGCGGCGTGCCTTCCTTTTGATAACGAACCGATGCATCGTAGATAAACATCTTCTCGCCGGTCGGTACGTGCGTGGTCCAGCCGCCTTCGGTTCCGGGCGCCATCTGGTTGCGCAGGCGGATATTCGCCAGCGTTCCGCGCACCATCACTTCGTGGTTGCCGCGGCGCGCGCCGTAGGAGTTGAAATCGGCCGGCTTCACGCCGCGTTCGATCAGGAATTTTCCGGCCGGGCTGTCGGCGGGAATCGAGCCGGCGGGCGAAATGTGGTCGGTGGTGACCGAATCGCCCAGAACGGCGAGTACGCTGAGACCCTCTAGATCGCGCACGGATGTTTTCGGATCCGCCATCTTTTCGAAATAGGGCGGTTTGCGCACGTAAGTCGAGTTTGAGTCCCAGGAGTAAAGATCGCCTTCGGGAACTTTCACGGTGTTCCAACGCTCGTCGCCCGCGAAAACTTCCGAATATTCTTTGTGGAACATATCGCTGCGCACGGAGCGGCTCACCACCGCGCTTACTTCCTCGGGAGTCGGCCAGATATCTTTGAGGAAGACTTGTCTGCCGGATTCATCGGCGCCGATCGGATCGTTCTGCAGATCGATATCGACGCGTCCAGCGAGCGCGTAGGCGACTACCAGCGGCGGCGACGCGAGATAGTTTGCACGCACCAGAGAATTGATGCGGCCTTCGAAGTTACGATTGCCGCTGAGTACGGCGGCGACTACGAGCTTTTCCTTTTGCACCGCATCGGCTACCGCATCCGGAAGCGGGCCGCTGTTTCCGATGCACGTTGTGCATCCGTAGCCGACCAGATGGAACTTCAATTTCTCGAGATAGGGCGTGAGTCCCGCGTCGTCCAGGTAATCGGTGACGACTTTGGAGCCCGGCGCGAGGCTGGATTTTACCCAGGGCTGCGTCTTCAATCCCTTCTCGACCGCTTTCTTAGCAAGCAATCCCGCTGCAACCATGACGGATGGATTTGAGGTGTTGGTGCAACTGGTAATGGCAGCGATGACTACCGAGCCGTCCTGAATGGTGGCGCGCGAACCGTTGGTTCCGATGGTCGCCGTGCGAGGCGCGGCGGCAAGCGATCCGAGAAAATTCTTTTTCACGTCCTGAAGATCGATGCGATCCTGCGGCCGCTTGGGGCCAGCCATGGATGGCGTGACATTCGCGAGATCCAGTTCCAGCGTGTCCGAATACTCGGGTTCCGGCGAATTCTCGGATAGGAACAAGCCCTGCGTCTTCGCATAAGCTTCCACCAGCGCGACGAGTTCCGGCGGACGATTGGTGAGCCGCAGGTAATCGAGTGTTTGATGATCGATCGGGAAAAAGCCGATGGTCGCCCCATATTCGGGCGCCATGTTGGCGATGGTGGCACGATCCGCGAGCGCCAGGGCAGCGACGCCGCTTCCATAAAATTCTACGAACTTCCCGACCACGCCCTTCTTGCGCAGCATCTGGGTGACAGTGAGAACCAAATCCGTCGCGGTGGCGCCCGAAGGCAGCCTGCCTTTCAACTTGAAACCGACCACTTCCGGCAGCAGCATCGAGATCGGCTGGCCGAGCATGCACGCTTCGGCCTCGATTCCACCCACGCCCCAACCGACCACGCCGAGCCCGTTAATCATCGTTGTATGTGAATCGGTGCCGACCAGAGTATCGGGATACGCGAGGATCGGAGTTTGCCGGCGGTCAGTGAAAACGGCCGATGCCAGGTATTCGAGATTCACCTGGTGGCAGATTCCGGTATCCGGCGGCACGACGCGGAAATCCTGGAACGCTTTTTGACCCCAGCGGAGGAACGCGTAGCGCTCGCCGTTGCGTTGGAATTCGAGCAACGCGTTGATGCTGAAGGAGTCCTTGGTCGCAAACTGATCGACGGAGACGGAATGATCGATTACGAGATCGGCCGGGATCAGCGGATTCGCCAGTTTCGGGTCGGAGCCCATGTCGCGCAGGGCGTCGCGCATGGCGGCGATGTCCACCACGCATGGGACGCCGGTGAAATCCTGCAGCAGCACGCGCGCCGGCTGGAAGTTGATTTCCTTCGCTGGGGCGCCGATTTTCCACTGCGCGGCGTATTCGATGTCGGATGACTTCGCCGTGCGGCCGTCCTCCATGCGCAACAGGTTTTCAATCAGGATTTTGATGGAGTATGGAATCCGCGAGGTGTTGGCGACGCGCTGTTTTTCCAGGGCTTCGAGCGAGTAGTAACGGTATTGATGGTTCCCTACGCTGAGTGTGGAGGCCGATCCGAAACTGTTCTTATTCACAGTTTCATTATCGCGTTTTCTCGTTTCTCGTTCTGCGTTTCTCGTTAGGAAGGTCTCTGGCCGGCGTAGTAGCCGTCGCGCGTTTGGACCGTCAGGTCGCTCTTTTTCGTCGTGAGTTGGATCTTGTGATATTTTCCGGAGGCGTCCGGCTGATCGGAGGTATATCCGATGCTGTACTGGTTGCGCAGTTCTTCTTCAACTTGGTCGAAGATTTTCTCGATGGATTCTTTCTTTGAAACTTCGAAGAAACCGCCGCCGGTTTCGCGCGAAAGGCGCTGCAGGATCGGTTTGCCGTCCGTACGCGAACCTTGGCGCCCGTTTCCGCCGCCCCAGCCGCCTCCGCGATGGCCGCCGCCGTAGCCGCCGCGTCCCATGGCGCCGTAAGCGTCTTGGTCCGCGAAAAGGATCGAGTAGACCAGGGTATCGGCGCGTTGGGCGGACTCGATCGCGCTTGTGAGGGTGACTTTGCTGCCGTTGTCGACGCCGTCGGTCAGCGCGATCACTGCTTTCCGGCCGGTCTGCTTTTTCATCAGCTCGTCGGAGGCAAGGAGGACCGAGTCGTAGAGAGATGTCCCGCCGCCGCGATAACCGCCTCCGCGGTGTCCTCCGCCGTAACCCCCGCCGCCTCCGTGGCCGCCGCGTCCGAACTCCGGCGTCTCCATTCGGTCCAAGGCTTCCTGCAGTTTCTTGCGCGAGGACGTGAGGTCTTGCAGAAGCTCCACTTCGCGATCGAAATGGATCAGGAATGCATGATCCTTGTCTTCGCGCAGAACCTGACTCAGAAAGCGATAGCTGGCGTCTTTTTCTTTGCCGAGCACGCGGCCCTGGCTCATGCTGGTGTCGACCAGCAGGCCGAGTGTCAGGGGCAAGCCGGATTCTTGCGAGAAATACTTGATGATTTGCGGGCGGCCGTCCTCGGCCAGCGTGAAATCGTCTTTTGTGAGATTGCGGACGATCTGCCCCTTCCGGTCGCGCACAGTGGCGAACACGTTGACCACGTTCACGTCGGTGGAAAACGTGGAATCCTGCTGTGCGCGCATGAACTTCGCGGCCATCAGACCCGATAAGCCGACCCTAAGCAAACTCCGGCGGGAAATTTCGGTTTCCATGATCCTGAGAGAAACGATGCGGTGTCTAATACCTCGGTTACACTGAAATCCACGTATCTCGGAGGTTGGAGTGAAGAAACTAGGCCTAATTCTTTCGCTCAGTGTAGTTTGGGCGCAAGACAAGATGCTCCCGATGAACAAGGAAGTCCCGACCATGGAGAATACCTGGGACATCCACTACAGCGATTTGGAACCGGCGCTCAAGGGCCGGCTGGCCGAGGCTCCGGATTCGCTGGATATTCTGGACGAACTGGCGCGTGTCGAGCGAGGCCTGGGGAAATACGCCGAGGCCGCGAATCTTTACCGGCACGCGCTGGAGCTTAGAGAAACGGCGTCGGGGCGGGGAAGCATAGACCTGGTGCCGACGCTCGAAAATCTGGCGCGCATCGATTCCTTGCTCCACAAGCTGGACGAGGCCGAGACCATGCTGGCTCGCGCGGTGGGCATTCGCGAGTCTGTTCAGGGCCCGGATCATCCGGAAGTTGCGACGGAGTATAACGCGCTGGCGCGGCTGTTCGTGATCGAGAAAAAATTCTTGGAAGCAGAGCCCTTGTATTCACGCGCGCTGCAGATCATTGAGACCAACAACGGACAGGCCGATCCGAAGTTATGTTCCACACTGGATAATCTCGCTTCTGTCTATCGCGAGCAAACCAAATTCGCGCAGGCGGAGCCGCTGCTGCGCCGGTCGCTGATCATTCGCGATATCGCATCGGGGCCGGTGCATCCGGAAGTGGCGAATGCACTCGACAGTCTCGCGTCGCTCTATTACGCGCAGAAGCGCTTTCCAGACGCGCAGCTTTTGTACGAACGGTCGCTCGGGATTTGGATGACGCTGCTTGGTCCGAGCCATCCTTTGATTGCCACTAGCCTGGACAACCTGGCTGTGGTTTACGCCATGGAACAGCGCTACGCCGAAGCCGAGCAGCTCTACAAACGGGCGCTCGAGATCCGGGATGCCGAGGACGCCGCGAGTTTGCGAAATCTCGCGCTGGTGGAAGAGGGACTGAAGAACTATAAAGACGCCGCTGCGGATTACAAGCGAATGGTCGCGATTCCGGTCGCGGATCCAGTGCCGGGGCTGCGCGAGTATGCCGAACTGCTGAAGAGCATGCATCGGGCGGCGGAGGCTGCGGTTATCGAGAAGCGGGCAAAAGCCGCAGAAAGTAAGCCGCGGATGAACGCGGATGAACGCAAATAGAATCTGTTAGATACAGCAAGTATTGAAAGTTTCAGTATAAAGGCTTTTCGCCTTCCGGCCTGGTCTTCCAGCGGCGGTGGATCCAGAGCCATTGGCCCGGGTGTTCGCGAACCACGGATTCTAGAATTGCGTGCAGGCGTTGGGTGTCTTCGATTGGATCGCCTGACATTTCTACCGGCGGATAGAAGCGCAACACGTAGCGGTTTTCGGCTTCGAGCCAAAGCGCGAATCCGGGGATCACTGCGGTGCCGGTGCGGTGGGCAATCTTTGCGAATGCGGCATTGGCACAGGCCGGAGTTCCGAAGAAATTCACGAATACTCCTTCTTGCAGCGACGTGTTCTGATCCATCAGGATTCCAACCGCTTCGTTTTGATTGAGCGCTCGCAGAATCGCGCGGGCGGCGTCCTTTTTCTGGATCAGCTTGTTGCCGGAAAGTTGGCGGCGATGTTCTACCAAGCGATCCACGCGGGGGTTATCCAGCGGGCGGACGACGACGTTCATCGGCTCAGTCATCAGTGCGTGCGCGAAGGCGCTCAGTTCCCAATTGCCCATGTGCGCGGTGGCGAACAAGACGCCGCGACCGGCTTTCTTCGCTTCGATGTAATGCTCGAGGCCTTCGTAACGGATCCATCCGGAAATGTTTTCGCGATTGATTTGGGGAAAGCGCGCGAACGCGTAAAGAAGACGGGCGATGGAGCGGAATACTTCGTCGACGATTGCTTTGCGATCAGCTAGTGATTTTTCCGGATAGGCCAACTCGAGATTCCGCATGGCGACTCGGCGCAGGCGCGGCAACGTAAGATCCAGAAGTTTCGCGCAAAGGCGGGATGCGGCCGGCGGCAAATGCGCCAACCACCACAAGACGAAACTCGCGAACAGGTATTGGATAGACGTTATTCTATCCACCCGCCACCCAGCACGAATTCGCCGGAGTAAAACACAGCCCCCTGGCCGGGAGTTACCGCGCGCTGCGGCTCGTCAAAATGTACATCCACGCGCGCGGAGTTTTGTGTGGGAGAGACGGTGGCCTGTGCGGGCAAATGCTTGTTGCGGATGCGAACGTGCGCTCGCACGGGCGCGGCGATGGGCGCGACGGAGATCCAGTTCACGTCTTTCACGAACATTCGCGCGCGCAGCAGATCGTCATTGCTGCCGACAACCACGCGCTGCAATGCCGGTTCGGTGGAGATGACGTACAGAGGCTCGCGCGCGGCGATGCGAAGCCCGCGCCGCTGGCCCACAGTGAAGTGGTGCACTCCGGCATGCTCGCCGAGGACGCGGCCGCCGGTGTCCACAATTTCGCCCTGTGTCTGATTGGACGCGATGCCTTGTTCACGGAAGTAACTCTCGATAAAAGCCGCGTAGTCGCCGTTTGGGACGAAGCAGATCTCCTGGCTATCCGGCTTTTCGGCGACAGGCAATCCGAGCTCGCGCGCGAGTTCACGGACTTCGGGCTTGGTGAATCCGCCGAGGGGAAATTGCGTGCGGGCGAGCTGTTCCTGTTGGAGTCCGAACAGAAAATAGGTTTGATCCTTGGCGCGGTCCACGCTGGTGCGCAACTGGTAGCGGCCGGTTTCGTCGTCAAATCCGATGCGCGCGTAGTGGCCTGTGGCGATGGTTTCGGCACCCACGCCAGCCGCCATCTCCAAAAACTGATCGAACTTGATGAAGTTGTTGCAAAGCGTGCAAGGGATGGGCGTGCGTCCGGCCAGGTATTCGTCGATGAACGGCTTCACCACCTGCGCTTCAAACCGATCCTCGAAATTGATCACGTAGTACGGGATGCCCAGGTGCTGAGCGACAAAGCGCGCATCATAGACATCGTCGAGCGAACAGCAGCGGCCGGTGGGTCCGGTGGATGGCGTCAATTCAGGCAGACGGCGCTGGTTCCAGAGCTGCATCGTGAGTCCGACCACGGGGCGCCCCGCGCGATGCAGCATTCCCGCGACAACGGAGCTATCCACTCCGCCCGACATGGCGACGGCGATGGGTTGATTAGACACTGGCGGTGTAGGTAGGCGACAACTTTCGTAAATGCGCGGCGGATTCAGCGGCGGCGTCGATCAAACGATCCACTTGCTCTTCTGTATTGGAGTGCCCTAGCGAGAATCGCAGGCTGGCGCGGGCACGTTCGCGGGGCAATCCGATGGCGAGCAGAACGTGCGAAGGCTCGACGGCGCCGCTGGAGCAAGCCGATCCGCTGGAGACGGCGAATCCCTTAAGGTCGAGCGCGATCACCATCGCTTCGCCTTCCAGGCCGTCGAAAAAGATATTTGTGGTGTTGGGTGTGCGGGCAGCGCGCCCGCCATTCACGCCGCACTCCGGTAGGCGAGCGAGAATTCCAGCTTCCAATCGATCGCGAAGCCCGGCGAGGCGCACACTCTCTTCGGCGAAATTCTCCGAGGCCAACTCCGCTGCTTTTCCGAGCGCTACCGCTCCTGCCACATTTTCGGTTCCGGGGCGGCGTTCGCGCTCGTGACGTCCGCCGAACTGAATCGGACTGAGGGGCGTTCCGTGCTTCACATAGAGCGCGCCAATTCCCTTCGGTGCA
>Ga0209060_10004741_pt1 | contig 10355 bp, 11 predicted proteins | sample Coa_R1_8_FD_187155 | JGI IMG/M metagenome (GOLD analysis project Ga0209060, IMG submission 187155) | Surface soil microbial communities from Centralia Pennsylvania, which are recovering from an underground coalmine fire - Coalmine... | ecosystem: Environmental > Terrestrial > Soil >... | reverse complement strand
CCTCACAAGCCGGCGCTGGTCCAGATGGGCCCGGGAGTCGAGGCCGTGCCACATGGCAAGCCTGGGCCGCGTTCCAAATTGGGCCGCCCGGGCATGCGCGGCGGCTTCAAGCCGCGGCGGGGGTGAGTCGACGGAGGAAGCCCTTCAGTACGCGAATTTGGGAGCGAGAGTTCGAAACTCTTCGGGCCGTGCCATTTCGATTAGGCGATCACAGCCAAAATCGGCCGCTTCTTCAATTGACCCCTTCGAATTGGCGAATTGAGTGCTCTGTTACGTAACACTACCCTGGTGGTGGGTCAGCGGACAGGTCGGCCCCGGTGATCGCGGCGTGCTGCTGCGGCAAACGTCCCGACAACGGCATCTACGAAGAGTGGGGCGCTGACAGGGCCGGTTGGAGAAGAGACAACATGACTGAGCTATTTGACGCCTTTCCTAGCCGATCATCCTGAACCAGTCTTTGACCGCAAGTCTTAAGCGATCCGACTCGTCCTCTGATAGCGGGCAACAATGTGCAATCGGTCCTCGAAGCATGTTAAGGCTCGCCATCACTTTCTGGACAGCGCGTGGGCTTTTGAAAATAGTACCGAAGATGCCCCAGTTCGATGTGATGATAACTGACAGCTGACCAAATGTAGTATAGTCGATGGCGCGATCCGACCGCGGCGTTATACTGTTATCGATCTCCCTCTTTTTGAGATCTGCCACATCCTTTTGAATGTCAGGACCAACCTGGAGCGCGAAGTCGAGACGGTTGCGTGATCAGGCGGCTCACCAAGTCTCCACTCTGTCCAGGTCTGTCCGCTGGATTGCCATCGCGATCTTGGATGGCTGCGTTGCCCTCGATCTTGCCTGAGCGTCGTGCAAAGTCGAAGCGTGTCGCAGCTTTGTCGGTGGGACGCGTGGCGGGCTGCGTTATCATAGGAAATGGAGAGCGAGCAGTGCGGAGCTTCGTCGACCATCTCTCACCATTCGCTGCATCAGGCCGCCGATAGCCGCACGTGGAACTTGCTGCCGGTCGCCTCCGCATAGCGCAATAGTGTCTTGGTGCTCGGGAGAGTTTGGCCGCTTTCAAGTCGGGCAATCGCGGACTGGCTGGTACCCATACGGGCAGCCAGTTCGGCCTGGGAGAGGCCTGCTCGCAAGCGGGCCTTGAGCAATTCGGCGGCAATCTCAAACTCTGGAGCAAGGGCATCGTACTCGGCCTTGACCTTTGGGTTGGCCAGCAGACGAGCCTTGAGCTTCTCGAAGGGGATTGTCATGTGATCTCCTTTGCTCGCCGCAGCGCGAGCTCGACCTCAGAGCGCGGCGTCTTTTGCGTCTTCTTCACGAACGCGCGAACCACGACGACCCTTCGGCCGATCGCCGTGATATAAAGCACGCGAGCAATTCCATCGCGTCCCGTCAGGCGCAACTCCCACAGCTTCCCTTCAAGGTGCTTGACGTGCGGTTCACTCAGGCTTTCAAGCCCGGCCGAGGCGATGCGCTCCGCAAGCCGCAGAAAGCGCGCTTGCATATCTGCCGGCAGGGCAGCGATCTCCGCCGCAACAATCTCGTTGAGGATCTCGACACGCCAGCGCACACGATCATATATCTCAATTTTGAGATATGGGCAAGGCCCCCCCCAAAAGTCACGTATCGTAGCGGCTACGGGCCTGGTCTGGCGTCGTAATTCCGGATGGCGCCGGGCAGACTCAGCATTTTCATAGTAGCGCCACAGCGAGCGAGTACTGCGTATCTTCGTCGACAATGGCGCGCCATTCGGAATGTTTTCGCGCCTGTCGATTGCGTGCAATTCCACACGAGCGCGCGAACCGGCGGTTTCGCTCAGGCGCCCTCCCGCTCGTGATCGCTTTCGGCCGCATCTTCGCTTTGGACGCCCGCCGGCGCTGCTGCGCCGCGCATGCGAATGACAACGGCGATGATATCGACTTCGACCTTGAGCAGATCGAGGTCGCGCGTCATCTCGCGCAATTCCTGGCCCTTGCGCGCAATCTCCTCGGACACGTCGATGGCCATGTTGCGCTCCGTGACGCCGCCCGAGCCGCCGACGAACATCTTGGCCCTGATCCATGCCAGCCGCGCCCGCTGCGTGTCGCGTGCGAATTTCTTTTCCACGAATTGCCGCCGGGCGTCGGCATAAGCCGCCACCAGTTCGATGTCGGATAGTTTGTACAGAGTGTCGGCTGAGAAGCTCATGGCGTCGGCGGAACGTGCGTTGAAGCCCGTGTGAACCTGCACGGCAGGGGGCGTCGCCTGCAATTTTGGTCGGGATCTTGTCCCCAGAATATTTGAAATGCGTCACGCCACCAACGGATTTTCGGATATCAAGCCGCTTCACGGCCGCGTCTCCGCTCCGTTCGGCCTCCACACCAGCAGGCGCCGCTCCACCATCGTGACCGCCGCGTCGATCGCGACGACGAACGCGGCCAGCACGAACATGCCGGCGAACACGCCGGCAACGTCGAATATGCCTTCGGCCTGCTGGATCAGGTAGCCGAGGCCTGCGGCGGAGCCGAGATATTCGCCGACCACGGCGCCGACCACCGCGAAGCCGACGGAAGTGTGGAGCGAGGAAAACATCCACGACAGTGCTGACGGCCAATAGACATGCCGCATCAGCGCACGGTCGTTCATGCCTAGCATGCGGGCATTGGCGAGCACGGTCGGGCTGACCTCCTTGACGCCCTGGTAGACATTGAAGAACACGATGAAGAACACCAGGGTGACGCCTAGCGCGACCTTCGACCAGATGCCGAGGCCGAACCACAGCGTGAAGATCGGCGCCAGCACGACGCGCGGCAACGCGTTGATCATCTTCACATAGGGATCGAAGACGGCGGCGATCGCCGGCTTGCGGGCAAACCAGAAACCGATCAGCACGCCGGCAATCGCGCCGATCGCGAAGGCGAGCATCGACTCGGCAAGCGTCACCCACAGGTGCCGCCAGATCGAGCCGCCGGCGAACAGCCTCACAACCCGCTCCGCCACGTCGCCCGGCGTTGAGAAGAAGAACGGCGGCAGGACCGCGGTGCCGAAATACGCATCGGTGCTCAGCACATGCCACAGCGCAATCGCCGCCACCGCGACGGTGACTTGGAGCAGCAGAAGCTTGGCGCGTGACATGAAAACTCCCTTGCGGTAACCCCGCGCCGCGCCGCGCAGGGGATGTTCGTTGGCGTCGATAGGGATCTATGGATCCACACGCACCTACGCGTATCCCTTCAACACTTCCGCCTTGAGCACCGCCCAGATCTCGCGGTGCAAATCCTGGAATGCCTTTTCGTGCTTCACCTCGGCGATGTCGCGCGGGCGCGGCAGCGCCACGGTCCAATCGCCGATGATGCGCGCTGCGGGGCCCGCGGACATGATCACGACCCGGTCGGCGAGCGCAATCGCCTCCTCGAGATCATGGGTGACGAACAGCACCGCCTTGCGGTCGGCGCTCCACAGGTCGAGGAGCAGGTTGCCCATGATCTGGCGGGTCTGCGCATCGAGCGGCCCGAACGGCTCGTCCATCAGCAGGATGCGCGGATCGCGGATCAGCACCTGGGCGAGGCCGACGCGCTTGCGCTGCCCGCCCGAGAGCATGTGCGGGTAGCGCGCTGCGAAACCCGCGAGACCCACCCGCGCCAGCCACTTTTCCGCCCGCGCGCGGGCGTCCCCGGCCGGCGTGCCGGCGATCTCCAGGCCGATCGCGATGTTCTCGATCGCGGTCTTCCATGGAAACAGCGCATCGGACTGGAACAGATAGCCCGCGGTACGGTTGAGGCCCGCGAGCGGGCTGCCGAAAATCTCAACTCGACCGGATGACGGCGTAAGCAGTCCGGCCGCGACGTTGAGGAGCGTCGATTTTCCGCAGCCGGTCGGCCCTACGATCGCGACGAATTCACCCTGTCCCACAGCGAGAGAGACGTTCTGAACGGCCGTGTAACGGGCAGGGCCCGCGAGGCGGAATGCAATCGTCACATCGCGGAGCGACACTGCTGCGGCAGTCAGCTTGCGCTCAACCGCGCCGTTCGTCGTGACTGCCCCCCTCCACGGCGGCGTCGCTTCGTCCGAAATCTCGTCGCCCTCCTCACAACAGCATCCACTTCACCCAGCGCATCACCCGTTCACTGCCGAGGAAGTCGAGCACCGCCGGCTCAAGCGCATCCTGATTTCCCGTTCCGAGCGTGGCAACTGCGACAAAAACGTCGCACCGGTCGTTGAACCCGATCGACAGCACGCGCCCGCGCCCCGGGTCGGTGACCGTATAGGCCCGGCTTCTGCCCGTCATCCAGGCTACTTCGATCTGACGCCCTGGCCCGAGCGCGACCGTATCTGCAGCGATCAAGGCATTGTCGCCCACGCGCTCCAGTTCGTCATCGTCATCGACGCCGGTGGCGCATTTGCAGAAGCCGATCTTCGGCCGCAGGTAGACATTCACCTCGACGCCGCACTCGGCCGGCTTGCAGACGAACGCCCGGCCGATGCCCCACTGGTCGACCGGGAACGGCCAGTCGAACTCCGTCCAGATGGGACGGAGTTCGGCCGGAGGTTGGGTTGGCGCCGACGCGTTATAGGTCGCCGCAGGAATGGCCAGCAGGCCGGTTGCAACGGCGATTGAGAGCAGTGTCTTTTTCATGTCGTCGCCCCAAGGTGTCGGCACATCGCGAACCGGGCATCGCCCGCGGTGGCGGGCTCACTGCGCGTTTATCACGACGGCCAGATATTGCGGGCGCGCTCGAGCTTTGCCGAGCAATCTCCGCAGCTGGATGACGGAGTCGCTTAAAACTAATTAGCGATCGTCGTCGTCCCGCTCGCCGCGACGAATCTGGCCGCGAATCTCGCCGGCGGGAAACATCATGCTGTGGACGTTGGCGTAGGCGCTATTGGACCCGAGCGCCGCCACCAGCCCGTCAAAATCGCCGGCCGAAATGCCCTGGGGCACTGGCCCGATCACGTTCGCCGCCGTGATTGTTCCGCTCACCGTGCCACTCTGGGGACACGTCGGGGTTCCGGCCGGGCCAGGGTTCGTCGCCGTTCCGCACAGAAATACGATGACGCCGCCTGCCACATCCCGCTTGCCGAAATGGATGTGCGATTGCGTAACCGCTGCCCTCAAGCCGGAAAAAGTCAGCTTGTAGCTGAGCGTGCGCGCGTTCCTGTTGAGATCGAGATCAAGCGTGCCCTTGCCTTGCGCCGAGAAAATAGACGGCGTTTCCTCAAAGCCCACCAGCGTGGCCGACAACTCCGTCGCGTGGACGCATGTGCCGAACAGTATGAATGGGGCAGTCATCAACGTGGCTGACGCAAGCGAACTGAAACGCATAACATCCTCCCTTGTACGCTGACTGGAATTTTCACAATGAATGGAATTGCCGGTGTGGTCAGGAAAAACCGACCCAAAACGTCCGACTACCCGCCCAGCGATCCCAAGCAAGGTATGTTAACTCGGGATTGTGATAATTTCACCTGACTTATAAGTTAGTATCGCATTCCGGTCAGGATAACTTTCCTGCGACGCCGAAAAGGAAGCGGACACCCGCTTTTGCGGGCGTAGGTAGGGTGGGCAAAGGCGCGCTCTGCGCGCCGTGCCCACCGTTTGAGACCTCCAACGGGCGTCGCGTTAGGTGGGCACGCTTCGCTTTGCCCACCCTACATGCTGCTGATCAATTTACATGCTGCCGATCAGTTGCGGCTCTTGTCCACCAGCGCGCGCTGCTTGATCCACGGCATCATGTCGCGCAGCTTGGCGCCGACCTGCTCGATCGGGTGCTCGGCGAGCTTGGTGCGCATCGCCTTGAACGAGGTCTGGTTCACCTTGTTTTCCAGCATCCAGTCCTTGACGAAACGGCCGGACTGGATGTCGCCGAGAATGCGCTTCATCTCGGCCTTGGTCTCTGGCGTCACCACGCGCGGGCCGGAGACATATTCGCCATATTCGGCGGTGTTGGAGATCGAATAGTTCATGTTGGCGATGCCGCCCTCGTAGATGAGATCGACGATCAGCTTCACCTCGTGAACGCATTCGAAATACGCCATCTCGGGCGCGTAGCCGGCCTCGACCAGGGTCTCGTAGCCGGCCTTCATGAGTTCGACCAGCCCGCCGCACAGCACCGACTGTTCACCGAACAGGTCGGTCTCGCATTCCTCCTTGAAGGTGGTCTCGATGATGCCAGCGCGGCCACCGCCGATCGCCGACGCATAGGAGAGGCCGAGGTCATGGGCATTGCCGGAAACGTCGCGGTGGATCGCGAGCAGGCACGGCACGCCGGCACCGCGCTGATATTCGGAACGCACGGTGTGACCGGGGCCCTTGGGGGCGATCATCAGGACGTCGACGTCAGGGCGCGGCTCGATCAGGTTGAAATGCACGTTGAGGCCATGGGCGAACAGCAGCGCGGCGCCGTCCTTCAGGTTGGCGTGCAGGTGATCGCGGTAGATGTCGCCCTGCAATTCGTCGGGCGTGAGCATCATGATCACGTCGGCCCACTTGGCGGCCTCCGCGACCTCGAACACCTTGAACTTCTCGCCCTCCGCCTTCTTCACGCCCTGCGAGCCCTTACGGAGCGCAACCGCGACTTCCTTGACGCCGGAATCACGCAGGTTGAGCGCATGGGCGTGGCCCTGGCTGCCATAGCCCACGATCGCAACCTTCTTGCCCTTGATCAGGTTCAGGTCGGCGTCACGGTCGTAATATACGCGCATGGTTGTTTACCTCTGAATTGGAGTTGTTGTTTGGGAGTTTTCGCCGTCGCCGCTTTCGCCGCAGCTTCTAGTTTCAATCGTGAGGCGCGACAAGCCCGTTAAGAGTTGCCCTGATCCGGCAGCAGCGAAATGTTTTCTAAACGGAGCAGCGCCGCCAAGCAGCCGCGTACAGCAGCGATCACCATATCGGGAGCGTGCTCGATAATTTTGAACATTCGCTGCGTTCGATCTATCGTTCGAATCTGATCCACCAGAACCAAGCCGGTCGTGATCATCCCGGGGGGCAAGGGCACATTGAAGGGCCAAGGCCGCGCCCTGGCGGAGATCGGGCACACGACGGCTCGACGAGACAGCTCGTGATAGGTTCGATCGGACAAGATAAGGGCCGGTCGACGTCCGGCCTGTTCGGTCCCCATGGCCGGATCGAACTCGACCCAGGCGACATCACCGATCTCGGGCAGCATTTTTCTTCTTCAGAAGATCATCAAGCGTTATTTCGCCACGCGAGTAGGCGTCATCGATAATTTCGGAGCCGACATCCGGCCCCCAATCAACCATCTCCGGCTCGTTCTCAGGCCCAATCCTCTTCATTTCCGCGACCAGGTCTTCCAGGCGATAGTGCTTGAACGGAATTGCTTGCCGTATGCGCAGATCGCGTCCCTCCACCACGACATCGACCTCGGTTCCAGCTTTCAAGCCGGCCGCCTCGGCTGCGGCCTTGGGAACGCGGACCCCCAGGCTGTTGCCCCACTTGGCGAGTTTGACTTTCATGGGCATTGCTCCACGAAGATATACATTGTATATTCTTGAGGCTGATCTGTCCAGCTATCTTCCTGGGAGCGCGGGCGTCCCGCCCGCCCGTCTCTAAAACAAGAGCGGGCGGGACGCCCGCGCTCCCGGCGTCACATCCCCTCCGGCCCTCTCGCGATAGCCACGATGCCGGTGCGCGACACCTCGACGAGGCCGAGCGGCAGCATCAGGTTGATGAACTGGTCGATCTTTTCCGAGCCGCCGGTGATCTCGAACACGAAGCTTTCGACCGTGGCGTCGATCACCCGCGCCCGGAATGCATCGGCAAGCCGCAGCGCCTCGACCCGGTTTTCGCCCTTGCCGCGTACCTTGACCATAGCAAGTTCGCGCTCGATCGCCGGGCCCGCGATGGTCATGTCGACCACGCGATGGATCGGCACCATGCGGTCGAGCTGGTTCTTGATCTGCTCGATCACCATCGGCGTGCCGCGCGTCACGATGGTGATGCGCGACAGGTGCTTGTCGTGCTCGGTCTCCGAGACCGTCAGGCTCTCGATGTTGTAGCCACGCCCGGAGAACAGGCCGATGACGCGCGCGAGCACGCCCGGCTCGTTGTCGACGATGACCGCGAGGGTGTGGCTCTCGATCGCCTCGGTTCTGGTGGCGGCGGGGTAGTGAGTGGTGCTTGCAGACGTGGTGTTCACAGGTGTGGTCCCGTCATGTGCATGTCGTTGCAAGGGTGTCATCGCCCGGCTTGACCGGGCGATCCAGTAACCCCGGTCTCGCGTTGGTACCGCATGCGTTCATTCTCGATCGTCCGGGGTTACTGGATGCCCGCTTTCGCGGGGCATGACACCTCACAGTTTGCAGCAACGTTTTTCAAACCATCACCTTCCCTTCCTCCGTGATGGCGTCCTCCAGGCTCTGCGCGGCATCGCCAAGGATCATCTCGTTGTGGGCGCGGCCTGACGGGATCATCGGGAAGCAGTTTTCCGCCGGGTCGACCACGCAGTCGAAGATCACGGGCCGCTTCACCGCGATCATCTCGGCGATGGCGCCGTCGAGGTCGGCCGGCTTCTCACAGCGGATGCCGACCGCGTGATAGGCTTCGGCGAGCTTGACGAAATCCGGCAGCGCCGCAGTGTAGCTCTCCGAGTAGCGCCCGCCGTGCAGCAGCTCCTGCCACTGCCGCACCATCCCCATGTACTGGTTGTTGAGGATGAAGATTTTGATCGGCAGCCGGTACTGCACGGCGGTCGACATCTCCTGCATGGTCATCAGCACCGAGGCCTCGCCGGCGATGTCGATGACGAGCGAGTCCGGATGCGCGACCTGCACCCCGACGGCGGCCGGCAGGCCGTAGCCCATGGTGCCGAGCCCGCCCGACGTCATCCAGCGGTTCGGTTCGTTGAAGCCGTAGAACTGCGCCGCCCACATCTGGTGCTGGCCGACTTCCGTGGTGATGTAGACGTCGCGATCCTTCGTCGCCGCATAGAGCCGCTCGATCGCATATTGCGGCTTGATGATCTCGTCGGATGGCCGGTAGGCCAGCGATTTGCGCCCCCGCCACTTGTCGATCTGCATCCACCATGCCGTGAGCGCGCTGCGGTCGGGCGCCGCGCGGGTTTCGCGCCACAGGCGCACCATGTCGTCGAGCACATGCGCGCAGTCGCCCACGATCGGAATATCGACCTTGACATTCTTGTTGATCGAGGACGGGTCGATATCGATGTGGATCTTGCGCGAGTGCGGCGCAAACGCGTCGAGCCGCCCGGTGATGCGGTCGTCGAACCGCGCCCCGACGCAGACCATCACGTCGCAGTCGTGCATCGCGAGGTTCGCCTCGTAGGTGCCGTGCATGCCCAGCATGCCGAGCCATTGCGGATCGCCGGCCGGGACCGCGCCGAGGCCCATCAGGGTCGATGTCACCGGAAAGCCGGACAGGCGGACGAGTTCGCGCAGCAGCCGCGTCGCCTTCGGCCCGGAATTGATGACGCCGCCGCCAGTATAGAACAGCGGCCGCTTGGCCCCGGCCATCAGGGCGACGGCCGCCTTGATCCTGTCGATGTCGCCGTCGAGCTTTGGCCGGTAGCCGCGGTGCGGGAATTCGTTCGGCCGCGCATAGCCGCCGGTGGCGAACTGAATGTCCTTCGGGATATCCACCACGACCGGACCCGGCCGTCCGCTCGCTGCCACATAGAAGGCTTCGTGCAGCACGCGCGGCAGGTCGGCGATGTTCTTCACAAGATAATTGTACTTGGTGCAGGGCCGCGTGATGCCGACGGTGTCGCACTCCTGGAACGCGTCGTTGCCGATCATGTGCGTCGGCACCTGGCCGGTGATGCACACGAGCGGGATCGAATCGCACAGCGCGTCGGTGAGGCCGGTGACCGCGTTGGTGGCGCCGGGCCCGGAAGTGACCAGCACGCAGCCGACCTTACCGGTCGAGCGCGCATAGCCTTCCGCAGCATGCACCGCCCCCTGCTCATGGCGCACCAGCACGTGGCGCACCTTGTCCTGGTGGAACAGCGCGTCGTAGATCGGCAGCACCGCCCCGCCCGGATAGCCGAACACGTGCTCGACGCCCTGGTCGGCGAGCGCCCGGATGACCATCTCGGCGCCGCTCATCTGGGCGGCAACCTCCGGGACCGCGGGCGTCCCGCCCGCATTTTTTCCCGGCTGCGGCTGCGGAGAGGGCGGCGGCGCGGCCGCGCCCGGCTTCTGCACAAGGGCGACCGAAGCCGCCGTGACGGATGGCCCTGCCGGTTGCGGCGCGATCTTTCGGGAGCGGCTGGTCTCGGTTCTCATCGGTTACTCCGGCTACTGGTGTCTTGGTGTGGATCAACGGTCCTGGAGGTGTGTTCGGGATGCTTTTGGCCATTAAAAAAGGGCCCCGAAGGCCCTCATCGCGCATC
>Ga0209060_10004733_pt1 | contig 10369 bp, 7 predicted proteins | sample Coa_R1_8_FD_187155 | JGI IMG/M metagenome (GOLD analysis project Ga0209060, IMG submission 187155) | Surface soil microbial communities from Centralia Pennsylvania, which are recovering from an underground coalmine fire - Coalmine... | ecosystem: Environmental > Terrestrial > Soil > Unclassified... | reverse complement strand
TCAAACGTCGTGTGTATCGCGCTCGGCGCTCTTCGAGAAGAGGTAGGCGTCGCCGATGTACTTGAGCGCCACCCGTCCGATCTTCGGATGCATACGCTCCACGACCGGCTTCACCACCACGCCCTCGCGGATATGATTATCCGCCAGCGTCGTATTTCCTGCAGAGAGTTCTCGTATGGTCTCCAGCGTGTACGCTCCAAGGAAAAGTTACACTCCCACCCTCTGCTTTATCGGCCCGTGAACGTCCCTACTCTGGGGCTTGTCCCTTCCTGTTCCGAGGGGACTATCGAAGCCAACAACATGCAGCGATAGAGCATTCCGCTATGCCTAAGGAACAAATCGTCCTGGCGTCCGTCTTTACTACGCTTCTAATGAGGGGGGCACAGGCTTTGTCATCCACGGCGTCTCTTTTCTGCACATGCTGGACGCAACCTGGAAGCGGGAGTTATTGTCAGAATGAGCCCTGAAAGAATCAAACCGGTACCTGAGAAGACCTTAATCTTTTGCATCTTCCTCTCTAGCCTGATATTGGCGACCAGAGTAGGAGTTGTTCTCCGGGCCGATCCCGCCCCAAAGGAGAACCGGGCGGCGGATTCCTACCAGACCGAGTTGTTCGGCAAGAAGTACCGACTGGATCAGAGTAAGGATCTGGCGGCGTACATCGCCGCGCTCGATACCGAGATCGCCCGATCCAAGAGAGAGGAGCCGTTGGGGGAAGCGCACGAAAAAGATCCCCTGCGCCACCCGGCGCCGAAAAACTATATCGACAAAAAAACCTGCCATGCCATGGAAGCGACCCGCGCTGTCGCGGTGGAACTCTCCACAGCGGACGGTACGGCGCGCGTCCAACTGCTCAACGATCTCTACCTGATGGCGGGCGCCGTGCGCGGCGCGTTTATGCGGGTGCTGCCCGGCGATATGGAGGCGTTTGCGGCCATGTCGAAAGAGAAAGAGCTGCGACACCCTCTGGTGGGCCTGGGCAAGGATGGCATTGCGACCAATCTGTCTCGCTCCGATCCCGATCCGAGCAAGGCGGACCCGATACTGCCCTCCACCTACTGGAACCGGCCCACCGACATCGCGCAGCTGGACCTCTACTATGGGTTTGGGCGTACCTCGTTGCCAAATTTCGAGGACGTGGTGTGTACGTACCGGCATTCGAAGCAGACCTATGGCGTGCATGCCGGCTTCGACGTGAAGTGCAAGCCCTATGGCAACGTCAAGCTGAAGTTTGAAAAGCAGTTCTCCCAGCCCTTTGCCCACCGTATCGCCTGGGCGCTGGGCTTCAATACCACCCCTGTAGACTGTGCGCCGACCGTCAAAGTCAAGTGGGATCCGAGGATCTTCACGGAGTTCAATACGCGCGAAGATGAGACCCTCACCGTGAGCCTGGGAGGGATCCTCCCGGTCCATAAGGAGCACCTGCAGCACTATCTGGACCCGCTGCAGTACGTCAGCGCCGTGGTGATGCGGGACGAACAGGGCAAAGAGGTGACGGTGAGGCCGGAGCCGAACTGGGATGCCTTTAAGCGCAAGCTGTATAAGAATCCGCACGGCAAACCCGAGACGATCAAAGACAACTTCAATACCGCCTTTGCGGATCGGATCCAGTATCTGATCTACAAAGATGTAAATGTTCGCCTGAAAGACGACCTGGATGATGACGACGACATGACCTACCTCGGCCATTGGGACTGGAACGGCGAGGGCAATCCGGGCATTCGGGAGAACCGCGCCTTCGCCTTCCTTGCGGCCTGGCTCAATGAGTTCGATGCCAACGTCTCCAACAACAAACTCTATATGACCGAACAAGGGGGCAAAAGGACGCTCAAACACTATATCACCGACATCGGATCGTGCCTGGGCCGTGCGGATGACGCGACCAAGATGAACTCCCAGTCGCCCAACGATCTCCCCTGGGCGTTTACGCACCCGGCGCGCCCGAACGATACGGCGATCCCGCTGGACGATAATTTCCACCCCATCATCCGAAATGACGCGTTCAAAGCAGCGGATATTTACGACGCCCGCTGGATCGCGCCCTACATGGCGCAGCTCACGGGCAAACAGATCCTGGAAGCGCTGATCGCCAGCGGCATGCCCTCTGCGGAAGTCCGGCTCTACTTCAATAAACTGGTCCAGCGCCGCAATAAGGCGCTGACGGATCTGGGCTTCTCTTATGCGCCCATTTCGCCGATGGACGAGAGCGAGACGTTCGATTATGATCCGCACCGGGATGGGCTTATCTCCGTGGTGACCTCCCAGAACCGGACCGTCACCGCGCCGGATGACGATTGGGTCGTGGTGAAAGGGCGCGTTTGCGCGCGGGCGGAGGTAAAATCCAATGTATCCGCCAGGCGTATCGCCGGGGCAGAAAGAGACCAACAACGCGAACCTGAATACCCAGCACCTACAGGAGGCTAAACACATGCAATTCCAACTACGCACCGCACGCCATTCCGACATCTCTGCAAGCACGCCTCACCCCACGGACCCTCTTCACGGGGCGCAACAAGCCGCGCCTCCACGCCGGGAGAGAGAGAACTGCGCCTTTGGGCGTAGGGTTCGATCAGGAGCTCTCAGCGCACTGATGTTAGCCCTGATGGTGATCGGCTCTACGCCGGGTGCGCGGGCGCAGGGCAATCTCCTGCGGGAGGCGATCAGTTCTTTCGTCGGCATCAACGGGTACTGGTTTACGAGCAGCAGCGCCGTCCAGGCGCTCGGTACGCCCAAGTTCGGAGGCGATAGCCATTTCTATGTTCGCCCGGCCCATCGCAACGGCTTGCTCATTACGGGCGGCCTCGAAATCGCAGGCGCCAGCGACCACTGGCTGCCCTTTACCACGGGCAACTCCTTCAGCCTTACGGGGCCGAGCTTCGAGGTTAGCGGCGAGCGGGGACGGGTGGGGCGGGTCGTGCCCTTCGTTTCCGCCGGCTACTTTGTGGGGGAAGTCCATTCCGAGCAGCAGTTCTTCGACACCGTCGCGGTCGTGCCGAGCATGGCCGTCGGGGCGGAGCTAAAAGTCCACCGCTATGTCACCCTGACGGCCAGTTATCGGGTCAGCGGGCAGATCGGCGGGGTCGATACCGACGGCTTCAGCCTGAGCTTGAAATTGTTCTGAAATGCCCCGCCCCAACAGGGAAGCGGCTTTGCGGCAAACCCAAAAAATGAATAGAGAGACAACATGAAAACCACACCATCTAAATACTTCTTACTGCAGGCGGGGATGCTTATGGGCATCACAGGCGCCTGTATCTTCGCTGCATCGCTGGAACTGCACGCACAGGACCGTTTGCCGTCGGAGACGCGCACGACGGCAAATGTGTCCCGCCCTGCAGCCGGAACCATCTATCGGCCTGTCGTCCATATAGAGACGACGGTGACCCTGGAGAAGCGCAAGTACGACCTTGCCAAACAGGAAGACCTGCAGGCATTCCTTCAGGAAGTGAAGGACTTACGCGCGCTCGCGAAAACCGAAAAGGACGAAGTGAAGGCCGACAAGAAAGCGGAGAAAAAAGAGCAGAAGGCCGACAAGAAGCAGGACCAGCAAGGCGAGAAAGCAGGCAAGCAAGCAGAGAAGGCGGAGAAAGAGGAGCAGAAGAGCGACGCTACCGAAGAGGCAACGGAGGGGACGCCCAGGGAGGCTAAGCATAAAGGCGGTGAGGACTGGAGCTCCAAGAAAGTTCGAAACGGCCTGAAGGCGTTGGAACAGATCGCCGGAAACCTGGCGCAGGGCAAGGGCGATTCTGCCGCAGAGATCCATGATATCCAGGAGATCACCTGGGCCGTGGAGAGCAATTTCCGTACGCCCTATGTCTGGCGCAGCAGCGTGGATCTGGGGGATGTGCTCTTCCGGACCCGGTACCTGACCCTGAACGCATGCGGTCGGGGCAGCGCCAAGGATCCGGCGATCAACCTGAGCACCTACGAGGCCGCCGATTTGAGCAAGGTGGACCCGCTCCCGTCCACCTACTGGTCGCCGCCGGAATCCAATCGGGGCAGAGATCTCTATATCGGCTTTGATCGCGCCGCGTTACCCGACTTCAGCACGACGATCTGCACTTTTAAGAGCCCGCACAAGGGCTATGGCATCCATCCCAGTTTTGAGGTGATGCGCGACGACGTCCGTTGGAAAGTCAAGTTCGACGAAGAGCACTCCTCTGGGCCGTTCGCCTCGCGCATCTTCTGGGCGATGGGCTACCCCGTCGAGGTTTACGATTATGCGCCGGAGGTCAAGGTCCAATGGGATCGGCGAATTCTGACCCAGTTCAATGCCCGCCAATTGAACTCCACGGAGATCCGACTGGCGCATATTCCGCTCTTCAAGGAGCATCCGAACCGCTATTTCGATCCCTTCCACTACATCCAGTATGCGGTGCTGAAGGACGGCTCGCGGATTGAAGCGGAGGCGCTGCGTACTCAACTCTTCCCGGTAGCTCCCGGCCACTCCCGGCCAAAACAGCCCGAAAAGAACCCGTCGCTCTATAACACGGCCTTTGAGAGCAAACTGGACTACGTGGTGCTGAAGGATGCCAGCGTTACCACCAATGAAGATGAGGAGGGCGATGATATCGGCTTCTGGGACTATAACAACCTGAACCACGACGGGCTGCGGGAGGTACGCGCCATGGCCGTCCTGGATGCCTGGATGGATAACTGGGATGTCCGTTGGAGCAACAATCGCCTCTATCTGGTGGAAGAGAAGAAGGGCTCCTACCGCCTCAAGCATGTGGTCACCGACCTCGGTGCACTGTTCGGCAACTCCTCCGGGCTGATCCGCTTTGTGCATGGCAAGCTGAAAAGCAGTCTGTACCAGAACGTGCCCAACGATTACGAATGGACCTTTACGCACCCGCAGGCTCCCGGCAAGATGACCGTGCCGATCTGCAACTATATGCCGGTATCCAAGATCGAGCCGTTCTATGAGCTGAACCTGGACGATGCCCGCTGGATCGCGCGCCGGATGGCGCAGCTCTCCGAGGATCAGATCAAGACGGCGTTGATTGCGGCAGGGTACGAGGCGCCGGTGGCGCGCCTGCTCCTGGAGAAGCTGGTGTCGCGCCGTGACCATATGATCCAGGACTTTGGCCTGAGCAACGAGATCCCGCCGCTGCGCCCGCACGGCGTCGACACTCACGTCTCCTACAACCCGGCAACGGATGGGCCGTTCGAGGTGACCCTCCCCTCCGGCGAGAAACTCACCGCGCGCAACACCGGGGATTGGGTGCTCATCAACGGGGACTTGAAACCGACCCGGACGCACAAAGCGGGATAAGGTTTCTGATGTCGTCTGGTAGGGCGCATGCTAGCGCATGCGCCCTCTGTTTTTTATGGTCGCAATCCCGCCTCTTTTCCCTTGCCGCAGAACCGTTGCGCCCTGCCCTTGCCGTTTTCAAAAAAGTGTAGTATAGTAATTCATCAACGTATTGTTGCACGATAAAGCAGCCGAACGAATTTGCAAACAGGCAGTTCGCGGCAATGGCAAGGAGTAAGCCTTCTATGAAACAATTCTGGGGTTGCCTGTGTGTTACCCTCTCTGTTATCCCGTTGACAATCGCGCAGGTCGCGCTGGGAGAGGATGCCGGTCCGGGGGCAAAGCCCGCCGCTCCTACGGTCGCCAGCGTGGAGGCGCGTCTCAAGGAGGCGTGGCCGACATCGAGTGCGCCCACCCATCCGATCAAAGCCGAGGGCGTCCGCAATTTCGGCAAACTGAACGACAACATCTGGCGCTCCGGGCAGCCGACCCGCGAAGGCTACGCGCTCCTGGCGAAGGAGGGGCTGAAAACGGTCATCAACCTGCGCGAGGAGTTCCCGCAGGACAAAGACCTGCTTCCCCAGGGCGTGAACTATGTCTACATCCCCATTAAAGACGAACACGCCCCGACGGAAGAGCAGGCCAAAAAGCTCATGGAGACGGTCTCCAACCCCGACAACTGGCCCATCCTGATCCACTGCGAGGGCGGCCAGGGGCGCGCGGGCACGATGTCCGCGCTCATCCGCCACTCGATGGATGGCTGGGACAATACTAAGATCATGAAAGAGGTGGGCAACTTCCGCCTCAAATACCTGGGCTTGATCAAGTTGCGGATGGCGTCCTGCCAACAGCAGTTCATCCAGCATTGGGAAGAGACGCCGAGCCTGTGCCAACTACCCCAGGACAAGGTAGCACAACCCCAGGAAAAACAGGATCAAACCGTTCGGTAGTGTCCCTACAGGGAGTTGTTTCGGGGCGCCACGATCACCAGGAGTTACTCATCGTCATGAGTAACTCCTGGATCGTCCAGATAGGATCCGTCAGACCAGCCGCCATCGCATCGTGCAGATATTTTATACCTGACACCAGCCGCCGTCCATGGTGTAGCCCTGCGCGGTGATGGCTGCTGCGGCGTCCGAACAGAGAAAGAGCGCCAGGGAGGCGATCTCTTCCGGGGCGAGCAGCCGCTTGAGAGGGACAGGGCGCAGCACCACGTCGGGAAGGACCGCTTCGGGAGCGACCTGGTGCGTGCGCGCCAGGTCTTCCAGTTGATTGCGCACCAGAGGCGTATCCACATAACCGGGGCAGATGGCGTTGACCGTGATCCCATGGGGCGCGGTCTCCAGGGCGAGTGCGCGGGTGAGGCCCAGCACGCCGTGTTTCGCCGCCACATAGCCGGTCTTGTTGGCGGAGGCGATCTTAGAGTGGACCGAGCCGATATTGAGGATCCGCCCAAAGCCCCGACGTTTCATTCCCGGCACCACCGTCTGGCTCAGGAGAAACGGCCCGACGAGCATCACTTCGAGCATCCGGCGAAAGACATCGGGCGGGAAGGTCTCGATAGGGGCAACGTGCTGAAAGCCGGCATTGTTGACCAGAATGTCGCATTCGCGATCTCGGACTACGGCGACAAAGTCGGGATCGGTGATGTCGCCGGGCAGCGGCTCGGCCTGAAGAGCCTCCGCCGCAGCCTGGGCGCGTTCGGGCGCGACATCGTTCAGGAGGACGTGCGCGCCGGATTGTGCCAGGGCCTGCGCGATAGCGAGGCCGATCCCCGATCCGGCCCCGGTCACCAGTGCGGTCTTGCCGCTCAGGTCTACATGAAAATTGCTTTGATGTGTCGGTTCGCTCATCACTCAACTTGCTACCCGACTAACGTCGGGTAATCAGACAATTTAAGATCGCATGGCAGCTTCCGTCGGTAAACTGAAGGTGACCAAACCAAGTTTCCAGCAGGAAAACCGCCCTACATCAAGAGTGTATCCGATTTTACGGCGTTTGCGAGCAGTATCTGCAACAAAAAGGACGTCGAGGCGGGACTGGACTATCTGGCGACACACTATCACGAATGGGGCATCGAATCGCTGGCGGTTCCGGCTCTTGGATGCGGCAAGGGACAGTTGAATTGGCAGGAGGTTCGGCCCATTTTGGTGGAGCGCCTGGGAAAACTGAATATATTGATTGAACTCTATGTGCCCTACGATAAGGAACATAGGTAGATCCTGCAAAGGTTATGGAGACGGAACTAATCGGTACGTAGTGGTCTCTTGCAAGAGGTAGGAAGGTAACTCCGGTACGGGAAAAGGCCGGAGAAATGCCTTTAGTGGGTTCGACTCCCACCGTCTCCGCTTTTGTTGCGAGGAATATTCAGCACGCTTTTCTGCGTCGGAGGCGCAAAATCAGCCATGCGCTGACAGGCGCGAGGGCCATGGTCCAGGCACCCGGTTCCGGCGTCATTTGGATAGGCAACTCGTACACCAATCCATCACCATTTGCACCGCCAACCGTGGTTGTGCCGTAGAGATTTCCGGACGAATCCAGTACCACGCCGGCAGAGGGATTAGCCCCGTTGGCGCCATTAAAGTCCAATAGATCGGTGAAGGTTCCATCAGGAGCGAGCTTGAAAACTTCTCCGTCGCCATTCGCTCCCCCCTTGTAGGTCGTTCCATACAGGTTGCCTGTTGAATCGAACACCAGGGTAGAAATTGGGTCCGATCCGTTGGCGCCGTTAAAGTCGAATAGGTCGGTGAAGGTTCCATCGGGCGCAAGCTTGAAAATATCTCCATCCCCATTCGCGCCGCCAGCCGAAGTTGTCCCGTAGAGATTGCCTGCAGCATCAAAAACTACATCCGCAAGCGGGTGGGCGCCATTGGTACCATTGAAGTCGAACAGATCGGTGTATGTACCATCGGGTGTGATTTTGAATATCTGTCCATTGGCCTGCGCCGCTCCCCCAGAATAGGTTGTGCCGTACATATTTCCGGATGCATCGAACTTCAGGCCGGGAACCGGTATGGCGTTTGTATCTGTGTCGTTGAACGTGTGGAGGACAGTGTACTTACCATCTGTCGAGTATTTGTAGATCACTCCTCCCCCCAAGCCTCCTGAATTTGTGTAAGTCCTGCCATACACATTGCCAGCCGCATCCAGAGCTATTCCTCCAGGAATCACTCCTTCATGGGAATCGCCGCCGAAAGGGGAAGAGCCGAAATCCACCAGGTCGGTATACGTACCGTTAGAAGAGAGTTTATACAGTACTCCATTGAGATTCGCGCCTCCTCCACTGGCCGTGCCATAGAGATTGCCCGATGCATCCAATATCACACCGACAAATGGATTTGCTCCGTTGGTCACGTTAAAATCCAATAGGTCGGTGAAAACACCACCAGAGGAGATCTTGAATACGTCACCAAAGCCCTTCGCTCCACCAGATGCGGTTGTACTATAAAGATTGCCTGACGCGTCCAGCGTCACGCCGCCAAGGGGATCATTACCGTTAGAACCATTGAAGTCAAGCAGATCTTTGAAGCTATAACTCTGTGCGTCCGCACATAGCGTCAGTCCGCTGAGCAGAATGGCGATGATACTGAGGCGAATGAGTGTGCAAACGGGGTGGACTGCAGGAAAATAGGTGCGCATGTCGTTTCCTTTCTTCCGATCTTCCGAGCGTAGAGCAAACAGCCGATGAGTAATGTTATTGCACACTCCGTGTCACCTCGTCAATCTTCCACAACGAAAAAGAGGATGTTTTTCTTGCGTGCCGACAGTATCCTCGCTGGTGTGCTATTTGGTGGGCACGGTGCGTCTTTCAGCCTTTAGGAATGCCCTCTAAGCGTGAGCAAAGCGCGTCCGGTCAGCGTGGGAAACGCTTGTTTCAGCAGGAACGGTCCGCTCTAAAACGAGAGGAGATTTTCCTCCGTAGAGATAGGAAATACCACGCGCAGGAGAGGCACCGTTGACCTGGCACAACTATCTCTTTGCTCCCGGCGTCTTTTTTGCCGCCCTCAGCAGGCATCCGTACTTCGGCATCAGTCTACTGCTCTGGCTGGGCCTTACTATCCTGTTCGCAGGCTTCCAAGCATTGCGCGAACGCCTTCGCGGGCAGATCAATCGCCGGTCCTCTCGTTCGGATTGGCAGGACTTCGCCTTCTGTGCGTTTCTCGGTGGGCTGGTCCTCGCCCTCCTCAGCTTTTGCGCTTTCTGCCTCCTGGCGCTTCTCGGGGCGTCTGTCCGAATGGAGCAGGTGGTGAGCGGCATCGTATTCGCAAGTTTTCCCCTCTTTCTCGGCCTGTACCTTGAAGACCTGCGCGCACTGCATTGGCGCTTCGACCGCCCCGCCCGCGTACTCTTCACCCTCTGCGCCGTTGGAACCGGTATTCTACTCTGGACGGCCTTCACCCCGCTGGCGCAGGGCAGCGGGGCGAAAGCATTTGCCGGAGCGCTTCCAGTGTTCCTGGCATACGGCGTTCTCGCCATATACATCTGCAACTCGAACCCGGTGACCTTGCGCGCGCTCTATCCCTGGCGCATGCAGGAAGGGGATAGGGTCCGCGTCTACTATCCGGCTGGGAAGTCGGACACAGAGATTACACAGATCGTGCGCGGCTGCGATGCCGCCCTCCGATGCGCGGAAGAACTGATGGGGGTGAAACCGCTTCCCTTCAAAGTGGGAGTGTTTCTTTTCCCGGACAACGAGACACTGCACAAACGCCTGCAATTGAAGAAGGAGAGAAGCAAATGGTGTAGCGGATACGCTTATGGAGATGCCATCGTCGTGCCCTACAATGTCTGGGAGGTGATCCGGAGGACAGTAGCGCATGAGTTTGGACATGTACTGATGAATCTGCATGTCACTCATAAACTATATGGGCTGCTGGATGAGGGGTTGGCGTGTTATATGGGTGTATACGTGGGCGGCGGCGAACGAAACTCTAGCCCGCCGCCCACGGTCTCCTGGCGTACGCTGGCGCATCCCACGCTCTTCTTCGAATGGCGTCATGTGGATCGGCCCGAATATACTGCCCGGCAGACGTACGGCTACGCCGCCTCCGTAGCCACCTTCCTCATTGCGCGGTATGGAATGGACTCCTACCTGAAGTTATGCCGTAAGGCCGT
>Ga0209060_10004728_pt1 | contig 10379 bp, 13 predicted proteins | sample Coa_R1_8_FD_187155 | JGI IMG/M metagenome (GOLD analysis project Ga0209060, IMG submission 187155) | Surface soil microbial communities from Centralia Pennsylvania, which are recovering from an underground coalmine fire - Coalmine... | ecosystem: Environmental > Terrestrial > Soil >... | reverse complement strand
AACTGGGATTATCGCTACTCCTGGATCCGCGACGCCGCATTCACTGTCTACAGCCTGCTGCGCATCGGTTTCAAAGAAGAAGCGGCGCAATTTGTTTCCTTTCTGGACGCGCGCTGCCATGAGATGGAGCCCGATGGATCGTTGCAAGTGGTCTACGGCATCGATGGGCGCCACGATCTGCCGGAAGAAACCCTGAACCTTTCCGGCTACAAGGGATCGCATCCCGTTCGCATCGGCAACGCCGCTGTCAATCAACTGCAACTCGACATCAATGGCGAACTCCTGGATTCCATGTACCTGTTCAACAAACATGGATCGCCCATTTCCTACGATCTGTGGGTCTATCTTCGAAGGCTCGCAAACTGGGTTTCGAAACATTGGGAGGAGCGGGATCACGCCATCTGGGAGGTGCGCGGCGGAGCGCGGAACTTTGTTTATTCGAAGGTGATGTGCTGGGTGGCGCTCGACCGCGCCCTGCGGATGGCCAGCAAACGGGGATTTCCGGCGGATTGGCGCCGCTGGATGCGGACGCGCGACCAAATTTACGAAACAGTAATGCAGCGCGGCTGGAACAACAAGCGAAAATCGTTCGTGCAGCGCTATAAAGGCACGGCACTGGATGCGTCGTTACTCCGGATGCCCCTGGTGTTCTTCACCGGCCCCAACGATCCGCGCATGCTTTCTACCATCGATGCGATCAACAAGCCGCCGAGCGCGGGAGGCCTGGTTTCCGACGGCTTGGTTTTTCGCTATGACGTGGAGCGCACGCCCGATGGATTGAAAGGTACGGAAGGAACCTTCAACTTGTGCAGTTTCTGGCTGGTGGAAGCGTTGACGCGCGCCGGCCGAACCGATCCGGCGCGGTTGCAGGAAGCGCGCCTCTTATTTGAACAGATGCTCGGGTACGCCAATCACCTGGGACTCTACGCCGAGCAGCTGGGTCATCGCGGCGAAGCGCTCGGCAATTTCCCCCAGGCGCTGACGCACCTGGCCTTGATCAGCGCGGCCTACAATCTGGATCGCTATCTGGATGGCGATGGGATTACGCGTGATGAAGAAGGCCCAGGACTCTGACGTACCATCCGCGTTCGTGGTAGCGCTCCCTCGCGGTCGCGGTTCAGCAGAAACAATCTGCCGCGAAAAGCGTCTTCCCCACGGAGGGGTGAGGAACCTTTGACCGATTCCAAGAGAGCATACCGGATCAAGAGCGCAGTGCGGGGAGTCCTGACCGCTGAAAATGGATCGTTGCTGACTGAAATACCGGCGGGCGTGGTGTTATCCCTCACGTCGCTGGTTCCTAACGCGAGTGGCATGATCGAGGGGACATCCGGCGACAAACGCGTCCTGGTGTTTTTGCACGATCTGGAAGAAAAAGCCGAACTCATCAACGTGCGGATTCCTCCCGCCAGCGTCCGCATTGCTTCCGCAGTTTCTCAGCGCTAATCCCACCATTGAGCCCGCGCGGTTCATTTGTGCTATATTTCCCGCACATGACACTGCGATCTGGTGTTTACATTGTTCCCACCGAACGGTGGTACATCGAACGAACCGTCTGGCTGATTGCCGGAGTGGTTCTCCTCGCCAGCACGGCGATGGCATTGTTATTGAACCCGCTATGGATCTTGGGAGTCACCGCTACGGGACTCGTCTCCATCAACGTCGCGTTTACTGGCTTTTGCCCAGTGGGAAATGTGCTGCGCTTGCTTGGCTTCACACCCATGCTCGGATCAAAAGCTCACACACGCTGGAATCTCTACTTCATGCAAACCGACCAGTGGTATCTCGAACGCCGTATCTACCTGGCGGTCGGAATCAACATCTCGGTAGCATCGATGCTCGTGCTGCTTTTTAGCCCGTGGGTGACGCTGTTCACCATCTTCGTCGGCGGTGCGATGGTTTGGTTCGCCGCCACCGGATTCTGCGTCATGGCGAACGGCTTGTATTGGCTCGGCGCGGAACCTCGTCTCAACCCGGACGCCATGCCATCCGGACGCTGCAGCGAGTGCGCGATGTCGGGCGTATGCGTCAGCGATCACGCCAAGCACTTCTTGCCCAAACAAGGCGCACCCATACCACAGAGCTCTCCGGAACCGACGCGGTTGCTGGTAGTCTGACCGCGTTATCCGAGATATTCTACGTGCACGTAGGTCCCGGTTCGCTCGTTATAGGCTAAGTACCAGCCTGGATGATCCGGGTCCTCGTAAATCACGATCGGATCGCCCGCCCAATTCCAATCGGCGACGTAGTCCAGATCATACGGCGCGACGCTCCAATAAAAATTGTTGAACCAGAATCGGCTCGGACCGCCACCTTCGAGATGAAAGATGTGCCCTGGACCGAAGCCGCCACTGAAGCGCCCATGCTCCCACGGATGATCCAAGTGGTAATGAGCATCACCGCGGCCGGAATCATGGCCAACCCATTCTCCGTTCTGGTGGACGTGTGGCGCGTTCGGATGACCTGGCTGGTCTTGAAAGTGAGCCGCGCGATGGTCCTCCCTTTGTGCGTGTTCCTGGCGCCCCTGCTGCTGTTGAGGTGCTGCGTGCTCCTGACGCGGAGCCTGTGCCGGCGCCGCATGCGGTGGCGGACCATGCGGTGGAACGAATCCTCCGTGTGGCGGAGCTTCCCGTTCCCGCGCCTGGCCATATGCGGCTGCCGTTCCAAATCCCGCGAATACGACAGCAACGAATAGCGTTCCGAGCCGAGTTGATTTGCTCATGTTTCCTCCAACTAACTGTTGGACGCAAATCCAGCCGGAGCATGACAACCGCTGATAAAGATTGGTTATTTCGAACTAAACAAAAGCCAAACGGCCAGTCCGAGGACGCCCGGGAGCATGATTTCAGCCCATTCCTGGGCCCACAGAATCCAGCGATTCAGCGAACGCGCTTCCTCGCGCGATTCCTTGCGAAGAGATGTCGTCAGGCGGGATCGCAGTCCAGACGGTAATCCGCGAATCGCTCGGACAATCTCTTCCTTGCCCTTGCGGTCCGCGATGAGGATGGTGGCGGAATTGATGCCGTTCGTGGATTGCTCCAGCCTTTTCCGGAGCGAAGGCGGCACATCGTCTACCGACCGGTACACTTCGGTTTTGTTCCCAATGGAGATAAAGATGGTCGAACTTTTCAACGTCACTCGCGACATGGCGACCTTCAACCTCCAGCCCGAATCGAGGCGGTTTCCGATTGCTTCGGCGGCTTTTGCGGCGAACTCTCGTTCCCCGCATGTTCTAATATTACCTGAATGAAGGCCAGAGCGGCTTTGGAAAGCGCTTTGTCTCGACGATAGATCAACGCCACTTTCCGGTGCATCGGTTCCGGCCCCAAAGGCACGGCTGACAGCTTACCACTAGCCACTTCCTCGCGGCAATGGGATGCTGCCAGAAACGAGAAACCGAGCCCGGCCATCACGAAACGCTTGATCATTTCGGTGGAGTCCAGTTCCATGGAGATTTGGATTTCGCCCTCCACCGGCTCGAGCCAGGCATTGAGCCGCGAGCGCGTGGTTCCAGACATCGGCAGCAATAACGGGTGCCCGGCGACATCCTCCGGCAACGCGAATTTCTTGCTCGCAAGCGGATGTTTTCCCGGTAGCAGAAGGATGATCTCGTCCGAATGAATCTTGGCGACTTGGAGCTTCTTTTCCTGGATGGGCAACTGCGTGATTCCGAAATCGGCCAGGTTATCCAGCACCGCATCCACCACGCGCGCTCCATAAGAGCGGTCCACCGACAACTGCACGTTGGGGAATTTCTTCTTGTACTCGGAGAAGACCGCCGGCAGCACGTAAATGCAAGTGGCCTCGTTCGCCGCAATCACCAGCTCGCCGCGTGGAACGCGTTCCAGTTCGTTGATGGTGTCCTGCGCTCGGCGCCGCAGATCGAGGATCTGCTCGGCGTAACCGGCGAAGATTTTGCCGGCTGCGGTTAAGGCGATCTTAGTCCCGAGACGCTCGAAGAGCGTCGTATTGAGCTCCTGTTCAAGCTGTCGCACCTGGGCGCTGATGGCAGGCTGGGTACGATAACACGTCTGCGCCGCTTTCGAAAAACTTTTCAAGCGGACAATTTCAAGGAACGTATGCAGCTGATCGAGATCCATCGGGATGCCCGGGGGGGAACGCTCGAATCGATTGTAACAAGTCGGCTCGCTCGGTTATTTGCTAGTTCGGTGATTCGGCTCCGTGGTGTGGGCTTTCAGCCATGTCGCCAGCTTCTCGAACCGGAATTGGTTTGCGCCGTACAGGCCCGCGATGAACTCGTAGGTTTCGTTTGGATCCGGAGTCAGGCGGACGCCGTTGATTGCCAGGAATGTGTACATGGCTGCGAATGCCACGCGCTTGTTGCCATCGAGGAACGCGTGATTTTGCGCGAGGCTTTCCCAAAGCGCCGCGGCTTCCTCAAGCAGACTTGCGTAATAGCCGGTTTGCGGACGGAAAAGGGCGGCCTCCAACAGTCCCGGGTCGCGCAGGCCGTGGGTGCCGCCGTAGCGTTCGATTTGATTGGAATGGATGGCCAGAACTTCGGCCATCGTCAGACATCAAGATAAAACGGTAACCTTCAAAGATACTGGGCATTCGACACTGTCATTGCATCCATTACATTACCCGTATTCAAGGTGCCCGCCGGTTCAAAAAGCATGACCTGAACCTCTTCCGCCGCAACAGGCCGATGCTCTACTCCTCGCGGCACGATTACGAATTCGCCTTCCCCCAGTTGCATGGATTTCTCGCTGCCCGCATCTTTGTAGTCCATCCGGAAACTCCCGCCGACCACCAGGAATAGTTCATCCTCCGATTCATGGTGGTGCCAGACGAACTCGCCCTGGAACTTGACCAGCTTCACTTGCTGACCGTTCAGCTCGCCGACGATCTTGGGCGACCAATGATCGCTAAAGCAAGAGAGCTTCTGCGCCAAATTGACCTTGTGCATGATCCCAAAGTAGCGCAGAAGCCTGGCCGCTTACCGGTGCCAATAGCCGCGGAAGTAGCGATGGCCGTACCAGCGCGCTGGAACCCAATAAGGACGCGCATAGTAGTAAGGGCGCGCATAGTAGCGCGGCGCATAGTAAGCGACTACGGGAGGCGGGGGCGGAGGAGGCGGGGGAGGCGCGGCATAATAGCCGAATCCGAATCCGCCAACACCAACCACCACGCGAGTTCCCGCGAACATAGAACCAGCCGCCAAAAGTACCAGTGCAAGTAATTTTGTTTTCATTGTTCTGTGCTCCTCATGCAGAGCCCGGGATGCAAACATTTTTCCAAACAGGAAATGGCTTGAAATCAGTAGGCTAGCGCGCAGGGCCTTGGCCGATCTTCACCACCGCTGGTGGTTCTTGGCCAGTTGCTTCAATTCGTCTGCTTCGCGGCCGATCGCTTCGCGGGATTCCCGATCACCGACCCGCAAGGCGTTCGATTCCACGCTGAGAAGCATGGACCGCAGCGAGCCGGCAAGAATGAGAGCGGCGGTGCCAAGGTCCGGTGCGATAGAGGCGGGGGTCAGCGCAATGGCTTCCGAGCAAAGTTGCAGGCCAGCAGCCGCTGCGCGCGCTGCTCTTAGCGGCGATTGAATCGCTCTCTGCAACGCGATTGCTTCGCCCGGGGTTCCGCGGCTTGCCATGTAATCGGCGAACGCGACGATGTCCTCGTCCGCCGCGCGATCCAGCTTCGCCGACTCTGCGCGCGCTTGCGCAAGCAGCGCTTCGATCTTCGCCGGATCACCTGCAAAATCTTTGCGCGTGCGCACGATTTCGAGCACCTTGACGAAAAGGCTCAAACCCAAACTGGCCGAAACGGCAGCCACGGAAACGCCGGCTGGGACGGATTCGCGTCCAGCCAGCCGGTCGCGAAAATCCTCGAGCGTCGATTTCCAGACCGATTCCGCCATATGGATTTCAGGACAATCCGACGACGCGGCCCGTTTCCGGATCCAGATCGACGTCGTAATATCCGGGACGCGTGGGCAATCCCGGCATCGTGCTCATGGCGCCGAGCAAGGGATAGAGAAAGCCCGCGCCCACGCTGGCGCGTATGTCGCGCACCGGCACGATAAACCCCGTGGGAGCCCCTTTCAGATTCGGATCGTGACTCAAGCTGAGATGCGTCTTCGCCATGCATATCGGAAGCTTGTCGAAACCATTTCGTGTGTACAGCTCGATTTTTTTCTCAGCTTCCGCGGAATATTCTACGCCCGCGCCACCGTACATTTCTCGCACAATCGTCTCGATCTTCTGCTTGATGCCGGCTTCCAGCGGATAGAGGAATTTGAAGTGGGCCGGTTTCGTGCACGCCGCGATCACCGCTTTACCCAATTCCACGGCGCCTCGCCCGCCCTCCGCCCAGTGATTCGACATCACCGCATCCTCAGCGCCGGCTGCAACGGAGGCCCGGCGAACCAGTTCGATTTCAGCGGCCGTATCGTCGGAGAAACGATTCACCGCCACAACAACTGGAATCCCGAAGGCACGGGCATTCTGAATCATCTTGACCAGATTCGGTAAGCCTTTTTCGAGCAGTTCCAGATTTTCTTCCGTATAGGCCGGATCGAGCGGCTGCCCCGCGACTACCTTCGGACCACCGCCGTGCATCTTCAACGCGCGGATGGTGGCCACCAACACAACACAGTTCGGAACCAGCCCACTGGTGCGGCATTTGATATTGAAGAATTTCTCCATGCCGATGTCGGCGCCAAATCCGGCTTCGGTCAGAACGTATCCATCGGCGCCCACCAGCTTCAGCGCGATCTTATCCGCGACAATGGACGAATTTCCGTGCGCGATGTTAGCGAACGGCCCGGCGTGCACAAAGGCCGGAGTGCCTTCGAGCGTCTGCATCAAGTTCGGCAGAATGGCGTCCTTCATCAGCACTGCCAGCGCGCCGCTGACGCCCAGGTCGTCGGCCGTGACGGGAGACCCGGCGCGGTTGGTTCCAATCACCATGCGGCCCAGACGGTCGCGCATATCGGCGAGATCGGTAGTCAGCGCAAGCACGGCCATGATTTCGCTCGCCACCGTGATGTCGAAACCGGTGACGCGCGTGCGGCCCTTCTCTTCAGGACCTTGCCCGATCGTGATCTGGCGCAGCATGCGATCGCAGGTATCCACCACGCGCCGCCAGGTGATGCTCGCAGGATCGATATCCAGGCGCGCGAATTTGCTGCGCTCTTCCGGCGTAAGTTGATCCGGGCCGGTTTTCGAAATCCCCAGATTTCGCAATCGTCTCAGCATGACAGGCGAGAATCGCCGGGTGCCGTCCTTGGCTGGCGGACAAAGCCGGTTGAACAACGCTTCATCGCTCTGGCTTTCTTCGTGGAACATTCGCGTGTCGATTGCGGCCGCCAGAAGATTATTCGCCGCAGTGATCGCGTGAATATCGCCCGTCAGATGGAGATTGAAATCCTCCATCGGGATGATTTGGCTGTATCCGCCGCCTGCCGCGCCGCCCTTGATTCCGAAAGTCGGACCCTGGCTCGGCTGCCGGATACAGGTGAACACGCGCTGGCCGAGGTGCGCGCCCAACGCCTGGCTAAGTCCGACGGTCGTGGTCGATTTGCCTTCGCCCAAAGGCGTCGGCGTGATCGCCGTCACAACAATGTAGTTGCCATTGGGGGCATCTTTCAGACGATTCGCAATCGAGAGATGCACCTTTGCTTTGGAGCGCCCGTAGGGCTCCAACTCGTCCGGAAGAATGCCCGCCTGCGCCGCGATTTTGTCGATCGGGATGGGCGTGGCCGCTTGCGCGATTTCGAGATCCGTCGGGATGCGATTTGCCAAAAATAACGGTATCACAGGGCGCGGATACGGCTAGACGCTAATCACCGGGCAAGGCGCATCCCGCACGATCGCATAAGCATTGCTGCGCAGACGTCCGAGCGGCTTTTGAATCACGCCCCGTCCGGCAACGATTAAGTCCGCTCGCTGCCCGAGCGCTACTTCTCGCACCACATGTCCCGTGCGGCCGGCTTGGACGGTGACAACCAAGTTCGTATCGGCTTGTTGTTGCAGCGTCCTGATCCGCTCCCGCGCAACGTTGAAAATGAAATCGCGCATCGGATCGTCCTCGCCGGCAAACTGCGTTTCTTCGTAGCCCTGGATCGCATGCACCAGCTGAACGTTGGCGTGTTCCTGGCGGGCAAGGTCGAGTGTCCAGCGTACCAGCGGCAGGTCTTTGGACGGATCGCCGCTGATCGCACAGACGATTTCCTGCCAACTGTTTTCGGATGGAACATCAAAGTCGGCAGGATGAGTCACGGTCCACACGGGACACTCGGCATCGTGCAAGATCTTTGCCGTGACCGAGCCGAGCAGCAAGCCGCGCAACGGTCCATAGCCGTGCGTAGGCATCATGATCAAGTCGACATGCTTCTGATGGGCGACTCTTGCGATAATCCCCGCTGCGTCGCCGGATTGTACGCAGGGCTCCACCGCGATGTCTCGCAGTTCCTGGTCCTGAAACGCTTGCAATTCGCGGCGGCGAGTCTCCAGGAGTTCCGGCCAATCCATCCATTCGCAGATCGCGGCCTCTCCGCTCGCTCCATACCACGTGGGGGGGACTTCGACGACATGCAGTAACGACAGTTGCGATTGGCAACGCTTGGCCAGCGCCTTTACGAAGGGCGCCGCGTCACGGCTTTGTTGCGACAGATCGACAGGAAAGAGAATACGTGAGAAGGAAATCATGGTGAGCTCCTTTCTGTGTATTCGCGGGCACGTCGACACCCAAAAAAAAGGAGGGCGCTTTCGCACCCTCCTCTCCGATAACGGCCGGACTCGTTGGCTCTACTTCACCGGCGCGTGAATCGGGATATTACGCAGTGCCGGTTTCACCTCCGGGACTGGTATTACTACTTCCAGCACTCCGTTGGTCAGCTCGGCTTTGATCAGCTCCGGTTTTGCACCTTTGGGCAGCGGGATGGAGCGATAGAATTTGCCATAGCTGCGTTCGGTCCGGAAGAAGCCTTCCGCCTTGGTTTCTTTCACCAGTTTCTTCTCGCCTTCGATCACCAGGGCCTCATCGATCACTTCCACCTTCACTTCTTCTTTCGGAATTCCGGGCAGTTCGGCGGTTACGATGAAGTTGCCGTTCTTGTGCTTCACTTCGAGCGGCGGCGCCCAGAGTTCGAATTCGGGCGGATTGACGAAGTTTGCAAAATTCCGGTCCATTTCGTCAGTGAATCGTTTCATCAACCCAAATGGATTGGTTCCGAAAAGACCGAACGGGAGTGTGGGGAAGTAAGCTTCCGGACGGTGTGTCACCACTCCGCCGTTTTCTTTAACCATGATTTCGGGCATAAGAATCCTCCTTGTTGCTTTGGATTCCGCTGATATCTGAATCCGAAAGTATGCTGCACGGGAGGTTCCGAATAGCCGGGCCGTGCGGAGAATCAGTTGTAAGGACGCACCACGGATGTGACCGTTTTCACGCACCCACGCCTGCGTGAAAAGCCTCCACTTGCGGTTGGTGCTTGACGGTAAAATTCACGGATCGCGCGAGCGCGCAAACATGGTGAGCCTTGTCGTGCATGGTAATCGCTTCGGAAATCCGTGCAACATCCGTGATGCTCATTTTCGGATGCAGCGTGACCGACGTGAACTCGCCCGAACCATCCGGATGCTCCGCCATTTCGCCCTCGGCCTGATCGCTGTACTCTACGACCACGATTCCGGCGTCGGCGCACAAGTGCAGCACCCAAAGCATGTGGCATGCCGAGAGCGCGCCCAGCAGAAGCTCTTCGGGATTGTACCGGGTTGCATCGCCGCGAAAAGCCGGATCGGACGACCCCGGAATCGGCATAGCTTTCTTCTCGCCGCCGATCTCATGATTCCGGCTGTACGCCCGGTATTGACTGGTCCCTGTGCCGAGGTTGCCAGTCCAAGTGGTCGTAGTCTGGTAGCGGTGCGTCTTTGGCATGTTCCTATTTTGCGACGATTGTGGGGCGGCCCCTTCAGGCCGCCGCCGCGTTTCTACGCGGCGCGCCGGCTTGAAAGCCTGCGGCAGCCGGGATCGGCTGCCCCACGACGGGAATGTGGTAATTTCGTGAGTAGCACGGAGGCCCCATGAATCGGCGCAACTTCCTTCGCAGTGCCGCAGCCGGAACCATCGCGCTGCATTCGTTTCCGCATCACCTCTTTGCCGGAGGAACCAAGAAATCCGGCACCGACCGCATCAAACTGGGCCCGCGCGGCATCGAACTGAGCCGTCTTGCGATGGGCACCGGCACCGATGGCGTGGGCGGGAGTTCCAACCAGACTCGTAAGCTGGGACTCACCGGATTAGCGAATCTGTTCGACGCCGCCTACGATCAAGGCGTCACTTTTTGGGATTCCGCCGATCAGTACGGCACGCATCCGCATGTCAAGGAAGCGTTGAAGCGCGCCAAGCGCGAG
>Ga0209060_10004725_pt1 | contig 10385 bp, 8 predicted proteins | sample Coa_R1_8_FD_187155 | JGI IMG/M metagenome (GOLD analysis project Ga0209060, IMG submission 187155) | Surface soil microbial communities from Centralia Pennsylvania, which are recovering from an underground coalmine fire - Coalmine... | ecosystem: Environmental > Terrestrial > Soil > Unclassified... | reverse complement strand
GTACCATGGGCGAGTCCTCCTGGTTGTTGTTGTGAATCGACGTCGGCAAACGCGATTCTCCAACAACTCCACCAGGAGGACAACCCTCAGAAAACGTCTCGCCAGATTCTTATTTTGGACAACAGTGATACAATGTTAGCCCCAGGCGTGAGCCTGGGGAAGACGGACCAGGAGAGAGAGCCGCGAAGCTGGCGGCACAAACACCTGGCCAGGCGCCAGCGCGTCCCAGAATCGCAGGCTTAGATCGTGCGAAAGTACATCTGCAACCAGCAGCAGCACCATCGAAGGATGGTTTTCGACGACGAGTTCCGAAAGTTATGGCGCGCGCACGGAATCGAATTCGAAGAGAAACACGTGTGGACCTGACGGCCCAATGGGGAAGCGTTTTGTGCCGCCCGCTCCGCAGGCTCATTGTTGCTGCTGGGTTCCCCCAGGCTGACGCCTGGGGCTAACGTTGTACCGCCTGCTGCGCAGGCTCGCTCGCATCAACTCCAATCGATAGCGATGTGAACGACGGAAACACCGCCTGCTCCGCAGCCTCGGGGACCGAATGTGACCGAACACTCGCCAAGGTGGCACGAGAAATGTCCAAACTACAGGGAAGGGCCTGGCCTTCCGCACAGAGCAGCGGCGGCGCCGCTGGTCGTCGAAGGAATCGATAAGTCGCCGGGCGGCAATGGATTACGTTTTTTCTTTCGGATTTTTGAACATTTCGGCAAACTCGTTCGTCACATCACTTATGACCCTCACACGCATTGGTACGGCCGTCGTTTTGTCGTCTCTGTTTTGCCTCGCACAGGCGCAGAAACGCCCGGAATTTGAAGTTGCCTCGATCCGGCCGAGTGATCCCGGCAGCGACACGGTGCATGTCGGCGTCCATCTCGACGGCGCAATGGTCCGCATCAATTACCTATCGGTGAAGGAATACATCGCCAGCGCGTACAACATGAAGTTGTACCAAGTGGTGGCGCCGGATTGGACGGCCGGCGCGCGCTTCGACATTTCCGCGAAGCTGCCCGACGGCTCCAAGCGCGACGACATGAACGATATGCTGAAGTCGCTGCTGGAGGATCGCTTCCAGATGAAGGCGCATCCCGAGACGCGCGAGTTTCCGGTGTACGCGCTGACCGTGTCGAAGAGTCCCGTGAAGCTGACGGAAGTGCAGGCCGAGGCGAGCGATCCCGCGGGAACCACCAACGTGGCGGCACAAGGTGGACGCGGCGGCGTTTTCGTGAACATGGGCAATGGCGGGTCGTTTTCGTTTGCTAACAATGAACTCGATGTCAAAAAGATTCTGCTGGCGTCGTTCTGCGAATCCCTGTCGCGTTTCATGGACCGTCCCGTTGTCGATATGACCGGGTTGAAGGGCAATTACGATTTCACGTTGAAGTTGACGCCGGAAGATTACATGGGCATGCTGATCCGCTCGGGGATCAACGCGGGCGCCAATATACCGCCGCAAGCGCTGGCGGCGCTCGATACGTATAACGGTGAGTCGCTGACGAACTCGCTCGACGCGTTGGGGCTGAAGTTGGAAAAACGCAAAGCGCCCCTAGCGGTGATCGTGATCGATCACGTCGAGAAGACGCCCACCGGCAACTGACGCTCAATCGTCTCGCGAAGCGCGGCCTTCGAAAGCGGCTTGGCGATGGAACCGTCCACGCCGCGCGCCGCGGATTTCACGCGTGAGAGCAGAGGACCCGATTCCAGCAGCATCACGATGGGCGTGCGCGGATGCTCGGGGTCGCGCGGGCCAAGTTGCTCCAGTCCGCGAATCTCCATGACCGTTTCGTAGCCGTCCATGCCGGGCATCGCGGAGTCCATGAGGATTACGTCGAAGCTTCCTTGCCCCCACATTTCCAGCGCTCGCGATCCGCTCGACGCCGTTTCCGCGCGGAAGCCGAATTCTGTGATCGCTCGGGCCAGCGCCGCGCGCTCGACGGCGTCGTCGTTGACGACGAGAACGCAGCGAGTTTGCGACCAGTCGTTTTCTTCCTGCGGCGTGACGTTTTCTTCCGGCGTGGCCGCGGCTCGCGCTTCCTGCCGGGTTTCCAAATACGCCCGAACCATGCCATCGTAGATCGACGAAAGGCCCGATGGTTTCTCGATGTACTCGGTGAATCCCGCTTTCAAACTTTCGCGCAACGCTTGCGGCGTGGGATGCGCGGCCGCCATCACCAGGACTGTGTCGCGCAGTTGCGGATCGGCCTTCACCGCGCGGGCCATCGCGAAAGCGTCGGCTTCGGCCATGCGTTGTCCCGCGACCACCATACGGAATGGATCGCCGGATCGCACCGCTTCGCCCATGCGCTCCACCACCAGCGCGGCGCTGGCGCATTCCGCGCGGCATCCCCACTGCGAGAGCACTTCGGCCATGATTTGGCGATTCGCCGGGACTTGATCGACCACCAGAATGCGCTGATCGGCCAACTCGCTGCGGCCCGATCCTTCGTGGGCCGGCATCTCGCGTGCGTCGCGCTTCAAACGCATCGTGAACCAAAATTGCGATCCGAGCCCAGGCTTGCTCGACACTCCCATCTCGCCGCCCAGCATTTTCACGAGCCGCACCGAAAGCGGCAGACCCAATCCCGTGGCGCCGGCGGCCGGTTGCGGATTCTGCGGATCGAACAAGGCGTTGATTCGCGCGAGCTGCGCATCGGACATGCCGGTTCCGGTGTCCGAAACAGTAATGCGCATTGTTGTTTCGTCGCCGAACGTGGCGATCGCTTCCACGGCCACGGTGATTCCGCCGCCTTCGGTGGCGCGCACCGCGTTGCTCAGCAAGTTGAGCAGCACGTGGCGGATTCTCGCGCGATCGGCCACAAATCGCCGCGGACATTGCGGCGGATACTTCACCCAAAGGTGGAGGTTTTTCGGGCGCGCCGCTTGGTCCAGCCAATCGACGGCCTGGCTGACCACCACAGGCAGGTCGCAGGGCACCGGATCGGGTTGAGCTTGTCCGGAATCGACTTGATATAAGTTCAATATATCGTTGACTGTAGCTCGTAAAAACTCACCTGATTCTTGAATCGCGCGCGTGACCCGTTCCTGCGTGGGATTCAGCACCGAATCGAGCAGCAGAGAGGTCATGCCGAGCACGCTTTCCACCGGCGCGCGCAAGGCACGTCCCGCGGCGGCCAACAGTCCAGTTCGATCCGTCGCGTCGCGACCGGCGCTGCGCCGCGCCTGCTCCAAATCGGTTTCCAGTTCCGCTTCGCGTTCCGCTTGGCGGCGGAAAGCGCCAATCGCTTCGCGGCGCGCATCGAGCACGAAGAGCGCGCCGAAGATCACCCATCCGGCATGCTCCACGGTGTGCCAACGCGAGTCCGGCGTGAAGAGATACGTGGAGAGTCCCGGGAGTCCGCGAACGATTTGGTCGACGATGCCGGCGCCCGCCGCCACGGCCATCACCCAGGCGTCCCAGTAGAACAGCAGGAAAAGCAGCGACGCACAAATGTGGAAATGCACGCCGATGCGAAATCCCGTGAGGTGGATCAGCAAGCCGGAGAAGAGAATTTGCGTTGCGGCGATGACGCAGCGTGTCAGGCGGCGGCCCGGCCGGAGCGCGACGCAGATCGCTGGGATCACCGCGAGGAACGCACCGAACACCAGCGTCAAATCGTAGTGATGGCGCATGTCCGCGGTCAGCGGAATGTCCGCATTTCGGCTAATCCACACGGTTACGGCGAAGGCCAAGACCCATTCGTAGATCAGGAATCCGGCGAAAAAGAAATCCAAGTGACGCCGCTGGCCGTGCATGTACGCCACACGGAGGTCATGCTCGCGCTGGACGAGCGAAATGGTCGCCGGGGAGCTCATCTCTTGCTCCATCGGCTCAATTTGAGACGCGCTTTAGTTCTCGCTCGGCGTCTTCTCGGCGTGGTCGACGCCTCCCAGGGAAATTCCGCCGAAACATGGCGCGCGGCGTGCGCGTCTATCGGAGTGATGCGGGTCCGCTTGTGTCTCCTCGCCGTTTTGATCTTGGCGTCTGGCGTCTGTCACGCCAGCGATAATGACGCGCTGGCCATTTCCGCCAACATTCAAGCGCGGCACATGCCCTACGGCACAGTGATCGATCCGGTTTTCGCGTCGGCCACAAGCAATACGATCACCGACTACACACGCTGCGGCGACTCCGCGATTTGGACCGGCCACTATCTCGCCGCCGAATCGTTTCGCTACCGTGTGACGCGCGATCCCGCGGCGCTCGCGAACGTGAAGAGCGCGGTCGCCGGAATCAGGTCGCTCGTCGATATCACCGGCACCGACGTTCTAGCGCGCTGCCTGATTCCACTGACCTCGCCCTACATGGCGAGCATCAGTAGCCAGGAAGCGACCAACACGATTTACACGAATAAGTCCGCCGGATACATTTGGGTCGGCAACACGTCGCGCGACGAATATTCCGGCGTGATGTTCGGCCTCGCCGTGGCGTACAACCTTGTGGATGATGCCGGCGTGAAGGTGTCGGCCGCCGCGATCGTCACGCGCATTCTGAATTTCCTGATGAATCACGCGTGGACCATCGTGCTGCCCGACTTCAACGTCAGCGACACGTTTGTAGGTCGCGAAGATCAGGTGCTGGCGTTTCTGACCATCGGACAATATGTGAATCCCAACGCCTTCGCGGCGGCGTACGCCAACAATTTGCAATACGCGCCGGAGATGGTGGTGCCCGTGGGTCTCGAGACCACGAGTCTCAGCTCGTACTTCAAGTTCAATCTCGACTACATCAATTTCTACAGCTTGATCGGCTTGCAAACCGGATCGTATCCCGCCGCGTACGACGCATCCTACGCGCTCTTGCGCGCGGCGACCGCGAGTCATCAGAACGCGCACTTCAACATGATCGATCGCGCCCTCCACAGCGGCGACGCCACGCGCGACGCGAACACTTTGGCGTATCTCAATCTGTGGCTCCAGCGGCCGTCACGAGATCCGCACGTGGATTTGAGCGGCACGGTCGCGGTGTGCAGCGGTCAAGCGTGCAATCCGATTCCCGTGAATCTCCGCGTGCCCACGGATTTTCTGTGGCAGCGCAATCCCTTCCAACTTTCGGGCGGCGGAAGCGGAACGATTGAGACGGCCGGCATCGATTACATCCTGCCGTGGTGGATGGCGCGATATTACGGATTGGCGCAAGCGTTCGTCGTGCAGTCGGCGGCAGCGGGAACGCCGCAAGTGGCGCCCGACTCGCTGGCCTCGGCGTACGGCGCGAACTTGGTCACGCCGCCTTCGAATTCGGTGACGGTCACGGTGCAAGATTCCGCCGGCGTTTCGCGCAACGCCACGATTCTGTACGCGGGAACAAATCAAATCAACTTTGTGATTCCGCACGGAACCGCGCCGGGCGCGGCGACCGTGTCGATCGCGAACAACGGAGTCACGTTGACCGCGCCCGTCACCGTGCAAGCAGTCGCGCCGTCTGTCTTCAGCGCGAACAGCACGGGAATGGGCGCGGCCGCCGCGACGGCCGTCATGGTGCAGGCGGCGAATCCGTCGCTGCAATCGCCGGTGACGGTGGTGCAATGCGCATCAAATGGATGCACGGCGGTGCCGATCGCCATGGGTATCGATAGGCCGGTGTATTTGTCGCTCTACGCCACGGGAGTCCGCGGGGAAACTAACGCCGCCAATGTTTCTGTAACCATCAACGGAACCAGCGTGCCGGTGACGTACGCGGGTCCGCAGGCGCAATTCGCGGGACTCGATCAGGTGAACGTGTTACTGCCGCTGAGTCTGCGGGGCGCGGGACTTTCCAACGTCCTGCTGACTGTGGATGGTCAAACGGCGAATGTCGTGACGGTCAACATTCAGTAAACTGGTTGGCCACCTCCGAGCGCCTCAATTTGGAGTGCGGCGACTTGTCGCCGCTTTGCTCCCTAACTACGAAGACACTCGGAAAAAAGCGGCGACAAGTCGCCGCACTCCAAATTGTCCCGCCTTCATCCTTGAGTCTGCTGGCTGCGGGACTTTCAAACGTCCTGCTGACGGTTGGATGGTCAAACGGCTAATGTCGTGACGGCTAAATTCAGTTACTAGTTGGCCACCTATGAGTGCATCTAAGCTACTGATCCCTAAAGCGTTAACCCATCGGTAGGTTCGTTTCGGACTTATCCCTTTCGCAAACCCAAGTGGCAAGAGGTGGCACTAGATGGCGAACGGTGGCAAGAGGCGCGCAAGCCTATGCTAGATCAAGAGTTTCCGATTATCTCGTGAATCGCCTTCCGATAGGTCTTTAGCAATTTGGCGTCATGGCCCGATTTGAACCGTGTTCTGGGCGTGACGGACTCGCCACATCCACAATCACACTTCACGCTCGCGCACAGACGCTTGGATTCAGCAAGCCACGCCTTCGCCAACGACTCGATAACGCTCTTGGGAATCTGCATTTTTTCTTACGCCTTCGGCTTGGCCTTACGTTTCCGTTTTGGCGGCTGCGTCTGCAATAGGGCCTTTAGCACATCATCCGGCTTCAATGGGTAAAGGCTAATCGGCTTGTCATCCTTCCGCATGACTGCATTGTAGCACTCTACTCCGATTTTAAGCTCTGCTCGTCTGCCCACTCCGCATCAGCACAGCCGTTGATGGACACTACGATCTTGCTCGGAACACCGTTTCCAAATCTTGCTCGGGGAATGAAAACCGACAAATGCTGATCTTCAGGAGTTCTGAACTTGATGTATGCCGGATAGGCTCTGCTTCGTCTCATTTCGACCGTAAACTGGAGCTTGTTGGGATGATCTGGTTTCGCCATGCAGACATCGTAGCACTCTGCTAGAATCCAAGCCCAGCCGCCTAGGCCCGGCCTCATGAACTGGACCGAAACGCCGAGTACCCTACTCCGCTGGCGGCTACTATCACCCTAGGGATCGCAAAGGGAGCGATGCCGAAACCGCAAATAGACTTTGCATTGGCGATTCGAGGTGATGACTACGAGGCCCTCCAGAACGAATGGTACGAAATCGCGAAGAAATACTGGAGCCAGCTTCTGTCCATGCGTGTCGATGTAATCGACCGCGATCTTGGCTCAATCTACAGAGATCCCGAACCCACTCCACCACAGAGACCAATTACACTGATTCGGATCTTACAGGAATACGCACTGGACCTGTTCGACTCTGGAAGTCATCACTACTACCCCGTGGAAGAACTGTTGACCCGCCAGAATATTGCAAGACTCGTGGAGCGAGAAATTGCGTCTAGCATTTCAAAGATCGAAGGTGGACCCAATGGGGGCCGACTGACCTATCATGCGAGCCTGGAGTTCATTCTGGCTCAAGTCCGTGAGTTATTGGCCGCCCGCGCCCTAGACTGGAAACCGCCGTCAAAGACCGCCGATTCCACTCCTATGGAACGGAGCAATGAAGAAATGATCACCTCGTTCATTTCCAAGGTGCAACGTCACGCAAAGGCAAAGGTTCCTAAGACCGCGATATGGGCCGTAGCTGGATACAAGGACCGAACCCAGTTTGAACGATTCCAAAGGGGCGAACGCGTGACGGTGCGCGCTATGTTGGCATTCAATAGTGTCCTAGCGATGGATTGCGAGAGATTCCTTGGCGCGTGGAGGAAGATCTCTGCATCGAGGAAGCTGCCCACCACAAAGAAGCGGGAATAGCGGCTCCCGCATTCCTCCCGCATTTGTCCCGCGTCTCTCCCGCATAGCCGATCTAAACTCCTGCCTTGACGAATGCCACGCGGGACAATGCAGACTTGTAAGCGATGGGAGGAGCGATGCCATGATACACAGCTTGTGCCGTTCAACGCTCCACCACCGGGCGGCATGGGCCAAGACGACAAAACAGAAAGGCCCGGTTCGCTTGTTCCGTGACAGGGGCAGCGAATCGGGCCTACGGTGGAACCACATGCGGTAGTGCCGTAACTGGCAACCGGGTCAAGTTTGGAACTTGATGGGACCTAACGTGTCCCGTGAGGGTTCGATCCCCTCCTACCGCACTCAGTATACCTCGAAAGACTCCCCTGAAAACCCCAAAATAGCACTTGACAAAACAACGAGCGTTAGATATTATGTCAGACATGGAACACGACATGAACCTCATGGACTTGATGGAACGCTTCAGCACGCCAGACAAGGCGCGCACTCATCTGGAAGCGATCCTTTGGCCGGACGGCCCGGTTTGCCCAAAGTGCGGCGATACCGGCCATGCCTATGCTCTCAAGCCCAAGGAAGGCGCGAAAACGCACGCGCGCAAAGGCGTCTATAAGTGCGCAGAATGTCGTAGGCAGTTCACCGTCACGGTCGGAACGATTTTCGAGGGATCGCACATTCCGCTTCACAAATGGCTCATCGCGGTTCATCTCATGTGCGCCAGCAAAAAGGGAATCAGTTCTCACCAACTCCACCGGATGCTCGGCATGAAGTATCAATCCGCTTGGTTCATGACTCACCGAATCCGCTACGCGATGAAACAAGCCCCACTGCTCGAAAAACTCACGGGCACAATCGAGGTTGACGAAACCTACGTTGGTGGCAAGGAACATGGCGTAGGACGTGGTAACTACCGCACCGAACAAAGCAACAAGGTGCCCGTGGTTTCGCTAGTGCAACGCGACGGGATCGCGCGTTCGTTCGCGATGGAGCGCGTGACGTTCAACAATATCTCGCCGATCCTGCGAGACAATATTCACCAACTCGCGCATCTCAACACCGATGACGCCAAGGTGTACGCGCGCATCCATCCATGGTTTCCGCATCACCGTAGCGTGAATCACTCGGCCCGCGAGTACTCGCGCAAAGAACCAAGCCGCACGGTTCACACGAATACCGTGGAAGGATTTTTCAGCTTAATCAAGCGAGGCGTGTACGGAACGTATCACCACTGGAGCAAGCAGCACCTTCACCGCTACCTCTCGGAATTCGATTTCCGGTACAACCATCGCGGCGTCGAGGATGGAGCGCGCGCTATTGCTGCGATCCGGTTGGCTGAAGGCAAACGTCTGACGTACAAACCACTCACGAAGGGAGCCTAAATTTTATGGCACGAAAAAATCCTGCCGCCGTCGCTCTGGGACGGCTTGGCGGTCGCGCGTTGGCAAAAGATCGCGGGCCGGATTACTTCGCGGCCCTGCAAGCCAAGCGCACAACAAACGCGGGCGGACGGCCAAGCGTGTACGATCCACTGACAGAATTTCTACAGAATCAACCGATGAATCGGATTAAGCGCACGCTGTATCAAATCGCGGACATGGGCATTGATCTCCCCATGGCCGCAAAAGAGAATCCCGATTGGTGGGGTAACGAGGTTCGTTCGAGCGCATCGCGCCAGTGTCGCGCGTGGCTCAAAGCCGGATGGACGGTCAAGCCTCACCTATCTGGGCTTGATCCCTATGTCGTTTTCACTCGGCAGAGAGTGCTACCATCGTAAATGGAAAAGGCCCGCCTGCCAGCGGGCCAATTCGTAATACCTAAATCTTTTTGAGAAAGCACCAGGGACACTCTCAGTGTAACACGGAGGTGTCTCTATGCACCGCGCATGGAATCGAGCTATTTCCGCCTTTGGCGACAAAAGGCCGTCGCTGAGAGTAAGGCATTTTGGACCGAGCACCGCATCTTTGCGTTCGTGGCTACGCCCGTCGTGTCGGCTCTCTGCGGGGCCGTGGCAGGCCATGTTATTGCTCATCAATCATTCTCAATGACTACGATATTTGCGGCCATCGTAGCATTGCCGTTTACGTTGATTGCCATGGCGTTGCTGCGGTTCTCTTACGATCTTATTTTTGCGCCCAGCCTGATTCATGCCGACGCGCGAGCGGAAATCGAGCGATTGCAAGTAGCCGCCTTTCCGCCTGTCCCTCCAGCAGAAACAAGGAGGCGTGCGCGCGTTTCCGAAATACTCGGGAACATGCGAGTAACCGACGTACAAAAGCGTTTTCTTCGCATTCTCGTTGACGAGGGACCACTCCACGGCATCGACTCGGATCGCGGTATCGCCTGGGCCGATGGGCAAAGGACAATCTTGTCCGGCTTAGCCGTGGGAATATTGGTAGAAGACTACCCACGCGGATATGCCGTCAAGCCGGAGCTAAAAGACGCGCTAGATGCAATTCTTTCCGCCGAAGGATTCTGACTTTGGGTTTGCGAAAGGGATAAGTCCGGTTCGTTTTGTAATTTTACTATTCGCAACGGTTGCCTGAGCGGTTCGTTTGTTATTGATCGATTGCGCTTTTTATTCGCCTAATCTGTTAGGATATCATGGCTGTCAAGCCCCAGGGTTCCACACTAGGCCCCCTTTCAGGAGCCTGTCGGAGATAGAACCACGACAAACACTTTACAACTGATTTGCCCTCGTGCATTCTAGCGGCGTGAGCAAACATTTTCGTCCGTGCGGACTGGATCAGTTGTTTTTGCTTCCCCCTTCGTT
>Ga0209060_10004721_pt1 | contig 10388 bp, 6 predicted proteins | sample Coa_R1_8_FD_187155 | JGI IMG/M metagenome (GOLD analysis project Ga0209060, IMG submission 187155) | Surface soil microbial communities from Centralia Pennsylvania, which are recovering from an underground coalmine fire - Coalmine... | ecosystem: Environmental > Terrestrial > Soil > Unclassified... | reverse complement strand
CCCCCACCCTCGCGATAGCCCCCAGGGCCGCCGCGCGCACATTCGGGTCGGCGCTCTCGCAGAGCGCCATCACGGCGGATGCCGCTGCCGGGTCGGCCCGGTCGCTCAGCGCCGCCAGCAGCAGTATCTGGCCGTGCGGAGCCAACTTCGGAAGTTCCTCGGCCAAACGCACCGTCACCTTCTTACCCGGCAACTCCCGCAACAGACTGGCGGCGACCGCCTGACGCCGTGAACCGTCTTCGCCCAACGCCTGAAAGATACGGGGTAATACCCTCTCGCTACCCAGCACCTCGGCTCGCAGAGCCATGGCCTTGCGAAAAGCCGCAGCCGAACGTACAGGATCCGCTGTGCGGTCCAGAAGATTGCAAATATCATAATAAAGCGGGTGAGCCCCGCCACCGAAGCTAACCATCTCCTCGTTTAATCGGTCTGCGCATAACAGGAGGGCATCGGCAAGTACTTCACGCCGTTCGCTCATCGTCGGTTTAGACAATTCCGCTTTGTAGGCATCTATCAGTATTCGTCCTTCGCCTATCTTTGCCAGGGCATAGGCGGCAGCAGCGAACAAGTCAGGGGCAGCCAGGTCTGCCTTAAGCATTGACGTGGACTTCTGATCGTGACGCTCCCCCAACAAATCCAGAATCTCCATCTGCGTTCGGCCATGTGTGTGCTGTGCCTCCTGGCGCAACACGTTATTGACGGCTTCGCCGGGGATGCGTGCGAGGACCATAAGGGCATAGTGCGCCAGGGCATCATCCTTCAGGGTATCGGTCAGGACGGGAATCTGTTCGTCGGAGGCGACCAGCACCAACTGGCGACAGGCGAACTCCTTGGCGTCGAACGCGGCGTCCGATTTCAAGACGGAGGCGAGGGCATTGGCGGCCTCATGGCGGCGTGCCGGGTCGGTGCGCGATTCGTTGACCCATTGCGTCACGGCATCGAGTACTGCGTGGTCGCCGCCGTAGTGGTAGCCTTTGAGCCGCTCCATCAGGGCCGCGCCGTCGTTCTGTGCCAGGGCGGAGATGGCTAACGCGCCCAGCAGGAGCAGGGCGCAAAGAGTACGCAGAGTTTTCATGGTTTGTCAGCGCCTGTCAGGTTCTACCCTCACCCCCTGCCCCTCTCCCTTGAAGGGAGAGGGGAGCAAAACTGCAATCGTTTGCGCTGAAATGGGACTTGCAACCATGTGAAACGCTTACGATCGTCTCCCTTCTCCCTAGCGAGGAACGAAATTCGCGCTAGGATAGCGAATTTGGGCTGCGCGAAGCACGACCTCTTCGTGTAGGGAGAAGGGTTAGGGATGAGGGTGCAGCCTCTATACAAGATGTGTTTGCGATACATTAGAGATGCCAGGGGGCGCGCATGCGCCGGGCGAAGAGGCGCTCCGCCTCCGGATCATTCACAAAGCGCTCGTGTTCGGGGTCCCACTGGACGGGCCTGCCGAGTTCGTAGGCGATATTGCCCAGATGGGGAACCGTGATGGAGCGCGCGGCGACCGCGATGTCGGCGCCGGGCCGGCTGCGGGCGCGGACGGCGTTCAGGAAGTCGGTATGGTGGTTCTCGGCCTCATGCAGGTGGATCTCGTTCGGCCCGATCTTCTGGAGCTTGAGGTGCTCCGGCCAGGTCTTCAGGTCGTAGCGCCAGACAGCCACCTTGCCCTGCGTGCCGACGAAGAGGACGCCGTTGCCATCGGGCGATTCGCGGGCGGTCCGATCGGGGTCGCGGGTGAGGATGACTCCGTTGGCATAGCGGTAGGTGAGGACCTTCACCTCCTTGCCGTTGGGCGGGAGGATCTCCACCGGGCCGCTCTCGTCCATGCCGTTGCCCCACTGGGCGATATCGAAGTGGTGCGCGCCCCAGTTGGTCATCTCGCCGCCGGAGAAGTCCCGATAGGCCATCCAGCCGCCCACATAGTTGGGGTTGTAGGGCCGCATGGGCGCGGGGCCGAGCCACATGTCGTAGTCGAGCCACTCGGGCACGGGCTGGCCGGGCAGATCGCAATCCCGGTAGGTGGGCGGACCGCCGACGCCGACCACGATCTCCTTGAGTTGGCCGATGTAGCCGTTGCGGACCAGTTCGCAGGCGTGGCGGAAGGACATGCTGGAGCGCTGCTGCGTGCCCGCCTGGAACACGGTTCCATAGCGACGGATGGTCTCACGCAGCGCCAACACCTCCTGGATGGTGACGGAGCTGGGCTTCTCGCAGTAGATGTCCTTGCCGGCCCTGGCGGCGGCCATCGAGAGCAGCGGATGCCAGCGCTCGCCGGTGGCGATGAGGACGGCATCCAGGTCCTTGCGGGCCAGCAACTCGCGGAAGTCGGAGTAGACGGCGCAATCTTTGTTGCCGTAGCGCTGGTTGACGAGGTCGCGGGCGGCATCCCTGCGGAGGCGGTTCACATCGCAGACGGCGATCACCTGCACATCGCTGCGCCCGGTGAGGCCGCCCTGCGGGGTCCAGGGTCCGCCGCTGACGTGCTGAGTCCCCTGCCCTCCCACGCCGATGTGGGCCATGACGATCCGATTGGACGGGGCCATGCGCCCGCCCCGCCCCAACGCGCTCGCCGGGACGATGTTCGGAAAAGCCAGTGCACCCGCAGTCACCTGCGCGACCCGGCCCAAAAACGACCGCCGGGTAATGGCCGCCTTACCTTGCGAAGCCCGATCCTGTTTGTTCATGAGGTAGCTCCGAATTTCTGGTCATTGAAAAGAAGCGACGTTCTCTTGATACTCTTCATAACCTGGAAACACTTGCGTAGTCAATATAGGCAAGGCCGTCACTCCACAGTGTGATAGTATTCCCAATGTTTTTGAATATTCTGCTCATTGCTGGGCATTCTCCTCGATTAGTTTAGGGAATTCCTCGAAGAGACGTCGCCCATCTCGCAACGTCTTGACTTGCGCTGGCCGAACAAACTCCAATATTTCATGCGCTTGTCCATGACGGTATTTGCCTTTCGACGAATTCTTAGTAGCGAGTTCGAGCGCTGTTTCGATCTCCTCTTTTGAACGCGCATCAAGTTTCTGCGTCGGTAGACCTTGTGGATCGAACTTTTTGCCGAAGAACTGTGCTAGCGCCTCTTGATCCGTCAGAATCCAAGCTTCAACGAATTGAACCATGAGATACAAGTGTCGCTCAGTTGCCCATCTTGGTTTTTGCCAATCCGATTCTAGTCGGCGCACTGTATCCCAGACACCCTGGCCTTCTGGAACAGATGTTTCCGAATCAACCAGAAGAACACAAAGGTCACCAGGAAATTCCTTATGATATTTTGAGAATCGTTCAAACGCATTTCTTCGGCCTTTGCCTCTGACAACCTCCAGTGAATGGAAGCCATTTGTAAGGGCAACCTCGTGCAATTCCATCAGGAATTTCTTCCAGCCTCGCCTAAAGTCGCTATCCGCTGCTCGACCAGTCGCCCCGCCTTCTATATAGATACGCACACATCGTTTCACCATCGGTTGCCACCAAGTTCCCCTGATGTCCAAAGCTCGCCAAGGCGATGTTCATCTCGCCAGCCCCGAAAATCATCGCGACTAAACCGTCTGATAACGGAACCGCTAGGACTTGAACTGAACAAGAAAAGGGCATCGAAGTCGTCCTCCAGTGCAGTAAGTAAGTGTTCAGAATGTGTTGTGACGATCAATTGAGTTCTTTGTGTAGCATCGATAATCATGTTCGCGACAAGGCGAAGCATATCAGGATGCATACCTAATTCAGGTTCTTCCAGACAGATCAGGGGGGGCGGTTCTGGGTGTAACAGGATCGCTGCTAAAGCCAAGAAGCGAAGTGTTCCATCCGACAACCGCTTAGCAGTCAATGGACGATCGAAAGGCACTTCTTTCAACTCAAGGCCAACTCGGCCAAAGATAATCCGTGTAATATAGTCACGGTATGACTCCTTGAGTTCACGTAAAAAGGATTGAATCTTGTCATGCGCCGCCGAGCCTTGGAGACCATTTAAAGCCAGAGCGAGATCGCCCATCGACTCGGATAGATACGTATCGGAACGTTCTGTAGGCGTGGCGTCGCGCAGATTTGATCCACGGCCAAAGCTCCACTCCGAATAGATGCGGAAATTGGAATACATTTCCGCTAGACGAGTAATCTCCGGATAACGCTGCACATCACGGAGTCTGGCCATGATAGACTGCAATGGGTGGAACTCTTCATCAGTCAGTACACGTGTACCACGGGTTCCCTTTTCTGGATCAAAATACGACACAACTGGTCGCCCGCGTTGAAACTTAAAGAAAAAAAAGGGTTCGCTATAACCAGGGTCTGGCATTACGTTCTCGATCGTTTCGTCAATCTCTGCTGCAGAACGCGACGGAGGGCCTAACAATAAGCGATGTCTCACCAATCCATGCAGCTTTGGAAGGTTCACATGGACTTCAATGGAAGCCGGAATTTCCGGTGTCCCGCCCCTAAAAAGCCATTCCTCGAAACCCGCGTCTTTGAATGTCTCCTGGACATCCAACGGGCTATTTTTGAATATACGCAGACAGTCGATGAGATTAGATTTGCCAGATCCATTCGGACCAACAAGAATATTGAGCCGGCCGAACTCGAAACTCGTCTCCTCACCGAACGAGAGCAACCCCTGAACTTTGAGGGATCCCAGAGCGAATGACATTCCTTGTTTCATATAGCTTTCTCTTTAGGGCGGTTGATAGAGTATCCATAGTTCCAGAGATGTTGGACGAAAGCCGATGCATCAGTCATTCGTCCTCTTCTGCAGTCTCATCCTCATCATCTTCTGCCGGTGGCTCACCACCTGTCACAATCGATTTCCCCATTGCAGCAGAAACGATTTCCAACAGCGCGTCTTTCCGCGTAGCGAAAAACCTTTCGAAATCATTGGCACGAAGTAGATTTGGGTCAATCAAATGGGATCGCAAGATTTCATCTTGCTCGTAGGCTGAACTCTGAACCTGTACATGCGACTCGATTTGCTCAAGATATTTCGATGGGGCCTTACCCCCAATCATCCGATTCGCTTTATAGGATATTGGCGTCTTATTGATGATCGAGTTGAAGACCCTTGCTCCTATTCCTTGCGCTTCACACCAAACCCGAGGAAAGATGTGATGGATGTCAATTTTGCATTCATCACGATCGAGATCCACCATTCGTGCCTTCCAGAAGAAGTCTTTCGCCCCTTGCCGTTGCAAAAGCACATAAATACCACGGTACGCGGCACTGGTTCGCGTCCTGAGTGTCTCAAGTCGGGATGGCTGGAATCCAGCGGCTATTACCGTTACTGGTTCGCCCGCACTTGGATCATCAATCCAAGCCAGTAAGTTTTGGAAATCGTTTGCGATTCGGGTTTCTACTGCACCTCCGTAGAGTTCACCAAGAACCCCGCACCAGTACCAACGTGCAATCTTCTCTCGTATGACAGGCTCAAGCCAGCGCTCCCGAATATGAACCATGGTCACCGCTAGTGGAATCAGTTGGGTACGATATGGCAAGTATTTCGGGTGATGGAAACCCTCCATCCTCAGAAATCGATCTGTCTCAATGAACCCATCAGTCAGTTTGTCCGCCCACTTCTTGTATGCATCAAGTGGGAGTGCTAAAACGTGTTCGCGTTTGGCACTGACGGCTGTCACCTCTTTGCCTGTCCGCCCAGCAGCAATATCGTCACAACGACGCTCATAGGTATGCAATAGTGATAGGCCCTGAAGGAATTCAGTAGGTTGGACATCGCGGAGGAGCGCCTTCATCGAAAACTTTCTTTACCTACCTGGAATATGGGCCGACGGATTGCCAAACCAATCGTCGCGTAGATTGAAACCGTCGGCAGCATAGGTAGCCGTAGCCAACTCGAAAACCGAGAGTGCGACACCGCCAGTGTTCACCTTCTCAAAGACAAGACACACTGCCTCTTTGCTCGTTTCCTTCCTAAGCTGGATGACGGGAACTTGATACTCACGGAATGCGTTGAGTATACGCTGCCTGAACTGCATGTAGCGGGAGAACTTGGAAGCATTGCTTGCCATCAAGCCTTCCTCCCATCGATCAGAGTTCAGAATCTGGCTACATGGGAAGCAAAAGGTTGTGAACTCCTTCTCCTGAGAACTCAGGTCAAGCACGATGTCCCTGCCAAAATTCGTCCGAAGTGTTCGCGTTTCGTCAACAGCGATGATTGCATCTTCAAGATTACTATCCCCAGCAAGAGCTTTCTCAATGTCGATATAGTAGTGCCGTTGAACCTCACGCCCCTTATCATCTTTCGTCTTAACTGGTACAACTGTCTTTAGAACCTGCGTCAGGGACGTCAGCCGTTGTTGCCCATCAAGGATAAGGCTCTCTACTGAAGCATTGTCCTGCGATGTTAGAATTATCCCTTCGATGGGACGCATACTAAAACGTGCTGAGCCTCCGGCCTCCAAAAGCATAATGCTTCCAATGGGAAAAGAGCGCCCTATACTCAACAGAAGAGAACGAATATGTGCGTCATCCCACACCCAACCTCGTTGAAAATCTGGCAGTTGGATCTTGCCCTCTACAATATGTTCCAATAGTTTGCTCAAAGCCGTCTTGGTCGAATCAAAAGTTGCCATAAGGTATACTCGTTTCTGTTATGAGTGCCTTTTGTTAAACGCCATCCGAAGATTCCAAATTGTGGATTGGTGCCAACGTTTGATACTCTCTTAATTCTCCTCAAAATACAGAGAGTCCTGCGCGAGTCTGGGGTTGAAATAGGAAATAGCCTCTAATCGATGTAGAGGAATTCATTGGCATTGAGCAGGGCATGGCAGAGATCGGTCAGAGCGGCTTGCTCGACATCGGCAGCGCCGGAAGGGGCTGAAGAAGTAGTTCCCTGCGGCTTATTCCCCCGTAGGAGTTCCACCTGCTTCGCTAGAAAGGAGAGTGCCGCCCGCCTCTCACCCTCATCCGGCATGCGGGAGAAGGCGAGACGGTATGCCCGTACAATCTGCTGTGCCGGTTCCGGACCTGCTTCCTGTCGGACACGCGCGGCAAACGCCTGGGCGCTGGAAAGCACACGGGCATCGTTCAAAAGCATCAACGCCTGGGGCGCCGTCGTCGTGACCATCCGCCGACCGCACGGCTCATGCGTGTCGGGCATATCGAACGCTTCAAAAAACGGATAACGCAGATTGCGCTTGACAAACACATAAACGCTCCTCCGGTTGCGCTCCTTCGGGTCGGCGTTCTCGTGCCAATAGCCACGGGTCGTAATGCCGGCCGGCAGGTCGGGCATGATGCTCGGCCCGCCCATCTTCGGGTTCAGTTCCCCGCTCACCGCCAGGATCGCATCCCGCACGGCCTCCCCCTCCAGCCGTTGCCGCCGGAACCGCCAGAGCAGCGTATTCTCCGGATCTACCTTCGCCGCGACCGGGTTCGGAGTATCGGCCTGCTGATAAGCCGCCGAAAGCACGATCAACCGATGCAACGCCTTCAACCGCCAGCCGCACCCATATGCGGAGAACGGGAGAACGGGAGAAGGGGAAATCTCCGCTCTCTTGTCTTCTTTTCTTTGCACCAATAAGGCCGCACCTTCGGTGCAGTCCAAATTCGCTATTCCCCCACGAATTTCTTTGCGTGAGACCTTCTCTTCTCCCGTTTGTAATCTGTGGTAATCTGCGTTAATCTGTGGATCGTTCTCTTCTCTCTGCTCTTTGCTTTTCTCTGTGTGATCTCTGTGTCTCTGTGTCTCAGTGGTTCGAATGGGTGGTGAAACAAACGCCACGGCCAGCCAGTCCAGCAGTTCAGGATGCGTGGGGCGTTCGCCCTGCGCGCCGAAGTCGTCCGGCGTCGCGACCAGGCCCCGCCCGAAGTGGTGCTGCCAGACGCGGTTGACCAGAACGCGGGCCGTGAGGGGGTTGTCGGGGCTGGCGATCCAGTTCGCCAGGACGGAGCGGCGGCCCGTGGTGTCCGGACGGGGCGAGGCGAAGACCGGAGCCTGCGCCGTGACGATGCGGAGGAAGCCGGGCTGCACCTCCTGCAGCGGCTTGTCGTAGACGCCCGTGGCGAGCGTATAGGTCTTCGGGGCGTCCGGGCCGACGTCGGTGATGCCGATGGCGAGCGGCGGGGCGGCGGGTTTGAGGGGCTGGAAGGCATCGATCTGGCGCGTCAGCTCCTGCCAGCGGGCCTTGACCTCCGGCTTTGCGCTGTTCATCGCCGCAGCGACCTCGCTCTCCGATACCATGATTTGCGGTTCCACCTTATGGAAGAGGATCCACTGAAGCGCGGTGCGCTTCTCCGGGGTGGTATCGATGGCCGCCTGGACATCCTCCGGGAAGCGCCGATACTTGGGCAGATAGAGGGTATGGCGGACCGGCTGCTCCAGCGCGTCCCGCTCGGCGCGGAGGTCCGCCGTCTTATGCTCCCACTCCGCCTGTTGCCGCGCGATCTCCGCCCGCTTTTCGGCGGACAGCAGGACCAGGTCGTCCCGTGGGCGGACGGCGGCAAAGAACGCCTGGAGGCGATAGTAGTCCCGCTGCGGGATGGGGTCGTACTTATGATCGTGGCAGCGGGCGCAGCCGAAGGTCAGACCCAGGAAGACGGTCCCGGTCGTATCGGTAATATCGTTGAGGATCTCCTGGCGGCGCAGCAGCAGGTTCTGGGCGTTGCTCTCATCGGCCCAGTGGCGGCAGAAGCCGGTCGCTACCAGCGCCTCCCTATCCTCGGGGAAGAGTTCATCACCTGCGAGCTGCTCCCGGATAAAGCGGTCGTAGGGCTTGTCGGCGTTCAGGGACTGGATGACGTAGTCGCGGTAGCGCCAGGCGTTGGGGCGCATCTCATCGCTTTTGAAGCCCTCGCTCTCTGCGTAACGGGCCAGGTCCAGCCAGTGGCGCGCCCAGCGCTCGCCGTAGCGGGGCGAAGCCAGCAGCCGATCCACGACCCTGGCATAGGCGTCCGGAGACTTGTCGGCGAGGAACGCATCCACCTCCTGCGGGGTCGGGGGCAAACCGGTCAGGTCGAACGTCACCCGGCGAATGAGGGTGATTTTGTCGGCGGAGGGTGCGGGCTGCAGGCCCTTCGCTTCCAGGCGGGAAAGCACAAAGGCATCGATGGGGTTCTTTACCCAGGCGGTATGCTTCACCTTCGGCGGCGTGACACGCACGGGAGGGCGAAAGGCCCATGGACGGGTGTCCGCGACCTTTGCATCGTCAGGCCGGACCGCCCCTACTTTGGGAGCAACCCCTTGCGCCTGTACTGGCAAAGCCCACGCAAGCAGGGGCAATACCGCTGCAATGGTTTTCCGCACGTTGCCGAAGCTTCTCATCGCTACCCCACTGCCGGATCCCTTGGCCCGGCCCCCGACCTTCGCTCACTTCTCTGTTGGGTAGTTTCGCGATCAGGGCCTTTCATCCCTGCTTCCTGGTCGCATTACGATGATTTAATCTTGATTTAAGCCAATTTTAATCTCATCCTGTCATACTATCCCGTACAACCGACTGAACCTCCGGCTATGCATGCACAGTCATAATGAGTAAGGGCAGTCCCTCTCTTGAGGGTTTCTCATCGAAACGGCGCAGGGTTCGGGAAAGAAGGAGGCGATTTCCAGGTGTCGCTGTGACAGGATGAAAATACCTGTTGACAGAAGCGGCGCTTCGTGATACAATTCAAGTTGTCGGACAACTTTACAAATCAAGTTGTCGGACAAGTGCACAGAAAACCGAATAAATGCTAATTCTCGCAAGGTGTGTTCCATCTCTAGCAAGCAAAAACGTACACGCCGGTGAAAGCCAGGCCGAGCGGTGACAAAGGAGGAGGATGAGAGACCTCACATCCCGAGCCGCATTAAAGAGTGAACAACTCAAAGCCATTCTTCGCGAGAGTCTTATCAATGGGGATCTCAGCCCTGGGGACCGTGTGCCGTCCGAACCGGAGTTGATCACCCGCTATCATGTCAGCCGCGGCACCATCCGCGAGGCGGTCGTCTCTCTGGTGCATGAAGGTCTGCTCTATCGGATTCAGGGCAAAGGAACGTTTGTCGCCAAGCTTCCAACCTATCATCCCACCATTGCGGTGGTGATGCCTTATCTCTTCTATGGGGATTCGGTGCACTATCCTGCCGGTACGGATGTGATCCCCCGGCTGATGCAGGCTATCGAGGCGGAAGCGCGGCGTGTGGGTAGCAATATCCTGCTGTACCTCGACAATTCCGAGCCCCAGGTCGAGCGGGAGAACATTGCCAATCTGCTGGAACGCAAAGTAGATGGGATCATTCTCAACTATATCGGCGGCGACAAGAATGCGGACTGCCTGCAGCGTATCCGGGAGTTGCAAATCCCTCTGGTCCTGATAGACCGTTATCGAGACGATGCGGATCTCGATTATGTAGTAACAGATAATATTTCCGGTTCTTACCGCGCCACGCGCATCCTCATCGAGCAGGGAATCCGCAAGGTTATCTA
>Ga0209060_10004719_pt1 | contig 10391 bp, 10 predicted proteins | sample Coa_R1_8_FD_187155 | JGI IMG/M metagenome (GOLD analysis project Ga0209060, IMG submission 187155) | Surface soil microbial communities from Centralia Pennsylvania, which are recovering from an underground coalmine fire - Coalmine... | ecosystem: Environmental > Terrestrial > Soil >... | reverse complement strand
TAGCGTAACTCTGCGGTTCTCAACTGCCGGATCGAACAAACATCTGATTGACGCCTCCATGGGTCAGTGTTGGTTCTTCCTGCCTGGAATGCCTGTGCCGCCACCCTTGGAAGTTTTAAGACTCCTTTCTGCAAGCGTCTTGCTCAAAAGGATCCGTTGATCGTACGAGAGCTTTGACAACTCATCCATCAGGTGCCCGTTCAGCTCTCGATTTTCCAGGCGCTGAATGAACGACGTGATTATGGCATGATCGGTGTCCATCCAAATAGTCGGGCAGCCACCACGCCAATCTGCTGCCAGGCGGTACAGCCCAAACGTGTTATTTGCATGTCACTAGCGGCGCCCGACTGTGGTATCCGCATTGACAATTTCTCCCCGTTGAGAACAACGGAGGACGCGCCATGCCCGAAGCACAGCCAGGACCGAATGTCCTGACAAATACGGCTTGCTGGAAGATGTGCGCCTTGCAATTAATACCCTAATAGGCCTTAACAACCGCGAGATGGAGGCAGTGATTGCCGGTGACTTTGGCAAACTCAAACTCATCCACGAGGAGATTGCAGAGGCACGGGTGTGGAAAGATTCGTTGATCGACAACTACCACCGACATGTGCGGGAGCAACGGTGTTAGAGGTCTGCTGCACTTATTGTGGAATCTCTTCCCCACAGCCGCACTGAAGATGGTACAACCACGCACAGCCGGTGAAAGAATCCTGTAGCGCCGCGATCGCGGCTGTTCGCTTTGGTGAGCCGGCACCGGCACCGCAGCTTTTGCAGTACACACTGGCTCCTCCGGCCAAGGCCAAAAATATCCGCGAATTTGCAGTGTCCCCAGACGGCCGCTACCTGGTATTGGTTCCTCCCCGACGGCCGCCGCCTTCCTGTATCTGGCCATCGGCGGGTCCGCCGGTGGAATCTATGCTGCATCACTCGATTCCCAAGAAAACCGGCCTCTGGTCAAAGACGAGTCAAATCCGCGGTACCTGGCGGCCTCCGCGGCACACCCTCAGGCACTCCTACTCTTTGTGCGTGATCAGACGCTGATGGCCCAGCCGATTGATTCCAAGACGTTCGCCCAAACCGGCGATCTGTTCCCCGTGGCGGAGCAGGTATCGCGCGGTCCCGCCGCCGGGAGTTATCTTTACTCGTTGTCCGACAACGGCGCGTTGATTTACCAGACCGGCGCCCCGGGCGGCACTGAGAGACATCTCTGGTTTGACCGCGCTGGCAAGGAGGCCGGAGCCGTCGGTGGAATGGTGCGAAGCCAGGGTGACTTTGCTATTTCGGCCGACGGCAAACGACTCGTAATCGGCCGCATATCGGATTCCAGTGCTGGCAGCGATCTCTGGGTTACGGATCTGGAACACAACGGAACCGAGACGCGCTTCACCTTCGACGCTTCCTTTAACAGTCACCCCGTATGGTCTCCCGATGGGAGCAAGATCGCCTTCGGGTCCAATCGCAGAGGAGGCATCCAGAACCTGTACCAGCGAGCTTCCAACAACACTGGCGAGGACGAGGCTTTGTTCGAATCGAAAGAGGTTCAGAAATATCCCTGGGATTGGTCCCGTGATGGGCGGTTTATCATTTTTCACGCCTTCGACCAGAAGATCCGCGACGATATCTGGGTTTTGCCGCTGACCGGCGACCGCAAACCTTCCGTTGTTTTGGCAACCCCGTTTCGCGAAATGCAGGGCCAACTCTCTCCGGACTCACGGTGGCTAGCCTATACCACGGATGCGTCCGGCCGCTTCGAAATTGAGGTGCAGCCGTTTGCGCCGGGTTTGGTCAAGCCGTTTACCGGCAAATGGCAGATCTCCACCGCAGGAGGCGTCCAGCCGCGCTGGCGCAGCGATGGCAAAGAGCTGTACTACCAGGCGCTCGACCGCAAGATGATGGCAGTTGAAATTCGTGCCACGGGACAAAGCTTCGACCACGGCCCACCGCAAGCGCTGTTTGAATCGCAGACCGACCTTCCTACCAACGCCGGGATTTGGGGATACGTCCCGAGCGCCGACGGCCGACGATTCCTGATCGCCATCCCCCCTGCCACCGCGAGCGAAGCGCCGCCGCTCACTGTGGTGGTGAACTGGCCGGCGGGTATCAGGAAATGAGTCTCCGCTTCGGCGCAAGGGGGTGAAAATCCGCCCGATCATTGCGCTACTGAGAGGCTCTTCACCAACTGGTACAGAAAAGTCTGGCCTTCGTAAAACGATTGAATCAGCATGCGCTCGTCGCGGATCACTGGCGATATCGATACTTAACGCTCCCCCACTTTCTTCATGTGCGGCAAATCCGCACGTCGGGCACTCTCCGTCAGGTTGACGTGAACGGGAGTGACCGTCGGAATCCCACTCGTCATGTAATCTCCGAGAGCCCGACCACTTGAGAATCGACCTCGGTGTCCCGACGCGCATTTCATTTGGGCTGATTCGATCGGCGAGAACTAGATCCAACCACCTCCGGATGAAATACTATTAGCAATTGGGCCTAGTCGGTTCAACCCGGATCCAAATCAGCAGCCACAGATCTGATCTCGGTCGCTGGCGGGCTGCACAGCGGCCTTCCGCGCCGGGCCTCCGTGATTACGTCCATGGTTACTTCGCGACTGAGAGCTTCTTGCCCGGGCCATTGCACGAGCGGCATCTCCCAGCACTTGAAGTCGCGATCGTGCTGAACTTCGCTGCTCCCCATCGAATCATCGACCCATCGGACCCTAAGCGAACAACCGAGCACGGAAAAGCGTGGATCGTCGCGCTGCAGCATCGCCATCATATCCGTGCGTGCTTCGGATCTCGAGATTTTATGGTGATTCGGTTCACTCCAGTCGGCGCACAGATGCTTCTGGGCACGCCGATGGACCTGCTTACGGATCGCATTCTTGCGCTGGAGGATGTCGATAGTCGATTTTCGCGGCTCCTCACAGCGCAAGCTGAGGCCACACACAACTGGTCCGGTCAGTTTGACATCGTAGAAAACATAATCGCTGAACGATTGGCGGCTGCGGCGCCCCCTCCTTCGGGTCTGCTCCACGCATGGCGGATACTCCGGGAATGTCCAAATCATGTCGATCTGGCACGGCTTCCGGAGGAGTTCGGATGCAGCCGGCGCCACCTGATCGCGCAGTTCCACACACATTTCGGCATGGCTCCAAAAACGATCGCTAGGATCAGCCGGTTCCATCTGGCTCTCAAAGCGGTCCATCGGTCAGCGCGGCGAAATCCCTTATCGTATCCGGAGGGAAAACCGTATCTCGATTGTCAGGCGGTCTGCACTGCTCGCCCGCCGGCGATACGATGGACGGATCTGGCCCTCAGCTGCGGCTACTACGATCAGCCCCATTTCATCAACGAGTTCAGATCCTTTTCCGGACTGAGCCCCGTCGAATTCCTGCGGTGGACGCGCAACGCGTAGCCAGCCACCCGTCGCGGTCAAATTTTTCCAATACTCCGCGGCCGCTCGCGTGCGATAACGACTCATAGTGCATTTTGCGAAATGCGAAGGAATAAACCAATGGCAATCCCTACTCGGGCCGAGATCGAGGATAAACTTCGAGGCGAAGACCTCAACACATGGCTCGAATTGTGGCGCGCGGAGCAGGGCCCCGCCAAGCCAGGCGCATTGAGGCTCATCGCCGCGGTGATTCCATTTCCGATCGACCAGAACCTGCGGGTCTTGGACGTGGGCTGCGGGACAGGCGACGCAGGTCGCGCCATTCATTCCCGATTTCCGCACGCCCGCATCGATTCCCTGGATCGGAATGAGTTCTTTGTCTCGCTGTGCGGCGCAGTCAATCGCCGCGACGGTATAGGCGGGCGGACGTGGGCGTGTGATCTGTCTAAACCAAACTGGCGACGCGACTTGGCAAGCGACTATGATGTCGTGGTGGCCATCAACACCATGCACTGGTTCAGCTTGGCTAAGGCCGCAGAACTTTTCGGCGACTTCTTTCAGTCGCTGGGGTCGGGTGGCGTTTTTCTGCTTATGGAACCGGTAGGGGCGGAGCTGCCGTTTGCGCCCGGCTTCGGCTCGTGGCGAAAGGAACAGCCCAGCCAGCACAAGTACGAAGATTGGCGGCGTTTTTGGTCGCGAGTGAATTCTCTATTGGGCTACGATTACGGCTTCCTCGGCGATCCTCCTGACGATCAAAATCGCATAGGTGGCGGGCTGTCCGTGATGCAGTGGGTTGGTCTGCTCAAGGATGGCGGCTTTGAGTCTATCGATATCCTGCTGAGAGACACTGAAAAAGTAGTCCTGGCAGGCGTCAAGCGCTCTATCGGAAGAGGACCAGCAAAGAGATGGTCTCGCAATACCAAGAGTCTCTAGAGTCTCTAGCGTTATCATTCGTCCAGGTATTGCACCATTCCGGCTGCTCAGGACAAAAACCGGTATACTGATTCCAGCATGTCTCACGCGGGAATTTCTGCCCGACGACGAATGCTGATTCTGTTCGTGCTGTGCGTAACAGTATGCACCCAATCAGCATCGCTAGGCGCCGAGCAAGAAACCCACCACGCTTCCGATCACTGTTGTGTATTGTGCCATCTAGGGCCGGCCCCTATCCTTCCAGCTGCCGCGAATGCGATCGTCGCACCTGTGTTTTCTCCGGTTTGGCTCGCGGCTACAGTTGTAGCAGGCACACTCCACGAAGTTCTCGTCGGGTCGACCGCCTCACGAGCTCCTCCCGCTTAGTTCTATTGCGAAAGTTAACGTCCCGCTCCGGTCGTCCGCGGTGCGGGGCTGGCTATCTGCATTCAGAGCAGTTGAGGAGTCTTCATATGCATTCAAAGTTTTTTCGTTGGTACAGCCCTGCCGCAGTTTTGTTTTTGTTATTTACTAACAGCGTCCCTAAGGCGTTTGCCCAATCGCTCGGCAACGCCGGTACGGTCGAAGGATCAGTAGTCGATCCTTCGGGGGCCGCAATTCCGAAAGCGAATGTGACTATCCGCAATCCGGTAAGTGGGTATAGCCAAACAGCCTCGAGCAATTCCGACGGTACTTTCCGGCTTACCAATATTCCGCCGAACCCATATCACCTCGAGATATCCGCCCCCGGTTTCTCAATGTTTGACCAAGACGTGGATGTGCGAAACTCGGTCCCCATGCAGATCAAAGCGACCATGGCGCTGGCAGGCTCCCAGACAACTGTCAACGTCGAGGCGACCGGCGCGGATATCCTCGAAAACGACCCGTCGGCGCATGTGGACGTGGACCGGACTCTTTTGCTCAAGCTCCCTAGCTCCGACCCCGCGGCTGGCTTGAGCCAGACCATCATTTACAGCACGGGAGGCGTCGCCGCCGATGCGAATGGATTTTTTCATCCGCTCGGCGATCATGCGCAGGTGAGTTTCGTAATTGACGGACAGCCGATCAGCGACCAGCAGAGCAAGCTCTTCTCCACTCAGCTTCCTACCAGTGCGATCCAGAGCATGGAAGCATCCACGGGCACGCCCAGCGCGGAATTCGGCGACAAGAGCAGCCTCGTGGCACAAATCACGACCCGCTCCGGTCTTGGTGTGGGTCGTCCGTTCGGAAATCTGGATGCGACCTACGGATCGTTTGGCGCGGCCGGCGGCTCGGCCGCCCTGGGGTTCGGCAATACGAAGCTTGGCAATTTCCTGGTGGTTGATGGGCTTCGCACAGGGCGCTTCCTGGACACCCCGGAATTCACGCCGTTCCACGATAAGGGAACCAACGAAACGATCTTCGATCGTTTCGACTACCAGCCCGGCCCTCACGATATTTTTCATCTGAACCTGTTTACGGCGCGGAATTGGTTCCAAATACCGAACGATTACGACCAGCTCGCGCAGGACCAGCATGAGCGCGTCCTCACCTGGAATATTGCACCCGGCTATCAGCACACATTCAGCGCCAAGACGCTGCTGACCATCAATCCCTGGTTCCGGAAGGACCAGGTCAACTACTATGCCAGCCGCGATCCGTTTGCGGATACGCCGGCTACGCAGAGCCAGGCGCGCCAGTTGCTCAACTGGGGCACCAAAGCGGATCTCTCCACAATCTCGGGCCATCACAGTATCAAATTCGGAGTCGACCTGAAGCAGACGCGGCTGCTGGAGAACTTTGGGTTTGGAATCACGGACCCCGGCTTCAATTCGCCTTGTCTCGACAGCACAGGCGCTTCCGTCGCCGATCCCACCCTAACGAATCCTGCTCAATGCTCGGGGCTCGGCCTGCAGCCAAACACGGCCGAGAACCCGGCCGCAGCCACGCCGTTCGCGCCTGCTTTATTGCCCTTCGATCTCTCGCGCGGCGGGGTGCTATTTGCTTTTCACGCTACCGGCAACATCAACCAGTACGCGGCTTATGGTCAGGACGATATCACGGCCGGTAATTTCCTGTTTAAGATCGGGCTTCGCGTCGAGCGTTACGACGGGCTCGCTGTCAAAACCAGCCCCGAGCCGCGGGCGGGAATTTCTTACAACATCCGAAAGACAGGAACTATTTTGCGTGTCGCCTACGCGCGCACCTTTGAGACGCCGTTCAACGAGAATCTGTTGCTCTCCAGCGCCACCGGAGTCGGCGGGTTGGCGCAAAACGTGTTCGGCGCCAATTCCGTGGCGATTCAGCCGGGATTTCGTAACCAGTTCAATACCGGCTTTCAGCAGTCGATTGGCCGATGGCTGTTGATCGACGCCGATTATTTTTGGAAGTACACCCACAACGCGTATGATTTCAGCACGCTTCTCAACTCGACCATCACCTTTCCGATCGCCTGGCACAACTCCAAGCTGGATGGCGTGACGGGGCGCGTGAGCACAGTCGACCTCCACGGCTTCCAGGCGTACTGGACCTTTGGGCATACGCGGGCCCGATACTTCCCGCCTGAAACGGGCGGTCTGATCCCCCAGGGTGCGGCTTTGGTGAACGGAGTGTTCCGGATTGACCACGACCAGGCGTTCCAATCGACCGGCGTGTTCCGGTACCAGCACAAAAATCGGGAATGGATTGCTTTCACGTGGCGGTATGACAGTGGGTTGGTAGTCAGCGGGGTTCCCGATTCGCTGGCAGCCCTGACTATTCTGACTCCGGCACAGCAAACATCGATCGGCTTGTCGTGCGGCAGCCTTGTCGCGACATTCACCCAGGGCCTCAACACAAACGCATGCGCCGGCGGCGTGGTGACCTCGAAGCAGCTGACCCTCCCCCAGGCAGGCGCTGAGAATGACGATCATAATCCCGATCGGGTCAAGCCCCGCCACGTTTTCAATTTGGGTGTGGGCAGCGACAATCTGTTTCACACGGAAAAGCGCGAGCGATTCACCGCCTCGGTGGAGATCGCGAATCTGATGAATACGGTTGCGCTCTACAATTTTCTATCCACTTTCAGTGGCACGCATTTCCTGCAACCGCGAACCGTTATGGCGCGCGTGGGCTTTGTCTTCTAAGCCAATGTGCCCGCTCAATCAGAGAGCGAACAGAAGGAACCGATAATCCTTCTGATCGTGTAAGAATCGGGGGACCGTCGTGGGCTAAAAGGATGACCCTTTGATAAGATTAGCTTGCGAATGATCCGTCACCCGTTCGGCGATACGGCAATCGTTCCTCTAGATGGCGACCGCCCCGTATGACAGTCGAGCGGGGTGACAGGTTATGCTCCCTGAGAACCGGAGGACGCTATGAAAATCCCTCGGGTCATGTGTTTTGCTGCCCTGCTGCTGGCGGCGTCGGCGCAACAACCAGCGAGCGAACCGCCGAAGGCACAAACGACTCGGACGAGGGTGGTGCTGCTCGGCACGGACACACCCGTGCCCGATCCTGACCGTTCCGGGCCTGCGACCGCCATCGTGGTTGACGATAGCGCTTATCTCGTCGATTTCGGACCCGGTGTCGTTCGTCGCGCCAAGGCGGCGGTTTTCGACCGGTACATCACCGCGCTGGAGCCCGCCAACCTCAGGGTAGCGTTTTGCGACCCACCTCCACTCCGATCACACGGCGGGTTATTCAGATCTCATCCTGACCGGATGGACCGCCGGCCGGCGCACGCCGCTCGAAGTCTACGGTCCGACTGGACTGAAATCGATGACCGAGCATCTTTTGCAGGCGTATCGGCTCGACATTGAGACATGCACCAATCCAGAGGGAGATCAGCGCGGTAACCCAGAAGGCTGGAAGGTGAATAGCCATGAAATCAAGTCCGGCGTTATCTATAAAGACGCAGGCAGGCGCAGGGGCGCTTCCGACATTTCCAATGAACGCGGGCCAGGCTGAGGTCTTGCACCGTGCTACAACGAAAGCGGAATGATCGTACTGCTGGTCTTGGTGTTCGGCGTCCTGCTGCTCGGCTGGCTGATTGCAAGTCTGGCCGTTATTGCCAGCATTACGATCGCAGTCATTCGTACGTTCGAACGAATCCTCGGACGTCCCGGCCGTTTTCTGGCCGAAGACGCTCAGTTTCTGCGGGATCTCGGGATCCGCCGTTGAGCCTCGGACTGCACATAAGACAGTGCCGCGACAGTCTCGCTGACGCCAGCCCGGAGTTCCACGCCTTGGTTATCGAAGGTTAACCGACTTTTAACTCTCCTGCAAATCTCGATTGTTACGCTCATCCGGAGGAGGGTTCCCTTGATCAAAAAACTTACTGTGGGAGCGATGACTCTCGCGATCAGCATGGCACCGCAGGTTTACGCCGAACATCTTAACGAGCGCGACGGCATCCGGGGCGTACTGCTAGTCAGCATTGACGGGATGCATGCCCTGGACTACTTGAATTGCATGAGCGGGGGTTACTGTCCGCATCTTGCCGAACTCGGAAAAACCGGCGTCAATTACACGCGGACTTCCACATCAAGGCCTTCGGATTCCTTTCCCGGGCTGATGGCACTGGTGACCGGCGGCACACCGCGCCTGGTGGGAGCGTTCTATGACGTCGCCTACGATCGTGTGCTGGCGCCGCCGCTCCATGACACGGGCAATGGGGTCTTCGGTGGCGCTTGCATTCCCGATACGCCGAATGGGACGACCACGGAATACGAGGAAGGCGTTGACATCGACCAGAGTCAGCTGAACGGCGGCGCACCCGGCGAGGCGCCGACCGACGGCGACTGGAAGGCGATCGACCCGAACCGGCTGCCGCGCGACCCTTACAAGGGCTGCGGGCGGGACTGCTCCACGATTCCCGACAACAACGGCGGCGCATGGACGGACAGTTTTCAGAACATCCGGTGCTACGACCAGCTCAAGGTCAACGCGATATTGAACTGGATCGACGGCAAGGCGCACCTCGGCGGCAACACCAAGGCGCCGGTACCCAACCTCTTCGGAATGAATTTTCAAGCCGTCAGCGTGGGTCAGAAGCTAATTGAAAACGGAGTCAAGGGCGGCTACAAAGATGCGGCCGGCACAGTGACCGATCATCTGAAAGCGGAGATCGTGTTTGTCGATGCCGCTATTGGGCAGATGGTGAGTGAGCTGAGGCATCAGGGCCTGCTCGATAAAACCCTCATTATCGTCACAGCCAAGCACGGTCAATCGCCGATCGACCCGAACCGTTTCCAGAAAATCGGAGCCGGGATCACGACCACTCCGGCCGACGTCATCGCCGGTTCCCTGCCCCCGCCCCCTGCTCCGGAAAATCCCAATACGAATCCGGCGTTGAATCCCATTGGGCCGACTCAGGATGATATCTCGCTGCTTTGGCTGGACCGGCAGGCCAGCGTCGCCGGCGCGGTCCAAGCGCTGGAGGCCAGCGGCACGGCGGGCATCGGCCTCGGACAAATCTTCTTCGGACCCTCGCTCGAAACCATGTTCAACGCTCCGGGACTGCCTCCAAACGGCGACCCACGCTCCCCCGACATCGTCGTGCAGCCCAACGTGGGAGTCATCTACACGGGAAGCCACAAAAAACAAGCCGAGCACGGCGGTTTCGCCCAGGACGATACCAATGTGATGATTCTGGTTTCAAACCCAAGCCTTCAGGCGAGCACCGTGACAACCTTCGTCGAAACGACGCAAGTCGCTCCCACGATTCTCGAGGCTCTCGGACTCGATCCCACAAGTCTCGACGCGGTTCAAAAGGAGGGGACCGCCGTCCTTCCTGGATTAACCCTCAAATAGCGTTCCCGGACACGCGGCCGGAGCGCCTACGTCAAGAGGCCGCGGCTGCCTATGAAGAGACGCGGCGGCGGCCCATAAGAAACCTCGCGCCGCCGCGAGGCCTCAGTAGACACCACGAACCGATTCATTCGAAATTCCGGCCCAATGGGAGCCGTCCGTTTGCTCACCCGGATGGCTATCGAACGTACCCTAATCCCCCTGACCTGTACCCCGCCAGTTGGTCCACGTAGAATGTAGGTTCTCCGGGCAGGAAAGGAGAACAAAAATGCGCGGGACGCGCCACAGCGAAGAGCAGATCATTGCGATTTTGAAAC
>Ga0209060_10004716_pt1 | contig 10394 bp, 9 predicted proteins | sample Coa_R1_8_FD_187155 | JGI IMG/M metagenome (GOLD analysis project Ga0209060, IMG submission 187155) | Surface soil microbial communities from Centralia Pennsylvania, which are recovering from an underground coalmine fire - Coalmine... | ecosystem: Environmental > Terrestrial > Soil > Unclassified... | reverse complement strand
GCCAAGCGCAATGGTATCGAAATCCGCTACTACAACATCATTTACGACCTTGTGGATGATGTGAAAAAGGCCATGAGCGGCCTGCTCGCGCCCACTTTGCGCGAGACCATGCTTGGCAACGCCGAGATTCTGGAAATCTTCAACATTTCCAAGGTCGGCAAGGTCGCCGGCTGTCGCGTCACCGACGGCACCGTGGAGCGCGGCGCCAATGTCCGGTTGATCCGCGACAATGTCGTCGTGCACGAAGGCAAGCTGTCGACACTGAAGCGTTTCAAGGACGAAGTGAAGGAAGTGCAAGCCGGCCAGGAATGCGGCATGGCGTTCGAAAATTACGGCGACATGCGTGCCGGCGACGTGATCGAATGCTACCGCGTGGAATCGATCCAACGCTCGCTGTAAGTCCGAACCTTACGCAGCGCTTGGCATACATAGATAAACAACCCTCATTGCCTCGTGAGGGACGGGGCATCTGGCGGACGTTTTAGATTTTCGCACACGGAATGTCGAAATCACCCGCTTTTGCGGGGGATATGCAATCGGATTTCTGAAAATGCCTCGCCATCACACGAAAAAGCACTCGGCCGCAGGCGGTTCGCAACGCCAGCTACGCGTCGGCGAGACCATACGCCATGCTGTTGCCGATATTCTTGTGCACGGTCGTGTGCACGACGCCGACCTCGAGGGGCACGTGGTTACCGTGCCTGAGGTTCGGATGTCTCCGGACCTGAAACTCGCCACCATTTATGTGATGCCGCTTGGCGGTCGCGATACCGAAATCGTGATCGCTGCGCTGGAGCGCAACAAGAAATTCCTGCGCGGCGAAGTCGCGCGGCGAGTCAACTTGAAATTTGCCCCCGATATTCGCTTCCGGATCGACGACCGATTCGATGAGGCGGATCGGATCGAGAAATTGCTGAGGACGCCTGCGGTGCAGAGAGACCTCGCACCAGATTCGGACAAAGACCAATGATTGCAAGCCCCGCCAAGAGCGTGATCGATTCGCAAGTTCCCGATACGCGCGACATCAAGGAAAATGATTTTTCGCCAGCGGATCGCGGTCAAGTGCGCGGCAACAACGAGTCCCGCGCAAGCAAGCAACCACGCGCCAACAATCAACCGCGCCGCGACAAGCGCGACATCCATGGCTGGATCGTCCTTGACAAGCCGATCGGCATGACCTCGACCCAAGCGGTCGCGGTGGTGAAGCGCCTGTTCCAAGCCAAGCGCGCAGGCCATGCCGGCACGCTCGATCCGCTCGCTTCGGGCGGCCTGCCGATTGCGCTTGGCGAAGCCACCAAGACGGTTCCGTTCGTGATGGACGGCCGCAAGCGCTACAGCTTCATGGTGCGTTGGGGCGAGGAGCGCGACACCGACGATAGCGAGGGCCGCGTGGTCAAGACCAGTGCCGCTCGGCCGCTGCCCGATGCGATCCGCTCCCTGCTGCCGCAATTTACCGGCGTGATTGAGCAGACGCCGCCGCGCTATTCCGCGATCAAGGTCCAGGGTGAGCGAGCCTATGATCTGGCGAGGGATGGCGAAGTCGTCGAATTGGCCGCCAGGCCGGTGGAGATTCACGAATTATCCCTTGTAAAACAATTGGATAGTGACCATTCGGTGTTCGAGGCGGAATGCGGCAAAGGAACCTATGTCCGCGCGCTCGCGCGCGATATCGGTCGGATTCTCGGCTGTTATGGCCATATCTGCGCCCTGCGGCGGACTTTGGTCGGCCCGTTCGTCGAAAACGACATGATTCCACTGGAACAGTTGGAGGCTTTGTGTAATAGAGCCGCGTCTGGCGAGGGTACCCTCGCCGACGCGCTTTTGCCCGTTGAGACCGCGCTGGACGACATCCCGGCACTGGCCGTCACTCGGGCTGATGCGGCGAGGCTCCACAGGGGCCAAGCCGTTTTGTTGCGCGGACGGGATGCGCCCAATAGTAGCGGCACAGTCTATGTCACGGTGGCAGGCCGGCTTCTCGCGCTTGCCGAAATTGGCAATGGCGAACTCATCCCCAAGCGCGTGTTCAACCTGACCGGGCTGACCGCCAGCTCCGGTCGCAACGAAAGAGTTTGACGATGTCGATTACCGCCCAACGCAAAGCGGAAGTCATCAACGCAAGTGCGACCAAGACCGGCGACACCGGCTCACCCGAGGTTCAGGTTGCGATCCTGTCGGAACGCATCAACAACCTCACCGAGCATTTCAAGACCCATGTGAAGGACAATCATTCACGTCGAGGCCTCTTGAAGCTCGTCTCCACGCGCCGTTCGCTTCTCGATTATCTCAGGAAGACGGACGAAGCGCGCTACAAGGCGCTGATTGAAAAGCACAACATTCGTCGTTGAGCTTGTTTGGAAGTACGCGCGCGTAGTTATGCGCGTTTTTTTGCATGATCGTTCGAAGGCTAGGGTAAACGTCTTCGAAGTCGATCGTGTGCAAGAGCATGATAAGCGGAAGCGTAAAATCGGTTTTCCAAAACGATCATGCTCAATGTAAGCGTCCAGCAGCAATCCGGCGGTTGGGCGAAACGGGCAAGGTGCCCGTGACTGGCGATAGGGACGCACGTCATCCGAACGATAAAAACCATGGCAGGATCGCCGGACGCTGATCACCCGTCAGCGTCCCGCCATCTTGCGCATGGTTTTTTTGTTTGGGCGTGCGTCCGTTCGCAACACTCATGAAAGAAGATTGAAATGTTCGATATTCATTCCGTCGAAATCGACTGGGGAGGACGCCCCCTCAGACTTGAAACCGGCAAGGTGGCCCGTCAGGCCGATGGCGCCGTGGTGGCGACCTACGGCGAGACCGTCGTGCTCGCCACTGTCGTTGCGTCGAAGACGCCGCGCGAGGGCGTCGACTTCCTGCCGCTGACCGTCGACTACCAGGAGAAGACTTACGCCGCGGGCCGCATTCCCGGCGGCTATTTCAAGCGCGAAGGCCGTCCGACCGAAAAGGAGACGCTGGTTTCCCGCTTGATCGACCGCCCGATCCGTCCGCTGTTCGTCGATGGTTGGCGTAACGAGACCCAGGTCATCGTGACCACGCTGTCTCATGACATGGAAAACGATCCCGACGTGCTGTCGATGGTCGCGGCCTCCGCCGCGCTCACGCTGTCCGGCGCGCCGTTCAAGGGCCCGATCGGAGCTGCGCGCGTCGGCTTTGCCAATGACGAATATGTGCTGAACCCGACGCTGGACGAGATGACCGATACCCAGCTCGACCTCGTGGTCGCTGGCACCGCGGATGCGGTGCTGATGGTGGAATCGGAAGCCAAGGAGCTCAATGAAGACATCATGCTCGGGGCGGTGATGTTCGGTCATCGTCACTTCCAGCCGGTGATCAACGCAATCATCGAGCTCGCCGAGAAGGCTGCCAAGGAGCCGCGCGAGGTCGTGGCCGCCGACAACAGCGCGATCGAGAAGGAGATGCTCGCGCTCATCGAGCAGGAGCTGCGCACAGCCTATGCGATCCCGGTGAAGCAGGACCGCTATGCCGCGGTCGGCGCCGCCAAGGAAAAGGTGATGGCGCACTTCTTCCCGGAAGGGCAGGAGCCGAAATACGACAAGCTCAAGGTCGCCGACGTCTTCAAGGAGCTGGAAGCCAAGATCGTCCGCTGGAATATCCTGGACACCGGCCGGCGCATCGACGGCCGCGACGTCAAAACCGTGCGCAACATCACCTGCGAGGTCGGCGTGCTGCCGCGGACCCACGGCTCGGCGCTGTTCACCCGCGGCGAAACCCAGGCGTTGGTGGTAACCACACTGGGTACCGGCGAGGACGAGCAGTACATCGACGCGCTGTCGGGGACGTACAAGGAGACGTTCCTGCTGCATTACAACTTCCCGCCATTTTCCGTCGGCGAGACGGGGCGGCTCGGCGGCACCAAGCGGCGCGAGATCGGCCATGGCAAGCTCGCGTGGCGCGCAATCCATCCGGTGCTGCCGCCGCATCACGAGTTCCCCTACACGATCCGTGTGGTCTCCGAGATCACCGAATCGAACGGTTCATCATCGATGGCGACGGTCTGCGGCTCGTCGCTGGCGCTGATGGACGCGGGCGTGCCGTTGAAACGGGCAACCGCCGGCATTGCCATGGGGTTGATCCTCGAAGAGGCGCGCTACGCGGTGCTCTCAGACATCCTGGGAGATGAGGATCATCTCGGCGACATGGACTTCAAGGTCGCCGGCACGGATCACGGCATCACCTCGCTGCAGATGGACATCAAGATCGAGGGCATCACCGAGGAGATCATGAAGGTGGCGCTCGCCCAGGCGCGCGAGGGCCGCATCCACATCCTCGGCGAGATGGCTAAGGCCTTGACCGCTGCGCGGGCCGAGCTCGGCGAATACGCGCCGCGCATCGAGACCTTCAAGATCGCCACCGACAAGATCCGCGAAGTGATCGGCACCGGCGGCAAGGTAATCCGCGAGATCGTTGAGAAGACCGGCGCCAAGATCAACATCGAGGACGACGGCACCGTGAAGGTCGCCTCCAACGACGGCGAGGCGATGAAGGCCGCGATCAAGTGGATCAAGTCGATCGCCTCCGACCCGGAAGTCGGTCAGATTTACGATGGCACCGTGGTCAAGGTGATGGAGTTCGGCGCCTTCGTGAACTTCTTCGGCGCGCGCGACGGCCTGGTTCACATCAGCCAGCTCGCGGCCAACCGCGTGCAGAAGACCTCCGACGTCGTCAAGGAAGGCGACAAGGTCAAGGTCAAGCTGCTCGGCTTCGACGATCGCGGCAAGACGCGGCTGTCGATGAAGGCGGTCGACCAGGTGACCGGTGAGGATCTCGAGGCCAAGCAGAAGCCGGCCGAGGCGCCAATGCCGCGCGAGGCGGCCGGCGAGTAAAGTTCCGGCTACATCAAAAAAAGAAAGGGCGGCTTTTCGGCCGCCCTTTTTTGTTTATCGCTCTTGCGATGCGCTCAGGCTGCGAGGTCGAACCGGTCGAGGTTCATCACCTTGTGCCATGCGGCGACAAAGTCCTTTACGAACTTCTCCTTCGCGTCCGCGCTGGCATAGACCTCCGCGAAGGCGCGGAGCTGCGAGTGCGAGCCGAAGATCAGGTCGACGCGGGTGCCCGTCCACTTGAGCGCGTTGGTCTTGCGGTCGCGGCCCTCATAGGCTCCGTCGGAGCCGGGGGCCGGCATCCATTGCGTGCCCATATCGAGCAGGTTGACGAAGAAGTCGTTGGTAAGCGTTCCCGGCTTCTTGGTGAAGACACCGTGCGTGGACTTGGCCGCGTTTGCGCCGAGCACACGCAGTCCGCCGACGAGGACGGTCGCCTCCGGCCCCGTGAGCCTCAACAGTTGTGCCCGGTCCACCAGCGCTTCCTCGGGCAGCATGTATTGCTTGTTTCCGCTGATGTAGTTGCGGAAGCCGTCGGCCTGGGGTTCAAGCGGTGCAAAGGAAGTGGCGTCGGTCTGTGCTTGCGAAGCATCCGTCCGCCCCGGTGTGAAGGGGACCTTCACGTCGATGCCGCCGTCTTTTGCGGCCTTCTCGATCCCCGCGCAGCCCGCGAGAACGATCAGGTCGGCGAGCGAGACTTTCTTGCCGCCCTTCTGCGCAGCGTTGAACTCCTTCTGGATCGCCTCGAGTTTGGAAACGACCTTTGAAAGCTGCGCCGGCTCGTTGACCTTCCAGTCCTTCTGGGGGCTGAGGCGAATGCGCGCGCCGTTTGCGCCACCGCGCTTGTCGGAGCCGCGGAACGTCGAGGCCGAGGCCCAGGCGGTCGAAACCAGTTCCGAGACCGAAAGACCTGATGAGGCAAGGATCTTTGTTTTCAGCGCCGTAATATCCTGCTCGCTCACCAGCTCATGGTTCACTGGAGGGACCGGATCCTGCCAGATCAACTCCTCCTTCGGAACCAGCGGGCCGAGGTAACGCGCGATCGGGCCCATGTCGCGGTGCGTGAGCTTGAACCAGGCGCGGGCAAACGCGTCCGCGAACTGATCGGGATGCTCATAGAAGCGTCGCGAGATTTTCTCATAGGCCGGGTCCAGGCGCAGCGAGAGATCGGTGGTCAGCATGGTCGGCACATGCTTCTTCGACTTGTCGAAAGGGTCGGGGATCGATGCAGCCGCGCCTTTTGCCCGCCACTGTTTTGCGCCGGCCGGGCTTTTCGTCAGCTCCCATTCGTTTTCGAACAGGTTCTTGAAGAAGAGGTTGCTCCACTTCGTCGGCGTCTGCGTCCAGGTGACCTCCGGTCCGCCGGTGATGGCGTCGGCGCCGATGCCCGTGCCATACTTGCTCTTCCAGCCGAGGCCCTGATCCTCGAGGGCAGCGCCTTCCGGCTCCGGTCCGACCAGCGACGGATCGCCAGCGCCGTGAGTCTTGCCGAAGCTGTGGCCGCCCGCAATGAGCGCGACCGTCTCCTCATCGTTCATCGCCATACGGAAGAATGTCTCGCGGATGTCCTTGGCTGCCGCGACCGGATCGGGGTTGCCGTTCGGTCCTTCCGGGTTGACGTAGATCAGGCCCATCTGCACCGCGCCGAGCGGTTCCGCCAGTTGACGCTCGCCGCTGTAGCGTTCGTCGCCCAGCCAGGAGCCCTCCGGCCCCCAGTACAATTCTTCCGGTTCCCAGACGTCGGCGCGGCCGCCGGCGAAACCGAACGTCTTGAAGCCCATCGACTCGAGCGCGACATTGCCCGCGAGGATCATCAGGTCGGCCCAGGATATTTTGCGGCCATACTTCTGCTTGATCGGCCACAACAGCCGGCGCGCCTTGTCGAGGTTTGCGTTATCGGGCCAGCTGTTGAGCGGCGCGAAGCGCTGCTGACCTGCACCGGCGCCGCCGCGGCCGTCCGTGATGCGGTAAGTGCCCGCGCTGTGCCATGCCATGCGGATCATCAGTCCGCCGTAGTGGCCGAAGTCGGCCGGCCACCAGTCCTGGGACTCCGTCATCAGGGCTTGCAGGTCCTTGATCACGGCATTCAGGTCGAGGCTCTTGAATTCTTTCGCGTAGTCGAACGCCTTGCCCATCGGATCGGACAGGTTGGAGTTCCGGTGAAGAGGTTGCAGGTCCAGCTGCTTCGGCCACCAATCACGATTGGAATGGGTGCGGGCGCCCGTGAACGGGCATTTGTTTTCGGTGTCCATGGATCTCCTCCTGAGGTCGTTGCGCGAGTTCCGCGCGTACAGGCTAAAACCAATCTACGCAACGCTTTCCATCAGGTAAAGTTGACTTTAATGATCGCTGCGATAGGATTTTCTGATGCTCAACGTGACAATCCGCCAGCTCCGCTACTTCGATGCGTTGGCGCGTCATGGCCATTTTCGCCGCGCGGCGCAGGCCTGCGCGATCTCGCAGCCGGCGTTGTCGATGCAAATCAAGGAGCTCGAGGATGCGCTCGGCGGGGTGCTCCTGGAGCGAAATGCGCGACAAGTTGCGCTGACGCGATTTGGCGAAGAGCTGGTCGACCGCGTGCGCGACATATTGCGCTCAGTCGACGAACTCGGGGATTTTGCGCGCGCATCGCAAGACCGGCTTGCGGGGCGCTTGCGCATCGGCATGATCCCGACGATCGCACCCTATCTGCTGCCGAAGGTGATCGAGAACCTCGCGCGCATGCATCCCGAAATCGACATTCACGTCCGTGAGACGTTGACGCCGAGATTGATCCAGGAGGTCGCCGAAGGCCGGCTTGATACGGCGATCGTTGCGCTGCCGGTGTCCGAGCCCTCGCTGACCGAGGTCGCCTTGTTCAAGGAGAATTTTCTCCTGGTCCGGCCCGGCGAAGATGAGAAGACGCCGGTGCCGAGCCACGAGCGGCTGCGCGAAATGCGGCTTCTGCTCCTGGAAGAAGGGCATTGCTTTCGCGATCAGGCGCTGGCGTTTTGCAACATGCAGTCCTCGCCGCCGCGAGAGGTGCTGGACGCAAGTTCGCTGTCGACATTGGTTCAGATGGTCGGCGCCGGCATCGGCGTCACGCTGATTCCGGAAATGGCCGTTGCGGTGGAGACGCGGTCGGCGCCGGTTTCTGTCGCGCGCTTCAGAAACCCGCAGCCTTCGCGGACTATCGGCATGGTCTGGCGAAAGACGAGCCCGCTGGCGCGGCAACTCCTGCAAATTTCGGAAGTGGTCTGCGTGTCCGCTGGCAAGGCGCGCAGACGGCTTACGATCGCCCCGTCGCACGGCCGAGGGTGACCAGGGTTCGGGTGGAGAGACAGGGCTTCAATGTCGGAGATCATGATCCGTCCTGCACGACCGGACGAATATGACACGGTCGCACGTGTCTGGATGGACAGCTGGGTTTCGACGGGACTCGAAGAGGCGAGCGGATTCCTGCTGGCGAAGCTTTGCGCCCGCGTGCCGCAGGAGGTGGAAAAGGGCTGGAGCCTGTTTGTCGCCGCCGACGGCTGCAAGCTCGCCGCAATGCTGGCGCTGCACCTGCCGAAGCTGTATCTGGATCAACTTTTCGTGGCGCCTCGCTACCAGGGGCAATCGCTTGGCCGGAAATTGCTGGCTTTTTCCCGCGCCCAGATGCCTGATGAGATTTACCTGCGCTGCGTGCGCGAGAACGAGAAGGCCTGGCGCTGGTATGAGCGGGAAGGTTTTGTGTTCGAGCAAGAGCAGGTCGAGCCGATGACCGGCTTTGTGATGAAATACTATCGGTGGAAGAGGCTCACCGCCTAAGACCTGGTGCGGATTGATGCTCGCAGCGCTCGCGGCTCGGCGTGAACGATAGGCGAAGCACAACCTTGAAACTCATGCCTTGCGGATGGCTGCAACACGCTCTAGTTTCAAATCTCCGGCGTAACCCGTCCTCCTTCCATTGCAATCCCTCCCCCCGGAGCCTCTTGTCATGCTTCGCATTCCCGCGGCCGTGTCCATTTTGTTGTGCCTGTCGTCACCGGCATGGTCGCAAGCCCCACCAACACCGACGGTCGTCCCTCCGCAAACAGCGCCGAATTTTGTCAAGAAGCCCGTGGCCAAGTCCAAACCGATCGCGAAGCAACCGGTCGCCTCGGAAAACGGGCCCTGCAAGCTCGGCGTGATTTCGGCAATCGGCGACCGTTTTTCCGTCGAGAAATTCGGTCTCACTGTGTTCGAGACCGAGGAGAGTTACATCCCGATCGAGGATTGGGGGCTCGACGATCTCGTCTTCGGGCGAGTGCGCGCGGCAACCAATGACGACCCTGCGGTCCGAAGGATCGCCTATCCCAAGGGCGCGTTCGAGCCGTACTTCAATCCGAAATCGAGGTTGTTGCCCGATCCTCGCGCGGGCCTACCGGCAATCGTCCACAGCTTCACGGCAACGACGAACTGCGAGCGCTACGTTGTCGTCACCCGGGTCAGGGCGGAAGACCCCGGCATCCAACTGACGCTCGACGGCATCGGCGCGTATAATCGTGGCATCGGATCCCTCCTGCGGACGTCACATCTGTTCGCCAACTTTACCATCAACGTACTTGATGGCAGGACTTACGAGAACCTCAATCGACCGTTCGCGGGTGCCGGCGCCAGATTCTCCCAGAGCATGAGAATAACGGAGGATCCGCTTAACAAGCTCGACAACTCGCAGTTTCCGGAACCCGCGGCGGCCGCCGCGAGCAGCGCGACGTTGCGCGAAAAGACGCGCGCGCTCGTGGCTGCGCGGCTCGACCAGACATTGCCGGATTACCTCGGGAAACAATAGGGGAAGTTCAACAGCAAGAAACTTGCTATACTTACGCGTGGCTAGCTAGCATTCCGGCAACAACAACATCCTTCATGTGAGAATCACCATGATGCAGCTTTACTGGTCGCCGCGCTCGCGTGCATTCACGACGCTCTGGCTCATGGAAGAAACCGGGCAACCCTATGAGCGCGTCCTCATCGACATCAAAACCGGCGCGCAGCGCAAGCTCGAATATCTCGCCATTAATCCGATGGGCAAGGTGCCGGCTCTGAAAGACGGCGAGGCGACACTGGCTGAGGCGGCGGCGATCTGCGCCTACGTCGCCGAACGCTACCCCGAGGCCAAGCTTGCGCCGCCCGTCGGCGATCCCTTGCGCGCGAAATATCTTTACTGGCTATTCTTTGCGCCCGGTTGCATCGAGCCCGCGATGGTGCAGATCGCGACCAAGATCGAGATGCAGTCCTTTGCTGCGGGCTGGGGCGATGCGCAGCGCGTCTACGATGTGCTCGACAACGCGCTTGCCAAGGGCCCCTGGATTCTCGGCGAGAATTTCTCCGCGGCCGACATCGCGATCGGCTCGGCGCTCAATTTCTCGGTGCGGCAGTTCAAGATGGTGCCGTCGCGCCCGTCCTTCGAGGCCTATATCGATCGATGCGTCGCGCGGCCGGCGTTTGAACGTGCCGAAAAGATCGCCGCCGGCTAGAGCCGCCATCGCGCTTTGGTCTGTTGTTTGCAGATGATCCGTCGGGTCGAGCGAGGGCATGCTTTTC
>Ga0209060_10004712_pt1 | contig 10404 bp, 9 predicted proteins | sample Coa_R1_8_FD_187155 | JGI IMG/M metagenome (GOLD analysis project Ga0209060, IMG submission 187155) | Surface soil microbial communities from Centralia Pennsylvania, which are recovering from an underground coalmine fire - Coalmine... | ecosystem: Environmental > Terrestrial > Soil > Unclassified... | reverse complement strand
GAATCTTCTTGATTTCAAGGAGATCGGAGAAGGAATAGTTCGGGGCAGACGCCACCAGACCTGCCCGCTCCCAGTTCGCCAACTGGCGCGGTGTTATGTGCAGAATCCTGATTAGATCAGATCGGCTATACACGGAACAAATACCACCCGCCCTGCACGCCTCATCGCAAGAAGGTTTCGGCTCATTATCTTCAACTTACGCGTTTAACGCAACTAGGAACGGTGTGCACGGCTGTGGAGAACCTGGATAATTCACATGCACTGAAAATGGTGCAGCCATGAACGTTTCCATCACAGAGAAACGGAGGCCCAGAGAAATCTGTCGCATTTTTCGTTCTCCGTGACTCTGTGTCTCCGTGGTGCTAGAGAGTTTTACGCTAAACTGCCACCACCGCTGCCTGATACTCCTCGTACGTCCCCTTGAAATCGGTGATTTTGTGGTCGCTCTCGAAGTGCCAGATACGAGTAGCGACTTCATCGATCAGGTCGTGATCATGGGTGACCAGCAACACCGTTCCCTGATATCGCTGCAGGGCAATGTTCAAGGCATTAATCGATTCGAGATCGAGGTGGTTTGTCGGCTCATCGAATACAAGCACGTTGGGCTTCTGCAGCATCAGCTTGCAAAAGAGCAGGCGGGCGGCTTCGCCTCCGGAGAGAACGCTGGTGGACTTGCTGGCTTCCTCACGGGCAAAGAGCATTTGCCCCAGGATGCCGCGCAGTTCTTCGGTGACGGCTGCCGGGTCCCATTGATGCAACCATTCGATGGCGGTCGTGCCATCCTCGATCAGGCTGCGATGATCTTGTGCGAAGTAGCCGATGGACGCTTCGTGTCCCCAGATGACTTTGCCGGAATCGACGAGCGGGCCACCGTAACCGCTGGTCTTACGGAGCTCAGATTGTGGAGTGGTGGGCGAGTTCGCGAGCAGCGCGTTCAACAGAGTGGTCTTCCCTGCACCGTTGCGTCCCATGAGCGCGATCTTCTCGCCGCGGCCGATGCTGGCGGTGAAATCGCGGATGACATGGTTGTCATCGTAAGACTTTCCGAGGTGCTCGATCTCGAGGATGTGTTTGCCCGAAGGCCGCTTCTGCTCGAACTTGATGAACGGCCGTTGGATGTTCGATTTCGCGAGTTCGGTGACCTGCAAGCGCTCGACTTCCTTGCGGCGCGACTGCACCTGGCTCGAACGAGTACCGGCCGCGAATCGAGCAATAAATTCATTCAACTGAGCGATCTTCTTTTCGCGCTGCGCATTCTGCGATTCGATCTGCGAACGCACCTGCGTCTTGGCAACGACCATGTCGTCATAAGTGCCGGTGTAGGTGATGATCGTCTCGTAGTCGATGTCGGCGATGTGAGTGCAGATGCTGTTGAGGAAATGGCGGTCGTGCGAGATGGTGATCACGATGCCGTCATAGATGTTCAGGAATCCCTGAAGCCAGTGAATCGAATCGAGGTCGAGGTGGTTCGTAGGCTCGTCGAGCAACAGCGCTTGCGGATGCCCGAAGAGAGCCTGGGCAAGAAGTATGCGGACTTTTTGTCCGCCTTGCAGTTCGCCCATCTTGCGGCTGTGCAGTTCCTCGGAAATGTCAAGACCTTGCAGCAGAATGGCGGCGTCGCTTTCGGCGGAATAACCATCTTCTTCGCCGACGATGCCCTCGAGTTCGCCGAGCTTCATGCCGTCTTCGTCAGTCATCTCGCTCTTGGAGTAGATAGCGTCGCGCTCCTGCATAGCAGCCCATAGACGCTTGTTGCCCATGATGACGGCGTCGAGCACCGAATAGGCATCGAAGGCGAACTGATCCTGGCTGAGGACGCCGACCTTGCGCGGACGGACCACCGTGCCCTTTTGCGGGTCCATTTCGCCGCTCAAGAGCTTCATGAACGTGGATTTGCCGGAACCGTTCGGGCCCGTCAGGCCGTAGCGTTTTCCCGGCGTAAAGGCCGTGGAAACCTCGTCAAACAGAATTTTGGCGCCGTAGCGCATTGACACATTGGTGACTGAAAGCATGGTTCGGAGTTCTCTCTTACTGACGTCTGGATTTCACAAGAACTGCGGGGAATTCCGCCAAGGACGGTGCGCAGCTGGAACTAATAGGATACCACGTGTTACAGACGGTTTATGCGGTCCAAGGGTTAATGATGGCTGCAGTGAGGTCGGAAAAGTGAGTCACATTCCGGGTCGCCAAGCTGGCATGTCGAGCCATGACGATGCCGGCGATCATCGTATCCCGCAGATCCCTGGGAGCACCTTTTCTTTGCCGGGAGGCCATGAGTTCTGCGGCCCGAAAGGCAGATGATTGATCGAATTGCGCAATTCGATCTGCAAATTTGTTTAAGAGTGCTTCGAATGCATTGCGCAGCGCCGTCTGCCTCTGTCCACTTGCCATAATCTCAAGTCCATAGATAACTTCAAAAATGGAGATTGAGGTAACCCACAACGAGCTTCGGGACTGACGATCCATCCACAAGAGAACGTTTTGATCGGGTGAGACGTGCATGAGTTCCGAGATCACATTGGTATCAAGAATGATCATCGGACGCCGCCTTAGTCTTACCTCATGGCTCTTAGTCTTCTAAATTGGGTGGGTTGATGGTATAACCGCGCAGCTCCGGAATATCAAAGTCAATCCCGTTCTCAGAGAATAACGCTGCGATTTCGGAGCCAAGCCCGCGCTTAGATGAATGTGGTTCGTTCACGGCTTTCCGCAGAATCTCGCGAACCTCTTCCTCCATGCTGTGGCCATTGTGCTCGGCACGGCGCTGCAGGCGGGCTTTGACACTCTCTTCGATATTTCGGACGACCAGTTGCGCCATAGTGATATCATGATATCACTATCCGCGCGCCGGCGTCAATGGATGCGGGCCGGACGCTTTCAGTGCTACAGTATTAGCCCGCTACCGGTGACGTAGCCTGTTTTCGCGTCAACCTACCTGTGGAGGATTGTATGGGGAGCAGGCGAATTCTCGTCGCTTTCGCAGCCGTTATGCTTCTGGGGACCGCGGCATGGGCCGCCAACACAACCAAACTGATCTATAGCTTCGCTGGCGGTGCTGACGGCGAATACACCGACACAGAGTTGGTAATGGATAGTGCCGGAAACTTGTACGGTACATCCGTACAAGGCGGGACGAACGCCAGCGGGACGGTGTTTCAGGTTACTCCTGAGGGTGTGCACACCGTGCTCTACAACTTTACCGGCGGGGCCGACGGCGGCGAACCCTACAAGGGCGTGACCCTCGATGCGGAAGGAAATCTCTACGGCACGGCTGTCACCGGAGGCGGGGGATCGTGCGAGGGTGGTTGCGGCGTGGTCTTTAAGCTGACGAATTCTGGCGGAGTTTGGACCCAGACGGTAATTCATGCATTCACTGGCGCAGACGGCTCGGGACCAGGAAGTCCAGTTTCAGTTGACAAGCACGGCAATGTTTTCGGTACGACGCCGACCGGCGGAAAGTACGGCATGGGAGTGATCTACGTGCTGCAACCCGTCGAAGGAGGATGGAAGTTCCGCGTAGTGCATGCTTTCACGGGTGGCGCCGACGGAGGAGGAGGGTCGGCCGGGAGACTGCTCATCGATGGTCTTGGCAATCTCTATGGGGTGTGCACGGTGGGCGGAGTGAATGGATTTGGAACCGTGTACGAGGTCTCGCTCGCAAAAGGTCAGGTGGAGTTCACTACTCTGTATGCATTCAAAGATCAGCCGGATGGTGCTCTACCTTACAGCGGGCTTGCCTTCGATAAAGCCGGCAATCTCTATGGGACGACGTATTACGCCGGAGCGAATGATCTTGGTACGGTTTATAAGCTGACGCGCGGATATGGGAGTTGGACAGAGACCGTACTGTATAGCTTCAAGGGTAAAGCTGATGGAGGTAATCCCATCAGTGGTCTGGTTGCTGATACCTCCGGCAATTTCTACGGGACGACCAGTGCCGACGGAGCCTCCTGCGGATGCGGAACTATTTTCAAAATGACGCGCGGATCATCGGGCAACTGGACCGAGAGTGTGGTCTTTCGTTTTCCCGGCGATCCTAATGAGGGCACTGCTTACAACGGTTTGGTAAGTGATGGGACAGGACACTATTACGGCGCAACCGTCAACGGTGGCACCGCGAATGACGGGACCATCTACGAGTTCATACCGTGATGTCATCCTGAGTGGCGGCGAAGCCGGCGCGAGGGACCCTACGTGCGAGTAAGGCTTCGTTGAAGTTGTCGAGAATGTATCTGCTGCATGCGGTGTAGGTAACCTTTACGACTGCATAGGTAGTGCACAGCTACGTACGGTCCCTCGGAGGGCTTTCGCCCTCCTCAGGATGACATCCATAAGAAGAGACAATCTCGCAAGCGACCGCGGTCCGGCTCAGTGCGAGACCTGACCTGCGCTCGTTTCGACCAACTGTTGGATTGGGGCAGTCACCATCAGCAAGAGCCCTGCGACTGGCTTCTTTGCCTGGTCGATGACGGCCATTTGTTGTGTCCTCCAAAGCTCGGGCTCGGGTTGGCCGCGATCGAGATAATCCAGGGCCTGCAGTCCAGCCGCACCCAGCATAGCCAGGTTCTGCGAGATTGGGGTGGCCTCTTCAAGAAGCGCGGATTCCTGCAGCAGTGGCCGCAATCTAGCGTCGTTGTCGCGCCATAGTGTGAGTTGGGCGCGAATCTGGGCTGCAGCGGCCTGATCTTTGGCTCCCGATTGAATAAATTGCTGCACGAGACTGGAAAACTTTCGTGCGGTCTGGCTTTCGGGATAGGCCGCATCAATCAAGTGCGTAAGGGGGGCGTGGAAGTCGATGGGGCCCTTTTCTTCGCTCCAGCGGTTGTAGTCCTTTACCGGTTCGACCACGTCGGCGAGGACCTGCAAGTTGGTGGTGTCGGCATCGCCGGCCATGCGGTGAAGCATCTCGCCACGCGCCGAATTGTGAGTGAGCCCCAGCGTTGCGAGTTCGAGACTGACGGCGTGCATGCGAGCGTACATCGAGTTCACGTCGGTTACGTCTTGCGGAGACCACAAGCGCTCAGCGATCGCCGCGTTGCGCGGCCAGATATGCGAGTCGACGTTCTCGGGCGTCACCCACTCGGCCCACTGACACGATTCGCCGCCGAGGATGAGTGCCTTCTGCTCAGGAGTCAGGTTCGCGGCCGCGCCGCTCATGGGGTCGACGGCATAGTGGCGGGCTGTCGGCCACATTAAGTCGAGGTAATACCCATAAGAAAGTAGCCCGCGATAGCCTTGCTGCGCGGCCGTGGCCAACGACTGCTGTCCGCGCCAGCTTTGCACGACGATGTTCTTTGGCAGATCATGATGAAGAATTTCGTCCCAGCCGACCATGATCTTGTGGTTCTTTGTCAGGATCTTTTCCAGGCGCTGATTGAAATACGCCTGCAGGTCCTGATTGTTCTTCATGCCGTGGGAGTGAATGTATTCCTGAATCTTCGGATTCGCGTCCCACTGCTTGCCGTCGACCTCGTCGCCGCCGATGTGGAAATAGGCATCGGGAAACAGCTTGGACATTTCGGCGATGAATTTGTCGAGGAACTTGTAGGTCTCTTCGCGGGTTGGATCGAGGATCGGATCGCCTTGTTCGAGCGTAAAGGGGCCTGGGCCGCTTGCGAGTTCGGGATATCCGATGACCCACGAGCGGCTGTGGCCCGGCATATCAAATTCTGGAACGACCCGAATGCCGCGCTCGTGCGCATAGGTAATGAGATCGCGAATCTCGGCTTGCGTGTAGAACTGATTGTCGGAGCCCATGCCCGTCAGTTTGGGGAAGACTTTGCTCTCGGCACGGAATCCTTGATCGTCGGAAAGATGCCAGTGGAGGACGTTCATTTTTACGGCGGCCATGCCGTCGAGATTGCGCTTGAGCACATCGATGGGAATGAAGTGGCGGCTGACGTCGATCAGCGTGCCACGCCACGGGAAACGCGGCTGGTCCTTGATCGTAACCGCGGGAGCAGCGAAACCACTTGGCGTGATGGTGACGAGTTGTAGAAACGTCTCCAGACCGCGCAGTGCGCCAAGGGTTGTAGGCGCCGTTAGCTGGGCGCTCGAGTTGGTGACGGTGAGTTCGTATGACTCGTCTTCCCCGAGTTTCTGTATCGGCTCGAGGCTGTGATCCGCGTGAACGGTAAGCATTGGCGTCGCACCGGATGTTGGCCGAAATGGAATGCCCGTCTGAGCCGACAGGTGCTTCGTGAAGCGTTGCACGGCTAAGTCGAGTTCGGCATCGTGTGTTCCCGTAACCGCGACGGAGAACGATTGCGTGATCGGCAATTGGCCGCTTCCCTGCTGCACGCTGGCAGGCACGGGCATGAGGTTAAGTTGAGATTGGGATTGTGAGAAGGCTAAGCCGGTAAGAACAAAAAAGACACCTGCGACTATAAGAGAACGCATATCGTCACCTGAAGTTGAAGCTGAATGTAACTAACAATATTAAAACGTTTCACTTGCATAGCAACACCACGGACAGTCTTATCAAGCTTTCTGAGATCAGTGCCCGCCGAGCTCTTTTACGATCGACCCTACAAACTGCTTCGCGTCGCCGAAGAGCATTAACGTCTGGTCCAGGTAATAGAGCGGGTTGTCGATGCCCGCGAAGCCCGGATTCATGCTGCGCTTGATGACCATCACGGTGTGGGCCTTGTCCACGTCAAGGATGGGCATGCCGAAGATCGGGCTCGACTGATCCGTGCGGGCAGCGGGATTCGTAACATCGTTAGCGCCGATGATTAGAGCGACGTCCGTCTGCGGGAAATCACCGTTGATTTCGTCCATTTCGACGAGGCGGTCGTAGGGGATGTCGGCTTCGGCAAGCAGCACGTTCATGTGGCCAGGCATGCGTCCGGCGACGGGATGGATCGCAAAGCGAACATCGACTCCCTTCTTGGTAAGTTGATCATAAAGTTCACGCACTTTATGTTGCGCTTGCGCAACTGCCATGCCGTATCCGGGAACCACGACCACTTTGTTGGCAGCGGCGAGAATGGCGGCGGCTTCCTCCGGGGTGGCGCTGCGGACGACACGCTCTTCTTTCACTCCGGCGGCGGAGGCCTGGACCTGGCCGAACGCCCCGAACATCACGTTGGTGAAGGAGCGATTCATGGCCTTGCACATGATCACGGAAAGAATGAAGCCCGAAGATCCATCGAGCGCGCCTGCCACAACGAGCACTTTGCTGTTCAGGACGAATCCCAGCAGCGCGGCGGAAAAACCTGCGTAAGAATTCAAGAGCGAGATGACCGTTGGCATGTCGGCGCCGCCGATGGGAGTCACCAGCATCACGCCGAAGATCAGCGCCACGAGCACCATAATCGGGAAAAGAATCGTGTTCGCAGGATTCACTACCAGTGCAACCGCCAGGCCTAATGCTCCGGCAAGAATAGAAAGGCTGACGATATTCTGACCACGATAGACGATGGGCCGCTGCGGCAACACCTCCTGGAGCTTCCCGGCGGCAATCAAACTGCCGGTAAACGTGAGCGACCCGATGATGACTTCCAAAGAGATTTCGCCCATCTCAAAGCGCGTGACCTGCCTCGTACCCACGTAATACTCGGAAATGCCGATGATGGCTGCCGACATCGCACCGAATGCATGGCTCAATGCCGTTCGCTGGGGCACAGCCGTCATGTGGACCATGCCGAGTGGGACACCGACTCCCGCGCCGATCACCAGGCTGATGATGATCCACTTGTATTGCACCAATTCGGGGTTGAAGAGCGTGGCGATGACGGCCAGCGCTGCGCCAATCTCTCCTGCCAAAATGCCCCAACGCGCACTGACGGGCGAACTCAGTAATTTGAGCGAGAGAATGAAGAGAACGACGGCGACGATGTAGGCGAAGTCGAGATACTGCTGAAGCGCAAGCTCCGTCATGATTGTTTCGACCCGCGGGATTTGAACATGCGCAGCATGCGGTCGGTAATGAGGAATCCGCCCACCATATTGCTGAAGGAGGCTGCCACCGCAATCGCGCCCAGAATGGTGGTGAGTCGAGTCTCATGCCGTCCGGCGATGATGATGGCAGCTACAACCACGATCGCGTCGAGAGCGTTGGTCAGCGACATCAGAGGCGTGTGGAGCAAGGGGGAAACCCGCTTGATCACTTCAAACCCCACAAATCCGGCGAGGATGAAGACGTAGAGATTAGAGATGAAATCCGGTGGCATGATTGTTCCTCTGTATTCGTTTGTATTGCCCGCCTGCAGAGTCGCGCGCGGCGCGGGCGACTGCAACAACCGAATCACTGACTACTGACTGCAAGTGCTGGAAGCTTGAAAAACTCGCGGACCCTGGTGTTTACGATTTCGCCGCCGTTGGTGATCAGCGTTTCGCGGGTGATCTCGTCCTGCAGGTTCATCTGCAGCTTGCCGTCTTTCACCATGTAGGTCAGATAGGTCGTGAGATTGCGCGCGTACATCTGGCTGGCGTGATATGGGACGCTACTGGCCAGATTGATCGCCCCGATAATCGTGACGCCATTCGCAAGTACGGTTTCGCCCGTGCGCGTGAGCTCGCAGTTTCCCCCGCGTTCGGCCGCGAGATCGACAATCACCGATCCCGGTGCCATGCCTTTGACCATATCCGCGGTGATGAGAACAGGAGATTTCTTGCCGGGAATCACCGCCGCAGTTACCACGACGTCGCTCTCGGCAACAACACGAGTTAACAGTTCACGCTGGCGGGCGTAGAAGGTTTCATCTTGCGCGGTACCGTAGCCCCGGGCATCCTGGGCATTCTGGGCTTCGATCGGGAGCTCTACGAAGCGTCCACCAAGGCTCTGGACTTGCTCCTTGGCGGCTGGGCGCATGTCATAGGCGGACGCGACAGCACCGAGGCGGCGCGCCGTCGAGATTGCTTGAAGTCCTGCCACTCCGGCGCCGATCACGAAGACGCGGGCCGGCGTGATGGTGCCGGCGGCGGTGGTCATCATGGGAAAGACGCGCGGCGAGGTTTCTGCCGCCAGCAGGATCGCTTTGTAGCCGCAGACCGTCGCCATGGAAGAAAGAGCATCCATGCTTTGAGCGCGCGTAGTACGTGGCATTAACTCGACCGAGAACGACGTGACTCCCGCTTGCGCAATTTGCTGGATGACCTCAGCCGAGCCAAACGGACGCAAGAATCCGATCAGCGCCTGGCCGTGCTTATACAACGGCAGGTCCGCCTGGCCTGTCTTATCGTTGGAGCCGTAGCTGAGAACTTGAACTACCGCATCGGCAGCATTAAACACAGACGCGCGGTCCGGCAGAATCTTGGCGCCCTTTTCTGTATATGCCGTGTCGGGATATCCGGCCTGCTCGCCAGCGCCGCTTTCAACGACGACTTCGATTTTTGATTTGGTGAGATTGGGAATTACCAGCGGAACGAGGGCGACGCGGCGCTCCCCAGGATAGCTTTCTTTCGGAACTCCGACGATCACGAGGATCTAGTCCTTTCCGAGGTGTTCGTCATAGCTTCGGAGCCAAAAGACGAACTGAAAACAGTATCAGATTAAGAGGAGGACTGGAAGAAGGCTGAACTCACTCTGCGATCTCGGCGGCCTTTCTTGGTGCCCTCAGCGGTAAAAGGCTTTTATCGCAGAGAACGCCGAGAAATGCCACTGAGTGCGCAGAGAAGCCCGCACTGTCTGCTTGCTGACCGCTTAACTCACTGAGCGAATCGATAGTGCCACACCCTCGCCGCGCCGATCAGGTTGGTATCGTCTCCAAGCGAGGCGAGGGTCAACTGCGTTTTCTCTGCGGGCACGAAGCGGCAGCCTTTGCGGATGACCTCGCGAATACGCTTGAGAAACAGCGGTGCGCTTTTCATCACGCTGCCGCTCAGCACGATCGCATCCGGGGTGAACAAATTAATAAGGTTGGCCAGTCCGAGTGCGAGGTAGAAAGCCTCGTGTTCCACGGCTTGCAGCGCAGTCTCATCGCCCTCCTGCGCGAGTTCGCAGATTCGTTTGGCCGTAATTCCCTGCCGATGAGGATATCCGGCTGGCGCATGAGATTCCATCCACGTGACCATGGCCGGCCCTGCCGCCAAGCTTTCCCAACAGCCTCGGAAACCGCAGGAGCATTGCGGACCCGACGGATCGATCACTTGATGTCCAACCTCCGGATGCGCGCCGTCCACGCCCCGGTAAAGCTTTCCGTCGAGAATAATTCCACCGCCGATGCCGGTGCCGACTGTGATATAGATCAGTCGAGTGCGATTGCGCCCTGCGCCCCACCCCGCTTCGGCCAAGGCAGCAGCGTCGCCGTCGTTCTCAAGAGCAGCACGCAACTTAAAGCGATCTTCCAAATCGCGAACCAGACTCTTCCCGCGCCATCCGGGCAGAAAATCCACATCGCCAAATTCGCCGCGAATCGGGTCGATTGGACCTGTCGATCAGATGCCGATCCCTTGAAGTTT
>Ga0209060_10004711_pt1 | contig 10407 bp, 8 predicted proteins | sample Coa_R1_8_FD_187155 | JGI IMG/M metagenome (GOLD analysis project Ga0209060, IMG submission 187155) | Surface soil microbial communities from Centralia Pennsylvania, which are recovering from an underground coalmine fire - Coalmine... | ecosystem: Environmental > Terrestrial > Soil > Unclassified... | reverse complement strand
CGTCGAGGCGAGCCATCATCGTCGCCGAGAGGACGAGGTAGAGCAGGGCGGGGAGGAACCTGAACAGCAGCTCGGCGAACGCGGTCGTCAGCCCCTGCACGCCGCGGTCGAGCCGGGTCATCACGCTGCCGGCCGGCTCGCCCTGGTGGTGCGAGAGCGGCAGCGCGTGGAGCCGCCCCACGGTGGCGTCGAACAGCGCCCGCTGCAGCCCGATGCGGGCCCGCCACCCGAAGCGGCTGGCCAGCGCGTCGAGGGTCTCGCGCCCGAGCAGGATCGAGGCCAGCGCGGCCGAGCCGAGCAGCAGCGCGCGCGTCCCCGCGTGGCGTGACAGGCCGTCGACCAGCGCGCGCAGCACCAGGGGCTCGATCGACGCCAGCACCGAGACCACCATGGTCAGCCCGACAGCCAGCGCGATCGCGACGCGGTGGGCGCCGGCGAAGGCGAATGCACGGCGCGCGCGGCGCCAGTTGTTCGAATTGCCGGACGAGGCCGTGGGGTGCTGCGGGGACGACATCTCTTCGCGCCCCGATGTGAGCGGCGCGCCTGCGGAAAACTTCGTCGACCAATGTACGGGACGCGATCTCGAAGCGCCAAGGCTTCGCGCGGCCTTCGATGAATCCGCCGCCACGCTCGAGGATGGCGGCCGTGGCGGCGCGGGGGACGTCGCGCAGCTCGGCGACGTAGGACGCGAGCTGGACCGCGCGGCTCCGGGCGGCGTGCTCGGGTGGCGGGTCACCTCGGCCGCATCGCGCGGCGGTCAGCCCTGGGGCGGGACCGGTCCGGCGAGCGGGAAGCTGACCATGAAGACGCACCCTTTGCCCGGCAGGTTCGACACCTGAATCGTCCCCTGGTGCGCCTCGACGGCGTCCTTGGCGATGGCCAGGCCCAGGCCGAAGCCGGTGCGGTCGTCGCCCCGCTGCACGAAGGGGGTGAAGAGCTCCTCGGTCTTGCCCGGGGGCAGGCCCCCGCACTGATCCTCGACCTCGACGCTGGCCAGCTGATTGTCGGCCCGGACGCGCACGGCGATCCGGCCGCCCGGGCGCGTGTACTTCACGGCGTTGCGCATGAGGTTGGTGAGCGCCGAGCGGACCAGGCGGGGGTCGGCGCGGATGCGCGCGTCGCCCTCGACGGCGATCGCCAGCTGCTTCGCCTCGAGGTCGGGGCCCATCTCGCTCCGCGCGTTCTCGACGATCACGCCGAGCGACAGGTCCGTGATGTCGAGGGCGCGGTGGGTGCCCGCGTCTCGGGCGTGGACGCTTACCAGCGAGCTGTCGACGAGCTGGCTCAGGACGCCGAGGTTGCGCGCCAGGCGCTGGAGCGTCACGTCCTCGGCCGCCCCGGGCCGGCGCAGCAACACCTGGGAGGCCAGCAGCGCCGAGCTGAGCGGGTTGCGCAGCTCGTGAGCGATGAAGCCGAAATGCTCCCGGTTCTGCCGCGCGATGGCGTCGTCGCGGTCGCGCGCGTACTGCTCGGCGGCGCTCACCACGCCGGCGGTGAGGAGCCTGGACATGATCGCCAGCTGGCCAAAGTCGACCGGGAGCTGCCGCTCGCGGATCAGCTCGAACAGGCAATCCCGCAGGGCGCCGAACTCGCGGATGACGCTCCCCAGGCTGAAGCCGATCCGGAACCGCTCGGTCCCGTGCGCGACGCCGATGGCGCGCGTCCTGGCGATCATCTCGTCGGAAGGGTCCTCCGGCGCCGACCGGAGCTGCGCCACCATCTCGTCGATGAGGTCGGGCAAGCTGTCGAGCAGCTCCTCCCGCGGCGCGGACGAAGGATCGATCGATCCCTGCACGCGTCGCCGCCAGCGGGCGATCAGGTTGTCCTTCTCGGCGGCGATCGCGGCGGCCAGGATCGCGCGGGACATGGGGAAAATGTAGTGCCGCTTGCCGGGGCGCCAGGCTCGATCTCGCCTGCCGCAGAGCACCGAGGCGTTCCCAGATCTGGTCGCCGGCGCGCCCTTCAGCGCGCGCAGACGCGATCGATCGCGCCCAGGAGCACGCCCATCTCGACGGGCTTCGTCAGGTGCTGGTCGAAGCCCGCGGCCTCGCTCGCCTGGACGTCGGCCTCGGTGCCGTAGCCGCTGAGCGCGATCGCCTTGAAATCGCGCTTGGCCTTGAGCCGCTCGATCAGGACGCGGCCGTCGAGATCGGGGAGGCCCAGATCGCTGATGACGACCCCGATTCGGTCGAGATCCACGGCCAGCGCGGCGCTGGCGGTGGCCACGGCGCGCGCCCGGTACCCTTCCGACTCGAGGACGGCGACCAGCGTGTCGGCCAGATCCGGCTCGTCCTCGACGATCAGGATCTCCTGGTCGCGCCCCGCGCGCCTCGGGGGACGGCGGGGCGTCGCCGCCGCGGGCCGCGCCTCGACCGCGCCCTTCAGTGCGGGAAGCTCGACCAGGAAGCGCGCCCCTCGCCGCAAGCCGGCGCTGTGAGCGCTGATCTTGCCGCCGTGAAGCTCGATCATGCCGCGCGCGATCGCCAGCCCCAGCCCCAAGCCGCCGCCCGAGCCGGCCGCGCCGACCTGCTCGAAGCTGTCGAAGATGCGCGCCAGGGCCGCGGGCTCGATGCCCATGCCGTCGTCGCTGACCTCGACCACCACGACGCCCTCGTGGTTCCACGAGCGGACGCCGATGTGACCGCCCTCGGGCGTGAACTTGACCGCGTTCTTGAGCAGGTTGCTGAACACCTGCCGCAGGCGGGCGGTATCGCCGTCGACGTGGTGGCGGCCCGCATCGAGGCTCACCATCAGGACCTGCCGGCGCGCCACGGCCTCGGGGGCCACCATCTCCAGCGACTCGCGGGCGATGGCGTGGAGGTCGGTGGGCGCGTGCCTCAACTCGACCTTCCCGCTGGCGATGCGGCTGACGTCGAGGAGGTCGTCGATGAGCCGCGCCTCGCGCAGCACGTTGCGCTTCAGCAGCTGGGCCACCTGGGCCAGCTTCTCCGGCGAGGCGGTGGCGCTCGCCTCCAGCGCCGGGACCGCCGCCAGCAGCGGCGCCAGCGGGGCGCGCAGCTCGTGGCTCAGGACGGCGATGAACCGATCCTTCACCATGTTCGCGTCGCGGGCAGCCTTCTCCGCCACGTGCAGGCGGGCGTGCTCCGTCGTGGCGCGCCGGCTGTCGGAGAGATCGAAGACCGCGGTCCAGCAGGGCCCCAGGGCCCCGGAGCTGCGCTGGCTCTCCAGCCTGACGACGATCTCTGTGCCCCTCGACGACCGGAGGGTCAGCTCGCCGACGGCGCGGCCATCCGCCCGCAGGCGCTCCAGGTGCGCCGCCAGATCGCCCCAGTCGGTCTGGGCCACGAAGGCCCGCAGCGGAAAGCCGAGCGCCTGGTGGCGCTCGACGCCCAGCAGCTCGCTGGTCCGGCGATTGAGCGCCCGGATCATCCCGTGCTCATCGGTGGTGAGGTAGGGGACCGGCGCCTCGTCGTAGAGCTCGCGGAACGTCTCGCTCGGCCAAGCGATGGGCTGGACCTCGGCGCTCGTCCTGGCGCTCCGGGCTTGTCGTCTGGGCCGCTCCGGCCGCTTCCGGTCAGGCATCGGCCACCTCCTCGACGTCGCGAACGATCATCAGGATCATGTCGCTGCCCCCCTCGTCCGACTCGATCCGGCGGACGGCCACGCCGGCCTTCATCCGCCGGCCGGGCACGAACTCCCCCGCCAGCTCGAGCTCGGTCGACCGCCTCTCACCGGTCGACACCTTCTGCAGCGACCGCAGGAGATCGGGATCTTGCCAGGCGCCCTCGCCCAGGCCGGCCAGCTCGCGCCCGCTCAGCTTGCCGGTGGAGACGTCGAACGCCTGATCGAACGCGCGGTTGCCGCGGATGATCCGCAGCCGCTCGTCCATGAGCAAGATGGGGGCTTCGGCCACCTCCATGATCGCTTCGCCCACCTTCCGTCCGACCTTGGCGCCCGACACGTCGACCAGGGTCAGGACCGCGCCGTCGATCTTGTTGTCCACGCTCTTGTAGGGGCGGATCCGGAGCAAGTAGATGTTCCCTTGCTGATCCGTCACCTCGCGCTCGCGCACCGCGCCTTTGTCGATCGCGTCGGCGATCAGCTCTTCCAGGTTGGGGCACTGGATGTTGGGCTTGATGTGCGCGATCGGCCGCCCAAGGTCTCCGGGGATGAGGTTCAGCATGCGCTCGGCGGCCGGGGTGAACCGACGGATGCGCAGGTCGGTCGTCACCATCACGGTAGCAACGTGGATGCTGGCCAGCAGGTTCGTAAGGTCGCCGTTGGCCCGCGAAAGCTCTTCGTTGCGCGAGCGCAGCTCCTCGTTGAGCGTGTTCAGCTCTTCGTTGGTCGACTGCAGCTCCTCACGGGCGGTGTCCAGCTCCTCGTTCGTGGACTGCAGCTCTTCGTTGCTGGAGAGGATCTCCTCGTTGGCCGATTGCAGCTCCTCGTTGGCCCCCTCCAGATCCTCGATGATGGACTGGAGGTACTCGCGGTTGGCGACCAGCTCGGTCTCGAGCTGCTTGATCGTCTCCGCCGTGTTCGAGCGCCTGGTCCCCTTCCGCCGCCGGGCCGCGGGCGCGCCCGCGCCGGCGGCCTTTCGGGGCGGCTCCTCGAACAGCACCAGGAAGCGCCGGTCGGCGCCGGTCCCGATCGGCGTCACGTCGAGGTTGACGGCGTGCGGGTCGCCGTCCGAGCGGACGCGGAGGTTCTCCTTGCGGACGTGCGCGTTGCGCGAGCGCGCCTCGCGCAGGGCCGTGCGGAGGCCGGACAGCAGCCCCTCGCGGACCATCTTGAGCAGATCGAGCTTCGCCTCCCCGGCGGCCAGCTCGAGGTACCGTCCGGTGCGCCCCCGCGTGCGGACGATGTGGAAGTCGAGGTCGACGAGGACGCCGGGCGGCCCGTAGCGATCGAGGATCAGCCGGTTGACGTCGGCCCCCTCGTCGCGCCCGGGGGCGACGGGCTGCGCCGGGGGAGGCCGCTCGGGCGCCTTGCCTTCGGGGAACGACGAGGCGAACTCCAGGTGGCCCGTCAGCGCCACCGGCTTCTTGGAATAGATCTTCTGCTTCTTGTCGACCAGGGTGAAGAGATCCGAGTGCGCGCTGGTGGTCTCCGAGCGGCCCAGCATCAGGAAGCCGGTCGGCTTCAGGCCATAGTGAAAGACGGACATCACCTTCCGCTGCAGTGGATAGCCGAGGTAGATGAGCAGGTTCCGGCAGACGATCAGATCGAGCTTGGAGAACGGGGGATCGCGGGTGAGGTCCTGGCGCGAGAAGACACAGTGCTCGCGCAGGCTCTTGTTGATGCGGTACTTCCCTTCGACCATCGTGAAGAAGCGCCGCAGCCGGGCGGCGCCGATCTCCTGCGCCGAGGACTCGAGGAACGCGCCGCCCCGTGCCCGGTCGACCATCCGCTGGCTGACGTCGGTGCCGAAGATCTGGAACGGGACGTTGTCCGCGTTGTCGCCGAGGAACTCGTAGAGCGCGATGGCCAGCGAGTAGACCTCCTCGCCCGATGAGCAGCCGGGCACCCAGGCCCGGATCGGCTTGTCCCCCTCGCGCGCGCGGAGGATCCTCGGAAAGATCTCGGCCTTGAGCGACGCGAAGGCCTCCGGCTCGCGGAAGAACCCGGTCACGTGGATGAGGAGATCCTCGTAGAGGTCGTCGGCCTCCTGCGGCTGCTTCCGCAGGAGCGCGGTGTAGCTCTCGAGGTCGACCAGCCGGTGCAGCGCCATGCGGCGCTGGATCCGGCGCAGGATGGTGGGGAGCTTGTAGTGCGTGAAGTCGACGCCCGACGACTTGCGCAGGATCTGGAACACCTGGCGCAGGCTGGAGGGCGCGCGCTCGCCCTCGGTGACGACCCGCGGCCGCGCGTCGAGCAGGAACGGGTGGCGGCAGAGGCGCACCAGCTCGGCGGCGATGCGGTCGACCGGCAGCACCGCGTCGGCGGCTCCGGCGGCCATCGCGGCGCGCGGCATGCTGTCGAACTTCGCTTCGGCCGGGTCCTGGACGAAGGTGATGCCCCCCGCGCCCTTCACCGCGCCGAGGCCCATCGCCCCGTCGGACGCCGTCCCGGAGAGGATGACGGCGATGGCGCGCTCCTGGTACGCGCTCGCCAGGGCGCCGAAGAAATAGTCGATCGGCGTGTACTGGCTCTTGTCGGTCGGGCGCTGGCCGACCACCAGCTTTCCGCTGGCGACGCCCATCTGCGCGCCCGGCGGCGTCACGTAGACGTGCGCCGGCTCGATCGCCATCCCGTCGCGGGCCTGTCGGACCGGGAGCGTCGTCGAGGACTCCAGCAGCTCCGGCAGGTGGCTCTCGTGCGTCGGCGAGAGATGCTGGACCAGGATCACCGCCAGCGGCGTGTCGCCCGGGATCTTGCTCAGGAGCCTGCTGAAGGCCTCGAGACCGCCGGCAGAGGCCCCCACGCCGACCACCGGAAAGGGCGAGGGCTCGGCCGGCTGCCCGGCGCCCGAGCGGCGCGTCCGCCGCTTCGGCTTTGCGCTCCGGCCCCCCTTCGTACGCCCAGTTTTCATGCGGCTTCCCGGTCCTATCACGGTGGGCAGCGCCCGAATAGAGGCAGGCCCCCCTTGTCCGGGCGGCGAACGGGGTTAGTGTCGGACTGGCCGGCGTCAACAACCCAGAAGTTGGCCGGCCTCGAACCCCATGAAACGACGGGAGCCCCCTCGGCGTTCGGGTGTCGGCCGACCACCCGAGAGCCACCCGGCCTCAGACGCCGCGGTGCGGGCGTTCGTCCACGACGTGGTCAATCCGATCGCCGCGATCCGGATCTCGCTGGGGGCGCTGCAGGCGCGCGGGGCGCTGAGCGAACGCGAGCTGTCGGACATCGGCCGGATCGAGGAGGCGGCGGGAGAGATCGTCCGGCTGGTCACGAACCTCGGGCCGCTCCCCGAACGGCCGGGTCTCCCGCTGGCGGACCCCACCCCGGCGCCGGTGGTCGATCTTCACGTCCTGTGCTGCGAGCTGGCCGAGCGCCGGCGATTCAGCGACGGGACAATCATTCATTGTCGGGCCTTCGGCGATCCGCGCGGTGAATGGGATCGCGTGCAGGTGACGAAGCTGGTGTCGGCGTTGCTCGACCACGCCGTCGCCCACGTCGGGAACCGGGCTTCGCTGACCGTGTCGGTGACCGGGCTGGCGCGGCACGTCCGCGTCGACGTCCACGGATTGGGGTTGGTGGGCGCCCCCAAACGGCGGACCTCGCTGGAGGTCGTGTCCCAGCTCGGAGGATCTCTCGCCGGCACGAACGTGAGCGCCATCGCCTCCCCCAACGGTGGAATCGTGTTCAGGTTTCGCCTGCCGCGACGGCGTCCGGCGCCCGGGGGTGGCGCGCCGAAAATCGCAAGTCGGCTCGAAAACCCATAGGGCATCGTTGTAAAACCGCCCAATCGCAGCGGGTTTTTGGCGAACTCTCCCCGCGCGTTGTTTATGATCCCCCTCGATCCGAGGACGCGAGGGGCCAGGAACCATGAAGGTCATGGAAGCGAGTTCCAGAACCGATGCAGACGCGGCGCCGGCGCCCAGCCTGGGCGCGCTGGTCCACGGGGTCGTGAATTCGACCGCCTCGATCGCCTTCTCGGTCGGGGCCCTGCGCGCGGGCGGAACGCTGGCCGGGAACGATCTCGAGGCGCTGGCGCGGATCGAGCAGGCCGCCGCCATGGTGGCTGACACGGTCAAGCGCTTCGCCTCCGCGGCGCCGGCGCGTCCGTCGGCGGCGAGGGCGGGCGCGATCGTGGACCTCTACGAAGTGTGTTGCGAGGTCGCCGATGAACGGCGGCGCGAGCGGGGGAGCACGATCTACTGCCGCGCCTTCGGCGATTCGCGCGGCCCCTGGCGCCACGCGCAGGTCTTCGAGCTGACCAAGCTGATGGTCGATTCCGCGCTGGTGTATCTGGGCGCCGACGCCCACCTGACGCTCTCCACCACCGGGTTCGAGCGCCACGTCCGGCTCTCGGTTCAGGGCATCGGCTGGTTGAGCTCGGAGGCCCGGAAGGCCTGTCAGCAGATCCCTTCCGGGGTCGCCCCGTCTCTCAACGGCCTCATGACCGTGACCACCAGCGGGCCCGGGACCGTCCTCTCGATACACCTGCCGCGGTAGCCGCGAGGTCGTCGCCGCAACCTGCGCCGGCGCCGGCTGGCTGGCCATAGGGGCGAGTCTGAGCGCGCGAGGTGGAGGCAATCCGGTGCGCCGCCGGCCGTCTTCCCGCGTTGGGGCAACGCCTTACATTCGTCTGGCGGCGCCGGTGCGCCGCCGGGAGGTGACATGAAGACGAAGCAACTCACGGACCTGGTCCTGCAATCGCTGGAGCACGAGATGGTGGGCGTGAAGATCTACGAGACGGCGCTGGCCAGCGCGCGCAACGACAGCCTGAAGCGGGAGTGGGGGAGGTACCTCGAGCAGACGGAGGCGCACGTCCAGATGCTCGAGGAGATCTGCGCCGTCATGAAGATCGATCCGCACCTGCAGACGCCGGGCCGGCGCGTCGTCCGCGCGGTCGGGGCCGGGCTCTTGGAGGCGATGAAGGTCGCCAAGGCGGGCGGCGACCCCAGGGCCGCCGAGCTGGTGGCCTGCGAGGCGGTCGTGCTGGCCGAGAGCAAGGACCACCTCGACTGGGAGCTGCTCCGCAAGTGCGCCGAGCACCTGACCGGCACCGAGGCCGACACGCTGAAGAGCGCCTGCGACACCGTCGAGGAGCAGGAGGACGAGCACCTCTATCACACCAAGGGATGGTGCCGCGAGCTGTGGTTCGACGCGCTCGGGCTCGAGGCGCTGCTGCCGCCGCCCGAGGAGCGCGAGCACGTCAAGACGGCCGTCGCCGCCGCGCGGGCCCAGCAGGCCGCCGACAAGCATCGCTGATCGGGCTCGCCCTCGCTTCTGGGAGCGATTCGTGTTTCGCGCGCTCGTCGCGGCTTTCCGTTGCGCTGGCCAATCGTCGGCCATCCAGCTTGCGGGAAGTTGGAGAGCGCGCTCGGCGAGGAACCATCGATTTCCGGAGCGGCAGTCGGGCCGATTCCGTAAATCGGCGTGAGGCCCTGACCTAGGCCGCTGGGCGTGATCATCTTCGCCGGCTCGGAGGGCAGATGACGACGAGAACGACGTGGCGGGACAAGACGACCGACGCCAGGCTGAAGAAGCTGCTGGTCGAGCTGCTCCCGACCCTGCAGAGGCACGAGGAGACGGCGCAGAAGATCGTCGACGCCGAAGCGAATAAATGACCGCCGGCCTACGCAACCCGCTGTCGCTGCCGGCGCTGCTGCGCGGCCTCCCGCGCGGTGTCGACCGGCGGCCGATCTGGGCGCAGCTGAACATCACCTGGCGCTGCAACCTCGACTGCGCGTACTGCACCGAGTACGACAACAGCAAGGGTGACGTGCCCTTCGACGATGTGGTCGCCCGGATCGAGAAGTGCCGCGCGCTCGGCGTGCTGCACACCGACCTGATCGGCGGCGAGCCGCTCCTGCACCCCGATCTCGAGCGCCTGTTCGTGGAGATCACGGAGCGGGGGATGACCAGCGGGATGACCACCAACGGGTTCCTGCTGACCGCCAACAAGCTGGAGCGCCTGCTGGCCGCGGGGCTCGGCCGCCTGCAGATCTCCGTCGACGGCGTGCGGCCGACCGCCGAGGCGCCGAAGTCGCTCAAGACGCTGCAGCGAAAGATCGAGCTCTGCGCGAAGCGCGGGATCTGGTTCCGCGTGAACACCGTCCTCTGCGACGAGACGCTGGACCAGGTCGAGGAGGTGGCCACCTTCTGCTTCGCGCGGGGCGTGCCGGTGAACTTCTCGGTGGTGCACGATCAGGGGCGGCTGCGCCGGCGCCTCAACAACGCGCGCTATTTAGAGAAGCTCCGCTGGCTGCGCGCCGAGAAGCAGGCAGGCCGGCCGGTGGCGACGCCGTACTTCGTGCTCGACTACTACGAGCAGACGCTGATGGGCGCGCCCCCGCACTGGACCTGTCAGGGTGGCCAGAAGTGCTTCTACGTCGCGCCCGACGGCGGATTTCACTACTGCGCGCACGTCGCCGCGACGGCCGACTTCGCGGCGGTGACGGCGGCCGACCTGCGCGCCGGGGGCGGTCCCAAGGGGTGCGAGCAGAACTGCGGCGTCGACTGCGTGGTCCACACCTCGCTGCCGTTCTCGCGGCTGCCCCTGGTGGTGTCGTCCGAGGTGGGGGCGCGGCTGGACGCGTTCACGGCGCGGGGGCGCCTTCATCTTCCGCTCGCTGGTGGCGCGGGTTGAAGACGAACCAGCGGTTGAGCGGGTAGTTCCAGGCCAGGTAGACGGCGGCGGCGACGAGCGCCTTGGAGGCCGGGTAGGGGAGGCGCCCGAACCGCGTGAGCGCCCAGACGCCCGCGGTGTGCCAGCCCGACGCCCCGGCCTGGACCAGGGCGAAGCGGCCGAGCGCCGGGACGGCCGGGGCCTCGCGCGCC
>Ga0209060_10004708_pt1 | contig 10415 bp, 12 predicted proteins | sample Coa_R1_8_FD_187155 | JGI IMG/M metagenome (GOLD analysis project Ga0209060, IMG submission 187155) | Surface soil microbial communities from Centralia Pennsylvania, which are recovering from an underground coalmine fire - Coalmine... | ecosystem: Environmental > Terrestrial > Soil >... | reverse complement strand
GCCATCAGGGGCAAAGCGCGGCGAGAACGACATGCCCGGAAAATTGCCGACGATCTCGCGCTGACCGGTCTCGATATTGAACAGATAGACTTTCGGATCGCCCTGCCCGAATTCCATGTAGGTGATTTCCTGGGTCGACGGCGAGAAGCGCGGCGTCAGCACCAGATCCGCGCCACGCGTGAGATAGCGGACGTTGGCGCCGTCCTGATCCATGATGGCGAGCCGCTTGACGCGGCGCTCGGAGGGGCCGCTCTCGTCCACGAACACCACGCGGCTATCGAAATAACCCTTTTCGCCGGTCACGTTCTCATAGATCTTGTCGGAGATGATATGAGAGATGCGGCGCCAGTATTCCGGGGCGGTAAAATATTTCTGACCTTCAGCCTGCTGGCCGTTAATCACGTCCCACAGTCGGAATTCGGCGAGCAGGCGGCCGTCCGACTGCCGGGTTACGCGACCAACGACCAGATACTGCGCGTTGATCGCCTTCCAGTTCTGAAATCGCGGCGGATCATCGCTGTTGGTAATGCGATCGATGAAGGCGGCTGGATCGATCGGTGCGAACAGCCCGGAACGCTTGAGATTGTTGGTGATGACGCCAGCGACATCGGCGCCGGCCTGGGCATCCGCCGGCGTGCCCGGAACGAAACTCGGGATCGCGATCGGAGTCGGCTGAAACTCGCCCGGATTGACCTGCAGACGCTCTGCAAACGCCGCGCGCGAACTCAACAGGGCGACGCTTGACCCGCCCGCCAGCATGAAACGGCGTCGGGTAAGAAATGGGGCTTTATTCATCCGAATTAGTGCTTTCAACGCTTGCACTCACAACATGTCTTTCAGGCTGAAAGTCATGGGAATGTATTTCCAGGTGTCATACTGCTGCTTGGGCAGGAACGCATAGGTCTGACATTGCACGATGGCGCGCTTGGCGCTCTCAGCCATTGCCGCGCCGATCGACCGCGAAGGCCCGCGGATGGCGACAATGACGGGCTCGGAGGCTAACGTTCCGTCGAGCCGCATCTGGATGTCGATGTCGGCCTCGAATTTATCTGCATCCTCGCCGTTATAGGGAAAGTTGAAGCAGCGCCGCACGGCTGTGACAAAAGCGCCCTTCCAGGTCGCGACATTCGTGTCGGCCGCGCCGCTATGGGTGCCGAGCGACGCGGACGCGTTGAGCGCGGCACCTGTGATCGACTGCCGCGTCGGATCGCGCTTGTCGAGCAGCGCCGCAATCCTGCTCTGGTCGAAGACGCGGTCCTGCTTCGGCTTGGGCGGTTGCGGCGGCGCAGCCTTCGCTTCCTGCTTCGGCTTCGGTTTCTTGGCCTCTTCCGACTTCAACGCCTCCGCGATCGGATCGACCTTCGGATCGGGCTGTTTCTCCGTCTGCTTCGGCTCGTCCTTTGGCTTGTTCTCGGCAACCGGCTTTGGCGGATCTGGCTTCTTCTCGACCGGCTTGTCCGTCGGAGGCGGCGACTTCGGCGCGGCCGAGGTAGTGATCTCCTTCTCGGTCACCTTACCGACTGCCTCATCGATCGGTTTGGCCTCGGCGACCTTCTCGACCAGGGGCTTCGGCTTGTCCTTCTCGCCGTTCTTGATGCCGGCGGTGATCTTGGCGAGCTGATCGGTGGAGATGATGTCGACGGCCAAAGATTCCGGCGGCACCTCGTAGGAGCGCGCAGTAAAGCTGACCAGCGCCCATCCGATCACGAGGACGTGGAGTGCGATCGACGCAACGAGGGTCTTGTCGACTTTCACCTTCTCGGATTATCCCTGATCCACTTCCGTCACCAGCGCCACCCGGCGGAAGCCAGCGGCGGAAAGCCGTCCCATCACTTTCATCACCGTGCCGTAATCAACCTTTTTGTCGCCGCGGACAAAGATGCGCTCATCGAGCCCGCCTCTTGCATCGGTGATTGCCTTCAGTTTCGGTACCAGATCGTCGAGCCCAATCTCCGCGTCGTTGAGGAACACCTGCCCCTTCAGATTGACCGACAGTGTCAGCGGGTTCTTGTCCTGGTCGAGACTCTTGGCCTGGGTCTGCGGCAGGTCGAGCGGCACGCCCACGGTGAGCAGCGGCGCCGACACCATGAAGATGATCAAGAGCACGAGCATCACGTCCACCATCGGGGTGACGTTGATCTCGGCCATTACTGCCTTGCGTCGGCCGCGGCGGCCCCCGCCGCGCGACGAACCTGCAACGTTCATCGCCATGTTCTGGTGCTCACCGATCCCGCCACAATATACCGCCCCTTAAGCCCGCTCGTCGATCTGGCGGGACAGAATGGCCGAAAATTCATCGGCAAAACCCTCCAGGCGCTGGGCCTGCCGATTCACCTCGGACGTGAACTTATTGTAGAAAATCGTCGCCGGGATGGCGGCGATCAGGCCGATGGCTGTGGCAAAAAGCGCTTCCGCGATGCCCGGCGCAACCACCGCCAGCGAGGTATTTTTCGACGCCGCAATCGACTGGAAGCTCGACATGATGCCCCAGACGGTTCCGAACAGGCCGACGAAAGGGCCCGCGGAACCAACGGTTGCCAGCACCAGAAGCCGCCGTTCCAGCCGCTCGACCTCGCGTGCGATCGACACGTTCATGACCTTCTCGATCCGCATCTGCAGACCTGCGAATGAGCGCGCGTGACTTTCGAACGAACGTTTCCACTCGCGCATCGCCGCGACGAAGCAGGCCGCCATCGATTGCGTCGGTTTGGCCGCGAGCGAGCGGTAGAGCTCCTCGATCGACTCGCCCGACCAGAACGCCTGCTCGAAGCGGTCCATCGCGCGGCGGGTGCGCGAATACAGAAAAATCTTGTCGATTGCGATGGCCCAAACCCACACCGAGCAGGACAGAAGGCCGAGCATGACGCATTTCACAATCCAGTGGGCCTGCCAGAACAGCGCGATCAGCGATACGTCGGCGGAGGCCGTTACGGGTAGCGCTGCCTGTGCGACGTCGGCCGGGTTCATAGGCGTTATCCTCTCAACGCGAGTGTCCCAAATGCTCAAGGGACGCGCGGCTGGCTGCCCCAATCCCCAAGCCCGCGCGCTCGGGCGCGGCGGAAAGCCTGCACGTGGGAGCCTGATTTGGTCGCATGGGAGGCCCGCCGAAGCCTTCGGGCCTGCTTCCCCTGTCAACATGTCAAAACGAGGGCTATTCGTGCGGCTTGATCCCCCTAACCAAACGCTAATCAGGGTTAAAACCCGGTTACCAAAGAAGAATTTGATCTGGCGAAATCAAGGCGGCTCAAGTCCCTATGGTCGCGTCGAAATTCGGGTTCCATGGTGCAAAACACAGAACCGCCGCTTTGCGCCAACGCCCCGGAGAGGGGTGGGCGTCATGGATCACGCCGCAAATATACCGCCCGCCGCAGGAGCGCAGATGACAGTGCGCATCGAGCGCGCAGCCGCCATAGATCAGGCCGAAATAGCCGATCACCGCGAGCGCGGTCGCTCCCAGCAGCAATCTGGTCCTGAAATCCGTTACAGCGTGCCTCGTCCAAACTAAGTGCTCTCGCGCATTTGTTTGATTTGCGTCCGCCGGGGCTCGACCCGAAAAGCAAACCGAGCACCGCAGCCAAGCGGCGTCGACACCCAAGTCAGGATATGCAGATGCAGGCAAAAATTTCTCCCTGGGCGTTCGTCCTTGCGGTCAGCGATCTCCAAAAGAGCGCGGCTTATTATCGGGACATCCTGGGTTTTCGGGTCGGATGGGAGGAAGCGAGCGACTGGCGAATGGTCGAGCGGGATGGCGTGCGCATCATGCTGGGTCGCTGCCCCAAGGATGCGCCGGCAAGCGAGCTTGGGTCCCACAATTGGTTCGGTTATCTGGAAGTCGACGACGTCGATGCTCTCTACGCGGAGATCGTCGCGCGCGGCGCTGCGAGCTCGGCGCCCAAGCAGGCACACTACGGCATGCGAGAGATTGTCGTCACGACGATCGACGGTCACCGTATCGTATTTGGACAGGAGTTAGCTTAGATCGTCCGCAAAACGCGGAACCGCCCGCTTGCGGGACTCGCAAACGGGCGGTTTGACCGGCGGCTTGGGCTCAGGCTTTCGGGATTTTAAAGCCTGAGACCTTAGACCTACAGCTTAGCTCTGCGGCGACTGGTCGCTCGGCGGCGGGGTCGGACGAGCCCGATGCTGGGCCATGAAGGCGTCGAACTCTTCCTTGTCCTTGGCGTGACGGAGCCGGCTCAGGAATTCCTTGAACTCCTGCTGCTCTTCCTCGAGGCGCCGCAGCGTCTCCTGGCGGTATTCATCGAAAGCGCGGTTACCACTAGACGGCGGGCCGAAGGGGAAGCCGTGCCGCTCCATGCGGTTCTTCATCCGCTCCATCTTCCACTGCATCCGCTCGAGCTTGTTGGCCCAGCGATCCTGTCGGTTGTCCCAGTTTTGGTGACTCCAGCAACTCATTCGTCTGCTCCCGAGTGTGAAAAAGAGGAGGGCAAGGCCGATCGGCCACCAGATCAGAAAGCCGACGATGGTCGCGGCGATCCAGCCGGGGTGCCAGGGGCTTTGCAACATGTGCGGGCGATAGGGTTCTTCCACGGGGCCGCGCCATCGATTGACATCTGCGGTGTAGGCCATTTCCGTCTCCATCACGGCATCACGCCGTTGTGAATGTAAATAACATTTACATACGTAAACCATCCCGGATTTTTGTCAAGCTGACCGCCCGACGCCTCGCGCAAATTATTTCGGCAACTTTATTTCGGCTTGCCCCAGGGACCCGCGGGCTTTTCGTCAGCGGGTGGCTTCTCGTCCGACGGCCTGCGGTCGGTCTGAAAGCCGAGACCGCGCAGATAGATCAGCACCTCGGCTTCCAACAGCTCATCCGGCGTCATTGGCAGCTTGCGTCGCGCCGCATCGCCGCGCGCAAACAGCGAGGCCACGCCATGCGACATCGACCAGATGTGCAGCGCCATCATCATCGCGGGCGGACGCGGCACACCCGGCGGCGACAGCGCGGCGAGGCGCTCGGCGGCGGCGCGGATGACAGCAAACGCGCGCTCGCTTGCGGCCATCAGCGGTGGATTCGCATCGGCCGGCAAGCCGGATTCGAACATCGCCGAATAGTAGGCTGGCTCTTCGCTCGCGAAGGCGAGGTACGCCTTGCCGACGCGCTCGAACGCGGTGAGGGTGTCGGGACGTCCGTCGTCCCATGCGGCCGTCAGCAATGCCTCGAACTGCTCAAAGCCGCGCTGGGCAATGGAGGACAGCAACTCGTCGCGATCGCGGAAATGCCGGTAGGGAGCCGCGGGACTGACACCGGCCATGCGCGCGGCATCGGCGAAGGTGAAGCCGGCCGCGCCTTTTTTCCCGATCAGGTCAAGCGCGGCCTGCAGCAATGCTTCCTTGAGATTGCCGTGGTGATAGCCGCGCTCGGCGCGGCGCTGCTGTTCCTTGCGCCAGTCCATGTAAAGCATTTTTACATGAACCGGCGCCGCCGCACTAGGCCGAAAAGAGGAACTAGCCGCCCGGGATCGGCAGGACTGGCATGACCTCGACCGATTCGCCTGGGAAAATCGTGAAATGCGGATGGTTTTCGAAGAGTTTTGCGGCCGCTTCATGAGACGAGGCGCGAACCACAGTGAAGGCACCCATCTGGTTGGCGATGTCGGCAATCCCCCGCTGATCGACAGCCTTGGTCTTACCCAGGGACCGCCCATGCCGGCGATTGAGGATTGATGCTTTTCGACCCACGCCTTCCACGCGGCGACGCCCTGTTGTTCCTTGGCGCGCCGTTCGGTTTCCGAAAGGGCATTCCAGGCCGCCCATTTCGGGCTGGTTTTGCTGCCGAGGAAAACGGCGAGATAGGTGTCGTTGGCGCTCATGTCCTCTCCTTTCGTTTACTGTTTGATGCAGAACTCTGTCTGAACGCTGCCAGCCGGATCAGCGGCCTATCAACTCGGAAAAGCCCTTGGCCACCTCCTGAACGTCGGGCGGGAAATCGCCCATCTCCTGGACCTGGCGGATCTCGATAGTTTCGTTGCTGGATGCCGGGCATTTCTTCGCCCAGGCGATCGCCTCGGCAAGCGACTGGACCTCGATCATCCAGTAGCCGCCGATCACTTCCTTGGCTTCGGTGAAAGGGCCATCCGTCACAATCGGCTTGCCGCCGGGAAATGAGACTCGCGCCCCCGCCGACGGCGGATGCAAACCGTCAAGCGTGATCAGCACGCCAGCTTGTTTGAGCGCCTCGTTGTATTTCATCATCGCCGCGACAGCTTCGGCGGGCGGCATGGTGCCGGGGCTAGCTGCCTCGTAGCCCTTCGGGATCATCAGCATCATGAAGCGCATCGTCATTCTCCGTTCGATTTGATCTGCTGGCGCCGCCGGATCGGCGGGTGTTTTGCCCGGCACTCCTCAACAAGACGAATGAGATTGTGCCGGTACGACATGGACAGCGAAACTATTTGCGAGGTAATTGCGGCTCAATCATCGATCGCCTGATAGACCGAGGTCCAGAAGTCACTCATCACCGCGGGCGCCTGCGGGGAGTCCATCAGCCGCTGGGTCAGAAGGATTCCGGTCAGGCCTTCCTTGGGGTCGGAATACCAGGACGTGCCATAGCCGCCCTCCCAGCCGAAGCGCCCGGGCACGTTGTAGAGATGGTCGCGCCGCGTGAGCACCGAGACTCCAAAACCCCAGCCGCGATTGTCAGCGAAGAACAGCTCGGAACCCACCTTCTGTTCGGGCAAGAGCTGATCTGACGTCATCAGCTCGACCGAGGGGCGCGACAGGATGCGCTCATTGCCGAGCCGTCCGCCGTTGAGAAGCATCTGGGCGAACGCATTGAAATCCTCCGCCGTCGAGACGAGGCCAGCGCCCGCATTTTCGAACGGCGGTGGGCTTGAAAATTTTCCGCTGACGGGATCGTCGAACACTTTCAACTGGCCAGCCGCGCGGTCAAACACGTAGGTGGTGGTAAATCGCTCCTGCTTCGATTGCGGCACATAGAAGGCCGTGTCCTTCATGCCCAGCGGCTCGAAGATGCGCTCAGCCAGGAAGTCGCCGAGGCTCATTTTGGATACGCGCGCGATCAAGACGCCGAGCATTTCGGAGCCCACATTGTAAAGCCAGCGCTCGCCCGGCTGATGCACCAATGGAAGCGCAGCATAGCGCCGCATCAATTCATCGGGCGGAAGTGACGGAAACACCGGCCCCGGCGCCAACCCCGCAGCCGAAATCGCCTTCTGAATCGGATAGCGATCCGGGAAGATGGGGATCATGCCGTAGCCGAGGCGGAAGCTCAGCACATCGCGCAGCGTGATCGCTCGTTTCGCGGGCACGGTGTCGTCGACCTCGGACTCAATCGTGCGCAGCACCTTGCGGTTGGCCAGCTCCGGCAGGAACGCATCGACGGGATCGTCGAGCCGAAGCTTGCATTCCTCGACCAGGATCATTGCCGCGACCGCGCCGACCGGCTTGGTCATTGAGGCAATGCGGAAGATGCTGTCGCGCTGCATCGGCGCCCCACCCACCGAAAGGCTGCCGATCGCATCGACATGAATTTCACCGTGACGGCCGATCAGCGTCACCAGTCCCGGCAAAGCGCCGCTCTCGACATGGCGCGCCATGGTGTCGTGCATACGCTTGAGGCGGGTCCGCGACAGTCCGCCAATGCTCCTGGTCATGTCCTGCATATCACTGTTCCCTTCCACATTCGTCCGGTGACGTGGTGGAGCGGATTTGACGTTCGCCTCCGTCTTGCCGCGAGTCGGTCATGGCGAACGTCAAATCCAAAGCTCCACTAGCATCATTAATTTGCTAGCGGTCCTTTGATTGCGAAGTTCGCAAACGGGCATCGGCACCATGGTGCGAACTTCGGAATCGGACCCTAGTCAGGATGAAGACGAATGGAACAGGCTCGATGCGACACTCGGGTCAAAAAATTATGTCGAACCGGCTTGACCGGCTGCCTCCCAGCGCCGCACGACCTCGGTCGCGCCGTCGGGAAACGCCTCGAAGATCGGCGACGCCAGCACCGCCTGCAAATGCAGGGTTCCTTTGCCGTTGTTGCGAAAGCCATGTCTGCGACCCGCCGGGATGATGAGCGATTGCCCGGCCATCACCGTGACATGATCGTCCTCGATCCACATGTCGGCCTCGCCTTCGCGCACCATCAGCACCTCCTCAACGGGATGGTGGTGCGTCGGCGCGCCGTTGCCGGGATCGACCCATTGCTCGAACAGACACAGCGCGGTGGCGCCGTTTCGGGCCGAGATCATCATGCGGGTTTCCACGCCCGTTCGCCAATGCTCGGGCGGCGTATCGTTAGGGTCGCTGACCATCATGGGATCAAGCCTCTTCCTTGGCGGCAGGCACTGTCGCTGTGCTAATCTGGTCATAGTTCCTTAGCATGGGTCGTTCATGATCTCCTCCCCTGCCCCTCAAAAAGTCGCCCTTGTCACCGGAGCCGCGCGCGGCATCGGTCTTGCTACGGCAAAACGGTTCCTGGCCGAGGGCTGGCGCCTAGCGCTGCTCGATATCGACGGCGACACGCTCAGGAGAGCCGTTGCAGGTCTTGTCGATTCAGATCATGTGCTCGCGCTCGAATGTGACGTCTCCGATGCACCGGCGGTTCAGGCGGCCATCGACAAGCTTGCAAAGCGGTTCGGCAGGCTGGATGCCCTGATCAACAATGCCGGCGTCGCCGTGTTTGCCTCGGTCCTTGATACGTCCGACGACGACTGGCATCGGATTCTCAGTGTCAATCTCTCCGGTCCCTTCCTTTGCACCAAGGCGGCCGTGCCCTTGATGCGCGAGCATGGCGGCGGCGCGATCGTCAATATCACCTCGATTTCCGCCGTGCGCGCCTCGACGCTGCGCTCGGCCTATGGAACCAGCAAGGCTGGCCTCGCGCATCTGACAAAACAGCTCGCGGTGGAGCTGGCTTCGATCGGCATCCGCGTCAACGCGGTCGCGCCCGGGCCGGTCGATACCGCGATGGCCAAGGCCGTGCATACGGCGGAGATCCGCGCCGACTACCACGACGCCATTCCGCTCAACCGGTACGGCCTTGAAGAGGAGCTCGCGGAGGCCATCTTCTTTCTCAGCTCGGAGCGGTCGAGTTACATCACCGGACAGGTGCTGGCGGTCGATGGCGGTTTCGATGCCGCCGGTATCGGTCTGCCAACCTTGCGCGGCCAGCGGCGAAACGGGTGAAAGCCTTTGAGCAAGACACGCATCATCTTCGTCCTCCTGCTCGCCGTCGTGCTGTGGGCGATCGCAACAGTGATGGCGCGCGCGGAGGTCCGCATCCTCTCAAGTCCCGGCGGCGAGGTCGGCCCATTCCTCGACCTGTTCGAGAAGGTGCGCGATTCCGGCGAACGCGTGGTGATCGATGGGCCGTGCCTGTCGGCCTGCACGCTGGTGTTGAGCATAGTGCCGGGCGAGCGCATCTGCGTGACGCGTCGCGCGGTGTTCGGCTTCCACGCCGCGCGCTCGGTTGACCGGCGCGGCCGGATCTATGCCGAGCCGGAAGCCTCCCGCCTGGTGCTGGACGCCTATCCCGACCCGGTCAGGAGCTGGATCATCCGCCGCGGCGGATTGACGTCGCGTCTGTTGTTGCTGCGCGGGCGCGAGCTCGCGGCGATGTATCGGACGTGCCGGTAGAACGACCAGTGCACGACTACATCTCCTGCGGCGAGATCACCATCCAGGGGATGCCGAACTGGTCGGTGCCCATGCCGAATCCTTTGGCAAAGAAGGTTTTGGCGAAGGCCATATAGACGTTGCCTCCCTTGCAAAGCGCATTGAATTTGCGCTCGGCGTCCGCGGGATCATCGACAGTCAGCGTAACCGAGAAGCCCTGCGGCTTTTGATAGTGCCCCGGCGGCGAGTCGGACCCCAGCAAAACGCCGCCGTCGAACGAGAGTTGCGCGTGCATCACCTTCTTCTTGGATTCCGGCGTCGTCGGCACGTCCGGCGGTGCATTCTCATAGCGCATCAGCATCCCGATCCTGCCGCCGAGCTCCTTCTCGTAGAATTTGAATGCTGCTTCGCAATTGCCGTTATAGTGGAGATACGGAGTGACTTGCATCATTTTCTCCCTGTTGACGTCTGCCAATTGCTGGCTGTTTGAGGCCGTGCTTATTTCTCCGCGAGCGCCTTGAGGTTGGCGAGGCCTGCCTCAAAATCCTTGCCGATCATCTTGTCGCAGCTGACGAACACCTCCATCAGCTTGAACATGAAAGGTGCTGGACCTCGCATCGCCCACTCGACATTGGTCGCATCGCCGTGCGGCAACATGGTGAACTCCGCGATGTTGTGCGCCTCGAACGGCTTGAAGAAGTCCAGCTTGATCAGGATTTTTGACGGCGCTGCGGCTTCCAGAATTTCCATGCGCCCGGAACCGACATTCTTGTTGCCGTCCCAGGCATAAACCGCACCCTTGCCGCGCTCGGAAC
>Ga0209060_10004707_pt1 | contig 10416 bp, 8 predicted proteins | sample Coa_R1_8_FD_187155 | JGI IMG/M metagenome (GOLD analysis project Ga0209060, IMG submission 187155) | Surface soil microbial communities from Centralia Pennsylvania, which are recovering from an underground coalmine fire - Coalmine... | ecosystem: Environmental > Terrestrial > Soil > Unclassified... | reverse complement strand
ACTGGACATGGGCTGCCATACCATCGAGGCGGCCCGCTACTTCATCGGCAAGGACAATCCCGTCGTCGAGGTGATCGCCTGGGGCGACAGGCTCTTCCATGAGCGCACCGACGCCGAAGACAACGCTGTGCTGCTCATGCGCTTTGCGGGCGGCCAGTTGGGGCAGGCGGAACTGAGCTGGACGGCGCGAGGCGGCCTGGACCTGCGCAACGAAGTCTATGGCACGGAAGGCACGATCTTTACGGACGTGACCCGCGAGACGCCCATCAAGGTCTTCTCCCGACCCGGCGCGGGTTACGTCGTGGAGAAGGCGGAAGCAGAGACGGGCTGGCTGTTCCCGCCCGTGGATGAAGCGTGGGTCTACGGCTACTGCGAGGAGATGCGTCACTTCATCGCGTGCGTGGCTGCCAACCAGATGCCCCGCGAGAATTTTGAGGACGGCTATGTCGTCAACTGCGTCCTCGCCGCGGCCTATCGCTCCATGCAGACGAAGACCTGGGAGCGGGTCCAATATGAGGCGTGAGCAGACGCTTTCTTTTTGGAGTGCGGCGGCTCGCCGCCGCTTTCTGTAAGGCGGCTTGCCGCCGTAAATTCGCGGTGGCAAGCCACCGCGCAAAAAAGCGGGAGCAAGCTCCCGCACTCCAAAAGGGAGGCAGCCAGGAGAAAAGAAAATGACCGGTTTTCGGCTGCGCGGCGACCAGGTCGCCCGGTTCGACGAGCAGGGTTACCTGATCGTTCCTGCGCTGCTCTCTGCGGAAGAGACGGCGGTTCTGGCCGAGGTCGCCCGCCTGGACCAGGCGCTGATCTCGCGTATGGCCCTGCGCAAAGATGCCCAGGGCGGAACGGCGCAGTTGGCGCTGGACAATACGCTCTCCGATACCATCTACAGCGCCATCGTGCAGTCTGAACGGCTGGTGCGGGCGATGGAGACGCTGTTGGGCGGGGAGGTGTATCACTACCACCATAAAGTCTCCGCCAAGCAGCCCTATGAGGGCGGCGCGTGGGAGTGGCATCAGGACTACGGCTACTGGTACAACAACGGCTGTCTGTTCCCGTATATGGCCAGCTGCTACATCGCCATTGACCGGGCCAATCGAGAAAACGGCTGCATGCAGTTGCTTGCCGGCTCGCACAAGATGGGGCGGATCGAGCACGGCAAGACGGGGGATCAGACGGGGGCGGACATGGAGCGTGTGAACGCGGCCCTGGAACGCATGGCGCTGATCTACGCGGAGATGGAGCCGGGAGATGGGCTCTTCTTCCATTGCAACACGCTGCATCGCTCCGATCAGAACCGCAGCCCCTATCCGCGCTGGGGTCTCATCTGCTGCTACAACGCCGCCCGAAACGACCCTTATATGCCAGGACCGCACCCCAATTACAGCCCGCTGGACGTGCTGCCGGACACCGCCATCCTGGAGACCGGCAGGCGGCAACTGGAGAGACTGAAGGCGCAGAGCTAGCCTCGTCGTAGATGTTTGATAGTCAAACCCTGAAGGCGAGGACATTCTAACAAGCGCGCCTCAAAGGAACTGTCAAAATCGAGCAAAACTGTAAAGTTAAATCCATTACACTAGACGTGGAAAATGAGTCACAGGGCAAACGCCGGAAAGAGGAGATCCTAATATATCGGGAACATAGATCTGTTTCACTCCGTATGTATCGTTCCAACCCGGCTGGAAGAGCCTCTGGCAGGGACCAGAGCCCTGCCGTCTGTCAACGCCGAAGTCCTGCCGCTTCCTGTAAGGCCGTATGCACAAGGGAGAAGGTATGGAGACCGTGTTTTGCGAAGTAATCGGCTGTGGAAAGAAAGCCGAATGGAAACTTTGGCTCCAGAGAGAAGCTATGCCGGAAGAACCTATTCTGGAAGAGTATATCTGTGAGGAGCACAAGGGTGAATTGACGCTCCTGCATCCCGATCTTGCCTGCCTCTACATGCCCCTGCAGTCGAATCTGGAGACGAAATCGGGATAGGTTCGATTGTTGTGCTCTCGCCTGGAGAAAACCTATTTTTCTCTGGTCGCAAGACTCGACCTTCCTGTCATTCCACTTTTCCGGTGCCTTCGTGCACCGACCCGATCCGGTCGCAGCCGACCCCGGCAATCCGGTCTACAACGCCCGAGGGCCAGTGTATCTCCACGTCCGCCGTTGTCGCCGTTCCCAGCCCGAAGTGAGGTCGTAGATCGCTCTGCGAGAGATAGCTTGAGCCGCTGTGGACGAGTTCGCGCTGCGTCAGCCCGCCCGCGCGCACGACCACCAGCGCGCCGATGCCGTCTCGATTGCTTTTCGTGCCAATCAGCTTGAGCGTCAGCCAGTGGTCGCGCGTGAGAGTCTCGTTGCGCCACAGCAGCGCCGGGCCGTTGTTTTGCAACAGCAGCACGTCGAGCCGCCCGTTGTTGTCAATATCGCCCACGGCCAGGCCCCGGCCCACGATCCTGCGATCGAAAGGCGCTCCGCTCTTCAGCCCCACCTCTTCGAAGCGGCCGTTCCCCTGGTTGCGAAACAGCAGCGTCGGCTGGGCATAAGAGATGCCAGGCTCACGGTCTGCGACGTCGTCTATCACATGGCCATCGGTCTGGAGAATGTCGTTCCACCCGTCGTTGTCGAAATCGAAGCACAAGACGCCGAAGCCGAGCACCCCGACGGTCGCAGGACCGATGCCCGAGACATCCCCTTCGTCCTGAAAGATCAGCGGATGTGTCTCATGGAAGAGCAGGGAGCGCCGTCCCTGGAAGTTGGTCATCACCAGGCACATCGTTCCATCGTTGTAGAGATCGGCCGCGTCTATGCCCATGCCGCTGGGCGCGGCGCCGTCGGCCATGAAGCCGATGCCCGATTCGGTGCCGATGTCCTTGAAGGTGCCGTTGCGCTGGTTTTTGAGCAGGAACGTGGCGGTGCCGTCGTTGGCGACGTAGAGGTCCGGCCAGCCGTTGCCCTCCTCATCCCAGAGCGCCACGCCCAGCGATTTACCGGCGAGCCGTCCGATCCCGGAGGCCGCCGTCACATCCTTGAAATGACCGTGCCCCTCATTGTGATAGAGCGTGCAGCGCGTCGGCTTATAGGCGGTCGGGTCGCAGTAGACGTGTTTGCGTTTCTCTCCGGCGAAACAGGGCACATCGTCGGCCAGCGAGCGGTAAGGCACATAGTTGCAGATGAACAGGTCCAGCTTGCCGTCTCGATCGTAATCCACCCAGGCGCAGGAGGCGCCCCAGTTGCCGGCATTGGCGACCCCCGCCTGCTGGGTCACGTCTTTGAAGGTGCCGTTGCCTTCGTTATGAAACAGGTGGCCCGGTCCCAAGACACAACTGACATAGAAATCCTCATGCCCATCGTTATCATAATCCCCCACAGCCACGCCCATGTCATACATTTGCGTTTTATCCAGGCCGGCTTTGTGGGTGACATCCGTGAAGGTGCCGTCGTGGTTGTTATGGTAGAGCGCAAGGCGGGGATGTCCCACGACCGCCCCGCCGGTGAGGGGAGCGTCGTTCAAGAGCAGGATATCCTGATAGCCATCGCCGTCGTAATCAAGGAACGCGCAGCCGGACCCCATGGTCTCCACCAGGTATTTGTTTTTCGATTTGGCGCTCTGATGCGTGAAATGGATTCCCGCCGCCGAGGTTATATCCACAAACTTAGGGACGACCGCCTCCACTAACGGCGCAGCCGCCGCGCCGGAACGGGGAGGCATGGCGGCTGGGAGAGAAGGCTGCGTGCAGCCGGCCAGGGCCCCTGCGAGGCCGAGCATGGGGAGCAAAGCGAGCCTGCGGAAGTGATTTTGTAGGATTTCGATCCTGCCACCGCAATTCAAATCCAAGAACCTTCCTCTGTTTCCATACGGCGTCCGATGCTCACGATCGCGTTTGCTCCAGATGGGCGAGCATCTTGCGCGCGCCTTCATGGTGGGGGGCGATCTCGAGAACGCGATGGAGCTCGACGATGGCGCGCTCGGGGTTGCCGGAGGCCACGTAGATGTTTGCCATCTCGAAGTGAACGGCCGGATCGCGAGGCCGGGAGGCGAGCAGCAGCGAGACGCGGGCATATTCGCGCGTGCGCGCGTGCTCTTGCTGGTAAGCGCGCAGCAGTCTGCCTCCCTCGGCGGCGCGCCCGGTGCGCAGATAGAGCTGGCCCAGCATCAGCCTGGACTCCTGATAGCCGGGCGCGAGGCGCATCACCGTCTCCATCTCCTGCACGGCTTCCGCCGTCTTACCGATCTGGCGGTAGCACTTCGCGAGGCCATAATGGGCCTGGACATCGTTCGGCGCTGTCGCAAGGATCGTCTGCCACGTCGAGATGGCGCCGGGAATGTCCCCCGATTCGAACAGCGCATCCGCCAGGCTGTGCGAGATGGCCGGATCCCCCGGTCTTAATTTCTGGGCTTCGCGAAGTACGCCGATCGCCTTGGGAAACTGCGCCTCCTTCCTGTAGAGGTCCGCCAGTGGCAGCCAGAGATTGGGTTCGTCGGGCTGCTCCTGGCGGAGTTTCAGCAGCAACTGCTGGCTGCGCTGGAAATCATGTGTCTGAAGGTAGGTGAGAGCGAGCGCGACCTCAAGATGCGGATCGTCAGGGTGGACGTGCAAGGCCGCTTCCAACAGGGCGCGCGCGTCCGTGGTCCAGCCGTAGGAGATATACAGCCAGCTCAGCCGATTGGCGGCATCACTGTTTCCGGGGTCATGCGCGAGCAGATCGCGATAGGTCTGAATCGCATCGTAGTGGCGGCGCAGCCGCTCGTAAATATCCGCCAGCGTCAGTTGGATGCGCGCATCGTTGGGGGCGCGGTCGGCGCACTTGCGGACATAGCCGAGCGCTTCGTCGGCTCTCCCGGCAGCCACGAGCGCGGAGGCGAGCGCCATGTTCGCGTTCAGGTCGTCCGGCGCCTTCGCGACGGACGCGCGGGCCGCCTCCAGATCGCTGCCCGGTCGGACCGGCGGCGTGAGCGCCGCATTGTGGCGGGCCTCCTCGCGCCGCAGCCGCTCGGTCTCCGCCTGCATGCGTCGCAGTTGCGGCAGCAGCGCCACATACAGCAGGATGATCGCGACCAGGGCGATAAGCAGCGGACGCATGTGGTTGGATTTCGATGCGCCCCCCGCCGATTTGCGCGCCGGCGTCATTCGGCTCCCCCGGAACCGTGCATAATGAATAGAGTCTGATCTGCCATAGAGGTTCTGCAGGCACTCACCGCCGCGCCTCAGAAAAGATTAGAAGCGGACGGCAGATCTCCGCGCAGAAGCAGATTAGACGCTGGCCTTCGTTAGTCCTCTTCCGACGCAGGCAGGGGCGCTAGGGGGCGTGCAGGGATTCGAGGCGGGCGTTCACCTCGCGCAGGCGGGTGGTGAGAAGTTCCCACGGCGAATCGTCGATCTTGACGAGACCGTAGTTGCAGTCTTCGCCGTCGAAGCGGCCCTGTTTGGGCTCGTCGGACCATTCGAACCAGTGGAAGCCGACGCAGCTCGGGAGAGCGGCGATCGCCTCGACATAGCCCTGGAAGAGGTCCGCCCGTTCCCGCTGGGTTCCGACGGGCTGGCCGCCGCCCTTGCTGTTCGGCAGACCACTATCCATGGCTTTGAACGAGAACTCGGTCACCATCACCGGCTTGCCGGTCAGCCCGGATAAGTGCTGCAGCATCTCGATAGGCGCCTGGTGGCTATAGTTGTTGTACGAGATGACATCTACCGAGCCGCCCATACTGCGGACGACCGGGTCCGGCGCATAACCAGCGAACCGGCAGCCCAGGATGAGGTGGTTGGGATCCGCATTTCGGATCGCCGCCGCGCAGATCCGGAAGTACTCGCCTGCTGCAAGCTCCAGGAACGCGGCCTTCTCTTCGTCGGTCGGCGGGCCGCTCGGGTTGCTGTGCTCGGCCATAAAAGCCTCGGCCCGCTTCCGGCCCGGCGCGCCTTCCGGCAGGTGCAGGAAGCTCTCCAGCAGGCTCTCCTTACGGCGCCAGTCCGGTCCCCACCGCAGCTCGTTATCGGTGAAGTAGCCTAGAAGCAAGCGGTCGTTCTTCCGGGGGCTGCAGAACGTTCTCGCTTGCTGGTTCACGCCTTCCCGAAAGGAGTCGGAGAAGACATCCGGAAATCCGCCGTGCAGCCACAGGTTGGGCACACTGGCCGCGGCCAGGTCGGCGATGGGCGAGTAGACGATGCCGTGCTGGTGGAGGCCGTCATCGGACCAGGCGCCGGCCGTGTTGAGCCCCCACGCTTTCAGTCTGCGGACACACGCGCTGGCCCAACCTTGGCGACCCCCATACTTTTCAGTCACGGCTCGCTCATACGGGGAGTAGCCAAGCGCGGGGCAGTTGTCGCCCGTGAAGGAGACATGACAGACGCCTTTGCTGAAGAAGCCGTTTCCATCCGGATCGATGATCCACCACGTTTCTGCCATCTTCTCCACATGGAAGAACCCTGTCTTCCTGCCATGGATGCCCGTCCAGCCGCCATAGCGGTCGTATCCAGGCAGGCCATGGGTTGCCGTCGCCGTCATGAGAATCATCACTCCCAGCATCGCGTTCATCAGCGATCGTCCTCCCTGGCTTCCCTCGGGGAGCCAGGTGGTTCCCATCTTTTGCGTAACGGTTCAGCTCTCGATTTGAGGACAGAGCCGCCTATCTGTGAAGGCGACGAGAGGAATGGGAAGTCCCCGAGCCGTTAAACCGCGTTAACGCGGTCCAGCAGGCGCCGTTGCGGAGGGCGCTACCGGCACGGCGGTTCCCATCGGGGCTCCGGCCTTGGCGGCTTCCTGTGGAGAGGAGAATTTGTGCTCCTGCCGCTTTTGCTTCTGCTCCGCGTAGTATTTGATTTTATCCTGAGTTATGTCCGCGTTCGGTCCCCCTCTCAGGGTGCGCCATCCGAAATAGGCAAGGACCACCGCTACGAGCGCAATCACCGCGACGATAACGCCCGGCGATAAATTCTGTTTCATAATTCCATCTCCTTCCGACCCATGCCCAATTGCACGCAGGTATCGCCGGGCGCATGGCCCGGCGATACCTGCCGGAGATCAGGGCTACTGATTCGCCCAACTGTCGTACTGGTAGTCCCAGGTGATTCGTGTATCCCGGAGCCACTTGGAGTGGCCGTCGCCGAAGGTCAGGTTATCGCCAAAGCTGTGGCGCGCCTGCGGATCGTAGAAGTTATCCGGGTGTGGCAGGTGGCCTGGGAGGGCGTACCCATTATTGTTGAGAGCCGCGCCGCACGCCGGGTTGAATGGGTTATAGCAGGGGGTGAGATCTTGCGGCCAGGCGACGCGGGAGATGATGGCCTGGTGGTATGGATCGTTGGGATTCGTTGGGTCCGGCGCGGGCGACAGGAAGTTGGTCTCGCCCTCATCGCAGTCGGCGATCGCCAGCATCTGAGCCGGCGTCTTGATCGCGGCCAGGGTTGTTGCGCTGCCGCCCGTCAGGTTGCCTTCGGCAAGCACCTGGTTATATGCGTAGCTGACGGTCACGTTGGCAAGCGCGGACGCGAAACCATACTGCACCATGGTGTTGGTCGATGTGTTGTCGTTGGTCCAGCCCCAGACACCGTTTTGCAGGAGGGTGGAGCGGTCGTTGGTCGAAGGGCAGGCAAAAACCTGACCGTTCTTGACATAAGGATAGATGGCGTTGAACCAGAACGACTCCCAGTGATTGCAGCCGGCGTCTAACGGGCTTCCATCCGACCGGGGACAGCCGCCCACATCGGAGGAGTACCACCAGCTCCAGTAGGGAAACGTCTCGTCATAGTCCTGGACGTACATCATCAAGCCCAGGCCCATCTGCTTCGTGTTGGACAGGCAGGAGGCGCTGCGGGCCTTCTCTCTTGCCTGGGCGAAAACCGGGAAGAGGATGGCCGCCAGTATTGCGATGATCGCAATAACGACGAGCAACTCGATCAGGGTAAAACCGGAACGACGGGATGCTGCAGTGCGTTGCATGGGTAACCCCTTTCCTTAATGTGAGTGCGTTGGTGTCAGGAGGCTCTGGGGGGCGCCGTCGTGTGGCGCACCACCAGCTCGGTAGGAAAAATGGTTCTGGCCGGTTCGGGACGCTGGCCTTCTCTGGCCCACTGGACCAGAAGCCGCATGCCGTGGGCGATCATCTGCTGGAGCGGCTGGCGCACTGCCGTCAGATCGCGCGACGAGAGGATGGCTTCGGGAAGGAAGTCGTAGGAGACGATGGAGAGCGCCTCCGGCACTCGAAGCCCCAGCTCCTCGGCCACATGGATGGCCGCCAACCCCGACTCGTCGTTGGCCGCCAGGATCGCCGTGGGAGGCTGCGGCGCCATCAGGATCTTGCGCGCCGCCTCCTTGGCGGGGCCGTAGGCGAAATCTCCTATGGCGATCCACTCCTCGCTGATCGGCAGGTCACGCTCCTTCAGGTAGGTCCGATACGCCTCATGCCGCTCAAAGCCATCGCGCATCGCCAGCCGGCCCACGATATGCCCGATCTGCCGGTGCCCTAACCCCACCAGATGGTCCAGCGCCTGGCGGGTGGCCTCGGCGTTGTCAATCGTTACCGTCAGCGTTCTTTCCGGACCTTCGGCGGAAAAGACCACGCAGGGGAACTGATAGGAGGCGATCTCCTGGGCAAGCGTGGACTGGAGGCTGGGAGCGATCAGGAAGATGCCGTCCGCGCGCCCACCCATGACCGAGCGCGCGATGCCTTCGGGGTCGGCGTCTCCCTGGGCGGTATGCAGCAGGATGTCCTGCTGCAGCGCCTCGCCGGCCTCGACGATGGCATTGAGGACCGCCTGGATGTAGGGGGAGAGCACGACAGGATGCGTGCCTCTGGGGGGGACGATGGCGATGGTGTCGGTGCGACCGGTGACCATGGAGCGCGCCAGGGAGTTGGGGCGGTAATTGAGCTCACGCGCCACGGCCAGCACCTTCTCCTTGACCTCTTCGGGCACGCCGCGGGGTCCGCCGTTGAGGGCGTAGGAGACGGTGGAGGTAGAGATATTGAGCCTTCGGGCGATGTCTTTGATCGTGGCGGGCATAGCTCTTCCCTCTGAGGGAAAACGTTTCGCGAAACGTTTCGGACATAATACAGCGGATTTTCAATTCTGTCAATAGGCTGCAAAAAATATTTTTGCGGATGCTCAGCGAAGATGCAATGGGCGCATCGCCGCAACCGCAGCCCTCTCAGTGAACCTGTATATCAATGCTCAGCTTGAATGGCTTTATGCTCCCAGGCACGGTGATAGTCAGGGTGACGCGCCAGGGGCCGTTCATCGCAAACGGCATACTCCCCTGATAGCGCCCCTCTCCCATCTCCGTAAAGGCAGGATGTTCCACGCCCATGCTCATGCTGGTCATCTCCACATCCGCCCTTATTTTCCCCCCAGTGATGGGCTTTCCATCCCGGTCGGTCAACTGAACCACCAGGCTTGTCTTCTGCCCTGCTACGGGCTGTTCCGGCTGGGTTGTCAGGGCTATGCGCACACCCTGCGTCGCCTCAGCAGTGGCTCCTGTGGGTTCCGTGTTCGTTTCCTCATGGCTCATGTATCCACCCATGCGGGAGGGGCGCAGCCGCAAAAATATTTCAAAGGAGACGGGCGTTCCGGGTCCATAGAAGGTGTCAAGGGAGGAGGGCTTGGTGTTGAATGTGACCGCCCCACCGATACCTGCATCTATTCCGCTTCCGTGCGTCAGGTCGTGGATGTAGCCAATGGTATACGCTCCCAGAGCATACTTGTTGGCGTTCAGGGCTTCCGGCAAGACCAGATCATGGCCGGACTTGGTGATGTTCTCGATGCGCCCGAAGACGGCATTGCGGCCCCGCTGGTAGACCGCTTCCAACAGATAGGAACTGGTCGTGCCTTCGGTCGGCAGGAGGTTCTGGCCCCAGGAGAGCGTGGTAGTGAAATTGGCATCGTTTCCCAGCGGGTGGTTGTAGGCCCAGGAGGCGGTGATGCGGTGCTGGCTGATGCCGTCGCCTTCTGGGTTGCGAATGAACCCGTAGGACAGTTGCAGCGTATTGCGCACGTCTGGATTGAAGGAGAGCCTGCCGCCATACGAGTCGAAGCTGGCAGGGTCGAAATCGTAGCGGTTCTCGTCGGGCTCGCGGCCCGTGAACACGCTGCCTTCCAGCTTGACCCGGCTATTGAAATTGATGCCCGCCGTCGCCACCCCGAAGGTAATATGGGTGGCGTCCTGCCAGTGATGTCCGATAGGCGCTTCGGGCAGGTAGTAGGCGATCAGGCGGTGCATGTAGGTCGGCGGCCCCAACGCCGGTTCGCCGGGATCGCCAAAATACAGATAGCCGGAGGTGTCCTTGCTCAGGAGCCGGGAATAGGTGACGGAGAGTTCGTCGAACAGGTCGTGCGGGTGCTGCCGGTCGTGCAGTGGCACGCCATGCCACGTCTCGCCGGTCTGGAACAGGAGCGGGTAGCCAAAGCCGCCCTCGGTGATCGGGTCCAGGCTCATCATCAGTCGCAA
>Ga0209060_10004705_pt1 | contig 10417 bp, 6 predicted proteins | sample Coa_R1_8_FD_187155 | JGI IMG/M metagenome (GOLD analysis project Ga0209060, IMG submission 187155) | Surface soil microbial communities from Centralia Pennsylvania, which are recovering from an underground coalmine fire - Coalmine... | ecosystem: Environmental > Terrestrial > Soil > Unclassified... | reverse complement strand
GGGCGCGCTGGCTGCACAATTCGATGAAGTGCGTCCCCTTCAAGGCGCTCTCGGAGAAGAGGACGCCGTTGTTGGCGATGATCCCGACGGGATAGCCGAGCCAGTGAGCGAAGCCGCAGACGAGCGTGGGGCCATAGAGGGGTTTGAACTCATGGAAGCGGCTGCCGTCGACAAGGCGCGCGATCACTTCACGGACCTCGAACGGCTGGCGCAGGTCGCGAGGCAGGAGGCCATAGATCTCTTTCGCATCGTAGAGCGGCACTTCCGGAGCACGCAGATCCGGAGGCGCGTGAGAGGAGCGATTGAGGTGCGAAACGATCTCCCGCACCAGCCGGAGGGCGTCTGGGTCATCCTCCGCGAAGTAGTCGGCGACCCCGCTCAGGCGGGTGTGCGTGTCGGCTCCGCCCAACTCCTCCGCCGTTACCACCTCGCCCGTGGCCGCCTTCACCAGCGGTGGCCCGCCCAGAAAGATCGTGCCATTGCCTTTGACGATGATCGCCTGGTCCGACATCGCCGGGACATACGCGCCCCCCGCCGTGCAGCTTCCCATGACAGCTGCGATTTGAGGGATCCGGTCCGCCGACATCCGCGCCTGATTGTAGAAGATGCGCCCGAAGTGGTCCCGATCCGGAAAGACTTCCGACTGGAGAGGCAGAAACGCCCCGCCGGAATCCACCAGATAGATGCAGGGGAGGTGATTCTGTTGGGCGATCTCCTGCGCTCGGAGGTGCTTCTTTACGGTGAGCGGGAAATAGGTCCCTCCCTTTACGGTGGCGTCGTTGGCGACGATCACGCAGGGTTGCCCATGCACCGGGCCGATGCCCGTTACGATGCCTGCCCCTGGTGCGTCGCCGTCGTACATCTCCCAGGCGGCCAGGGTGCTGAACTCCAAAAACGGCCCCCCCGGATCGATCAACCCCTCGATGCGCTCCCGCGCAGGCAGTTTGCCCCTGGCTCTATGCTTCGCCAGCGCCTCCGCACCGCCGCCCTGTTTCACCAGGGCGATGCGTTCACGGAGCTCCGCCAGGAGGGAGGCATAGAGCGATGCATTCTCTTTGAAACCGGGCGCGTCCGGGTCTAAATGGGTATCTAGCGTCTCCATGTCGTGGCTTCCTCGCGGTGTGTTTGGATTAGCCATGGATTCGCGGTAGGGCACGGCATTTCCTGCTCTCCCTCACCCCAACCCCGGCCCGCTCTACCGCTTCATCCGCTTCGCGGCGCGGCAGAGAACACCCCGCTACCGCTCGTCCCTCGCTGGGGCGAGGGGCCAATACAGAATCTCCCCTTCTCCCCTTGCGGGAGAAGGGGGCGGGGGATGAGGGGTTGTGTCAATTCACTCTCCAATCAGGAGACGCTCCGTGCTATAATGGAGAGGAAAATCTATCGGCGAGAGGGTCCTCGCCAGCGCTTCAATGAGGAGGCAGAGAGTGAAAGGTAGCGTCAGCGTGAAACCTGCGGAGAGCATCGCATCCAATCGTATCGGCGGGGTATTCTTGACGGGGGATACCGACCCGCGTCGTATCTTCATCCCCGAAGAGTTTACACCCGAAGATATTCTGATCGGCAAGACGGCGGAAGACTTTCTGCGGAACGCCGTGATGCCGGCGGTCGAACGGCTGGAGCAGGGAGATCATGCCCTGATGCACCGCCTGATGCAGCAGGCCGGGGAACTGGGTCTGCTAGGGGCCGATGTGCCGGAAGTGTACGGAGGATTGGGCCTCAAACAGACCACAGGCGCGCTGATCGCCGAGAAGATCAACCCGCAGCAGTCGTTCGCCCTCACCCATGAAGCCCACACGGTCATCGGCACGTTTCCACTGCTCTACTTCGGCAATCACGATCAGAAGTCCCGCTACCTGCCTAAGCTTGCCTCCGGCGAGTGGATCGGTTCGTTCGCGTTGAGCGAGGCGAACTCCGGCTCCGACGCCCTCGGGATGCAGACACGCGCCACGCTCTCTCAGGACGGCAGTCACTACCTGCTCAATGGTGTCAAGATGTGGATCACCAATACCGCATTTGCTCAGCTGTTCACAGTGTTTGCAAAAGTGGACGGCGAAAAGTACACGGCCTTCCTGGTGGAGCGGGACTATCCGGGCGTCTCCTTCGGCAAGGAGGAGCATAAGCTGGGGATGCACGGCACCTCCACCCGTCGAGTGATCCTCGACAACGTCCCCGTTCCGCTGGAGAACGCGCTCGAAGTGGGGAAGGGGCACTATGCGGCGCTCTGTGCGCTGAACCTGGGCAGGTTCAAACTGGAAGCGGGCGCAGTGGGAGGGATGAAGTACCTGCTGTCGGTCTGCGCGGGCTATGCCCAACAGCGGAAGATGTTCGGCAAACTGCTGGCGGATTTCGGCCTGACGAAACACAAGCTGGCGGAGATGGCGGCCCGCACCTTTGGGCTGGAGAGCATGATCTATCGGCTGGCGGACGATCTCGACAGCGTGTTCGCGCCCATCGTTCCGGATGCGGAGGATGCCTCCACGCACTACCACCGCGCGGCGGAGGAGTTCGCCATCGAGTGCAATATCGTCAAGGTGATCGGCTCCGAGACCTACAGTTGGATGGCCGACGAAGCCATTCAGCTCCACGGAGGCTACGGCTACACGGAGGAGTTCCCGGTCGCGCGCGCCTGGCGGGACCAGCGTCTGCTGCGCATCGGGGAGGGCGCGAACGAGATCGTGCGCCTGGCGATTGTCAACACCTTACTGAGGAGAGACAAGCAGGGCCGCCTGGCCATACGAGAAGCCGGACTGCGCGCGACGGAGGCGCTCTCCCGCTCGGAGGTGCCGGAGCCGCCGATGTACGAAGATCCCCTGGATGCGATGGGGGCAGCGGCGAACGATACCAAGCAGTTGGGGCTGTTCCTGCTCTTCCAGGCGACAGAGAAGCTGGGCGAGGCGTTCGGCGACGCGCAGGAGGTGGGGGCGGCGATTGCGGATGTGATCTGCGCCGCCTACGCACAGGAGAGTGTCTGGCTCCGCTGCACGAAACTGCGTCGGCTGGGCGGAGCGCGCGCCGATATAGCCCTCCTGGCCGGGCAGATCATCACGAGGGATTATGCCGAAGAAGCGCTGCGGGGGGCGCGCTATGCCCTGGACGCCATGCCCGCTCTGGATGATGTGGTGGACTGGCGCGATGAGCCGTTCACCGGCATCGCCGCCCTGCTGGACCGTCTGGATCGCTGGGAGGGCAACCCGATGCTGCTCCGGCGGGATCTGGCCGCTCACGTTCTGGAAAAAGACGGCTACCCACTATAAACATGGATACCTCTCCTGCCGAAACACCGTCGGTTTCTCCCCAGAAACGCAGTACTGGGTGCAAGGGTTGCTTGCTCGTCATGGCGCTGCTGCTCGTCTGTGCTGGCTTTTTCACGTACCGGGCTATCCGGAGTGAGAACCTCAAGCACGAACTAATCGCCGCCATCAAGGCCAACGATACCCCGCTGGCCTTGAAACTTCTCGATGAGGGAGCCGACCCCAACGCTACGGATGACAACCCGGACGACGAACAAAAACCTTCTTGGATGGGCACCCGTCAGAGCTTAATTAAGCGAGTGTTTCCTACCGGTAGGCAGAAGATGGCCGACCGCAATCCGTCCGCACTGCTCGTCGCGGTGAACATGCAAGACCCCACATCGAATGGTATACCAGAAGATACCACGCTGGTGCAGGCGCTTCTGGAGCACGGGGCAGCGATAGATTGTCAGGACAAATTTGGTAATACACCCTTGATTCGGGCTGCCAGCCAAATATGTCCGAAGACTGTACGCATTCTGCTCGAAAATGGCGCAGATCCGAACCATAAGGATATTTCCGGAGGGACCGCTATACGCATTACGGACGAGGAGATCGCCAAACTGCTTATCCAGCATGGTGCAGACCCCAATGCTCTCGACCGTGATGGGTACACTCCTCTCTGTTGGAACTGTATGTTGGGGGAAGAGTTGGGAGGAGGGGAAATGGCTCAAACATTAATCCGGTCGGGAGTGGATGTGAATGTCAGGGATGCGAGCGGAAAGACGCCCTTGATGTATGCCAGCCGCGAATGCAGCATGGGTACCATCAAGATGTTGTTGGACCATGGTGCGGACGTCCACGTGAAGGATAGCACGGGAACGGATGCGCTCCTTATTGCAGCCGCAGCCGGCAGAAGCGATCTGGTAACACTTTATCTGGATCGGGGGATGGAAGGCGAATTGAAAACACCTTACGGCTCTAAGGTCCTCGCCGCCGCTGCTTCACTCAACCATAGAGACGTGGTAAAGATCCTGCTCCAGCGGGGAGCGGACTTCAATGCGCGCTGAATCTGGTCAAAGTGAATGGATACTACTCCTTCCGAAACATCCTCAGCATCTCCCCGGAAACGCAGGTCAGGTCGTATGGGTTGCTTCCTCGCCCTGACACTGCTGGTTCTCTCGATATGTTTGTTCACGTATCGCGCGATCCGGCTGGAGAATCTCAAACACGAGCTTATCGCTGCCATCAAGGCCAACAATACCCCGCTGGCCTTGAAGCTGCTCGACGCCGGAGCCGACCCCAACGCAACGGATAACAACCCGGATGATGACGAAGAGAAGCCGTCTCTGATGGACTCCATTGGGAAGTATATTGACGGGGTGATTCATCCCCGCGAAAAAATGGAGCCGGTGCGCTATCCGTCCGCCCTGCTCGTAGCGGTCACGATGCAAGGCCCGAAAACCGGTGGCTTCATGGGAAACCTCACAATTTATCCGCAAGATCCCACATTGGTGAAGGCACTCCTGGAACATGGGGCAAATGTGGACTTTCAGGATAGAGATGGGATCACTCCTTTGATGGCGGCGACCGGCAATCTGTGTCCCAAGAATGTTCGCGTGCTGCTCGAACATGGTGCAAACCCCAATCGGAAAGATGGTTCTGGTGGGACGGCTTTACGCTATGCGGACGCGGAATGCGCCAAACTGCTTATCCAGAATGGAGCAGACATCCATGCTATCGACGATAATGGGCAAACTCCTCTTTGTGCACTCTGTATGTTGGGGTTGGATGAATCGGCCCAGATGTTGATCCGGCAGGGAGCGGATGTGAATGTCAAAGACAAAAATGGAAATACTCCGCTGATTCTTGCCAGCCGCAAATGTCGACTGGATACAGTGAAGATGCTCCTTGAACATGGCGCGGACATTCAGGCGAAGCGTAATCGAGGAGGTAACGCACTCTATGTTGCAGCGGGAGCAGGTAGAAGCGATCTGGTTACACTGTACCTGGATCGGGGATTAGACATTAATATAAAAACCACTACCGGCTCAACGCCGCTCATGATCGCTGCTCAGGAGAGCCAGGTAGACGTGGTAAAGACCTTGCTCCGACGGGGTGCGGATGTCAATGTACGCAGAACCAGTGGCGATACAGCGCTCTCATTGGCGAAGCAATCAAAGAATGCTGCCCAGATCCAGGTGGTGCAGATGCTCCAGGCGGCGGGGGCCAAGGAGGCGACCACGCTCTCTCCAGGGAAGTTGGAAGGCCCAGGAGTGTCAATGGGACGTTAGGCCTGTCATACGTGCTCGGCTTTTTTCCATACGAGCGGGTTGATGACCGGATCGTTCAGTACATCTCCAACCTTGAGCGAGTTGAAGTAGTCGTTCGGGAGCACGTTCTTGGTTCCGTTGAAGGTGGATCCATCGGGCATGTAGGCGCAGGTCATGGCGCGCCGGGGCTTGTTGGTCATGTTTGCACCGGCGCCGTGCGCAGTGAGGCCGTTGTGGAACACAGCGGAGCCGGCAGGGCAGGGGCACGCGACCGGCGCGATGTCGCGCCATGCCGGATAGACTTTGAACAGATCCGCCAGGTTCTGCCCGATGCCCACGTTCTCATAGGTCGCCGTCTTATGGCTGCCAGGGATGTACCACATGCAGCCGTTGCCGAGCGTCGCCTCGTCCAGCGCCACCCAGAGGGAGATGGCCTGCCGCGAGGAGAAGGACCAGTAGGGATCGTCCAGATGCCAGGCGGTCGGGTTGCCGAACGGCGGCTTGAACAGTGCCTGATCGTGCCAGATCCGAATGCCGTCTACTCCCGCCAGCGTTGCTGCCATCTCTCCGAGGCGCGCGTCGAACATAATCTCACGCATCCCCGCATGGGTGTCCGCAAGCTTGAGGCACTGGGTGAAGACCTGGGCGTAGTAGGCGTCCGGGTCGTGCTGGTTGTTCCAGCCGGATTTGGTCGCGAGGCGCTCATCCACCGCCTCCTGCGTTGTGCGCTGCCAGTGGGCGAGTTCCTCCGCATCCAGAAAATTCTCTATCACCAGAAAGCCGTGTTCACGGTAAAACGCGATCTGCTCCGCGCTCAATACATTTTTCACCAGGCTCCTCCCCGAACCAGATTGTCCTGCACTGCGTGTTCGACAGGGCAAGTCGGCTTTCCTTCCGAGTTCATGTATGGAAGGGAATATGCCGGGCAATGGTGTAATAGGGACCTTGGGACACCGATGAAGGAGAGAGACGCTTGGCACAGCGCGCACAGAGCCCGATAGTCACATCCGAGGAGGCGCAGCCCGCTCAGGTAGAGCGCAAACGCGCGTCCGGCCTGACGCTGCGCGCCGTCGTGCTGGGGCTGATCTTCACCGCACTGACAGACCTCTGGATTCATTGGGCCGAATTGGTGCTGGGAGGGCGCGGACATACCGCGCTTGCCAATACCAGCATCCCCATCGGGGCGTTTCACCTCTTATTGCTCATCGTGGTGGTGAATATCTTTCTTACTCGTTTCCTGCGGCGTTACGCCTTCTCCCAGGCCGAACTCCTCGTCATCTATGTCATGATGACGGTCTCAACGGTCATCTCCTCCTCCGGTGGCATCCACTTCATCGTGCCGACCATTACGGCGGCCTTCAAGTACGCCGACGACAGCAATGGCTGGGCCAAGCTGTTCCACCAGTACATCCCCGATTGGATCGCCCTGAAGGACAACGACGCCCTGAAAGGCTTCTATGAGGGCAACGCTGCCGTCCCGTGGGCCGCATGGCGGGCGCAGTTGCTCTCCTGGGTCGTCTTTCTGTTCCTCTTCTCGCTCGCCACCCTCTGTATCGTCACCATCCTGCGCAAGCAGTGGACGGATCGTGAACGCCTGGCCTTCCCGACCGTCGCCGTGCCGGTCGCGATGATACGCGAGAGCGAATCGTTTTTCAGTAATCGCCTGCTCTGGATCGGGTTCCTGATCCCCTTTGCGATAGATGTCATCAACACGCTGCACCTGAATATCCCGAATATTCCCTACTTTCCGACCCGCAATAGCGATACGTTCGATCTCAAGACCCTCTTCCCCGCCGCGCCCTGGAGCGCCATCGGGGAGACGCCGATCTCCTTCTATCCCTTCGTCATCGGCATCGCGTACCTGCTCTCCGTGGAGATGACCTTCTCCTGCTGGTTCTTCTGGGTGCTGACCAAGCTGGAGGCGGTATTTGGGGCGGGGGCGGGCATCAGCGCAGATGCTGCGGGCGGGCAGAGCGCGTTTCCCTACATCGGCAACCAGGGCGCGGGGGCGTTTCTGGGGTTGACGCTGGTGGGGTTATGGCTCTCGCGAGGGTATCTCAAAGAGGTCTGGAATACAGCGTTTCGGAGACGCCACGACCGCTCGGATGCAGACGAACCGATGTCGTACCGAATGGCGTTTATCGGGCTCGGTCTCTGCCTGGTGTTGCTGGTCGCCTGGTGTATGGCGGCAGGAATGCGAAGCACGGTCGCGATCACGCTCATCGTCCTGTCCCTGCTCTATATGATCGCTGCCGCCCGCATCCGTGCCGAGACCGGCAATGCCTGGCTCTTCGGCCCCAACGTGGACGCCTACAAGCTGATGACCACGACCTTCGGCACGACGCTCTACCAGCCCGCCGACCTGACGATCCTGGCCTATCTGCATAGCGCCATCGCCAGCTACGATTTGCGCTGTATCTCCATGCCCAACCAGTTCGACGCCTACAAGATGGCCGATTCGCTCAACGTCGAGCGCCGTCGGCTCACGGTTGCCATGGTGCTGGCGATCCTGCTCGGCATCGTCGTCTCCATCGCCATCGCCCTGATGATCTGGTACTCCTTCGGAGCCGGTGCCAAGACCGACTCCTGGCGCACCTGGATGGGCCGCCAGCCCTTCGATCAGCTCGCCGACACGCTAAAAACGCCCGCCAAGCCGGATTTCAATGGCTCCCTTGCGGTCGTGATCGGTTTTGTCGTCACCGCCCTCTTGATGGTGCTGCGCGCGCGCTATACCTGGTGGATCTGGCATCCGGTCGGCTACGCCATGGCGAATACCAACACCATGAACCAGGTCTGGCTGCCCTTCTTTATCGCCTGGGCAGTCAAGTCGCTGGTACTGCGCTATGGCGGGATGCGCCTCTATCGTCAGTCGCTCCCCTTCTTCTACGGCCTGATTATTGGGGATTTCCTCGCCGGCGGCCTGACCACCCTCGTTGGTTGCTTCACCGGCATCAACCCGTATCCAATCAACTGGTGATCTGCTTTTGCTCCATACTTTCCATGTACATGGTAGCCGATCTTGAAGCAGCGGGAACTGTTTACGCCTGCCCTCGCCAGTCCGGTTCGGCAACGGATTGCCAGCGCGCGCGAATGGCATCGTAGAGATCGGAGGGTAAGGAACCTTCGGCCAGGAGCGCGGCGTTCTGAGGCCAGCGCTCCGGGTTGGCGGTCCCGACAATCGCGGTATGGACGCCGGGAGTGGAGAGCGTGAAGCGCAGAGCAATGGAGATGGAGGTGTTCAGTTCGCCCCGGAGAAAGTCGTAATTCAGAAGCTGTAGGCGATCCCAGTAGGTGTGCAGGTACGCGTTGGTGGGTTTTTCACCTGTGCGCCAGGCGGCGTTGGCGATGGGGCGCTTGGCGATAATGCCCATGTTGCGTTCGTGCGCCAGCGGCAGGGTCAGTTCGAGCGACTCCTGGTCTGCGATACTGATCGAGGTCTGCAGGCTGTCAAATGCACCACACTGTACGGCGTAGAGGGCGGCTTGGTGATCCCCACTGTAACCGATATAGCGCGTCTTGCCCGCATCCCGTGCTTTTTGCACGACGGCGATCACGTCCCCCTGGCGGAGGATCTCTTCGGAGCAGGTGTGGAGCTGAAGCAGGTCGACGCAGTCGGTCTTGAGACGCCGCAGGCTGCGCTCGATGCTCTGTTCCAGCAGCTCCGGACTCCAATCGGGAAGGTCGATTCCGGAACGGTGCCCACACTTGGTGAATAGGTAGTACTCGCTTCGGCGGTGAGCGACCGCGTTCCCGATCAGCTCCTCGCTGCCACCATAGCACTCCGCCGTATCGATGACGTTCAGCCCGGCATCCAGAGCGCTATTGAGCAGGCGGGTGACATCCTCCTGTGCAGCGCTCTGGAAGCCGACTTCCGCGCCCCCAAACCCTAACACCGTTACCTGCATATCGGTCTTACCGAACGCTCGTTTCTCCATGAAGGTCTCCTTTTGCTATCTACGGATGAACACAGATTACCCCAGATTAACCACGTAAGCGGTCCAAGATTGAGAAAAAGGGTGGAGTAGGTGAGGAACTGGGAAAATAGCGGTGGAATTACGCCCGCCGGAGAGGTATTCTTATACTCAAAGCTCGTCACGGTCTGAGCTGAGCAGCGGCAGCGATGCCCATAGAATTGAGATATACCGGCTCTGGGAGTAATACGCATTGATCTGTGGAAAGAACAAAATATATCTATATGCATGGGGCCTCCTTGCGTCCACGCTCGTCTTTCTGGGGGTAATGCTTTGGACCGTTCGGTCCGGCGCCTCGCCATCAGGCCCAACGCAGCATGAGCTGGAGCAGCGGTTCGTCGGAACGGTCCGACCGATGCTGCAGACGTACTGTGTCTCCTGCCATGGCAAGGAGAAGCCGCAGGCGCAACTCGACCTCTCCGCTTATACGAGCATGGCGTCGGCGACGCAGGATTATCCCCATCTGGCCCTGATATTGGAAAAATTGGCTGCAAAGCAGATGCCTCCTCCGAGCGTAGGCAAGCAGCCTTCGGACAGGCAGCGAGAGGCGGTCATCACCTGGTTTCGCGATGTGCGGCAGTATGAGACGCAGCGCAATGCCGGAGACCCCGGACCCGTAACGGCACGCCGCCTGAGCAACGCGGAGTACGACTACACCATCCGCGACCTGACCGGTGTGGATCTGCGCCCAACGCGTGAGTTCCCCGTAGACCCGGCGAACCAGGAGGGCTTCGACAACTCCGGGGAGACACTCACCCTCTCCCCCGCCCTGATGAAGAAGTATGTGCAGGCGGCGAAGGATATTTCGGACCACGTGGCGCTGACCTCCACGGGGCTGGAGTTTGCGTCTCACCCGGTGCTGGCCGAGACCGACCGCGACAAATACTGCATCCTGCGCATCGTGGATTTCTACAAACATCAGCCGACGGACTTTGCGGAC
>Ga0209060_10004702_pt1 | contig 10420 bp, 7 predicted proteins | sample Coa_R1_8_FD_187155 | JGI IMG/M metagenome (GOLD analysis project Ga0209060, IMG submission 187155) | Surface soil microbial communities from Centralia Pennsylvania, which are recovering from an underground coalmine fire - Coalmine... | ecosystem: Environmental > Terrestrial > Soil > Unclassified... | reverse complement strand
ACTGCCGTTTGAGCGATGAGTGGGTGCGGGGAGGCGAAGGTGATCCCAGCCAGAAGAATAAGTAGCATTCCTGCACTTTTGAGGTTCATCACGAACATACAATACATCTTAACCTTATTTCTCCGTCCTCTGGCGGGTTGCTATCCGCATTGAAGATCGCCGATTCACCCCGGAGGATACTGAGACCACAGCAGCATTTTCTCTGTGCCCTCCGCGCCCTCTGGGGTGAGTTTTGGTTTATAGTGTGCTGCCACATTGCTCCGTAAATGCTTGGAGTGGAACGCAAGCGGGATCTGCCGGAATCGCTCAGCTTTTTATAGCTTTCGGGAGTCTCCTGGCGTAGCCTGTGCACAGCGAACGTGACGAGCGCTGCTGCGTGGAAGTCCAGTGCGGACCCGACCGACAGACCGCTTCGTCAACGTGGAGAGCGCGGAGGGGATCATTTTCTCCATTTTCAACCACTCCAATGAAGACTGGTGAAATCGCATCCTCCATGCGTTTACACAAGGAGCTTGGCGTCGCCGCAATGCGGTTGCTCCTTGCCCTCTCGCTTTCAACCGGCTACAATGACGCTGTTGATTGTACTTCGCGACGGTCACGGGGGAGGCTTCCAAACAGAGGATTCTTCTCCAGTTCATGCGTTCGAGAACTATGACCGCAACGCCCAGCCGTTACACTCAAGTAGGCCCGTAGCTCAGCCCGGTTAGAGCGCTACCTTGACACGGTAGAGGTCAACGGTTCGAGTCCGTTCGGGCCTACCAGCGTTGATATCGCTGCCGCCCGATGCCTTCTGTTGCCCATCGACCCACTCCGGTGGCGGCCCAGGCAAAAACGACGAAGCGCCTGACGAGCACGAAGGGAGTTTCCAAGTCACCGCGCAATGAAACTCGGGGAGCTCGTGCCACGGGGCAACGCAGCCTCTGGGCACATTCCTCTCGCGATACGATCACTTCAGGTATGTATGCAGAACCTTGATGAGCCGCTCGGCGGCAAGGGCGCGGTTTGAGCCGGGCTTGGCAGTCGGGCTGAGCACATGATGCCGGACTTCACCTTCAATGAGCTCCGTCATCAGGCCGTTGATGGCGCCTCGGCAAGCGGCGATTTGTTGCAGAATGGAGGCGCAATCTTCCTCTTCTTCCAGAGCCCTTTCGAGCGCTTCAACCTGCCCCCGAATCCGGCGAATGCGCGCGAGCAGGCCGTCCTTGTCTCGTTGCGTATGCGACAATTCAATTTCCTCCAAGCCCGTTCTGAATCTTGCGTGCCGCGGCAAGGTGTTAACCGCCCTGCAATGAAAATATCACGCCCGAGTCATCCTTTTCTACTTGACAGGCATCTGAACGAGTGATCTACTATACACTATACTAGTTCAGGGTATACGCCCAGTTTTGGGTGACTGGCTGTGGCGCCAAGAGCCATGATTTTTATTTGAAAACTCGGACGCAAAGGCGATTTCATAGAAAAGGAATTATGAGCGAGCGGATTGAAAGCGAGCCTCCTGGTAGTTGCAGGAGCGCTCTGAAGTTCTGCGAAAGCGCGATCGGATAACCCGCCCGGGCTTGCGCCCGCCTGTTATCTCTGAACTCGCTCTTTCGCGGAACATGCGAACCAGCGGGGAGATGATGGGCTGAGGCGTGCCATCGTGGCCTCCCTAAGTCCTCCCACCCCGTTTAACCTTAGCAAAAACTCAGCTCATACCACTGCGTTATCCTCCGCAGGGCGGAAGCGCTGTGTGCGTGTGTGAGCTTGGTCATGCGAACCCTACAAAACGGAGAAGCCAAAAGTGAGAATCGGAGGTCACGACTATGCTGAAAATGAAATGGATGACGGACAACGAGGGCCGCCTCGTTGCAACCTGGACTGAAACGCGCCGTTCCCGGGCGATTCCGGCCTATCTACAAAGCCTGGCCGCAGCACAAGAAGCAGAAGCAGCAAAACTGCGCAAACGCAATTTGCTCAGACCCACAGGAGCCCTTCTGAAGGCGGTCCTTCCCCTCTTGGGTTCAAAAGGCGCAAACCCAGGCTCATTCGAGCCGGATGCGGCCGTGCTGGAGCCCCGCCGTCCGGCGAGCATCGCAGCCTGCACGGCTCTGGTCTGCCTCATGATCCTTCTCGCGGTGCAGGGTCTGCGAGCCTCAACCGGCGGAAATATCTCTGGCATTGTTAAGGACCCGACCGGCGCCGCAGTTCCAGGCGCCACCGTCACGGTCATCAATGTCTCAACCGGTGTCCGGCTCGCTACAACGACCAACGTTCAAGGTTTCTATTCCTTTCCTTTCCTGCCTGTCGGGAACTACGAGATCGAAATCGCAGCGCCGGGGTTCAAACCATACCGGCAGCAGGGCTTGGTCATCAACGTAAACAGTTTGCTTCAGGCGGATGCGAGCCTGGAGCTTGGCCAGCAGGTGGAAACCGTCACCGTGAATGGAAGCGGAGTGCACGTAAATACCTCAAGCACGCAACTCGGCGAGGTGATTACTGGAAAGCAGACCGTGACCGTACCTTTGAATGGCCGGAGTTATACCGACCTGTTTGCTCTCCAACCCGGCGTCACGCCGGTGATGACCAGCGCCAATCCGAACGTATCTTCGGGCGGAGCGTTCGGCTCGATTCCGGTCTCCGGCAGCCTGGATCCCGGAAATTTCTCAATCAACGGGCAGCGTGAGTCGGCAAATGGGTTCATGCTGAATGGAGCCGATGTCGAAGAAGGCGTTGCCATGGGCGCGGCCGTGATCCCCAATCTGGATTCCATCGCCGAATTCCGCATCCTCACCAGCAATTTTGACGCCGAATATGGCAACTACAGCGGCGGGCTGGTCAACGTGGTTACCAAGTCCGGCACGAATCAAATTCATGGTGATGCATTTGACTTCCTGCGCAACACGGCATTTGACGCGCGCAACTTTTTCTCGCCTGAGCGGGACCAGTTCAACCAGAACCAATTTGGCGGAACGCTGGGGGGCCCGCTGAAGAAAAACAAGGTGTTCTTCTTTGCCGACTATCAAGGCACGCGCACCGTCGAAGGTCTCGATACGGGCTTGATCCCGGTTCCTTCTTTGGCTGACAGAACTGGTAACCTCTCCGATGAGGCCGGCTCACTTACTGGGACGGTGAATGGCTCCTATCTAGCCGGACTGCTTTCCGAAAAGCTCGGCTACCCTGTCACGCCAGGCGAGCGATACTATACTCCGGGATGCATTGCGCCGTCGCAGTGCGTTTTCCCCGGAGCGGTCATTCCCCAGAGCGCCTGGTCGCTCCCGGCCGAGCGGCTGCTTCGCTATATTCCTGAGCCCAATCTCGGAGCTAACATCTTCACAAGCGCGGCGTATGCCGAGCGACTGCAGGACGATAAGGGTTCCGTGCGGCTTGATGCGAACACACCCTGGGGCGCCCTTTCCGCTTACTATTTCCTCGACAACTACGGTTTGAACAATCCCTACCCCACGCAGCAGGGCGGGGCCAATGTTCCGGGCTTCAATGCCCTTTCGAATGGGCGCGCTCAGCTCGTGGTGCTTGGGGACACCAAGACCTTCGGGGCCACGGCGGTAAATGAATTGCGGCTCAGCTACCTCCGCGACGCTAACAACCTCGGCCAGCCGCAGGGGGGCGTGGGGGTCAGTTTCGCCTCGCAAGGGTTCGTTCAAGGACCGCTCGGCATTCTGCCGGGATTTCCTAAGTTCGAAGGCGTCGAAACCATTGTGATGAACAACTTCACGTTCGGCACCAATCCGTTTTCACTTCTGCAGGTGAACAATACTTACGGAGTGCTGGATGATTTTTCCAAGGTCTGGGCTAATCACACACTTAAATTTGGCGGCAACTTTCACGACGACGCCGTAAAGCAACTGCCCGACCTGATCTCAAACGGGGAGTTTGAGTTCTATGGAAGCGCGACAGGTCTCGATTTCGCCGATTTCTTGCTGGGTTTGCCGAGTGTATATTCCCAGCAATTCTCTCCGGCATTTCATGAGCTGTCGCGATACGCCGGCCTTTATGGGCAGGACAGTTGGCGGCTTCGGCCTAACCTTACCTTGAACTATGGTTTGCGTTGGGATTGGATCCGCCCCTGGTCGGAAGAGTATAACCAGATTTCGACACTCATTTCCGGTGAACAATCCCTGAAATTTCCGGGAGCGCCTTCCGGTTACGTTTTCCCCGGTGACCCTGGCATACCCTCCACAATCGCGCCGACACCCAGCGATGACTTCTCGCCTCGCCTGGGTCTAGCCTATTCGCCCAATGCGCAAAGTGGCTGGCTCCGCAGACTGACCGGCGGCCCCGGCAAGACCAGCGTGCGAGCAGGTTTTGGCCGATTCTTTACGGCGATCGAAGGGCTGACGGTTGCGTATCCCACAGGCAATTCGCCCTACGGCCTGACGTATGTCAGCCCCGAGCCGCCGCTTTTCTCCTCGCCTTTCGTTGGCGCCCTCACGGGGACCGTATATCCCCAGCAGTTTCCAGTCCAGGTGCCATCGTATAACGTTTCTCGGCAAAACCCGGATTCTAACGTAAACTGGTCGGAATATACTCCGATCAACGGCGCGGTTAGCTTTTTCCGGGGGAATCACACTCCTTATTCGGAAAATTACTTCTTTTCAATAGAGCGGCAATTAGGAACGCAGACGGTGCTGAGCGCAAACTACATTGGCAGCCAGGGGCATCATCTTCTGGTTCTGCTCGAGGCCAACCCCGGCAACCCGGCACTGTGCTTGAGCCTCAGCCAGCCGGATGAGGTGATGCCCGACACGCCCACCTGCGGCCCATTTGGGGAAAACGGCATTTACACAACGCGATCCGGCCAAGTCATCAAGGGCACGCGGCAACCCTTCGGCAACGAGTTTGGCAGCGATGCCTGGTTTGACGCCATGGGGAACTCGAATTACAACGCCCTTCAGGTAACCCTGCGGCACACCAGCCGAGGTCTCAGCCTTCTTGCGGGCTACACCTACGGTAAATCACTCGACCAATCCTCGAATCTGGGCGAGCAGGTTTACCCTTTTAATTACCGGCTGACGAAGGCACCCTCCGCGTTTGACATGACGCACAACTTCGTGGCGAGCTACCGCTATGACCTGCCCTTCGGCCGCCTGTCGCATCATCACGGGCGACTCACCGACGGCTGGGCGGTTTCCGGGATCACGCGTTTTAGCACGGGCCTGCCAGTGACGTTCTTTGATTATGGTGATCAAAGCCTGATTGGCAGCCAGAACCAAGGCGTGAACGGGATTGGCAGCGATGAGCCCAACTTCACCTCGGGACCTCTGAACCTTAACACCAATCCCAGAAACGGAAAGCCCTACTTCAACACCTCACTTTTCAGCCTTCCGGCCCTTGGGGCCCGGGGCACATCTGCCCGGCGGTTCTTTTATGGGCCCGGGATCAATAACTTCGATTTGGCTTTGATGAAGGACGTCCGTCTGAGTGAGTCCAAGAGGCTGGAATTCCGCCTGGAGTCCTTCAACACATTCAACCATGCGCAGTTCTACGGCCCGACGGCCGTCGATGGCAACATCAGTAGCCCCACGTTCGGCAGGGTCGCGACCGCCGCGGCGCCGCGCATCCTGCAACTTGCTGCCAAGTTCTACTATTAACAATCATTGGCGGTGGAATCGGCATTTCGGGCTGAGGAGCTACCGCCGCTGGTTCTCATTGCGTGCTTTTCTGACCCCTTGTGCAAGGTAACCCTCGCGGCCCAGGCTCCCGGAAGTGTATTCGTGAAAGGCGCAGAGCAATGCAGCGTGGGCTGAAAGCCCTCCAGGTGTCTCTGGGCAAACGGCCCTGGCTTCATCGCCGGCATCGGCGACGCCCGTGGTCCAGAGCCCCCAGATCATCCAGACCATTCCAAACTTCTTGAGCCCCCGACCCTGAAATTTAGGCAAGACGTAAAGCGAGATGCCCAGAATGAAACTGCCCACCCAGCCGAAGAGCTGTGCATGGCCGTGAGCCTGAATCCAAGCCGTGCTGGCTGCCGTCGCGGCCCGGTGCTCGGAAATAACCATGAGGTTCCACACACCCAGAAACGTCCCAGGGAGGGCAAGGAAGGTCAAACCAGTGAGGATAAACGCGGCCAGCGCTCGTGCCGCCTGGCGCTCAGGAGAAGGATCGGCAGAAGTCACCTCGCTCGTGCGATCCCGCTCGTAAGCCAGCCGCCAGGCTTCCGGCAAGTGATTATCATCGGCAGCGATCCCAATCATCACCTTCCATCATTCTCCCGACGCCGCACTTCAGGGCTCGGCAAAGAGCATCACAGCATGGAGCTCACATCGATTTCGATGACTTTAGTCATGGCTAGCATTCGGCAGGCTTCGGCCGGCAAGACCCTTGTCCCGCTGTGGTCGGCCACGCCCGTCATTCCCGATCCTCAACCTCCGCTTGGAGAGCCTTGAGGTCCCGCACCGTCACCTTTCTTCCGTCCAGTTGGATAATGCCCATACTCTGAAGTCGGCCAAGGTTTCGCGATACCAATTCCCGCACCGTCCCAATCTGCGCGGCCAGCTCCTGGTTCGTTGACGGAAGGACAAAGACCCTACCCCGCTCGGTTACCTTCCCCGTATCTTCCGCCAGGCGTAAAAGAAGCCCCGCCAGTCGATGGCGCACGCTGGTGAAGGAAAGCTCGTTGATGAGATCCACCATCCGACGGAGCCGCGAACCCACCACCTTCACCACCTTCAGAGCCACCTGCGGGTGCGCAAGACAAAGCTCTTGAAAATCCTTCTTGCGAATGTGGAGCAGCGTGGATTCGGTCAGGGCCGCTGCCGAGGCGGGATAATTTCCCCCGTCAAAAACCGGCAATTCCGCGATCGATGCGCCGGCGCTCTCGATGGCGAGAATCTGTTCGCGACCGCTGGGCGAAACTCGGAAAATCTTGACCTCGCCGGATTCGATCACATAGAGCCCTGCGCAAGGGTCCCCTTCAACGAAAATCGACTGGCCGGGTGCATAATGGAGCGATACGGCCCGATCCAGAAGAAATTTCAGCTCCGCCCCTGAGAGGTCGCGAAAAAGCGCCACATCTTTCAGAGAAACAGAGCGACGGATGGCCATGTTTGAGTATTTTATTTGCAAAACCGCGTCACGTCATTCGGCGTGCAAGAGACGTTCCCTACACTTCAGTTTCCCCTTCGCTCCTGAGCCTCACTCCTAACGTTAACCAATTCCTCGCCGGGCTGAAGGGTCAACTTTAAAAGATGTGACTCAGGATTCTAACGCTTCGGCCTGGAGGCCCCGCAGGTGAGAGAGTAATGTTCGGAGGATTGGCTCTTGCCGCCAACGACCAGGGAAAATGGTCCCATAAGGTTGAAGTTCGAACTGCTGTTTAGCAGGTTGCTGAAAATATTTTACCCTGCCAGAGGCATGCCTCAAGGGTCTTTTCAGCAAGTCGATAAAGGCGATTTGGGCGCAAACAAGCTTTTCTGAAGAAAGTCTCAGGCGCCGGCTTTCTGCCGCTGGTCACGAAGGACAGCCTTGCGGCTGAGGCGGATTTTATTACCTTCGATGGAGATGACCTTCACCAGGAGTTGATCGCCCTCCTTCAATTCCTTGCGGATATCCTGAATTCGGTGTTCGGCGATCTCGCTGATGTGCAACAGACCATCGGTGCCGGGAAAAATCTCAACAAAAGCACCAAAATCAGCCAGCCGAACCACCTTGCCAAGATAGGTCTTGCCAATTTCCGCTTCGGCCACCAGATCCTTGATCATTTTCATGGCCTTATTCGCGGAGTTCTGGTCGGTGGCAGCGATGTTTACGCGCCCGTCATCTTCCACATCAATTTTTACTCCGGTTTCTTCAATAATTCCGCGAATCACCTTTCCGCCCGGCCCAATCAGCTCCCCGATCTTTTGCGGATTGATGCGGACGGTGTAAATATGAGGTGCATAGGCGGAAATCGTCGTACGGGGTTCGGGGAGGACCTCCAGCATCTTGCCAAGCACGTGCAGGCGTCCAGCTCGGGCCTGCTCCAGCGCTTCGGCCATGATCTGGGAAGTCACGCCCATGATCTTGATATCCATCTGAAGGGCCGTGATGCCTTCCCGGGTCCCGGCCACCTTGAAATCCATATCGCCAAAGTGGTCTTCGGCGCCCGCAATATCCGTCAAAATGGCGTACTTATTACCCTCCTTGACCAGCCCCATGGCAATACCCGCAACGGGCGAGGTAATGGGCACACCCGCATCCATCAAAGAAAGGCAGCCACCGCAAACAGTAGCCATGGAAGAGGAGCCGTTGGACTCCAGAATGTCGGAGACCACGCGAATGGTATAAGGGAATTTCTCCTCGGCAGGAATCACCGCCGCAAGCGCGCGCTCAGCCAGATTGCCATGGCCGATTTCGCGCCGACCCGGCCCGCGCAGGAAACCCACCTCCCCCACGCTAAAGGGGGGAAAATTATAGTGCAGCATGAAACGCTTGAAGGACTCACCTTCCAGCACGTCAAGCCGCTGCATATCTTCGGCTGTTCCCAGTGTGGCGGTGACCAGCGCTTGAGTCTCACCTCGTGTGAAGAGGGCCGAACCATGCGTGCGCGGAAGCAGTCCCACCTCGCAGGTAATAGGCCGGACTTCATCAAAAGCCCGTGCATCCGGGCGTCGACGCTTCAGCAGCACGTCGTCGCGGAAAAGTCTCTCATGGAGCACGTCAAAAGCGTGCCGGACCTCCTGGAGCTTTTCTTCGTCTTCAGCCGGGAAGCTCTCCAGTAATTGTTTACGAAGCTCTCCGATCTTCTTTTCGCTCTGAAGCTTCGAGTATTTTGAGGTATCCATCGCTTCGTGGAGCGCATCTTTCACGCGTTCTGAAACCTGGCGATAGATGGCTTCATCATGGGCGGGCGGCGTAAATTCACGCTTTTGAATCCCCAATTTGGCAAAGAGCTGCCTCTGCGCCTCCACAATTTTGCGGATTTCTGCATGCGCATGCTGGATGGCGTCAAGGATGACGGCCTCAGAAACCTCCTTGGCCCCAGCCTCGACCATCACTATACCTTCCTCCGATCCCGCAACGACCAGATTCAGGAGGCTGGTCTTCATTTGCTCGTAAGTGGGGTTGGTAATAAATTGCCCGTCCAGCAGCCCCACTCGCACCGCCCCGATGGGAGTATAGAACGGGATATCTGAGAGATAGAGGGCTGCGGCGCCGGCAACGACGCCGAGGATATCGGGATTGTGTTCGGCATCCGCTGAAAGGACGAGGGCAATCACCTGCGTCTCGTCCTGATAACCTTCCGGAAATAAAGGCCGCACCGGACGATCAATGAGCCGGCTGGTGAGAATTTCCTTTTCAGTGGGTCGTCCTTCTCGCTTAAAAAAGCCTCCCGGGATCTTCCCTGCCGCATAGTTGTATTCTCGATAGTCAACGGTCAAAGGAAAGAAATCGATCCCTTCGCGCGGCTCGGCAGTACAGGCCGTTGCCAGCACGACTGAATCTCCATAGCGCACGTAAGCGGCTCCAGCCGCCTGTTTGGCCAGCTTGCCCCACTCAATTGTTAAAGTTTCGGAACCTAAAGGCACACTAATCTGTTGCATATTTTCCTCCATGCTTTGGGCGAAAACGATACAGCGCTGCCAGACCTTTCGAGCCTCGCCTTAATCCTGACCGGAATGAGAGTGCCCGGAGGGGCCCACGGTGAGAATCTATACCAGTCCTCATGGCAGAATGGATGGGGTTCTCGTTGAAGCGGGCATCCCGAGATCAGCGATGCCCCCTTGAGGCGGGGTAAGGGACCTGAAGAGTAATCGACCTTCCTCCCCTGCGCTTAAACCCAGGGGCTGTCTGCAACCTTCAAAATCATAAAATCTTAAGATCTCAGATCTCAACCCGGCTATTTGCGGATGCCTAGCCGTTCGATAACCTGCTTGTAGCTCTCCGGATTGCTGCGCCTTAAATAATCCAACAAGCGCTTCCGCTTGCCGACCATAATCATCAGTCCCCTTCTCGAGGAGTGGTCTTTACGGTGGATACGGAAGTGCTCATTGAGATAAGAGATGCGCTCACTGAGCAGCGCAATCTGCACTTCTGGCGAGCCTGTATCTTTGGGATGAACTCGAAAACGCTCAATCAGCGTCGTCTTTTTTTCTGCGGTCAGCGGCATCCGCCCGTCTTCCTCACCTATGTTTTATAAATTTACCTTTGACATCAATAGACTAGCATGACTGGTTCGATTTGGCAAAAGCCTCTATTGCTCCCTGTTCTATAGACGCCGCGGGCGTCTGCCCCACCCCTCACCTGCACATCCAGGGATCGCAGAAGCGGCGGTCCGCATGACCGGTGCCGAAAGGGAAAAAAGCGTCTCAAATGTCTCATCGGTCTCCCTCGGTGCTCCCTGCTCTGCTATGCTGAAACCGCGATGAGATGCCAGAATGTGCTGCGGCTGGAAGGCCCTGGCGCAAGGGAAAGCGAACCGAGGATGTTATTGAAAACACAGGGA
>Ga0209060_10004701_pt1 | contig 10426 bp, 8 predicted proteins | sample Coa_R1_8_FD_187155 | JGI IMG/M metagenome (GOLD analysis project Ga0209060, IMG submission 187155) | Surface soil microbial communities from Centralia Pennsylvania, which are recovering from an underground coalmine fire - Coalmine... | ecosystem: Environmental > Terrestrial > Soil > Unclassified... | reverse complement strand
GAGCGCCTCGCGCGACGCGTTCCACCAGGCCGTCGCCGCCAATCCGCCGAAGGCGCCGGCGGACCGCTGGCAGAAGCACTACTACCGCGGCGTCGACGCGGCCGGCGAAGCGCTGATCGACGACCACCGCAGCAAGCTGCGCCTGAAGCCGTTCGATCGAAGCCGTGCGCCCGAGGTTCCGGCTGCGCCGCTCATCGATCCGAGGGAGCGCGCCGTGCGGCGCGCCGACATTGCGGCGCAGGCGCTCCGCAAGCGCGAGTGGCTGCTGGAGACGATGGAGCGCCAGCGCGCGCTCGCGCCCGCCGCGACGGCGATCGAACGGCGCGCCGGCCTGAGCGGCGAAGAGTTCCTCGAGCGCTACTACGCCACCGGCCGCCCGGTGATCCTGACCGGCGAGATGGCCGCCTGGCCGGCGCTCGCGCGCTGGACGCCGGCCTACCTCGCCAAGGCGGTCGGCGAGCGCGTGATCGAGTACCAGGGCGGGCGCAGCGCCAATGCGCGCTTCGAGGAGGCGAAGGATGCGCACCGCCGCACGGCGCCGTTCGACGCCTTCCTGGCGACGATCGAAGAGGATGGCGACGGCAACGACGCCTACATCACCGCCTACAATTCGGCCCGCAACGCCGAGGCGCTCTCGGTGCTCGCCAGCGACCTCGGGCATCTGGACAAGTTCCTGACGCGGGAGGCCGCCGCCGGCATGATGTGGATCGGCCCGGCCGGGACGTTCACGCCGCTGCACCACGACCTCACCAACAACCTGATCGCCCAGGTCGTCGGCCGCAAGCGCGTCAAGCTCGTTCCCGCCGCCGAGGTCGGGCGGCTCTACAACCACCAGCATGTGTTCAGCGAGATCACCGACCTCGACGATCCGGCCCTGGATTTCGCCCGCTTCCCCAGGCTCGCGGGCCTGCGCGTCCACGACGTGGCGCTCGAGGCAGGCGAGATCCTGTTCGTCCCCGTGGGCTGGTGGCACCAGGTGCGGGCGCTCGCCTTCAGCGTCACGCTCACTTACGTGAACTTCCTCTGGCCGAACGATGCGTTCACCACCTACCCGGGCGACCAGCCGTGAATTCCGTGGTCTCGAAGCACAGCCGCCAGGCTTTCGACGTGGTCGTGGTGGGGGCGGGGTTCGCCGGACTCTACCAGCTGCATCGGCTGCGAAAGCTGGGCTTCTCGGTCTGCGTGCTCGAAGCCGGCGCCGAGTTGGGCGGCGTCTGGTATTGGAACTGCTATCCGGGCGCACGCGTCGACTCGCACGTGCCGCTCTACGAGTTCTCCATCGAAGAGCTCTGGCGCGACTGGTCGTGGAGCGAGCGCTTCCCCTGCTGGAAGGAGCTCCGCGCCTACTTCCGCTACGTCGATGAAAGGCTCGATCTCAGCCGCGACGTGCGCTTCGACACCCGGGTCACCGCCGCACGCTTCGACGACGCCGCGGGCGAGTGGGTCGTCGAGACCGAGGGATCCGGCCGGCTCCGCGCGCGCTTCCTCGTCCCCTGCACGGGGTTCGCCGCCAGGCCCTACACCCCGCCGCTCGAGGGTCTCGAGACCTTCGCTGGCGCGCAGCTGCACACCGCCCAGTGGCCGCAAGGCGGCCTCGATCTGGCCGGCCGCCGCATCGCCGTCATCGGCACGGGCGCCAGCGCCGTGCAGGTGGTGCAGGAGGCGGCGCCCGTCTGCGAGGCGCTCACCGTCTTCCAGCGCACGCCGAATCTCGCGCTCGCCATGCAGCAACGGCGGCTCGACCCGGAGACGCAGGCGGCGCGCAAGGCCGGCTACCCGGCCATCTACGAACAGCGCCGGCACAACTTCGGCGGATACGACTATCGGCCGGCGCGCCGTTCGGCGTTGGAGGTTTCCGCCGACGAGCGGCGGGCGGTCTTCGAGGACCGCTGGGCGGAGGGCGGCTTCGCGTTCTGGGGCAACACCTTCTCGGACATACTGCGCGACGAGGCGGCCAACCGGACCGCCTACGACTTCTGGCGCGACAAGGTGCGGGCGAGGATCAAGGACCCCAAGGTCGCCGCCAAGCTCGCCCCGGACGACCCGCCGCATCCGTTCGGCGCCAAGCGGCCGTCGCTGGAACAGACCTACTACGAAGCCTTCAACCAGGAGAACGTCGCGCTGGTCGACGTCAACGAAACGCCGATCGAGCGGATCACGCAATCCGGGGTGAAGACGAAGACAGGCGAATACCCGGTCGACCTCCTGGTGCTCGCCACCGGCTTCGACGCCGTGACCGGCGGCCTCACGCAGATCGACATCAGGGCCCCGACGGGGACCTCGCTTGCCGAGCACTGGGCCGACGGCGTGCGCACGCACCTCGGCCTCGCCAGCGCCGGCTTCCCGAACCTGCTCTTCATGTACGGGCCGCAAAGCCCAGCCGGCTTCTGCAACGGCCCGACCGCCGCGGAGCTGCAGGGCGATGTGATCGTCGCCTGCCTCGCCTGGCTCCGCGAGCGGGGCCTCACCCGCATCGAGGCCTTGCCGGAAGCGGAGACGGCGTGGAACGCGCACGTCGAGGAGCTGGCGGCCGCCACGCTCTTCCCGAAAGCGAACTCCTGGTACATGGGCGCCAACATCCCCGGCAAACCCAGGCAGCTGCTCAACTACCCGGGGGGGCTGCCCCTCTACCTCAAGAGGTGCGCGGAGTGCGCCGAGGCGGGATACGCGGGGTTCCGGCTGAGCTAGCGTCTGGCCCTCGCAGCCCCTGAGCGCCTATCCGGCCGCCGGCTCGAGGGCCTCGGTAGGCTCCGGCGCGCGTTCGCCGGTCACCGGCTCGCCATAGCCGCCCAGAACCACGCGCTGGTAAGCGTCCCCCTTCAGGGTCTTGAAGGTGACAGTGACTTCCGGGTCTCGCTGCGGGAAGAAGGTATCCGCGGCCAGCGGCAGGAGCAGGCTGCCGGGCGTCGGCCAGGCGCTTCGCAGTCCTTCAGCTTCGGCTACGAAAGGCAGGGTCGCGGGGCCGACCCGGTAGGCGCCGGCGCAGCGCTCGAGCTCGGCCCGGTCGAGGCTCACAGGCGAGCGCTGCGTGTCCTCGAGGCCCAGAGCGCGGCGCACGAGCGCGTGACTGACCTGCGGAACCGCGAAGGTGACGAGGTTCGAGAGCACGACCACGGTCAGGTCTTCGTCGGGCCAATGCGCGAGATTGGTGACAAAGCCGTTGATGCCGCCTCCGTGGCCAATGCCGCGCCTGCCGCGGTACTCGGACGTCACAAGGCCGAACCCGTAGCCGGTCGGCTCGCCATTGTTCAGCCGTCCGGGCGTCGTCATCGCTGCGTAGCTCGCCGGCGAGACGACTTCGCCGCCGCGCAGCGCCTCGTCCCAGCGCAAGAGATCGTTGACCGTCGAGCCCAGCGCGCCGGCCGCATGCGGCCATGTCATCGAGAGCGGCATGGCGTTGATCAGCTCGCGGTCGCTGAGCTGATAGCCGGCGGCTCGCTTCGGCGTGATCGGCGCCTCGGAAAGGTAGCGCGTGCTCGCCATGCCCAGCGGCCCGAAGAACGTGTTCTTCAGGTAGGTCCCGTAGTCCTTGCCGGACAGCCGCTCGATGATCGCGCCCAGCAGGAGGTAGCCGGAGTTGTTGTAGAGGAACTGCTCGCCCGGCTCGAAGTCCAGCGGCAGGTCTTTGAACACGTCGATGATCTGGGCGACCGATTTGTCGAGGCTCATCTGCTCGGCCCAGGCGGAGAGGCTGGTGTAGCTCCTGATGCCGGAGGTGTGGTGCAGCAGGTGGCGGACGGTGATCCGCCGCGCGCCGACGGGGTAGTCCGGCAGATGGCGCTCGATCGGGTCGTCGATCCCCAGGGTGCCTTCCTCCGCAAGCTTCATGATGGCGGCGGCGGTGAACTGCTTGGTGATCGAGCCGATGCGGAAGACAGTGTCGAGATCGATCGGCTCGCCCCATTCGACGTTGGCGAGGCCATATCCCTTCGCGTGGATCAGGCTGCCCTTGTGGCGGACGGCCACGGCCGCGCCGGCGCCGTTTTCGCGATAGTGCGGCGCGAGCACCGCGTCGAAGTCCGCTGCCGTCGCCACGCCAAGACCCTCCGCTCGCAAACACACCCACCCTACGGACCGCCCGCCGCGGCGGAAAGGACTTGAGGTCTTACGATCGGCCGCTACGGGATGACCCGGTGGACGCTCCTGGCGAGATGATCGACATCGGCGGCCGGCGGCTGCACCTGCTTCGCCGCGGCGAGGGCGCCCCGGCGGTCGTCCTGGAGTCCGGAGGCGGCGGGGGATCGTCGACGCAGGACTGGCCGCTGCTCGCGCGGGTCGCGCGCTTCACGCACGTCCTCAGCTATGACCGGGCGGGGCTCGGCTGGAGCGATCCGCCGGCCGCGCCGCGCACGTTCGACGGCATGGCAAGCGACCTGAGCGCCCTGCTTGCCGCGGCCGGAGAGGCGCCGCCGTTCGTGCTCGTCGGCGGCTCGTTCGGCGGCCTGCTGGTCGCCGGGTTCTGTCGCCGGCGCCCTGAATTGGTCGCCGGCGCTGTCTTCCTCGATGCGCCCGACGCCGAGAAGTACTTCCCCACCATGCGCCGCATGCTGCCGGTGCATCTGGACGAGCTCAGGAAAGCGGCGGAGCGTGCCGAGCGCGGAGACCTGCTCGCGGAGGCCGAGCCGGCGATCGCCGGCGCGAGCGGCCTCGACGAGGTGACCAAGGGCGGCATGCGACACGTGCTCGCCAGCCGCAGCCATTTTGAGGCCGCCTTGGGCGAGATCGAAGCGGTGGCGCGCGCGACGCCGGACGAGATGCGCGCAGCCGAACCGGGCTCGCTTGGCGATCGCCCGGTGATCGTGCTCACCGCGGGCAAGGGCGCGGCCGACGACCATGACGCCTGGCGGGAGGGCAAGGCGGAGAGTCAGGCGCGGCTCGCGGCGCTCTCGCAGCGGAGCGCGCGCATCGTCGCCGAGCGGAACGGGCACTCGCTGGCGCTGGAGAACCCGACGCTCGTCGCCGCCGCGGTGCGCGCGGTCGTCGATGCGGTGCGCGGCGCTCCGTTCGATACCGCCGAGGTGCGGCGCCTCGCGTCCGCTACTCCGCCGCCTGGATAGGCGCGGCGCGCCGATCGTCCGCGGCGGATTCCGGCGCGGCCGGGATCTCCGCAAGGCTGCGCTCGACGGCGGCCGCCTTCTGCGCCAGCGCCTGGATCGGCGTCGGCACGTCGTCGCCCTCCTCGGCCACCAGCGCGACCAGCGCCTGGGCGAGCGCCAACAGCTTGGGCGCCGCCACCATCAGGCGCGCCTGGTACTCGATCTTGCGCGGGTCGCGGTCGTATTCGGCGCCCGGCACGCGCCAGCCGCCCCAGTCGGTCTTGTCGGTCACCACCACCGGGAAAGTGCCGGGATAGGGGTGATGGCCGCAGTCTTCCGGCTGCTGCCATTTGTTGCGTGCGCGCATGAGGCGCCAGCCCGAGGCGGCAGCGGCGTCGTCATCGTCGACGTGATCCTCGGCCCTGAGGTCATGGGCCATGAAGTCGCGGCCGAGGCCGACGTCGTAGGTCACTCTGACCGGCTCGTCGAAGCCGCGCGCCCAGATCGGTACGATCTTCTCGATCACCGCCCAGGTGCCGACCGTCTCGACCCAGACCTTCTGGTTGCGATGGAAATGTGCCTTGGCCATGGGCGCCCGCGAAAACCTTTCGAGACAACCTGCCGCTTATGGGCCGAAAATCATTGACGCGAGGTCAATCTTTCGGGGCCCGGGCAAAGGCCGCTATCGTGCGGGACGGGACCTCAAAGGGCCGCGAAATCCATGAATTTCGACTATTCCGACGACCAGAAGTTCCTGAAGACCGAGGCGCGCAAGTTCCTCGACGCCGCCTGTCCGCCGAAGGTGGTGCGCGGCGTCCTGGACGATCCGAAGAAGAGCTACGACGCCGATCTTTGGCGCAAGATCGCCGAGCAGGGCTGGCTGGGCGCCGCGATCCCCGAGCGCTTCAACGGGCTCGGCCTTGGCCGCATCGAGCTTTGCGCCATCGCCGAGGAGCTCGGCCGCGCCTGCGCGCCCGTGCCGTTCGCCTCCACCGTCTACCTCCTGGCCGAAGCGCTCATGCTGGCCGGATCGGAGGCGCAGCAGGCGAAGTGGCTTCCGAAGGTCGCCGCCGGCGAGGTGATCGGCGCATTCGCTACCTCGGAAGGGCCCGGGGCGTACTCCGAGGCGACGATCCAGGCGCGGGTCGAGGGCGGCAAGCTGACCGGCGTCAAGGTCCCGGTGACCGACGGAGACGTCGCCGACGTCGCGGTCGTGCTGGCGAAGGAGGGCGGCCGCTCCGGCCTCTATCTGGTCGAGCTAGCCGCGGCCGGCGTCACGCGCGAGACGCTCTCCACGCTCGATCCGACCCGCGGGGTGGCCAGGATAACGTTCTCGGGCGCGGCGGCGGAGCGCCTCGGCCCGCCCGGCGAGGGCGCGGCGCTGGCCGAGCAGGTCATGGACCGTGCGGCGGTGCTGCTGGCGTTCGAGCAGCTGGGCGGCGCCGACCGCTGCCTCGACATGGCCAAGGGCTATGCGCTCGAGCGCTACGCTTTCGGGCGTCCCATCGGCGGCTACCAGGCGATTAAGCACAAGCTGGCGGACATCTACGTCAAGAACGAGCTCGCCCGCTCCAACGCCTACTATGGGGCCTGGGCGCTGAACGTGAGCGCTCCGGAGCTGGCGGTCGCCGCAGCGGCCGCGCGCGTCGCCGCCTCCGAAGCCTTCTGGTTCGCCGCCAAGGAGAACGTCCAGACGCACGGCGGGATGGGGTTCACCTGGGAGGTCGACTGCCACCTCTACTACCGCCGCTCGCGACAGCTCGCGCTGGTCGCCGGCGCGCCGAAGGTCTGGAAGGAGCGGCTGGTCCGCCAGCTCGAACGCCGCAACGCAGCTTAGACGGGAAGAGACGATGGATTTCACCGACAGCGCCGAAGAAGCCGCCTACCGCGCCAGAGCCCGCGCCTGGCTGGAGGAGAACGCGCCCAAGTACAGGAGCCAGAGCCGGAGCCTCGAGGAAGAGATCAACGCCGGCGAGGTCGATTGGGCCGACATGAAGCGCGCCAAGGCCTGGCAGGCGAAGAAGGCGGAAGCCGGCTACGCCCAGATCACCTGGCCGAAGGAGTGGGGCGGGGGCGGCGGCACGCCCATCCAGTCGGTGATCTTCGGCCAGGAAGAGCAGAAGTTCGACGTGGGCGGCGGCTATTTCACCATCGGCCTTGGCATGTGCGTGCCGACGGTGATGGCTTTCGCCGACGACGCGACCAAAGAGCGGTTCGTGGGCCCGGCGCTCCGCGGCGAGGAGATCTGGTGCCAGCTGTTCTCCGAACCCGGCGGCGGCTCGGACGTCGCGGCCGCCAGCACCCGCGCAGTGCGCGACGGCGACGAGTGGGTGATCAACGGCCAGAAGGTGTGGACCTCGGGCGCCCACTACGCCGACTACGGCATCATCATCGTCCGCACCAACCCCGACGTCCCCAAGCACAAGGGGCTGACAATGTTCTGGCTCGACATGAAGTCGCCGGGCATCGAGGTGAAGCCCATCCACCAGATGTCGGGCGGGCGGAACTTCAACGAGGTCTACTTCACCGACGTGCGGGTGAAGGATAGCCAGCGGCTGGGCGCGGTCGACGACGGCTGGCGGGTGTCGCTGGTGACGCTGATGAACGAGCGCCTGGCGGTCGGCGGCGGCGGCGGGCTCGACTATTCGCTCATCATGTCGCTGGCCCGCGAGCTTCAGACCGACAAGGGGACGGCGCTTGCGGACCAGGCCTTCCGCGAGAAGCTGGCCGACTGGTACGTGCAGTCCGAGGGGCTGAAGTACACGCGCTTCCGCACCATCACCGCGCTCAGCCGCGGCGAGACGCCGGGGCCGGAGAGCTCGATCGGCAAGATCGTCTCGGCCAACCAGCTGCAGGATCTCGCCAACTCGGCGGTGGAGCTCGAGGACCAGTTCGGCATCATCGACGATGCGGCGGTCGCGCCCTTGCGCGCCGCCTTCCAGAGCGGAGTCCTGTCGTCGCCCGGCATGCGCATCGCCGGCGGCACCGACGAGATCTTGAAGAACATCATCGCCGAGCGCGTGCTCGGCCTGCCGGGCGAGATCCGCGTCGACAAGGACGTCCCCTTCAAGGACATGCCGCGCGGCAAGTAGGCCGGCGATCCGGGACGGGCGCACGAAAAGCACGAAAGCCACGAGCCCCCGTCGTGTTCGGCTGCCCCGTGTGAACGTTGCTGCGAAAGCCCCGCTCGCTGGGGCGTAGCCCTTTCGTCTGTTTCGTGTCTTTCGTGGCCCCACCGGCCTCGGGCCGGCCACACCGCTGCGGAGAGGGCCCATGGCGCAGGTCGAGTTCGAGACGGACGGCGTCGTTGCGATCGTCACCATCAACCGGCCGGAGGCGCGTAACGCGGTCGATCGCGCGACCGCCGAGGCGCTGGCCGCCGCCTTCCGCCGCTTCGACGCCGACGAGGGCTTGCACGTCGCGGTGCTGACCGGCGCCGACGGCGCGTTTTGCGCCGGCGCCGACCTGAAGGCGATCGCCTCCGGCGGCGGCAACCGGATCACCGAGAACGGCGACGGGCCGCTCGGTTGCACCCGCATGCTGCTTTCCAAGCCGGTGATCGCGGCGGTCGAGGGCCACGCGGTCGCAGGCGGGCTTGAGCTCGCGCTCTGGTGCGACCTGCGCGTCGCCGCGCGCACCGCGACCTTCGGCGTCTACTGCCGCCGCTTTGGGGTGCCCTTGGTGGACGGCGGCACGATCCGCCTGCCGCGCCTGATCGGCATGAGCCACGCGCTCGACATGATCCTGACCGGCCGCGGCGTTTCCGGCGAGGAAGCGTTCGCGATGGGTCTGGCCAACCGCCTGGCGGAACAGGGCGAAGCGGTGGCGATCGCCAAGCTCATGGCGCAGCAGATTGCCGCCTTCCCGCCGCTCGCCATGCGCGCCGACCGGATGTCGGCCTACGAGCAGTGGGGCATGGATCTCAACGCCGCGCTCAAGAACGAATATCGCCACGGCTTCGCCGTCGTGCAGGCCGGCGAGACGCGCGAGGGCGCGAGCCGCTTCGCGGCCGGGACCGGCCGGCACGGGGAATTCGAGACGCCCTCGGATTGACCGATCCGACCCGGCGGCCTACGCGCGTCCATGGCGCTCACGATCTACGGCACGCATCGCTCGCGGACGATGCGGGCGCTGTGGACCGCAGCTGAGCTAGGCCGCAGCTACGAGCACGTTCCCCTCGCCGTCGACGATCCGTGGCTGAAGTCGCCGGCGTTCCTGGCGATCAGCCCGAACGGGACCATTCCGGCCATCGTCGATGACGGTTTCGCGCTCGCGGAGTCGCTGGCGATCAACCTCTACCTGACCAAGCGGTACGCGCTCGGCTCGCTCTATCCGGCGACGTTCGAAGGGGAGGCGGACGCCTGGCGCTGGAGCCTCTGGGCGCAGGGGCAGCTCGAGCCCTGGGTGATGCGGGACGCAAGGCTCGCCGCCCTGCGCGCCGCGAGCGCATCCGCCGCCCAGGCCGAGATCGACCGCGCGCTGGCGCTGCTCGACCGCACGCTCACCGGGCGGGAATGGCTGCTGGGCGACTCCTTCGGCGTCGGCGACCTGAACGTCGCCGGCGTGCTCTCGCCCTCGCGGGCTTCGCGGCTCGACCTTGCGCCCTACCCGGCGCTCGGCGCCTGGCTGGAGCGCTGCTACGCCCGGCCGGCGGCCGTCGAGACACGCCAGCGCTTCGCCACGCCCTGATCAATCGCCGCCGCTCTGGATCCACTTCGCGTTCAGGGCGGCGAGCGTCTTCAGCGGTTTGGACCGCGTGACATAGCGCCCGTGCGCGGCGTCCCAGGTGTAGGTCCCGGCGTAGGTCTTCAGGCTCGCCCTCGGCAGCTTGTCGTCGCCGCAATCGTCGCCGGTCAGCCTGGTCTCGTCGCGAACGGCGACGGTGACGTTGCGGTAGGCTCCCTTCGCCGGGGCGGTCCCGTACGTCGCTTCCTGCGTGCGCTGCCAGCCGCAGACCTGCTCGCTGTAGGTGAAGAACGAGTCGATCAGCTGGAAGCGGCCGGCGCGGATGAAGATGAGCTCGGTATCGTTGTAGGTCTGGTTCGAGTTCCAGTGGTCGGAGTCGATCTGGATCAGCGGTGCTCCGCGCGCGAGCAGCGGCGGGTGTTCGGCCATCGCCGTCCAGCGGTCGTTGCCCACCTCGACCAGGTCGAGCAATCGGGGCCTGGGCGAAAACGCAAAAAGGCCGAGCACCTCCGCTTCCTCGACGTTGCCGTCCGAGGCGCCGAGGTCGATCAGCGCCAGCACGCGGCCCGGCTGTCCCGGAATCGCAGTCACGCTCACCGCATCGTCGCCGAGCACGATCTGGTCCTCGGGCGGGGCCAGCATGGCCTTGCCCTCGATGTGGCGGAAGCGGACGACTTTCGTCCCCTTCGCCCCGTCGCTCGTGC
>Ga0209060_10004700_pt1 | contig 10428 bp, 8 predicted proteins | sample Coa_R1_8_FD_187155 | JGI IMG/M metagenome (GOLD analysis project Ga0209060, IMG submission 187155) | Surface soil microbial communities from Centralia Pennsylvania, which are recovering from an underground coalmine fire - Coalmine... | ecosystem: Environmental > Terrestrial > Soil > Unclassified... | reverse complement strand
TGGCCACCAGCCGGCAAAGTCTGGTGAACGCCCAAAGCAGCCTCGCGCAGAATGAGTTGCAGTTGAAAAACCTGATCAGCCGCAACGGTCTTGAAGATGCCCGGCTGGCCACGGCGCGCATCATTCCCCTCGACCGGATCGTGATTCCCGAAAAGGACGATCTGCCGTCCGACGCCGAGCTGGTCACCAAGGCCCTCGCTACTCGGGCTGATCTTGCCGTGGAAAAGGCCAACATCAAGGCGGCCGAGGTTTCCGCTACTGGAACCAAAAACGGCCTTCTCCCCGTGCTCGTCGGTTTCGCCAGCACCACCCAATCGGGATTGTCCGGTGTCGGCAGGACTATTGTCATCCGCACGCAGCAGGGTACCTTTACGGAAGCGCCCAATCCTTACTTCGTGGGGGGGATCGGCACCGGCCTCGGTCAGGTCTTCCGGCGCAATTTCCCCACGAACCTCGCTGGTCAGTTCTTTTCTATGCCGTTGAAGAACCGGCAGGCTCAAGCCGATTTTGGCATTGACCAGTTACAGATTCGTCAACAGCAACTCGCCAGCCAAAAGGATCAGAAACAGACCCAGGTGGACGTCTTGAATTCTGTCATCGCACTCCGCCAGGCTCGCGCCCGCTACGATGCCGCCGTTCACAATCGTGTTCTGTCCCAGCAGCTTCTGGATGCCGAGCAGAAAAAGTTCGCCCTGGGTGCCTCCACGCCGTACAACGTGATTCAGCAGCAGCGCGACCTGGCAGCGGGCCAATCATCGGAAGTGGCCGCGCTCGTCGCCTTCATCAACGCGCGTGTGGCACTAGAGCGCACTCTCGGTACGACGCTGGAAACCAACGGCATCTCGATTGCCGCCGCGCGCCAGGGCAAGGTGCCTGAAGCGTCCTCGCTGCCACCCACACTGCCGTCACAGCCGTAACGGCCCGCACTCTTGACTGGTTCGATGCGGCCTTGTGCGAAAACGTTCCAGGTGCACGCCTAGGGCGTTCCACTCTGACACATCGGTGGCCGTAATGGAACAAAAAGTTGCCGGACCGCGCCAATTTTGCCGGTCTGTCACAACCCGCTCATCACCATCTCTTTGAAAAAGAAGCTGTCTTGGATTTGGCGAGGAGATTGCTCTTTCCCGTGGCGTGAAACAAAGAACACAGGCTCAAGGCGAGACGATTGATCCCCGTTGTTCACTCCCCTCGGCTGTTAACCCCCTGTTACTTTCCTCGAATAACCTCTGAATCCCTCACAATCGCCCCTTGAGCCTGGCTTGTTTTCCGCAAGCCCGGCTCTCTGGCTAAAGCGAACTCTTCATTCTGCCGATCTCAGGGTGTGGAACAGAACATTCTGGATGACCTTGGATTTTCCCTCGATTTGATCTACTTGGCTTCAGCCATCGGTGGCCAGGAGACATGCTCCGCCCGTTCAGCGTCTCCCGAACTCGAGGAGATGGAAAAGATGCTGCAAGCCGTGCTCAACTCGTCGGGCGCCGACTGAGCGCACTACCGGTGCTGGGCTCTTCTGCCGCTTGAGCTACGATAGGTCTATGCCTAAAGGCCTGTTCGAGGTCGAGTGCCCTTGTTGCCAAGCGATCCTCAAGGTTGATCCCGAAACCCGCGCCGTCATCTCCCATAAGATTCCGGAAAAGCCGGCGCCGATCGAGGATCTCGCCGCTGCCGTCGCCAAGCTCAAGGGCGAAGCCGGCCGCCGTGAAGAAGTCTTCCGTAAGCAGTTCGAAGCCGAGAAATCACGCGGCCAGGTACTCAATACCAAGTTCGACGAACTGCTCCGCCAGGCGAAAGAGAATCCCGACCTCACGCCGCCCAAGCGCGATATCGACCTCGACTGACGTCTACCGTCCGTTCAAGAAGTCTCGCGCCACCTCCGCTACAGGCCGGTGCTTCCCGTCTAACTGATAATTGAGTTTCTGCATATCGCGATCGGTGAGCTTTCCGGCTAACTCATCGAGGGCTTCTTTCATGCCCGCATGCGCGGATAGCGCTTCGGCTCGTACGACTGGCGCCGCTTCATAAGGCGGAAAGTAGCGCCGGTCGTCTTCCAGCACCGTCACGTTCAGTACCGACAGCATTCCATCCGTTGCCGATGCCGCAATCATATCCACCTTCCGCTGCTCGAGTGCCTGATAAAGCAGGCCCAGATCCATTGTCTCGACCTCGCCTTTCGTCTCCAGACCATACGCCTTTACCAGCCCATGAAACCCGTCCGGTCGCACGACAAACTCGTATCCCGCGCCCATGACCCAGTCTCTTTTGCGTTGCGCGGCTTCGCTCAGTGTTTTCATCCCATTGCTGCCACGAATCACCATGGCAAATGAATTATTGAATCCGAATGGAGCGAGCCATTCCACCCGCCACCTCTTCTCATATTCCGACCGCACCGCTTCCAGAACACCTTTCGGATCCGATGACGGCCCGTGCTTCAAAATTGCCGTCAGTGCCGTCCCTGTGTACTCGGGATACACATCGAGTTCGCCCGTCACCAGCGCCTGGTGCGCCAGCAGCGTCCCGCCAAGGTCTAGACGGCGCTCCACCTTCTGCCCCAGCTTGCGCTCGAGCTGCTGCGCCATGATCTCGCCCAAAATCAACTGCTCCGTGAAGTTTTTCGACCCCACTACGATCGGGCGCGCGCCTCTCCCACAACCGCACGCAACGGCGATTCCGATCGCAACTACACTGGCGACAGCTTTCGCTCCACCCATCCCAATCCCTCATCAGCCAAAATCGCCATCACCGCCGCCGGAATTGCCCCCGCCAACATCTGTGCCGTGTCCACGGTCGCAATCCCGCGAAAAATGAAAATTCCCAGCCCTCCCCCGCCGATCGCCGCCGCAATCGTCGCCGTTCCTATCGTTGTGACCGTCGCCACCCGCACGCCCGCCAGAATCGTCCGCAGGGCCAGTGGTAGCTCCACCTGCCAAAGCACCTGCCCGCCCGTCATCCCCATCGCTACCGCAGATTCCTTGACCGCTGCATCCACGCCCAGAATCCCCACCAGCGTGTTGCGCAAAATCGGCAGCAGCGCGTAGAGTACCAATGCCACAATTGCTGTCCGCTTCCCGATCCCGCCGATCAGCGGTACTGGAATCAGAAATCCGAAAAGAGCCAGGCTGGGAATCGTCTGCAACACGTTCGCCACTCCCAACACCCAGCGTCGCCACCCCGGCCGCAGTGTCAGCCCGATACCGGCCGGAATCGAGATCGCCGCCGCAAACACCAGCGCGATCGCCACCAGCTCCAGATGCTCTCCCGTCCTGGAGACGATCTCACTCCAGAGCTCGCTCGGCATCCGTCTCCCTTCTCCAGTCGAGCGACGCCAGGAACGCGCGCGCTTCGTCGCTCCCGGCTCGTACAAATTCCTCAGCTGTAGTCAGCAGTTCCATCCGCCCGCCCCGCATCAGCCCGATGCGTGTCCCCAGCATCAGCGCCTCGCGCACGTCATGCGTCACGAAGATCGAAGTTTTATGAAACGTGCGTCGCCAGGCCAGAAACTGCTTCTGCAAGTCGAACCGTGTCACCGGATCAAGTGCAGCGAAAGGTTCATCGAATAGCAATACCGGCGGATCCGCCGCCAGTGCCCTCGCCACCCCGACCCGTTGCCGTTGTCCGCCCGAGAGTTCGCGCGGGTAGCGCCCGCGAAATACCTGCGGCTCCAGGCCCATCGCGCTCAGCAGTTCCTCCACCCGTGCGCCAATGCGTCCTGCCGCCCACCCCTCCAGCCGCGGCACCAGCCCGACATTCTCCGCCACCGTGAAATGCGGAAATAGCCCCGTCTCCTGGATGACGTACCCGATCCGGCGCCGCAGCCGGATCGCATCCCACTCCGTGGTCGGCCGCCCCTCCACCAGCACCAGGCCCGCCCGGGGCGTAAGCAGCCGGTTTACCATCTTGAGCGCCGTTGTCTTCCCCGAGCCGCTTCGCCCCAGCAGTACCAGCGTTTCCCCCGGCTCCACGCTAAAACTCAAGTCCCGCAGAATCTCGAGCCCCGCGACACCGTAGCCGGCTCCTCGAAACTCTACAATCGCGCTCATCAGTCTTCAAACTGTAGCGCACGGGCCGCCGTCCCGTTTGCGGCAGAATCTTCGCTCTCAAAAAATTGACCGCTTATGAAATCGATACCTTTCGGACTTGCCGCACTTTTCCTTGCTTCTACCTTTTTTGCAGCAGTGGTATGTAATCGCACAGCGTCGCAGGCGCAATCGCCTTTAAGATGGAGGAACCATGGCCGCTCCAACCAGCCGCGATCCCGAAAAGCCCTTCTTGAGCGACATCCAAGAGATTCGTCGCCGCGCCCGCCAGCATATCGAGCAGGGTGCCGTCACCGAAAACTATGGAGCCGATCTCAAAACCTCCATTCGTCTCCTCAACGAGGCTCTGGCCACCGAAATCGTCTGCGTGCTCCGCTACAAACGTCACCATTACATGGCTAACGGCATACATGCCAGCTCTGTCGCTGCCGAATTCCTCGAGCACGCCAACGAAGAGCAGCAGCACGCCGATCAGCTCGCCGCGCGCATCATTCAACTCAACGGTGCGCCTGACTTCAACCCTAAGGGCCTCCTTACACGCAGCCACTCCGAGTACGTTGAGGGCCAGACCCTCATCGACATGATCAAGGAGGACCTCGTCGCCGAGCGCATCGCTGTCGAGTCCTACACCGAGATCATCCGTTATTTCGGGGACCGCGATCCCACCAGCCGCCGACTCATGGAAGAAATCCTGGGCAAAGAAGAAGAACACGCTGAGGATATGAAGACCCTCATCGAGACCCTGGGCGAAAAAGCCGATCACGCTTAAAGACTTCGGTAGTCCGCGCGATCCCAGTCCGCTCTCGTCTCAAAACATCAGCCGGAGTCCGAACTGAATCTGGCGCTCCGCCGTCGCGGTGCTGGTGGCTACGCCGAACGTAGGATTCCCCAGGGTCGAATTCGGCGTGGCAAACGTGGGGTGGTTCGGGAGATTGAAGAACTCCGCGCGGAACTGTAACGTAGTTCGTTCCGTGATATGCGTGTCCTTGATCAGCGAGAGATCGAAATTCCACCATCCCGGACCCGTGAATGTATTGCGGCCCAGGTTGCCCGGTACCGTCTGGACCGTGTTGCCCCCGCTGGTCGTGGTTGGTAGCGCGAAGAACGGACCGGTCACGCCGGTGCCGGCGGCAACTGCGGCGGAATTTGCCAGCACGTCATTTGAAAAGACCTGCGGGCCGCCCGATGGGTTGTAGGTCGGCGTCTTTACCAGAAACGGCCTGGCACCCACGCCGTCGAAGCTGTCGTAGCCGTACTGCAGCAACCCGTACGGTCCCACCACGGAGAATGGGAAGCCCGATTGTGCGCTGAAAATGCCCAACGCTTTCCATCCTTGTGTCAGCCTCGCGGGAAGCTGTGAGAATCGGCCGAACGGGACGTCATACTCGAAGTTCGCAACAAACCGGTTCTTGACGCTGTACGTTGCGGGGCCATACTCGCACCGCATGCACGCCGGATTATTCAAAGTCACTCCGCCGCTGCTTCCCGGTGCGCTCCAGACGGCGTCCGCGTCCGTGATCGTTTTGGCCCAGGTGTAGTTCGCTTGAAAGGCGATGCCGTGCTCGACCGATGTCTTGCGTACTTGCGCCTGTAGTGCGTTGTAATTGGAACGCGCCCCGTTGTAAAAAATCAACAACTCGCCCAGGCCGGGAGTCACCCTGGAGTAAGGCGCAAATTGCGGCTGCGCCCCGGTGTATCCGTTCGGGAAACTCTCCTGGTAGAGGTGGATACCGTTGTTCATCACATACGACACAGTCAGATTAATGTTACCGGGGAGTTCTTGTTCTACCGTGGCGTTGCCGCTCATGGTGTATCCATTGCGCAGGGCATCGGATGGATAGTCGCCAGCGATATTGCCGATCAGGTTCGCTATCGGCGCCAGATTCACCGGCGTATTCGGCGGAATGAGCTTGGTATTCCCGTTTTGCGGCACTACCGCGCCGGAAGTGGTGGTGAGCGCCGGCAGCGACACAGCCAGGGGACTCAATGAATACGGTGCATTCTGCAGATAACTGAGTGAAGCCAGCGGGAAATTGACCAGCGCCTGGTCGGGGTAGATGGTGGGAATCATGTTCGTGAATATCGCAAAGCCGCCCCGCAGAACGGTTTTGCTCGCCGCCTTGTACGCAACCCCAAAGCGCGGGGCGAAGTTTTTGTAGTCGGGCGCGTACAGCGAACCGGGGTTAACGACAAAGTGGCCGAACAGGCTGCCGTAGTCCGCCACTCCGCCGAACCGGTTGCCGACTTCCGATGGCACGGAATGATATTCGTAACGCAAGCCGGCGTTCACCGTCAGCCGGGAAGTCAGTTTGATGTCGTCTTGAATCCAACCGCCCATATGCCAGATCCGCAGGCCCCACCAGGGCGTGCCGCCGGGCGCGCCGAAACCCGGAATGGTCGTGGAGCGGCCGTAGGATTGCGAGACCCCCTCCATCATGCTGATCAGACCGTTCGGGCTTCCACTTCCCGCGGGCAACGATGATTTCCCGTCTGTCGAAACGATGGTCTGTGCCAGCGGTGTGCCCGCGCCAAATTGGTACACTCCGGTCGGCCCTAGCGAGGTCACACCGAAACCGTTGTCCCGCCCCCGGCGAAACATGCCGCCCATGTTGAACGTGTGCCGGCCCTTGGTCCATGTCACGTTATCCTGCGGATGAAAATTCGTCTCCACATATTTCGTGATGAAGGTATCCGGTCCCCAGTTCGAGAGGCTGCCGTCCGTGAAGGTGGTTTGCGTGGTGGTTTGATTCGTGAATAACACGGCTTCGATTTGCCGGTTCAGCGTGAAGTTAAAGTTGTTGAGCAGCGTGGGCGAAAATATATGCGTTTCGCTCACCGTAAAGTTGCGAGGGTTATTGAACTGCCCGCTGGAGAAGGAGGGGCTTTCAATGGCCGCGACCGGGTCCGTGTGATTCAAACTGTTGTTGATGTACGATGCCCGGCCAAAAAGCGAATCCTTGTCGGAGATGCGGTGGTCAATGCGTACTGAGTACTGGTTCGCGTCCTTCGGCAGCTTGTACACCCCGATTAGGTTGTTGGCGCCGTTCGTGCTGCCGGACACGTTAGGCAGCGGATACTTGCTCAATATCTCTTGGGCCGTAGGATCTAAGGGCACGCGGTAGGTGTAAGCTCCGACCGTGACTAAGCCTTGCCGCTCGGCCTCTGTCGGAACGGTCATGAGCGTCGGTTCCCCGAGCCGCTGCCGGAACCCGGCGTATTCGCCGAAGATGAAGGTCTTGTCCTTCCTGATGGGGCCGCCGAACGTAGCACCGAACTCGTTTCGCTGAAACGGCGGCACGTCGGTGGAGAAGAAGTTGCGCGCGTCGAACGCGCTGTTGCGCACGAACTCGAATGCGCTGCCGTGAAACTCATTGGTGCCGGTCTTGCTCACGATTTGCGTGACCGTGCCTGCGCCCTGTCCGTACATTGCCGAATAGTTGTTTTGCAGCACCTTGAATTCGGCGATCGCGTCCAGGTTGAAGTTCCAGAATTGGGGAGTACCCATCTCCGTATCCGTGGCATCGGCATTGTCCAGGGTCGCCACCACGGTTTCTCCGCGGTTACCGTTGCTAATCCACTGCGGGGCCAGCCATCCCATGCTCCCCGTGTCCTGCGCCATGCCGGGCTGCATCATCACCAGGTTCTCAATACTTCGCCCGTTCAGCGGGAGTGTCTGCACTTGTTGCTCGGTCACCAGCCCTCCCAACATGCCATCCGTGGTGTTAAGAAGGGCCGGAGCCGCATTCACTTCCACCGTGGACTCGACCCCGGTGACGGCGAGCTTGAAATTCACTTCTCTTTGCTGGCTGACGTCGAGCGTGATGCGGTCGGCCGTCGCGGTTTTGAAACCGGAACCTTCGGCAGTCACCGCGTATGTCCCGACCCCCAGGTTGGGAATGGTATAAGTTCCGGCGCCGCTCGTCACCGTGGATTGGGAAACTCCCGTCGCCACATTTGCGGCTGTTATCCTCGCATTCGGGATGACAGCGCCGCTGGGATCGGTCACGGTCCCCACAATGGCTCCCACGGCCTGTCCCCACATTTGTAGCGGAGTCAATAAAGCAAGCGCCAGGATCCAACATTGGACCGCACCGCGATTGCTTCTCAACCTTCTCGCAATCTTTGACACACGCGCGCAAAGGTACGGCAATATTTGATTGTGCATTGTTCCTCTAAAGGTGCTGCCATAAATATCAAAGGGCAAAAGGGTCTGTCAAGGTAATCCCCCTTCGTAGGTCATTGGAACCGTGCCAAACCAAACGCTCTTGCGTCCGGAAGCCTTCCAGTCTGTGCGGCTGTCCGGGAGCGCCAGCTTGATGAGAACCGGTATGGCGGGTGCAAAGCCATCAATGCGATCGTGGTTCCCGCGCAGTCCCATGCTCCCGGGCTCCGAAATCGTTCCGAGTACCGATGTGGCGTCGCCCTCGCCGCTAAAGGATGCGGCGGAGCCTTTAGAAGTGAACACTTGGCCCAGCGTCAGAGAATAATTGGTACACCGGCTGGACCTGCTGATTTGGATCCAGAGCCGAACGGGGCAGACGATGGCCCAACGGTGCCAATCAGGCCAGCTGCTGCCTCTGCAAAGAGCGTGTTGCCGCTGCTCACGTATGCACTCTCCCTTGCGGTTCCGGCACCGTCATCGTGGCGGAATACTTCGTCGTCAACCTACTGCGGGAACTGGCACCGTGCAGTCGATATCGCTCCCTGTGAGATCCGAGCTTTAGACTAGTGGCCCGTCATCCGCCCGTAACCCGGCGATTTATCGGTCACAAGCAGATTTCCCGATCCCAATCGGACGGCTGTTCGTGATCAGCTGAGTCTGGCACTGTACACTGCACGCTCGAAATCGTTCAACAGTCCAACAGCTTCTTTATCGACGAACGGCAGGAACTGCATCAGGAGTACGGCGCAAAGATCACGCTTCGGGTCGATCCAATAGAACGTGTTGTAAAGCCCGGCCCACGCCAGGCTTCCCGCTGACCGCCCCCCCGCATAGCGCGTCGTGTTGATCAAGAATCCTAAACCCCATTTTTCCGTATGGCCGGGCTGCATATCGACGTCGCTCGACACGCTGGGTCTAAGTGTCTTCATCTTACCCGCCGTCAACGCGCCAATCTGATTCACTTCCATGCTTGCGATCGTCTTGGCCTTCAAAATCCGGGTGTTATTGGGTCCCGCCCCGTGATTGAGAATCATTTGCATGAATCGAACGTAATCGGAGGCAGTTGAGTAAAGACCGCCGCCCCCGTTGAACGACTTCGGTGGGGGAGGTGGCTTCCGATCTTCCTGCTGTAAATCACCATTGTGGCCCCGCTCATAATTGCAGACCAGCCGCTCGAACTTCGACGCCGCCATGATGTAGCTGGTGTCTTCCATACCCAAAGGCCGGAGAATTTTCTGTTGGAAATATTCCTCCAGCGTCAGCCCGCTGATGGCTTCCACAAGGCGGCCCGTCCAATCCAAACCACGCCCGTACTGCCAGCGCTTTCCAGGTTCGAACATCAGCGGCCCGGGCACAGCCGGCGATTCCGGATGCTTGGAAGTGTAGCGGAACATCGCTTCGTCCCAAACGTCGTAACAAAGCCCGGAAGTATGGGTTAACAAGTGACGCAAAGTTGGGGGCGTAATTGCGGAACGCAGAGACGGTGTACCGTTGGAGTCGAAGCCCTCCAGAACCTGAACCTCTTTGAACTGCGGAAGGTGCCGGGCAACCGGCTCATCCAGATCCACCTTCTCCTGCTCCACCAGCTGTAGGGCGGCAACGGTGGTAACCGCCTTGGTCATGGACATAATCTGGAATATGCTGTCCACCTGCACAGGCTCTTTAGAGGAATCCCGTTGACCGAACGCACCGGCGTAAAGGGTTCTGCTGCCGTTTGCGACCATCCCCACCACTGCGGGGATCTTCCGCTGGGCGATGCCCGAACGGAGTACCTCATCTACCGCTAGCCTGCCGGGTGCGGCGACCAGGTGCTTGAGGCTGGACACAGCGGTGATGCCCGCAGCGAGGAACCTTCTCCGATCGATGTTGTTCATGGTTTTATGAATGCTACCGCAGCCGGACTAAAGAGTTCGATCCGGAGACAACGCGGTCGCGATCCAGTGATGGCGACGAAGTTTGCCGGATCGGGAACAATAACTGCGCTACATGCGATTGTGTCCGCAAACGGGTTCCGAGCGATCGGCTGTATGACGTTGAGGCTGAGATTTGGACATCGGCCCCGATAGGTCATTGCGCTCGCTAACTCTGCCGCGGAGTATATCCCGCCCCCTACTTCGCATCCCTCCAATTCGCCCCCACCCCGATATCCGCCACCAGCGGCACCTCCAGCGGATACACCTCTTCCATCTCTCGCTTCACCATCGCCGCCAGCCGTTGCGTCTCCTCCGCCGG